>Ga0209118_1000254_pt1 | contig 33655 bp, 32 predicted proteins | sample BlaSpr_A8_Ref_M1_FD_187988 | JGI IMG/M metagenome (GOLD analysis project Ga0209118, IMG submission 187988) | Forest soil microbial communities from Thunder Bay, Ontario, Canada - Black Spruce, Ontario site 2_A8_Ref_M1 (SPAdes) (version 2) | ecosystem: Environmental > Terrestrial > Soil > Boreal... | reverse complement strand
CGACGAACGCGGTGAGGTTGACGTTGGGATAGAACTGTCCCTTCGCGACATCGATATCCTTCGCCGCCGCTTCGACGCGCCAGCGCTGGGCGACGATGTCCGGACGGCGGCCGACCAGATCAGCCGGCAGTTGGCTCGGCAGCGCGATGGCCTGCATTGCCTTCGCTGTCGGTCGAGTAATGCTTAACCCTCGGTCCGGCCCCTGGCCCAGCAGCGCGGCAAGTTGATTGCGGGTGAGGTCGATACTCTCGTTGAGCCCGGCGATCTGTTCGCGCGTGGCCGGAATCGCGCTATCAGCCTGTTTCAGCTCGACGCGCGAGTCGAGCCCCGCATCGACCCGCTGGCGCGTCAGCGCGAACACGTTCTCCCGCTGCTTGAGCGTGTCCTGAGCGACATCGAGTTGGTCGTAGCTGCGCTGCAGCTCGACATAGGCATGCGCAATCGCCACCGATAACATGAGCCGCACGGCAAATGCGTCGACTTCCGCCGCTTTGGCTTGGCCCACGGCACTCGTAAGCGCAGCGCGATTCTTGCCCCAGAAGTCGAACTCGTAGCTGAAGTCGAGGGTTGCCTGGTTCTCCGAATTCCACGTGCCGGCGAGCGGGGGAGGGACGATATCATTCCTGCTGAAGCGCTCGCGCGTGCTGCTCAGACTGCCGTTCACTTGGGGCGCAAGGGCCGACCTCGCTTGCCCAACCAGAGCCTGGGCTTTGCGCACACGCGCCGCTGCCTCCTTGAGCGAAGGACTGTCCCTCATCGCCTCGGTCATGAGCGAGTCGATCTGGGGATCGCCGAAACGCTTCCACCAGTCGGCGCTGGGCCATGCGGCAGGGGAAACCTTTACTTCCGCCAGCGTTTTCGCGGCTTCAAGCGTGTTAGCACTATTCATCGTGGCACGATTCGAAAGGCCACCCGTACTCGCACAGCCGGCCATCAGCAACGCAGCGGCCAGTGCGCCCAGTACCGGTCTCGGTCCTATCTTCATCGTGCTATGCCTTCGCCTGTTTGGCTTGGCGGCGCAGCAACCACCACACGAGCAAGAACAGCGCGGTGCCTCCAGGCAGCAGGAGCAACAGGAACCGGCCGATGTTCACGGTTGTCTGCCAAGGATGCGTCAAAGTTAGCGTCTTCATCTCTGCCTTTCGCGATTGCCTGCCTGTGCTGTAGTTGCCTAGGCAAATGTAAGTCAAAAAAATTAGTCGCTTACCAGTACCCGTTTCAGGAGTTCCTCGAGCGTACGAACTTCCGAGCTCGAGAATCCGCTGAGCAATCGATTGTTGAGGTCGACCATTATCGGAATCAGCTGAGGGCAGAGCTCCTTACCCTTCTCGGTCAGCTCCAGCTCGACTGAGCGGCGGTCTTCAGCGCTTCGAACGCGCTTGATAAACCCCTTGTTTTCGATCCGATCGAGCAGCCGGGTCATGGAACCCGGATCGTAGTCGAGCGACCTGCAAAAGTCGCCCGGCGTGCGCGCTGAGCCGTTACTTAGCTTGAGGAGGACTATCACCTGGGCGAACGTGAGCTCCGAGGGGGCCAGTTCCTTGTCCGCATTATCGACGAGTTTTTGGCGAACCTTTCCAATCAACGCGCAGAACGAATTTGGCAGGTCGAAGGTCTCCGTCTTATATACCGGCTTCACCACTTTTTCCCTCTGATGCAACGATACTGTAATGATACAGCCCGAGCTGTATTTGTCAAGACTTTTATTGCCTAGGCAGTATTATTCCTGGAGGCGCTGCAATGATTCCCCGACGAGCCTGCTTGCACCCGTCGGGAGCGACCGATCATTCAATTGGGAGGAGCGCCGTGTCCATTCGGATGCCTGGCCTGGGACATCTGCGGCTTTGTGCGCGGCGACCGCGGTGCGCAACTCGCGGCCGACCGGTGGGCACGCCCTTGACGCCGTCGCTGCGATGGAACTGCCAAGCTTCGCCGGATCAGACTCAGTTGAGATTCATGCGCAGCAAATATCGAAGTACTGGCCGGGGAAACGCGGGTGGGGGACGAAATTAGTTCGTTGGTTTTCGCGCCCGCGAAAGATTGAGCCATCCAATCTTCGATCGCAATCCCGAATCCCCAACCCTCACTCCATGTGCAGCTTGATGAATTCGAGCACCGCCACGTACCAGGCGACGATGTTGCGCGGCTTCAGGATCCAATGGTTTTCGTCGGGGAACAGGAGCAGTTCACTCGGCACGCCGTGGTACTGCAGTGCTTCGAAAAGGGTCAAGCCTTCATTGATGGGGCAGCGATAGTCCTTTTCCCCATGGATGATCAGCGTAGGCGTTTTCCATTGCTTCACGTAACGGATCGGTGCGTAGCGGTCGAAATGCTGCGGATCGGCGTACGGATCCTCGCCGCCCATTTCGAGGTACCACCAGGCTGGGTGATCTGTAGTGCCGGTGAATTGCGCCATCGTTGCGACGCTCGCGTGCGTGATCAGGCACGTGAAACGCGTCGTCTGCGAGCCGATCCAGTTGGTCATGTAGCCGCCGAAGGAGCCGCCCATCGCCATCATGCGTCGTGCGTCGAGATCGGGCCGCTTTTGGAGCGCGTCGGCGACCGCCATCACATCCTGGTAGCACTGGTCGCCCCACACATTGCCCCAGATGCCCTGAATGAACATCTGGCCGTAGCCGGTCGAGCCGCGCGGATTCGGTTGCGCGACGGCATACCCCGCAGCGACCGCGAGCAGCGGGTTCCAGCGCCAATGCCAGCCGTCGTGGCTCATGCCGATCGGCCCGCCGTGGATCCACAGCAGGGTCGGCAGGTTGGCGGGCGCGTATTTCGGTTTCAGGAGCAAGGTGTGGATCGGTACGCCGTCGCTTGACGGCACCTTGAAGCTTTCGAGTTCGGCCCACTCGTCGGCCGGCGTGAAGCCGGATAGGCGCGCGAGCGGCTGCGGCGCGGCGTTGGGTTTCGCTTCCAACACAAAACACTCGGGCGCATCGAGCAACCTCGAGCGAATGCATGCGATGCGCCCATCGGCCAGCGGCGCGACGTTCGAGTGCGCGCCGCCCGCAGCCACCGGCGAGATGCGGTCGACGCGCGCGGCGCCCGCGTCGACCAGGAACACCGGTGTGTGACCCTCATCGTCGGCGCAACACACGAGCGAGCGGCCCTCGAGGGTCCACTCGTGGTCGCCCGGCCAACGGTCCCACTGAGCCGCGATCTCCCGGAGCGCACCGCTCGCGACGTCGATCAACATGAGCAGCGGACGCATGACGACCTTGGGCGAGCGCGTCGAGCGCAGCACCGCGATCGTGCCTCCATCGGGCGAAAAGCGCGGTCGCTTGACGTTGGTGTTGGGCGCGCCGGCAAGTTGCCGCGAGGCCCCGGTCGTGCAGTCGATCAGCAGCACGCATTCGTCTTCCTCGCGATCGGCCCCGACGGTCGCGTACGTGATCGCAACCCAGCGGCCGTCGGCGGAGACGTCGAACTCGGGCTCGATTGCAAACGCGCGACGCCCATCCGGAGTCAGATCGACACGCTTGCTGCCCGCAGGATCGATCGCCGATTCATAGGCGATCACGTGCGTATCGGCACGCCCGGTGTTGTCGTGCAGCCAATGATCCCAATGGCGCACCGGCTGCCGTGTATAGCGGCGAGCGCTCGGCCCGTGTTTTTCAAGTTGGATCGCCGTCTCGCGCTGCTTTGCGTAGGGGACACCCGGAATCACCAGTGCGAGCACGATCAGTCGATCGGCGGCGCGCGCGAACTTGAATGCTTCGACGCCCAGCGGTTCATCGGTGAGCTGCTGCGGCTCACCGCCGGCGGCGGGAAGGATCCACACCTGCGTACGCTTGTCGGAATCTTCGTCCGGCTTGAAGTCGTTCGGTTGCCGGTTGGACAAGAACCCGAGTGCACCGTCGCCGCGGAAACATGGCGCATTGTCATTGCCATCGCCACGCGTCAACTGCACCGCCGGACCGCCGTTGGTCGGCACTTTCCACAAATCGGACACGTACTTCGATCCGTCGCGGTCCAGGCGCTCCACGGCGGCCGCGAGCCAGCGCCCATCGGGCGAAGGCGCGATAACGGATACGCGCCGCAGTGCAATGTGATCGTTGACGTTGTATGCCACGCGATTCCCAGACGGTCGAGACATGCAGATTATCCCATACCGCCGCGCATCGACCGGCTTGATGAGTGGCGGGTTGAAGGGTTATTAAACGGCCGGAGCGGGTGTGGGCACCCGTTTGCCGACGGGCTGTTGACTACCATCATGATCTGGACAGACTTTTTCACTGAACGATGATCCACGCCGAGCGCAGGGAAACTCCGGATGGACGCTTATGGCGGGCTACCGCTGGTGGGTCATGCAAGCTGAAATTCCGGGACAAGCGACCGCGGAAATCTACAAACGGGAGCTCTGCGTAGATACGGTGCGGCATCAGGGCGTGTGTCGGCTCAGGCCCGCGGCGTTGGTTTAGATAGTCGCTGAAGAAACCGCGTACCGCGCTGCCCAATGCATTGCGAAAGTCAGTGTTCATGAGGCATCACCTTCTGCCGACAATGGCTGCACCAGCGTACCAAAACAAGCGCGCCCCCATCGCGCAGGAGGACGCCGCCGCTATCAAGGCGCCGACCTTGTTGACAGGTGGCGAGAACACACCAACGTCGTTTCCGCAGATACTCGACGCGCTCGAAGGTTTGCTCCCCGGCACCAGGCGGGTAACGACCGGCAGCGCCTCGCACATGATGAACGTCGACGGACCCGAGCGACTCAACGCTGCGTAGCTCGATATTGTGGCGCGGGCCTGCGCAACGACGGTGATCGATCTTTCCTGCGGCCGCCGCTTGAATTGCGGCCACCCCCCACGCTCAGAGCCTCAAAATCCTGCATCGGGGATTCTTATGGACACGAGCAGTAGCGCGACGGCAACCGTTGACGCGACGACCAGCATCGCTTCGAGCTGCAGCCCGAGACCGGGGCGGCGATACGCTTGTGCTGATGCATACGTACATGCCGTGGCAGTTGCGCCACCATGGCTTCGCCTGAAAACTGGCCGAGTCTGCGGCGCACTACGCCCGCAAACACGGCCTGAGCTTGCGTCCTGTATGCAGTTATAGGGTATGAGTGTTCGATAATCACCCCGAGCACCGCGACGTAATGAGCGAGTCGCCGGTTACGGCGGCTCAGCCAGGCGGTCTATCGTACGGGCTTTCCAGTGAGAGCAGCTCCTCGAGCGTGAAAGTCCGACGGGCAGAACGCCCGCACTGCTCAATAGCGAAATAGTCGATGGTTGCGGAACCGCCAAAACCCGCAGTCCCCCCAAAGGAACAAACCCTTGGCGCCCACACCCGGGAGGGCATTGTTTGGCGATCGCGTGGCAGATCAGCCAATCGCCAAACAAACTGACGACGCGCTCGGCGGGAATCATTGGTCGACCCACCGATCGTCCACATTGAACACGGACCGCGCGATCCTGTGCGTTTGAGACACCTCACGGGGCAGGGATCCAGGTGGACCTGCCGGGAAAGCGGCTTCAGTCGCGTTTAGGAAGCAGCGTGCGTATCGGCAAAGGGCGCCCCACACGGTAGCCCTGCGCGTAATTCACGCCGATCTCGGCGAGCATGTTCAGCGTCTCATCGTCTTCCACGGCTTCAGCGATGGTTTGGAAGCCGAGCGTGTTGCACAGGTATTGAATGGCTTTCACGGTGCGGCGGCCGATCTGCCCCTGTGCGACTTGCTTTATGTAGGCGCCATCAATCTTGACAAAATCGATACTCAAACCTGACAGAGAGCCAATAGCGCCTAACGCGGGGCCGAAATCGTCGAGCGAGACGAGGAAGCCGCTCGACTTGAGGGCACGGATGAAAGCGGCGCCCTCGGGCAATGTGGTAAACGCGGCACTTTCCGTTATTTCGAAGCAAATGCAGGGTGGCAGCACATTGGACGCCTTGGACACTGCACGGATGAAGTCGATCAGCCCAGGCTGGCGCAATGACAGGCCTGACAGGTTGATCGACCAGATCATCGGCCAGCCAGGCGGTCGGAGTGCAGCGGCGCGGGCGTATTCCTCGAACGTGCGGCGAATGATGTGGCGTTCCAGCACCGGCATGAAATGATGGCGTTCCGCATCGGAAATGAAGTACGCAGGCCCCACTAGTTTACCGCTGCTCTTCTCGAGCTTGGTCAATACTTCGTAGTGTTCGGTCTCATCTCCGTCAGGCTGGAGCGCGACGATGGGCTGCAGGAAAAAGCGGAAGCGGTCCTCCCGGATCGCAGCCGATAGTTCCTCCAGGTCAGCGCTCTGTGCGCTTGCGTCAGCTGGGTCATCGTCGGGGCCGTAGACCGCCACCCGGTTACCGCCATCCAGCCTGGCCAAGCGGCGGCCGGCGTCGGCCTGGTTGAGCGCGACCGCAGGCTCAGTGCAATCCTCGCTAAGCGCAATCAAGCCGATGCTCGCCTTGAGTTCCACCGTCTCGCCTTCAACTTCGAATCGCAGTAAGTTGATGCCCCTCAGAATGTCCTCGGCAATGCGTACGCCGACCGGTACCGTGCAGCCTTCAAGCAGCATGGCGAATTCGTCACCACGCAGCCGCGTAAGGGTGTCGCGTTCACGCACTCGGGAACGTAGCACCAGCGCAACCGACTCCAGCGCTTCTTCTCCGAAAGCGGTACCGAAGGCCCGGGTAAAGCGCGTAAAGCCGTCCACGTTAATGCAGGCTAGCACGCTGGGCTGCTTATGTTGCTGCACGCGTTTGATGGCCCGGGCCACACGCGCTTCGAATTCCTGACGGTCGATTAGTCCAGTGAGTTTGTCGATGCGCGCGGGACCATGGAGTTTTTCGGGGATCGTGCCTAGGCGGCTCACATCAAATAACTGCACTAACGTGCCCAGAACCTGCTTCGCTGGAGACAGGACCGGCGCGACACTGCCTTGCACCGCAACAATGCGTCCGGCCGCGGACTTGGCGACCACGTAGTTGGGCAGTTCCACAGTACGGGCACCGGCGACGACCGCGGCGAGAGGAATCTCCATGTGCTTGCCGTGGTCTAGCGTGGTCAGGTTCAGTAGATCGTTGACGTTGATCGCGCCGACCTCTTCAAGGCTGCGCCCGACGAGTGCCTCGGCGGCGCCGTTCATGTACACCACGGCACCCGTGCGATCGGTCACCAGCGCTGCGTTGGCGGCGTAGCGAAGCACCAATTGCGCCGCCTCGATCAAGTTCGTGTGAATGGCAGGATCAGCCTGATTGGTATTCCCAGATCGGTTGACTAAATTCTTGATACTGGCCATGGGCTTAGCACTCTGTGTCCGTGCCCTGGGGCATCCCATGGGCCTTCGCCCATAAACTGCGGCGGTTCCAGAACAAACTAACAAGAGCCCCCGGCGCGGCCTGTGATTCACACCACAAATCGCGCTACAAAGGCCAACAAATATACTTGCAAATCATTGTGACTAGTCAAACATTTAGTTCGGTCGACCAAAAAAGAAGTGCAAACACTTTCGATAACCATGACACATGACACAGTTCGCATAGCTGCGATCGGCATGGCTGGGTAGCCACGCGCGCTTGCAAGGCGCAACCCCCGAGGAACCGAGCGTGATAGTATCCCATCGCTCGGCTCGAGCAGCACAAAAGCCAGCGTCAATCAGTCGCTGACCCGGGAACTCGGAATGTGCCCCGAGCGACCTTCGCGATACACACCCGCAGAGGCAACAAAAAAAGAGACCTCGGGGGGGATACGACCGAGCAGGTAACGTCACGGCGGGAAGGCTCGCTCCGGTGCGCAGTATTCCGGTGGCAAACGTATGGCGCCTATGTCACTAGCTAAATAGGCGCCACGCCCGTGGTGGCCATGCGGTCGCCGCAGGAAGGGAACTGGATGCGCTGCAGCAGAACACGGGTCATGCCTCGCACAAATACGACCATTTACACGAAGAGCGAAGAACGCCGGCGATGAAATCGATGCAAAAATTCTAGGGCAAGTCGAGGCCGCTAGAGGAGCAGAAAGGAACCGCTCGACCAACGACCTATCCTTTCGATCAGTGTGCCCCCATCTCCGGCGCGCTAACTATGGCTGAGGTATGCGGCACCTGAATGCCGTCCATCCTTTCTTTCTTGCCACGCGATCATGATCCGCTTGCGCCACGTTAGTCAGGCCCCTGCAGCCGGCTGCGCACGCGTACGCCGTCGGACAGCGAGATGGTAATTTTGATCTGCGTCAGTACCGGCCTCACCGCGCGTGCGCCCGTCCACTCTTGGCGCACGACCTGACACGCATCGTGCGCCCGCAGCCCCCATTTACGCTTAAGGAGGCATCTTCTTCGTTTGTCGGCTCGTCAAGACGGACTGGCTTTCCCTATGCCTCGGCGCCTGCCGCACCAGCGAAAGAACGCGGCGCACTGACTCCGAAATTCGTAGCGCGAAGACCGGGCAGCCGCGATATATGCTCGTCTGGAACGTTCGCCGGCTTCAACAAGGCGGTCATATTCGTCGTCGCGGCGGTGCGTCATTTTTGCGCCGGGGTAGCCAAGCTGCGCGCGTGTGCCAGCCAACGCTCATACCGAAACAGTGGCGCGGACTGACACTCCCCACTATGCTGTGAGGTTCAGTCGAGCATCGAGGTCCAATGTGGACAGAGAAAGGAACAAGCAGAAGCTGACGCAGGGCGCAGACTCAGCGGAGACGCTGCGCGAGGTGCTCGAGGGCATGTTCGAGACCATGGAGGAGGGCGTCAGCGTGTTCGACGCCGACCTGCGGCTGGCAGCCATGAACCGGCGTTTCCGCGAGATCCTGGGTCTTCCCGAATCGCTATGCGTGCTGGGCGCGCCGTTTGGCGATTTTATCCGCTACAACGCCGAGCGCGGCGACTACGGGCCGGGCAACGTTGAAGAGCAGGTGCGCGAGCGCGTCGAGCTCGCACACCGCTTTGAGCCGCACCAGTTTGAGCGGGAACGTCCAGACGGCACCATCCTGGAGACTCGCGGGCGTCCGCTTCCAGGCGGCGGCTTCGTCAGCATCTGTACCGACATCACCAAGCGCGCGCGCACCGAGCGCGCGCTACGTGTGAGCAATGCGGTGCTGGATGACATGCTCGAGTGCATGGATCAAGGGATCAGCATCTTCGATGCGGACCTGCGGATGCTCGTCACAAACCGGCGGTACCGCGAGCTGCTCGATTTTCCCGAATCGTTGTGCCGCCCGGATCCCAATCGCCACTTTGCCGATTTCATCCGCTACAACGCCGAACGCGGCGAATATGGCCCGGGTGCCGTCGAGGAGCAGGTGCGAGCGCGTGTCGAGCTTGCGCGCCGCTTCGAGCCGCATCACTTCGAGCGCGAGCGGCCCGACGGCACTGTGCTAGAGATTCGCGGGACCCCTATTCCCGGGCTCGGCTTCGTCACCATCCATACCGATGTGACGAAGCGCGCCCACGCCGAGCGCGCGCTGCGCGAAAGTGAGGCGCGCTTCCGCAGTCTGACCGAGCTGTCGTCGGATTGGTATTGGGAGCAGGATGCCGACTTCCGGTTTACCCGTGTCGAAGGCCGGTCCCTCACGGGCGATGCGTCCGCACCCGATGCCGATCTCGGCAAGACTCACGCCGAGCTCGGTTTCGAGGTCGAAGACGGGTGGGAGGCGCACCGCGCGCTGCTCGAGGAACACAGGCCGTTTCGCGACGTCGTCATGCGCCGCGTCCTCGCGGACGGAACCGCGCACTACGTCAGGGTCAGCGGCGAGCCGATATCCGACCGCGACCGACGATTCACCGGCTACCGTGGCGTGGGGCGTGACATCACCGAGCAAAAGCGCGCAGAAGAAAGCATCAAATACCTCGCGACCCATGACGGCCTGACGGGCCTGCCGAACCGGGTACTGTTCAGCCAACTGCTGAATCACGCGATCCAATCGGCGCGCCGCTACCAGCGCAACCTGGCAATGTTGTTTATCGACCTCGATCGCTTCAAGATCATCAACGATACCCTTGGGCACGAGGCCGGGGATGCGTTGCTCAAGCAGATCGCCACGCGCTTGAGTGAGAGCTTGCGCGCAAGCGATGTCCTCGCCCGTCTCGGTGGCGATGAGTTCGGGGTGCTGGTCCTGGAAGCAAACGAGCCGCACCAGGTCGCTACGGTAGCACGCCAAATTCTCTCCGCGGTTACCAAGCCGATCATGATCTCAGGACAGCAGTGCCGGGTGACGGCAAGCGTCGGCATTTGCATGTATCCGTTGGACGCGCAGGACGAGCAGGCGTTGATGAAGAACGCCGACATCGCCATGTATCTGGCCAAGGAAGAGGGCAAGAACAACTACCAGTTCTATTCCAAAGACATCAAAACGCAGTGGCTGGAGCGCCTGACCCTAGAAGTCAGTCTGCGTAGTGCGCTGGAGCTCAACGAATTCTTTTTGCACTATCAGGCCAAGGTGGACCTGAAGAGCGGCGCGATTGCGGGCGTGGAAGCGCTGCTGCGCTGGCAGAATCCAGAACTGGGCGCGGTATCGCCGATACGGTTCATTCCCGTCGCCGAGGAAACTGGCCTGATCGTGCCGATCGGCAAGTGGGTACTGAAGACCGCCTGCGCGCAGAACGCTGCGTGGCAGCGTCAAGGCTTGCCCCCGATGTGCGTGGCAGTCAACCTATCGGCGCGTCAGTTTGCCGACGAGAACCTTTTGGACGATATCGCGGCGGCGCTTCACGTGTCAGGCATGGACGCAGGGTTGCTGGAGCTCGAGATCACCGAGGGCATGGTGATGCACAACACGGAGCGAGCGCTCAAAACACTTGGGGCCATCAAGAAAATGGGCGTGCGACTCGCTATTGACGATTTCGGCACCGGTTACGCATCGTTGGCGCAGATCAAACGCTTTCCAATCGATACGCTTAAGGTGGATCGTTCCTTCATTCGAGAAATTGGGACAGATTCCGAGGACCGGGCGATCACCAAGGCCATCATCGCCATGGCGAAAACGTTGAGCCTTACCGTCGTAGCTAAGGGCGTCGAGACGCAGGAGCAGCAAGCGTTTTCGCGTGAGCACGCATGCGACGAAATGCAGGGTTATCACTTCAGTAAGCCGGTTCCGCCAGAGGAGTTCGCCGACTTGTTGCGATGGCACGTGCCGTCGCCGATGAAGTAGTTGCACGTATAAACAAGCGCTGCCTCGGATGGCAGCGTCGCTACGCTTATTCGTACATGGGAGACGTGGCCGGACTGCTTTCGGCAGATCGATGCGTAACGAGGGGGCGCCGCCCAGGAAGATAGCGCGTCTGCCCTCCAGGAGTGCATAGAAGGCAGATGGCTCGGAAACCCGCACGTGGGTTGCGGACGCCAGTTCCAGCCCAACGCCGATGCGAGCCCCGTGCATGACCGTCACCACCAGCACGCGCTGCCCCTCGTCCAGCGCCGATGCCACAAGCGCGGGTGCATGAGGCCCCCCACGGCGTCGCCTTCCTTGAGCTCGGAAAGGTCCAATCCGGCACAGAAATGCTTGCCTTCGCCATGTAGCGCGACGGCCTTCAGTCCTCGGGAATCGACGCAAGGAACCCGCCGAATCCCGCAGCAGGACGTCCCATCGTTCAGCGCACTGCGCTTTTCGGCGCGATTGAGGCGCAATATCGCCATCGCGCTTAACATCAAGCCAATCGGGCAGTCATCGGGTCAGGCGTTTTATCTGTCCGCGTAATGGTTTCCCAAGCAATAATCGTCAAAAGCATACCCGCCATCGGGGATAAGACGCCGCGCTTAGTTATCGTCCTGTTTCCGGTCATGCCAAGGCACCATGATCGTAGTGCTTCACGCTGACACAAGCGGAAGTTGGCGGAATCTTCGATGCTACCGATGCCAACATAACGGGCCTGCTTTGGATAGGCGACGGGTCCGATCCTGCCGAGGCATTCCTGGATTTGCAGTAGCGCTGCGCGCCGCCACTACGCTCCTCGGCGGAATATCCTGTTCGACCCAGTTCACCCACTGGTGTCAGCGCGTCGAAGGAGTCGGTTGCCGGACCGCCGCTGGCGCGCTCCAGCGCCGATCGACGCGCGAAATGGTCGTCCACCCGAATTACGTCGTTGTGTATCGGGTCCGACGCGACTCCATTGAGTTCGTGCGCGCGTTGCATGTCCCTAGCGAAAAACAGACTGTCGTCAATTCAGCAGTCATTTTTGAAACGCTCCTTGTAAAAATTACCTGCAGGATCGGTTTGGCGCCTGATTCGGTCAATCTAGCAACTCTTGGTCAGCGCCGTCCCGTACCCGCCCAGCATAGGCGCGATGCCACTGTTCGCAACGACCGCCGCTTGCTAGTTGACCCTGTATGTCGTTCCGCGGCTGTGTATCCGTTTGATAGCGAATACGTCCCAAAGCCGGGGTTCGTCGATGGGTATTCGAGCTCACCGCTAACTCGACTGTTTGTCGGCCTGACCTGTTGGCACAAGCCTTGCAGCGTCGGCTACGTAGCAGCACTACAAAAATTACGGAAGGGAACGCCATGACGGACAATGTTCAAGTTCGAGGACCTCCGTATCGACAACGGAATCGACATCCACGAGGATTGGGAATTGCGTCGGTGGACCAAGGCCCTGGTGTAACAAAAGAAGGTGGCGAGTGCCGTGGCGGCGGTCGGTCGGCGATATCTATGGAGGCTTCATGCGACTGACAACGCTCACCGTAGTTTGTTTTCTTTTCTCCGCCCAGGCTTTCGGCGGATCGACGGTAATCGGTGCCACGGATTGCGATGGCGTGGTTAAGTATGCGAAAGGCCCAGTGCCCAGCGATGACACGAGGGAAGGCCCGCGGAATAGAGATGTGGCCTGGACCATGGGTTACCTATCGGCTCTTTCGGTCAGCGAAACGCAGCCGAACAGTGTTTCGGATCGGCTCCACTCGCTAACCACCAAGCAACTGACAGAGGCAATAGCAAGCTACTGTACCCGCTTTCCGTTGAAGGATTTGGAAGACGCCTCGATCGACATCTATAACCAGATGGGCGGCAAGAAGGTAAGGACGGGCCAATGATCCGCTGACCCCTCCTGCTAATGGCATACGTATCACGGATTAAAACGGACACCGTAGACTTCGAACCTGCGAGCGAGACGAAATGAATCGGCTCCGAAAATCAAAACGCCCGCGACACGTCTTCCTATCGCATTGCATCGGCAGGTGATCAAACGCTTTTCTCGCCTTGCCATTGTCGACGGGAGACGTCGCGGTGATTGTTCGATACTGCGATTGGCATTGATTGTTGAACCAGCCAAAAGGAGTGCAAAATGACAAACCTACGACGCATGGGCTTCGCCCTCATTGTTGTGGCGACAGCCGTTTTCTCGATCGGTGCAACAAGTGGACGCGCGAATGCGGCAACAGCGGAAGATCTCGACAAGAGCGCCGCGCAAGCGCTACAAATCCTGATCAAGACCAATCCCATCGCCGCAGAAATCTCGAAGAAGGCTAAAGCGGTGCTTGTTTTCCCCAACATTGTCAAGGCGGGACTGATATTCGGAGGAGCCTATGGTGAAGGGGTTCTGATGAAGAGTTCGAAAGTCGTCGGCTACTACAATTCCGTTACCGCCTCCTGGGGCTGGCAAGCAGGTGCCGAGACGTACGCGTACGCAGTGTTCCTTATGAGCAACAAAGCAGTGAACTATCTTGATAAGACGAAGGGATGGGAGATCGGCGTCGGACCAACAGTGGTCGCAGTGAATGCGGGAGTCGCCAAGAATCTGTCATCATCGACATTAAAGGATGATGCTTATGCCTTTATTTTTGATCAGCAGGGACTCATGGCCAGTCTCAGCATCGAGGGCACCAAGATTTCTCGCATCAAACGTTGAACATAAGCCATTGCGGGGCCAGCATTCAACATAGAACGGCGTAAGAAGAGCCGGTTCGGGATGGAATCGAAGGGCAGAACAAGGATCGTCAGAAAATCGCCGCCTGACCAACAACGCATACACAACTCTCGACAACTACTCCGCGCCCCAGCCAACGGTCACTTCACAGTTCGACAGATGAACGCGGAAGTGAACCAGGCATGGCAGGACAATGCCGCCGGGAGACCAGCATTCCAGGATTGCTATGCCGGACTCGCTACGTCGGCCGGCAAGTCCGGGCGGGCTGGCCGTTCATTGCGGGATCGAACCCTTGAACAGCCGCGCGGACATCTACGGGCAGCCGTATTGTGCGGTGCGGTCGCAAGGAATCTCGGTCGGGGCGCATGGTTTGTATTGCGCCGACATCGCGGCTAGCCGCGTGACCGCCCGCCTCGCCGGTCTGACTTGAACCCCGCCCTTTCACGCGGCGGGAGGCCCACCTAGTGTAGTGCTCCCGTTCTTTGCATCTCAAGCGGCGGTTGGCGCGAATGACTTGCTGCACGATGTGATTGGCCTTGGCGGTCCACACGAAAGGCTTGGGGCCTCGGACACTTTACGGATACTGTAGACGCTCGCCGCCGTGTGATCAGCCGAGTGACACGCTCAGCCTGACTCGCCTGCTGGCAGGCGTGCGCCGGATTCGCGTCCTCAGCCATTGCCGTCCTGTTGGACGCAATCATCCATCCGGCTTTGTGACCAACGGCATAAATGTCCGTTGCCCCTGTGCAACTGCTCATAGCTCTCCTGTCGAATCGACGCCATGATCGCACCAAGGTCCGGCCCAGTCTGGTTCAATGACCGAGGCGGCTGACCAAGTCAATGCCATGATCAATGACACCTGCCATTTTGAGTGGGCACAGGAACGGACAGTTTTATCATGAACAATCGCTGGACAATCGCACTCGCCGGAACGGTCGTGATGATGACGCTCGGCGCGATCTATTCATGGAGTCTATTCAGCCAGCCGCTTATCGCTGCATTCGGCTGGTCCAGTACGACGACGACTTCGGCGTTCGCACTCGCCATGTTCTTCCTTGCGCTCGGCGCCGTGGTCGGGGGTCGTTGGCAGGATAGGGTCGGACCGCGCACGGTCACACTGACAGGGGTCATCCTGTGGGGTACCGGTAACATCCTCGCCGGTCTTGGCACCGCACACTTAGGACCGTGGTGGATTTATCTCACCTACGGGGTACTCGGTGGCTTCGGCGTCGGCATGGGTTACATCACTGCGGTTGCGACCGTCACCAAATGGTTTCCGGAGCGACGGGGCCTGGGCAGCGGGATGGCGGTGATGGGCTTCGGCCTGGGCGCTGTGCTGTACAACTTCATTATCAGGAGTACTCCCTCTTTCTCCGCAGCGGCCAGCGGCGCTGCGCGTTATGCCCAATCACGCTTGGCCAGCCACACCGTACCGGGGATCGTTGACGCTGCTGCACCGATGTTGGCCGCAGAGCAGGTAAACGCCGTGATGAACGCCTTCCTCGGCTCCGGCATGGTATTCGTGGTCTTGGGAGGTGTTGCCGCCAGCCTGCTCGCCAACCCACCCATCGGTTACAGCCATACCGGCGCCGTTGCCGCGGACCCTTCCGGGCCGCGCCCCTACACCGTGCGCTACACGACGCGCGAGATGTTGCGCACGCACCAGTTCTATCTGCTTTGGCTGATGCTGTTTGTGAACGTGAGCGCGGGTATCCTGGTCATCAGCAATGCGTTGCCCATGATGCAGGAACTTGCGGGTCTGACCCCGGAGGCTGCTGCGGCGATTTATGGCGGCTTGTGCCTGTTCAACGCCCTGGGGCGCTTCTTCTGGGGAGCGATATCCGACCGGATCGGACGTAAGCAAACGTATCTCTGTCTGTTTGGGATCCAAGCGGCAGTGTTTTTCCTGATTGGTAGCCTCCCGCAGGCAGTTCCGGTGGCCATCGCGATCGCCGTCGTTCTGCTCTGCTTCGGCGGCGGCTTTGGCACGATGCCCTCATATTGCGTCGATTACTTCGGCACTCGGCATATGGGTGCCAACTACGGTGCTCTGCTCACCGCGTGGGGGTGCGCGGGCATCGCCGGGCCGTTGTTCGGCTCGCAAATCCGGGACCTGACTGGTTCCTTCGCCGGCGCATTCGTTCCGATTTCCGTCCTGTTGTTGCTGGCCATGGTCTTGCCCTTACTCGCCAGAAGGCCCGCAAGTGGCCAGGAGTCTGCTGTTACCTTCCGATATCGGCACACTAGCCCCAACGTGGTCGACGCAAGGCGCACAGACGGTAGAAGGCGATGTAATGTGTGCTTCCTCTCAGGGTTAAGGCTGCACGCCACGGCCGCTCGCGCTAGACTCGCGAATTGCGAATTCGCCACCGACAGGCGTGGTGGTTGATTATCAGGCGAGTCAACTCCTAGGGACCTCTGCGTTCGTGGCCAGATAATGAATCCGGGATCGTGCTATTCATCAAACATTGCGCCACGGCGGCCCTCGCATCGTTTCCGTATTGAGCGACATGGACCGGCTGAGCCCGGTCATCGCCGTTCTGATAGGCGTCTAAATCCACCGGTCTGAACGTCGTTTTTCTTTGTTGGTTTTCTTCGGCCCCTTTTATCTCAAAGATCTTCTTTGACGGTTGTCAGTGCTCTTTTGCGGCGCTTCGTGGACCGGCCCCTCCTCGGCGCCGATCATCGGGCACAAATGCCTCGCACAGCGCGAGATCAATTCGGGAAGCAGAGCGAACCAGAACGACGAACAACGAGGGAGCAAATGAAGAACAGCAGGCTTTGGGTGGATAAAGTCCGAAGAAAACCGACGAAGAAGAAGCACTTTCAAACCGCCAGGTTTAGGTTTAGGCCACTTTCAGAACGCCGCTGACAGCGCGGGTGATGACGTGCACCCATGCCTCGTCAGACTCAGTCACGCGCAATCGATCGACGGCGATAAAGCTATTGAGTTTCCACTCAAGAGAACGTTGCTGATGAACTCGGCGCTGCCCTCGTCCAGCACGCGCCGATTAACGAATCAAAATGCATCATCATCCATGAGCCCGTGCACTCCGTTCGGATGCAACCAGAGGGATCTGCATTGGGTCGGATGAATTGATCGACGTCGATGCGATCAATTGTTTCGGGTCGCTTAGTTAACTCGCACTTGTTTGCCCTTCATAAATACAATCATGAACTGCCTTTTCCGTTCCTCTTTCGCGGCGTTTTGAGCAGGTGTGAACTTCTTCTTCTGCTGTTGCGCCATGTTTGGCAACAATCCTTATTCGGCTACAACGCCGCGCATGTTCAGGGCTTCGGCAGACGGTCGGGAATCCCGCACTCGCGCCGGCCACCTGCCATGAACACTGCCTCCGGCAACCAGCGCTTGAGCCTTGGTATCCAGAGCGCGTCGCGCCCGAAGCGGCGGCGCAGCCCGCTGCCGTGCAGCAGCCACTGCACAATCTTCCGGGCCATCGCATCGGCCGGCATGCCCCCTTCGATGGCGCCTTCCCAGTGGCGGCGCAGCATGGCCCGTAGCGGGGCGTAGTCGGCAATCGATGCGGCCACCTCCGGTGCCGAGCGCGCGAGATCGGTACGGATGAACCCCGGTTCGGCCAGGCGCACGGCGATGCCGAACGGGCGCACTTCGTGGGAGAGCGACTCCACAAAGCCTTCCAGCGCATGCTTGCTGGCCGCATAGAAGGCCTCGCCAGGTGGGCCCACCAAGCCGGCCAGCGAGCCGATCACGGCGACGGTACCGCGGCGGCGCTGGCGCATGCCGGGCAACACGGCGCGCGCTGCGTGCACCACACCCCAGAAGTTGGTCTCGACGATGGCACGCGCCTGAGCGGCAGGCATCTCTTCCATCAGCGCACTGGCGTTGATGCCAGCGTTGGCCACCAGCAGCTCGATATCCCGGCCGCGCGCCGCAGCAGCGCTCACCGCCTTGCGCAAGGCGGCCTCGTTGGTCACATCCAGAGCCAAATGTTCCGCGCTCGCCTCCGATGCCGCACCGACCCGCGCCGAGCGGCTGGCAGCGAGTACATGCCAGCCCCGGCCCACCAGCGCGTCTGTCATCGCAGCGCCCAGGCCGTTCGAAGCACCGGTCACCAGCGCCACGGGTCTATTGACGTTCATGATCGGTCCACCCGGCGCTGACGCAGGCGCGCGCCCAACCACATCCACAAACCACTCAAGGCCATCGCGGGAAACACGCCCACGCGCATAGCCGCGCAAACACAGGCTCGGCCGCCCGGGGGCTGTAGACATAGGTGCCGAGCGCGGCTGCGGCGGCGATGTGCAGCCAGGGGGCAATCGCACGGTTCGTCATCTAAGGGCTCCGGCAGGCGTCGATCCAAAGTATGCACTGCATGGCACTGCATATATCATCAAATGTGCCGAGCGCCAACGCAAAGCTTCCAGCCCCTTTGTGCCATGAACTGGAGGGGCCGAGCCAGAATGTGCGCGTGAGCTCGGGCGACGACTGATACAAGGCAATGTCGCCTGCGCTCGAGATCGCGTATAGCCTTCCGAATGCAGCGCGGTGCGCCTTGCCGCACATCGAGCAATGGCAGTGAACCGCTTGCCCGAGCGAGCCGCGTATTTCATAACGAACGCTACCGCAAAGCCAACTAGCTCGAAGCATCTGCGCTCTTCCCTACTGCGGCGAACGAGGATTTTAGAAAAGGGCCTCCGCATCCTGCGGCGATCAATTGACTTCTCCAATATCAACCCCTTGCTGGCCCGCTACAAAGCGATCGACGCCGGTCCTTGGTTTCTTGCCGTGACCCATCGAGGCAATTTCTGCCCTGGGGCTTTTGAGCACACGCTGAACGAACTGCTCGGCTCGAGGTCGATCTATCTGATTTTGATAAGCGCATTGCGACGATGAGACTGGGCCACCTCCTATCCACCAGCAATAGCGCTCAGGGTGAAGCTGCTCGCCTTCATAGGACTGGTCTCGTACCAGCGCTATTAAACGCCTGTCCAGCCAGATGACGACAGTGCTGTCCGTTCACGTGCCACGTGGTCACGGCGGGGAGAGGTAAAGCGGACGGTCCCGGACAAGCGAACGGTCCTCGCAGCAGACACATCATAAGTGTGACTGTACTGAACCGCTATACTAGGACTTCTTGACAGGCGACTTCCTTCCTCGGTCTTCCGTCCACGATGCCCGACGCACGTCCCACACTGATCTACGATGGCGACTGCGGCATTTGCAAGTACTGGGTAAGGTATTGGCAGTGTCTGACGGGTGGGCGGGTGGACTATCAGCCTTACCAGAACGCCGCGGCAGCCTATCCACAGATCGCACCGGACGCCTTCCGCCTCGCCATTCAATTCATAGGGCCCGATGGAAGTGTGTATTCGGGCGCGGCTGCGGCCTTTCGGGTGCTGCGTTATGCGCCGGGTCACGGTTGGTGGTTGTTGTTGTACGAGCACGTCCCTGCATTTGCTCCGGTGACGGAATGGACCTACCGGTTTTTCGCACGTCGCCGTGGCCTGCTGAACCGCCTGACCCAGGTTTTGTGGGGGCCAGCGCTCGAACCGCCTCGACATGACTTGGCGAGGTGGGTGTTTCTGCGCCTGCTCGGCCTGATATACATCGCCGCCTTTGCGTCGCTCAGCGTGCAGATCCTGGGCCTGGTGGGAAGCGCTGGCGCGCTGCCGGTCGAACCGTACCTTCGGGAAGCGCATCAGTACTTTGGCACCCATGCCTACCTCCTCCTGCCCACTCTGTTCTGGGTGAATGCGAGCGACACCGCATTGCTCGCGGGCACACTCGCTGGGATGGCACTCGGGGTGCTGGTCGCTCTGGGGATCGCAGTCCGTCCTGCGCTGGTCGGCTTGTTCGCGCTTTACCTCTCCTACACCTATGCCGGGCAGGCGTTCATGACGTTCCAATGGGACTTGTTGCTGCTGGAAGCAGGCTTCCTCGCAATCTTCCTCACCGGCAACTCCCGCATCGTGGTCTGGCTTTATCGTTGGCTGGTGTTCCGCTATCTATTCATGGCGGGTGCAGTCAAGCTGTTGTCCGGAGACCCGACGTGGCACCAGCTGAGCGCATTGGTTTACCACTTCGAGACACAGCCCCTGCCCACGCCCCTCGCATGGTACGCCGCGCACTTGCCGCGCTGGCTGCTGTCGACCGGAACAGCCGTCGCACTTACCGTCGAAGTCGCATTGGTGTTTCTTATCCTTGCTCCGCGTCGCTTGCGCGCGGCCGCGGCCTGGGGCGTGATCGCTTTCCAGCTGTCGATCGCATTCACCGGCAACTACAACTTCTTCAACCTGCTCACCATGCTCCTCTGTATTTTCCTGTTTGACGATGCGGCGCTGCATGGTGTATTGCCGGTGCGGCTGGTCGGCTGGGTTGCCAAACAGCCGCGGCGCCCGGACCGGTCGGCCACCATGATCGCGACGGTAGTCGCGTTGATCCTGGTTCCGGTCGGGATCAACCGCATCTGGCGGCTCTTCTGGGAGAGCGACCTTCCGGTCGCCGGTGCGCTCACCGCGGTCGTGGCTCCGCTGCTGATCGTCAATCCGTATGGCTTGTTCGCGATCATGACGACCACCAGGCCGGAGATCGTGGTCGAAGGCTCGGAGGACAGACAATCCTGGCGCGAATACTCCTTTCGCTACAAGCCGGGCGAGCTGTCGCGGTCTCCTTCCTGGAACATCCCCCACCAGCCCCGCCTCGACTGGCAGATGTGGTTCGCGGCGCTTGACGATTCGCCACCATGGTGGTTCGCCACCTTTATGCGGCGGCTCCTCGAAAACAGCCCATCCGTGCTTTCCTTGCTGGGCCCCAGCCCGTTTCCTGATCACGCACCGAAATACGTGCGTGCCCTGCTCTACGAATATCGATTCGCCGATGCGAAGACGCATAAGGAGACAGGGCAGTGGTGGGTGCGCCGGTTTGTGGGTTACTACTTCCCCGCCGTCAGCCTGGCGGAGTTCGAACGCACTAGCGAGCTCGGCACCAAGGCCAAGGATTCCCCCCCTTGTAAACGATGGCCACTACCTTGCTCGCCTGCTTTCTTAGTAATTAGTTATGATCGCTTGTGTACTCGGTACACCGGCGAGCGTCGAGCGCACTACGTCAGCGAGTTCGCCAAGTCACGCAGAACCTGCCGCGGGTTCTCTTCGATCGGCTCGCCGTGCGAGACGAGGATGCGTGTCAGCGCTTCGATGTCTGCCCATTCCAGCAGCTGCCCGCGCAAAGCATTGGTGTCTTTCACGAGCATCAATTTCACAGGCGTCGGAACGTGCGCCTCCTTGCCCGCGAAGCCGGCGAGGCGCAACAGCCAGCCGCCGACGCCGGACTCGTTGCGGATGTTGCCTATCAGGTCGTTCAACACGAGCGTCGTGCCGCCGGGCCGGCGGACGAGGAGCGCCGCCTCGTGCTCGCGCGTCCCCGGCACGGTCATGAACTGCACGCTTGTGTCTGCGAAGCTGGGTCCCGTGGTGTCGACCGCCACCGCCTTTTCCACCTCCTTGCGGGCACCTTCGGGCGCCACGACTTGCAGGTGCGGATAGCGGGACTTCCAAGCCTTTGCATCGAGCCGATGGTGATCGTTCGGCACGACGAGGAAAGTCGGGCGACCATACGCCTCGAGCGAAGCCATTTGCGTGTCATCGAGCGCAATCGCGCTCCAAATAACGAGCCGCGAGTCACTCAGCCGAACTACCGTCATGCGCCGCGGCAATTCCATCAGCGGCATCCGGATCCGGCCCTCGACCGTGAGGATGCCGTCGTCGATTTCCGTGAGCTTGCCGTGCGGCAGGACGGTCCACTGTTCATGCGCTCGGGTCATGGCTTCTCCTGATGTGTACCGACTGACAGCATAAGGCGGTCCGCCCTCGGGCTCAAGGCTGGCCCTCACGCTGCGGCTCCCCTTTATCCGAGAGCACCCTTCGTCGATTCGGTACCGACGTTCAAACTCGCCGCAGTTGTCGGCGCGCACTTCGAATCCTGGGGCGTGCAACCGCGGCGCATCGTCGAGCTTGACTGGTGGGAATCGCACCAGTTGCCGAAGACCGGGCTCACGGTGACCGCCGCCCTCGCAGCACTTTTCCGGACGCGCGGCCTGAAAGACCGCAAGGCAACCCTGCGGTCCTCGCTCGGTATCCGTTCGCAACGGCCGCTCATAGCCGACACGCGAAGCAACGATTGTGTTCGGACGAGTCGGGGTGCCGAGTGTTGTCCTTGGCGCGCGCTAAACAACATGGTCAGGAGCCAACGCGCACGGAACCGAAGCGGTAGCGGTCTCTACCTGCAGCGTCGCATGCCCGATGTTGAAACGGCGTTCAATGTCATTCGCCACCGTGACCAAAAAGTCGTCGCCGGGGTGCCCACCGGGCATCACCAGGTGCACAGTCAGTGCCGTTTCCGTGGTGCTCATTCCCCAGATATGCAGGTCATGGACTTCCTGGACGCCAGGCAGGGCAGCCAAGTGCCGCCGCACCATGACTGCATCAACCCCCTCAGGCACGGCTTGCAACGCAAGTTGCACTGACTCTCGCAGAAGCCCCCACGTGCCTACGAGAATGACGATCGCGATGATAAGGCTTACCACTGGGTCGAGTCGGAGCCAGCCGGTATAGAGCATTGCAACGCCGGCCACTACGACACCGAGCGAAACACCCGCGTCCGCGGCCATGTGCAGGTAGACGCCCCGGATGTTCAGGTCGTCCTTGGGTTCGCGCATGAAGAGCAAGGCCGAGGCGGTGTTGATTGCCACGCCGGAAAGCGCTACCCAGATGACGACCCAGCCCTCGAAAGACGTGGGATCAATCAAGCGGCGGATGGCCTCCCACGCAATCGCACCGGTCGCAACCAGTAGGATCATGGCATTGCCCAGCGCGGCAAGAATGGTGGTGCCGCGCAGCCCGTAGGTGAACCGGGACGATGGTCCGCGCGTGGCCAGGGTGGCCGCTCCCCACGCCAGCAAGAGACCCACGACGTCGCCGAAGTTGTGCCCGGCATCGGCAAGCAAGGCGAGCGAGTTGGCGCTGATTCCATACACCAGTTCGATTGCGACAAACCCGAGGTTGAGGGCGACCCCAATCGCAAATGCGCGGCCGGGGTTCGGAACGTGGCTGTGTCGGTGAGCGCGTGGAGCAGGACCACGGTCGTGACCGTGGCCGTGAGCGTGGTCATGCATGCGGGATGCCTTTTGCTGCGGGGGCAAGACGGATGGCAACGCGTTTCACCGCCTGGGCGGCCGCGGTGGGTCTGCGCGCAGCGCCCGAATCGACTGCCACAGGACATCGGGCGCGGAACAAAGGAACATGCTCGCAATGATGTCAATAATGTCCGGCCAGTGCGCGGCGAGCAGGTAACTGCCGGCGGCGGCCAGCAAAACGCCGACATTGGTAATCATCAGGCGTGGGCGAGCAGTGTCGAATGTGCCGGTGGGCCCGCATACCCTTCGACCAGAAACATCGCCACATTAATCGCAGGCACGACCCGTAGCGCACGCCCGTGGTTCTCCAGCATGACGTGATTTCACAACCCTTATCTTCGCGGCAACTGGCCATTGGGCGGGTCCCGGAGTTTCGAAACATCTGTTTGTGCATTTAAGACCCTCTAGTTACTATAGAGTCAAGTACCGCAATCAAGAGTGTCGAGGGAGCGCAAAACCATGGCCCACGCTTTGAAGATCGGCGACTTGGCCAAACGAACAGACTGCCAGATCGCAACCATTCGCTATTACGAGCAAGAAGGGCTGTTGCCCGAGCCGGCGCGTTCCGTAGGCAACTACCGGCTCTATGGTGACGCGCATATGGAGCGGCTGCGCTTCATTCGCCATTGCCGTTCGCTCGACATGACGCTGAACGAAATTCGCACGCTGCTGAGCTTCCGAGACGCGCCCGAGGAAAACTGTGGCGAGGTGAATGCGCTGCTGGATGAACACATCGGTCATGTGGCCAACCGTATGGCCGAACTGAAGGCGCTGGAGAAGCAACTGAAGGAGCTGCGGAGCCTGTGCCGGAGCGCGCAGGCGGCCAAGGATTGCGGCATATTGCAGAGCCTGTCGACCATCGAAAGCCGCGCGCCGACGAAGCTCGGCACCCACGGGCGCCGCGGGCATTGAAGGAAAGCCGATGATCACCACCGGAACAGTCACGGACTTGCCTCCGGAACGGGTCACCTCGCGTGGTTGCTGAACCTGCCGTCCCGCGCGGGGCGGCTCTATGCCGCGTACTGTGGGGTGTACATCGCGGCAGCATGGCTGTGGCCGTAGCGGGTGGGCGGCTTCGTGCCGGAGCGCTCGCATCGGCTCGAAGTCGGGTTGATGCTGGCGGTCCTGCTCGTGGCGTACTTCGGACAGCGTTCGATCGCGTGAATACCGGGCGGCGAGAAAGTCTTTGTCCTAGCGATCCCTGAAGCGTTACCGCCGAGGTTCAATGGCCACCGCGTAGTCGGCGGGCTGATCAGCCTCACTAGGGGACACCGCTGTTATCGATATTGTTCAAATGGACTGCGCTCCGCCGCCAAATCGCCCTGAAGCCAACGCATGATGACAGCCATGACCACCAGTACGTTACGGCAAATCCCGGCGAGCATTTGGGCGCTCGGCTTCGTCAGCCTCTTGATGGACGTGTCGTCCGAAATCATTCACAGCCTCCTGCCGGCGTTTATGGTCACGGCATTGGGAGCGAGTGTCTTGACCGTCGGTTTGATCGAGGGCAGCGCCGAGGCGACGGCGCTGATCGTCAAGGTGTTCTCCGGCGCGTTAAGCGATTACCTCGGCAAGCGCAAGATGCTGGCTGTCCTCGGGTACGGTTTGGGAGCTTGCACCAAACCACTGTTCGCGCTCGCTTCGGGCATAGGGATGGTCCTTACAGCTCGCCTTGCCGACCGGGTAGGCAAGGGGATACGCGGCGCACCACGTGACGCCTTGGTGGCGGACCTCGCCCCGCTCCATCTGCGTGGAGCGGCGTTCGGACTGCGCCAATCGCTCGACACCGTCGGCGCGTTCGTCGGCCCGTTACTGGCAATGGCACTTATGCTGCTGTGGGCAAATGATTTCCGCGCCGTGTTCTGGGTGGCGGTCATTCCAGGCTTTCTGTCGGTGGCGCTGTTGCTGTTCGGCGTCCAGGAGCCAGAGCGCAATACAGGCCCGACGCGCACGAATCCGATTCAGTGGAAGAACTTCAAAAGCTTGAGTGGCGCTTACTGGTGGGTGGTCGCGGTGGGAGCCATCTTTACCCTTGCTCGGTTCAGTGAGGCGTTTCTTGTGCTGCGCGCGCTGCAAGGCGGCATGCCTATCGCATGGGTGCCGTTGGTAATGGTGGCGATGAATGTGGTCTATGCGCTCTCCGCCTATCCCTTCGGCAAGCTGTCTGACAGGATGAGCCATAGCAAGCTGCTGGCGCTGGGTCTGATCGCCTTGATTGCAGCTGACCTCGTTCTCGCTCACAGCAGTCATTGGGGTGTGGTCTTGCTCGGCGTAGCGCTGTGGGGCCTGCATATGGGATTAGCGCAAGGCCTAATGGCCACGATGGTGGCGGATACGGCGCCAGCAGACCTGCGCGGAACGGCGTTCGGATTGTTCAATCTCGTCGGCGGTATCGCGATGCTTGCTGCCAGTGCGCTCGCCGGATTGTTGTGGGATCGCCTCGGCGCATCGTTCACCTTTTATACCGGTGCGGTTTTTTGCGTCTTAGCACTGGGCGGATTGGGCTGGCAGTCCGGCCGTTCGACTGTTCGCGCGGAGCGCGCAAGAATTCCCCGGTCATGAGTTGTCGGCCACGAAAGTACGATGCTCAGATTACAAACAGGAGCTCTCGCCGCGCTGCCACTCATTCTGAGGATGTGCCAAGGCCCGCTTGATACAGAGATGAGGGCTAGGTTTTGGGGCTTCTCTTCACTCAGAGAGCGCATTCGGCGCTTCTCGATCTCAGCCCAATTTCGGGGGCAGCCACATAGACCAGCGCGAAGGATGCTATCTCTTTTCCGTTTGCACTTTACTCTGACGCGCTGCAGGCCATCATGCCGTGCGCCCTCGTAAAAGGTGACATTTTAACTTTGCGTTGAAAACGAAGTTGATAGCGCAATCAGTAATTGCCCCTTCCTGCAATTGGAAATGTCCCCTCTCGGCGGTCAGAACTGCTACCCTGGGTGCTGCCAACCAACGCGGGAGGGGAACGGCAAATCGGACGTAGACATCGAGATGAGAGAATGGAGAGGGGACAGTGCACCAACCAATGCCAAAAATCGGTTCTCAATCTTTCAAAGCCCCGGCCAATAAATGCCTATAGCCGCTTGGTGTGCGCTTTACTCCCGTTTTCAATCCCCGGACGGACTTAGCTACCGTTCCACCCGGCAGCAACCTAAGGGCGAGTTCTGCACTAAAGAGCGAGCTGATTCGACGCAACCATCGAAGATCGTCATACGTACCTATTGGCCTCTTGAGTGAAGAGCGATGTGATTCGAGCTCTGGCAAGGCCCGCTCGATCTGCATTCGCGAGTCTGAAGAGCAATCGGCACCCGAGGTCCATCACCTCAAGTGCGTATGGTGAATGAGACAAGCTCTCGCACTAAGCGGTCGCCGTTCTGACGACCCGCGTCTCCACGCTGGTCTTCGTACTCCTCTGCCCACTCTTGCTTGACGATCCACTTCACTTCTGGCGCATACCAGTCGCGCTCGATGCGCCGAGTTTCCGACCGCCACCAGGCGGCATCACCCAGATAGAGATCTCTAGTAATCTTAATTGCATCGAATTCTCCCGCCGTTACTCTTACTCTTTCCCAGCCGTGGACCTTCCCATACAGTGTCCACTTGCTCCGCTTGCCACTGGAGGAGTCCGTCACCGCAACTTCCTGACGCCAACTCTTGCCGGGCTGCAAAGGGAACGGCAAAGAAATGAGCGCGGGCGAGAACAGAACCTTTCCGTCCCCAGGTAGGCTTCGGCTGATCATGTCCCATTGTCTGCCGTAGACATGGCGTCGCTCGTTCCCGGGCTGGCCGTCCAGAACTAGCAGATCTATCCGCGAATCATCGATAGATATGATGTCGCCGACCCACCGGGGCTTGACTGCATGGTTATAGCCATCGCGATCCTCGTAGATCCAGCTTTCGCCGATCTTTAGGTCAGGCTGATCAACGGTGCCAGGAGGCTCTACGCCGTTTGCCTGGACGGGACGGAGATCATTGCGCGACGCACCTGGCGTACTTCCATCGGCAGCAGCCACAGTCCCGAAGCTACCAAACGAACCCATCAACAGGACACCACCGGCGCCCGCCAGTCGCAAGAAGTTCCGTCGACCCGTTTGCGCTTTCAGTGGGGTCTCCATGTACTGGTCTTGAATGTCGTTACGCTTTGTCATCTGTCGCTCGCGCCCAGCCTTGCCGTGCTCGGTTTGTCTATCCGCCATGCAGTCAAGACGACCGGCCGAGCAAAGAATCCCTGAAACAGGTCGAATCCCAAGCCCAGGCATTGGCGTGCCCGCGGTAGAGTGTCCACCTTCTCTGCCAAAAGCCTTGCGGGCCATCGCTTGAGCCGGTGAACCAGCCCCGCCAGCGATGTCGAGTCGACCTGCGAGATATCGACCTTCACGATAGCGACGATCGCAAGCAGCGGCTCGCGGACTTCGCCGCAAGCGGAAAAGTCATCGAGCGCCAGGCAATATCCTTGGGCCTTAAGGTCCCGACAGCGCCGGCCGAGCTCGTCATCGATATCCACGGTCTCCAGGAGTTCGATCATCACGCGCTCTTTCGGCAGGGCCTCGATCGTGTCGCTCATCATCAGTGGCGCGTTGAAATTGATACACGCCTGGATTCTCCAACCAGCGTGCTAATGCCGAAGTCACAAAAGGCGTGGCTGACCACATTCACAGTTGCCTGGGAGTCGTCAGTGATTTGAGCCTTGCCCGGCCCGGTCGCCGAACGGAACAACAGTTCATATGCGACCGCGTAGCCTTGTCGATCCAGTATCGATTGGCGCCCGAGGAAAACATGAGAAGAATGAAGTCGCATTTTTTCAGTGCTCAGGTTACGGTGCAAAGACAGTGTCCTGGCTGAGGTTCTTAGCTGGGAGAGCCGTCCGTCGTGCCAATTTGGCGGACGAACAATGCCTCGACTGGGGCGAACTTACCCGCATTGCTTGTGCTCAGGGTAGCGGTGATGGCGTTAGCGCCACTGGGATCGTCGTTGCAGGCACGTGCGGTGCCATCGCTGCTCTTCAACTGGGCAATCGTCAGAGCAGGCGCGTAACCGTCGGTCATTGTCAGCTGACGCTGCAACCATTCGCTCTGGGTCTCGGCCCGTGCTGCGAGCGGCGCCATGGCGGCAAGAAGGGCGCTCAGCGCCGTAGTGGCAAGCAAGTGTTTCGTGTTCATGGAGGATCTCCTTTGTGGGGCGGGTTTGACGAAGTCCGATTAACCACTCCGTACCCCAGAAGACCAGGCTCGTTGTTGCGTTATTCCCCGTGCCGGCTGTATTTCGCCCATGGGAATAAAGTCGTGCGACGGTCAGTATGTCCGCTGGAAGATCCCGTGGAATGCGGTTGGGTGGCGAAGACAAGGCTGACCAATGAACGAGGTCGGTTGCATAGGCGCCGGCGCTGCATATTCCAATGCCTCGTCGGTACGGCCAAGCCGCGTTGCGAGCAGCGCATGGCAGCGAGATTTCTCGACAGCCCGGTCGGCCACAGCATGCCAACGCAATCCCGCCGGCCTGTGATGTCCGTCAACAAGAATGTCCCACCGCGCATCGCTGCTTGGCTGTATCGACGCATCCGTTCCGCGACTGTTGCCTGACTCCATAGCTCCCATACTTCCGCCATTTCGCCGAAGACTGACGACCGCACGCGCCGACTTTATCCCCCCTCGGCGATGCTCCTCCCCGAAACCTCCGGCGGCCTGCAACCGATCGATCGATCGTTTCCGTGCTGAAATTAATTCGGTGCGCGGGAATAGCGGGGCGGCATGGCAAGTCCTCAAGGTTACAGGCGCCTCGATTACGCTCGATGAGGTGTCTCCTCTAAATCGTTGGTACATGCAGGAGAAACACCATGTTCGCGAGAAACGCAGCCAAGCTTTCACTGGCCGCCCTGAGCGCCCTCGTCATGACGGCTGGACCCCATATGGCGAGAGCTGACGATTCGGCAGCGGAGCGCGCCTTCCAGCTGGAATGGTTCAAGTACCAGATGCAACTCACCGATGGCTTCAACGGCGGTCCTCCGCCAACACGCGAATCGGTCATGCGCTCCAGGGAAGCCAAGGACAGCAAAGGTGGTCAGGGTGTGGCCGGTACATCACGCGCCGCAAGAGTTGGCAAGCCGAGCAGAGCCAACCTCCCGGGCCTGGGTGAGTACGGGCAACTCCTGACGCCTGATGACATCCCCGCCGCGCCTTGAGCAAATCCCGGTTGTGACTTTGCGGAGCGCGAATTTCCTGGGATCTCCGTTGCGGTGTTGCGCAAGGCCCACCGCTCTGCCCAATCGCGCGGAAGTGAGTAGGCATCATGTCATCCGGGCAAAACGCCCTATGGAGGCTGAGCGTCACATCATGTACAGCCGCTCGTAGTACCTCACGTTGAGTAGGAGAAATGAGGACGATCTTGGCGCGGCAAGATAACCCGCGGGTCTCGCGATGAAGAATAGCTCAAGCGATGGAGGTCAAGAAATGGTGAACAAGATTCTGGGTCATTGTGGCGGCTCTTCCTGCTCGCCCTCCGCTACGCAGTGATCGTGTTCATCATGCGTTCATTTGGGGGCTCGCTTGCTACGGAGCCTACGCATCAGCTCGTTGACCTGAGATGAAAGCAACGTAACACGGGACTCAGGAAGTCAACGGTGTTCGGGTGGACCGTCGACCGCTCAGATCACCCAGGCGTCGATCGTTCAGCAGAGGGCAGACACGTGTTCGAGTTTTGTTATGAAACTCTTGGGTTGTGCGGAATGGCGAGGAGATCATCGTCGCCCTTTGACGCAATCCGCGCAAGGCCACGAAGGGCTTTCTTCTTCCTCCACTCGACCGTTGTGAATTGGCGCTCTCTTTTGCCAACGGTGCACGGCTGCTAGCGACCCGAGGTCTATTAAGGCGGCGCCCTGATTGCCAGCCGCGAGGCTGAGGAAATAATGGTTCTCGGAACGTTGACAGTATAGGGTTTACTGCTCGAAACGCGATTTTATTCCGGTCTCGAAAATAATCAGCGAATAGGGAATTTCGGTCCAATGAGTGAAGTAGTAGGGGCAGGGTGCAGATGGAAGTGCGCCCACTTGTCCTAACTCTTTTGGGTGAATCCATGACTACCAGATTGCTAGCTTTAGCCGTAAGCTCCGTGGTTGCCGTCCCGCTATCTGCCCTGGCGCAGGGCAGCAGTGTGCAGATCTACGGCACGCTCAACGTTGATTTTGAGAACGTGCAGACCTCCGGTGCCACCGCGGTCTCTCCGTTGCCCGCCGGCCAGTTGGGCGCAACACCCACCGGTGTCAATTCATCCTCCCGAAATCGGGTGACCTCGAACTCCTCGAACATCGGTTTCAAGGGCGTTGAAGATGTGGGCGGCGGTCTGAGCGTGGTATTCCAGGTGGAATCCGCAGTCGGCGTCGATAATCAAGCCACGTTCAGCGCAAATACTGCAAGCGGCAGTGCCGTGGGCGGTGGGTTTGCGACCCGCAATACCAACGTGGGAGTTGTTGGCCCGTTCGGCACCGTGTTCTACGGGCAGTGGGACACGCCCTACAAGGCCATTTCCGGGGCGGTGGATCCGTTGTACTTCACGGGTATCGCCTATACCGGCGCCATCATCGGCACTCCCGGTTTCGGCATCGGCCCGGTGACCAATGGCAACGTTACGCTCTCCGCCGACGGCAGGTCGTATGCCAACGCGGTCAACGCTTCCTTTGAAAGACGCCAGGGGAATAGCGTCCAGTACTGGTCGCCAAACTTCAGTGGACTTAAGGCGCGCATTGTCTATTCGGCCAACGAAGGCAAGAGCAGCAACTCGCCCGCGGTTACCCAGGTGAATCCCACTATCTTCGGTCTGAGCGCGGAATTTGAGACGGGGTCAGTGTATGTCGCCTGGGGCTATGAACGCCATGATGACTATTTCGGACTCGGCGCCATCGCGCCGGCCGCCCAGGCGGTGCCCGTCGCCGCAGTCGGCGGCGTGCCTTCTGCCTCGTCCCGGGACACCGGCAACAAATTCGTTGCGCGTTATACCCTGGGCAATACCGAGGTCGGCGCGATCTATGAACGGTTGAAGTACGACCAGACCAACGGAACGGCGGCTGCCAGTGCGTTCAAAAGCTATGACCGCAACGCCTACGCGGTCACGCTCGTGCACAAAATCGGAGCCGGCGCGGTGCGCGCTTTGTACGGGAGGGGCCAGGAAGGAGGCTGCACCTTGGTGGGCGGCGGGGCATGCAGTGCGAGCGGATTGGGGGCCCAGCAATACACACTCGGCTACAGCTACCAACTCTCGACGCGGACAGACTTGTACGGCTTTTACACTCGCATCATCAACGATGAACACGCTACCTATCAGTTCGCCAATGCCGCGGGCATCGGCGCCACTGCAGGAGCTGATAATCTTGGCTTCGGCCTGGGTATCCGGCACACCTTCTGAGCCACAGTCGCAAGGTTCTTCATGGGCACGAACCGTCTGGCGCTTCGTTTGAAACATGTTTCCGACGAGGCCGATAGCTCGGAAATTGACGTGCAGGCGCTGCAGCCGCCGGACGTAAGCTCGAGCTCTTTTCTGTTACTTCGCCCGCAATGGTTCGCCCTGTTCTGCCGGCCTCGAGCGTGGGCTATTCGGGCTTCTCGACACGCAGGCCTTCCTTGAATCCCTTCACGGCGCTGCCAAGATCGACCCCGACATTGCGCAGTTTCTGGGTCCCGAATACCAGCATGACGATGATCAGCACGATCAACCAATGCCAAATGCTAAGCGATCCCACGGGCGGTCCTTCCTTCAGTGACCTTAGGCCTCATCGGTGGACAATCGTCCGAAGCGGCGACTCCGCGCCCTGGCTGTGAACGCAACTGATAAATATCCCGCGGACACGACGACAGAATATGTCCGTCAAGGCTCGCCTTGAGTGAGACCAATGGCGGGGCGTGCGGGACGGACTGCCAGTCCTTCTGCTGCTGCTCTCGTAGCCTCTCTACCTCCATCGCTTCACGGAAGCAGAACAGGCATTGCCTTTCATAGGGCACGCGATGGCTGCATATCATTTGACAACTCCTTCCTTTACCAGGCAATGCTGAGCCGGCCGTCGCGGTATTGGATGGCATGACTACGCAACGACGTGCTGTGCTTGCCCGCTTCGCTCTTGCCGGCCTCGCTTGAACTGCCTTTGGTCTCCGGGACGACATTGAGGCTCGCACCGTCAAATCGCGATGCCCGGACGGATTTGCTGATGTCCGATGGGTCCCCGAACGGTTCGGGCGTGTTGCCGGCCATCCCGGGTAAGAACCAATTCTGTTGCGTCTCGGTCTCGGCGTGGGCGACGGCAGAAGCAGCAGCCAACAACACGGTGCCACATAGAGCGGCGGTCAGTTTGTTCGAGCGTCGAGCACCCATGATCGATCTCCTATGTGCGGCGGGTGATTGAAGTGGCCGGTGTTTCCGGCGTCCATACCATGCAGAACCGTTTATGCCGCTTCGTTATTCCGCAGGACGCGTTTATCTCCAACTCGGGAATAGACGCGTTTCGTGAACGGTATCCGTGCTGATTGTGGAGTGCCTTGGCGTTCGCTGGTGCAAACCCGGTGCGATGAGATCACGGTGCTGCGGGTGAATGCGGCCGACACTCTCGCGTGCTGGCTGCCCCGCATCATCAAAAAACCGTCCTGACAAACGGGACCACCTCTCGGTGGTATCGAACGTTTAGGTTTAGGCAGCGTTGCGCCGAGCTATCCCCCAGAAACCTCTAGTGCGTGTGGGTGGGGCGATATTGTCGAATTTCTTCAAGTGACATTGCGCCGCTTGCGGAGGGTTCTCGTGTCTCGATACGAGTCTTGAGTTCTGCAAAATCCGCCTCTTTCAGGTGTCGCCCGGGTGGCGTCACCACTACCGTCAGATCCGCCTTCGCAGGCTGGCGGCTGAGCACTTCACCCTGTGACAGAGGACTCTGCCGGACATCGACCGTGACTTGACTGCTTGGATCAATTCCTGATCGAATTTCGCTGACGGCGGCCTCCAGTTTCGATCGCGGAATCCCTGTGAGCTCGACCCTGATGCTCCAACGAGGGCCAAGGTGATACACCGCTGCATACATGATGCGTGCTCGCAGCGAATCGACTCCAGAGGTTAGCATTGCATTGTAGAAGACCTCATGCACAGACTCCCAGGAGCGAAGTTTTTGGTCACACGCGACATCGTGAATCACCGCCGCTGCCCTGTACCTGCCTTCAAATGGCCCGCCAATGATGGACCAGGCAAACTGCGGAATGGACGCTCCGTCGATTACCCAATCTTCGGGCGCTTGCCATTCCACACCTTTCGGATCGATATATTTAAATGGTGCCAGCAGCCGCATATGTCTTCCATCCTCGAGCCATTCAGTCTTGACGGTGCCGACGAACTTCCCGGGGGACTCAGTGCTGGCGGAACCGGGAATCCAGAAAAGTAGCCCCAACAATAGGAGGATAGCTCGACACATTGCCTCGGTGCCTCACATTAAATGGTCGGAGCTGTCTGGGTATTTGTACTCATCCATACAGGAGCCGATCGAGTGACTGGCGTTACGTTTTCCTCTCAACCGTCGGAGCGAATCATCGCGTTTACCCGAGAATGGACTTCAAGATGCCGGTATCCTGCAGCCCCATGCGTATTCGATGCCCCCTGCACCCATTTCGCTGATGCGGCTGCGCGAGACGCTTCGAAGGGGCATCGCATGGGTCACGCATTAC
>Ga0209118_1000253_pt1 | contig 33997 bp, 26 predicted proteins | sample BlaSpr_A8_Ref_M1_FD_187988 | JGI IMG/M metagenome (GOLD analysis project Ga0209118, IMG submission 187988) | Forest soil microbial communities from Thunder Bay, Ontario, Canada - Black Spruce, Ontario site 2_A8_Ref_M1 (SPAdes) (version 2) | ecosystem: Environmental > Terrestrial > Soil > Boreal... | reverse complement strand
CGCCGGCGCCCCCGGCGGTATCGGCGCCAGGGGCGCCAGTGGCGCCCGTGCCGCCTGCGCCGCTCGCCGGGGTGCCCCACCCCAAGCCCAGCGGATGGCCCGGGAGGAACGGCGCCAGGTGCGGGGCGACGCAGATCGGTCCCATGCCGGGACCGCCGCCGCCGTGCGGGATGCAGAAGGTCTTGTGCAGGTTGAGATGGCAGACGTCGGCGCCGATGTCGCCGGGACGGCAGAGGCCAACCATGGCGTTCATGTTGGCGCCGTCCATGTAGACCTGCCCGCCATGCCGGTGCACGATCTCGCACAGCTCGCGGATGCCCTGCTCGAAGACGCCATGGGTCGAGGGGTAGGTCACCATGATCGCGGCCAGCCGGTCGCTGTAGGTCTTGGCCTTGGCCTCGAGGTCGGACAGCTCCACGTTGCCGGCGGCATCGCAGGCGACCGCCACCACCTTCAGGCCCGCCAGCGTCGCCGATGCCGGGTTGGTGCCGTGCGCCGACACCGGGATGAGGCAGACGTCGCGCTGCGGCCGGGCGCCGCCGGATGATTCCTGGGCGCCGCGAGCGTCGCGGCGCGACCGCAGGTAGGCGCGGATGGTCATCAGGCCGGCGTACTCGCCCTGGGCGCCGGAGTTCGGCTGCAGCGAGGCGGCGGCGAAGCCGGTGATCTCACACAGCCAGCTCTCGAGCGTCGAGAACAGCACCTGGTAGCCGAGCGTCTGATCGCGCGGCGCGTATGGATGCAGGTCGGCGAGCTCCGGCCAGGTCACCGGCGCCATCTCGGTCGAGGCATTGAGCTTCATCGTGCAGGAGCCGAGCGGGATCATCGAGGTGGTCAGCGACAGGTCCCGCGACTCGAGACGCTTCAGGAAGCGCAGCATCTCGTGCTCGGTGTGATAGCGGTTGAAGACCGGATGGGTGAGGTAGGGCGAGGTGCGCGCATGCGGCGCCGGGAAGCCGGCAACGGCGGCGTCCGCCGTCTCCAGCGGGTCAGCGATCTCCGGGGTATCCGACGTCTCCGGGCTCTCCGGGTTCGTGGCGCCGGCGAAGATCGCCAGCAGTTCCGCCACGTCGCTCGCGGTGGTCGTCTCGTCGAGCGCCACGCCGACCGCGGTGTCGCCGAGCCGCCGCAAGTTGATCCGGCGCGCCGCCGCGGCGGCCAGCAGGTCGGCCGCCCCCCCGGCCGGCCCACCACCGAGCTCCACCCGCACGGTATCGAAGAACGGCTCCGGCGTGCCGTAGCCGAGCCGCCGCAGCCCCGCGGCCAGCGCCGCGGCCAGCGCGTGCACCCGTCTGGCAATGGCCTCGAGCCCCGCGGGACCGTGGTAGACGGCGTACATGGCGGCCATCACCGCCAGCAACGCCTGGGCGGTGCAGATGTTGCTGGTCGCCTTCTCCCGGCGGATGTGCTGCTCGCGGGTCTGCATGGCCATGCGGTAGGCGACACCGCCGTGGACGTCGCGCGAGACGCCGATGATGCGGCCGGGGATCTGCCGCTTGTACTCCTCGCGCGTCGCCAGGAAGGCGGCGTGCGGACCGCCGTAGCCGAGCGGCACGCCGAAGCGCTGCGACGAGCCCACCGCGACGTCGGCGCCGAATTCTCCCGGCGGCCGCAGCAGGGTCAGCGCCAGCAGGTCGGCGGCCACCACCACCAGGGCGCCGGCGGCGTGCACCCGGGCGGCGAGCGGCGCGTAGTCGAGCACCCGGCCGTCGGTGGTCGGGTACTGCAACAGCACCCCGAAGACGTCTCCCAGCTCCTCGCCGTCCAATGCCGCCGCGAGCGCCTCGCCGTCCGCGGCCCGCGCGGCATGCGGCAGCTCACGCACCTCGACGCCGGCGGCCTCGGCGCGGGTGCGCACGACGGCCAGAGTCTGCGGATGGCAGGATGAGGCCACCAGGAAGACGTTGCGCTCCCCCCGCGGACCGGCGGGAGCGAGGGCCAGGCACATGTGCATCGCCTCGGCGGCGGCGGTCGCCTCGTCGAGCAGGGAGGCGTTGGCGATCGGCAGCCCGGTCAAATCCGCGACCATGGTCTGGAAGGTGAGCAGCGCCTCGAGCCGGCCCTGCGAGATCTCCGCCTGGTACGGGGTGTACTGGGTATACCAGCCGGGGTTCTGCAGCACGTTGCGCTGGATGACGCCGGGCACGATGCAGCCGTGGTAGCCCATGCCGAGATAGGACCGGTAGACCTGGTTCTGCGACGCCACGCGGCGCAGCGCCTGCAGCACCTCGTGCTCGCCGATCTCGCGGTCCTCGGGCAGGCCGACCAGCGCCAGCCGTCTGCCCAGCCGGATCGACCTCGGAACCGTCTCGTCCACCAGCGCTTCGAGCGAGGCCACGCCGAGCAGGTCGAGCATGGCCCTCACCTCGGCCTCCTGCGGTCCGAGGTGGCGGCGCACGAACGTGTCCGTCGGCTGCAGGGCCGGGGCGGAGCGCTCGAAAGACAGCCCGGCCGGCGCGCCCGCCGCAGCCGGCGCCGGACGGCCGGAGGGTGCGGAGACTTCGAGCACCCCCGCTACGCCTGACGCACCCACCACGCCCGCGATGTCCGTAAGGTCCGCCGGCATGCCTTCCGGTCTAGGCTTCGCCACTCTTCACGTACTCCTCGTAGGCGTCGGCCTTCATCAGCGCCTTGAGATCGTCGGCGGAGGAGAAGCGGATCTTGACCAGCCATCCCTCGCCGTGCGGATCGTCGTTGAGCATCTCCGGGTCATCCACCACCGCCTCGTTGATCTCCACCACTTCTCCCGCCACCGGCGAGTAGACCTCGGCTACGGCCTTGACCGACTCGATCGTGCCCAGCTCGTCCTGAGCGTTGAACACCTGGCCAACCTCCGGCAGCTCGACGAACACCACCTCGCCGAGCTCCTGCTGGGCGAACTCGGTGATCCCCAGCACGCAGACGTCGTCCATCACCCGCACCCACTCGTGCTCCCTCGAGTACAGATAGTCACTGGGATACATGCTGTCGGTGACCCCCCTGTCAACCAGGAAAAGAGGAGAACCTCCTCGCGGTCTCGGATCTGCCAGTTATACACCAACCAGTCCGCTCCGAGTCGGTCCTCCGAGCCGGTTCCGGACCAGGCTGGGCCGGGCGTTCCCCGGCACGCTTCCCGCCGGCGCGGCCGGCGCGGCTAGCCCCGCTACGCGGGCTTTTTCTTGCGGTGGTAGAACGGCAGCTCGACCACCACGGCGGCCAGCGTCCGGCCGCGCACGTCCAGCTCGAGCGGCGTGCCCGGCGCCGCCAGCGCCGGCGGCACGTAGGCCATGCCGATCGCCTTCTCGAGGGTCGGGCTCCAGGTGCCGCTGGTGACCTCGCCCACCGCCTTGCCTTCGGATAGAACCCCATGCCCCTGGCGAGCGATTCCCCGGCCCTCGACGGTGAAGCCGACGAGGGTCTTTGCCACACCACGCTCGCTCTGCTCCGCGAGCGCCGCGCGGCCCAGGAAATCGCCCTTGCCGAGCTTGACCACCCAGGAGAGACCGGCCTCGAGCGGTGTGGTGCGCTCGTCGATCTCATGGCCATAGAGCGCCATCGCCGCCTCGAGCCGCAGCGTGTCGCGGGCGCCGAGGCCCGCCGGCACCAGGCCGTGAGGCGCGCCGGCGGCGAGCAAACGCCGCCAGACCTCCGGTGCCCCTGCCGGCTCGAGGTAGAGCTCGAAGCCGTCCTCGCCGGTATAGCCGGTCCGCGACAGGATCGCCGGTACCCCGGCCACCTCGCCGCGCAGGAAGCCGTAGTAACGAAGGCCGGAGATTCCGGGGGAGGCGAGAGGCTCGAGGATGGCGAGCGCCCGCGGACCCTGCAGGGCGAGCAGCGCGAAGCGGTCGCCCTCGTCGGCGACGTCTACCGCCGGTGTGTCCGCCGGCGCGGATGCCGCCCGGTCCGGGCCGTGCTCGCGGATCCAGGCCAGGTCGCGCTCCGCGTTGGAAGCGTTGACCACCACCAGGAAGTCGTCCGGCGCCAGGCGGTAGATCAGCAGATCGTCGACGTAGGTGCCGCGCTCGGTCAACAGGCCGCTGTAGTGGGCGCGCCCGGGCACCAGCTGCGCCACGTCGTTGGGCGTGAGGCCCTGCAGGAAGCTCTCCGCGCCGGCGCCGCGCACCCGCACCTCGCCCATGTGCGAGACGTCGAAGAGGCCGGCCGCGCCGCGCACCGCCCGGTGCTCCTCGATCACGCCGGTGTACTGCACCGGCATCTCCCAGCCGGCGAAGCCCACCATGCGGGCGCCGAGCTCACGGTGGCAGTCATACAGCGGCGTGCGCCGCAACGGCGCGCCGGCTTCAGGGGAAGTGTCGGGAGGTGCCATGCTCGCGCTCTCCGGGAAGAACGGCACGAAGAACCTATCATGGCGGCGAATGCGCGGCGGAGCGCTCGAGGTCGTCACCCGGTTGGTCACTCGCTGGCCAGGGGGCGATGGCCGCCGCGGCCGACATCGACATCGTCACCTGTCCGCTACACCCCCGCCACGGCAGGCGGTCGCGGCGTCGTCTATCCTGGCGTGCGTCGCCCTCGAGGGTGCAACCCTCGCCGGCGGTCAACCTTTTGGACCTCCGCGCAGGCCGGGGAGGACGGTCGGGCGACCGGGCCCGCGCCGTCTCTCCGGCCCCTTTTTCGGCCTCACCTTTGCATATTGGCGCCGGACGGGATAAAGCTATGCGCTGAGCCGAGGTGACCGCATGAAGCTCCTGATCGTCCGCCACGCCATCGCCGAAGACCGGGAAGAATTCGCGCGAACTGGCAAAGACGACAGCCTGCGCCCGATCACCGACGAAGGACGCAAGAAGATGAAACAGGGGGCCCGGGGCCTGAAAACCCTGGTCCCCGAGATCGACCTGCTGGCCACCAGCCCGCTCACCAGGGCGGCGCAGACCGCCGCCGTGCTCGACTCGGTCTACGGCGGGCTGCGCGAGGTCGAGATCACCGAGCTCGAGCCGGAGACCTCGCCGGTCGAGTTCCTGAGCTGGCTGCGCAAGCAGGACGGCGAGAACGTGGCGGTGGTCGGCCACGAGCCGAGCATCAGCCTGATCGTCTCCTGGCTGTTGACCGGCACCGAGAAGCGGCTGCTCTCCTTTCGCAAGGGGGGCGCCTGCCTGCTCGAGTTCCCGGGCGAGGTGGGCGCGGGCACCGCGTCGCTGCTCTGGGCGCTGACCCCGACCCAGCTGCGCGAGCTGGCGCGGTAGGCCCGCATGCCGGAGAGCGCCGAGAGCACCGAGAGCGTCGAGGACTGGCCGGAATTGCTCGAGCGCTCCCCTGAGGAAGGGGCGCGCCGCCTCGCTCTCGCCTACCTCGACGATGCCGCCGCCGCCCTGCCGCGGCTGTCCGATCTCGAAGACGCCGAGGCGCTGCACGATCTGCGGGTGGCGTTGCGCCGGTTGCGCAGCTGCCTCAAGGCCTACGAGGCACAGCTCGGCGACAGCGTACCGAAGAAGCTTGCCCGCCGGCTGCGGCGGCTCGCCCGCGCCACCGGGCCTGGCCGCGACGCCGAGGTGCAGATCGGGTGGTTGCGCGAGCAGGGACCCGAGGTCGGCCGCCGCAACCGCCAGCACCGCCAGGGCCTGACCTGGATGCTGGCGCGGCTCGAGCGGCGGATGGAAGAGTCCTATGGCGAGCTGCGGAGCGAGGTGGAGCGGGACTTCGCGCCGGTCGAGGAGGGCCTGCGCCGGCGGCTCTCGGTCTACCGCGCCGAGGTGCGCCTCGACGAGAGCCGGCCGCCGAGCTTCGGCGAGGCCGCTGCCGACATCCTGCGCCAGCACGCCGCCAAGCTCGGTCGCCGGCTCGGCCGCGTCAGCGCGGCCGGCGATGTGGAGCGGGCGCACGCGGCGAGGATCAGCGCCAAGCGGCTGCGTTACCTCGCCGATCCCCTGGCCCAGCTCATCGAGGCGAGCCGCGGGAAGGCGCGGGCGGGCGCGCTGGTGCACGGCCTCAAGGGGCTGCAAGACCTGCTCGGCGAGCTCCACGACGCGCACGTGCTGGAATCCGAGCTGGCCGCGGCGCTGGGCGACGCCGCCGCGGAGCGCGCCCACCGCCTGCTCGAGCTGAGCCTGGCCGGCGGCGAGATGGACCAGCACCGGCTGCGCGTCGAGCGGCGCCGGGCCCAGGAGCCCGGCCTGCTCGCCCTGGCGCGGCTCAACCGCTCACGGCGCGACCGCTTGTTCGGGCAGTTCGCCGAGCGCTGGCAGGGCGAACGCGTCGATCGCCTGCTGGCTGCCGGCGAGGAGCTGGCGGTGGCGCTCGAGGCCGCCGGGCACGCGGAGCCCGCGGGTGACGAGCCGCCGGCGAAGGACGACGACCAGCAGGAAGCGCCGCCACCGCAGTCCGGCGGAGCCGCGGCGGCCAAGCAGGAAGCGCCGCGACCGGCCAACGGCGGAGCCGCTGCCGGCAAGCAGGGACCGCCGCGGCCGGCGAGCGGCGGCGCCGCGGCCGGCGTGAGTCAGTAGGCGCCGCCGAGCGTCTGGCCGCCGTCGACGACCAGCACCGCGCCGGTGGTGTAGCGCGAGGCGTCGCTGGCAAAGTAGAGCGCGGCGCCGATCAGGTCCTGGGGCTGCCCGAGGCGGCCTTGCGGGATGGCGGCCAGGGCGCGCTCGCGCAGCCCCGGCGTCTGCCAGAGCGCCTCGCTGAAACGGGTCTGGATGAGGCCGGGGGCGAGCGCGTTGACGCGGATCGCATCGGCGGCCAGCTCGAGGGCGAGCGTGCGGGTGAGCATCAGTACCGCCGCCTTGGTCACGCCGTAGACGCCGAGGCCGGTGTGGGGCACCAGGCCGGCGACCGAGGCGAGATTGAGAATCGAGCCGCCGCCGCGGGCGCGCAGCAGGGGGACGCAGGCGCGGGTCACCAGCGCGTAGCCCTTGACGTTGACCTCGAAGGTCTTGTCCCATTGCCCTTCGTCGGCCGCCAGCAGCGGCCCGAAGTGGGGGCTGGTGGCGGCGTTGTTGACCAGCACGTCGAGGCCGCCGAAGGCGTCGCGCACCGCGTCGGCGAGCGCCTGCACCTCGCCGGCGCGGCCGGTGTGGCAGGCCAGCGCCAGCGCCTCGCCGCCGGCTTCGCGAATGCGCTCGGCGGCCGCTTCGAGGTCGGCGCGCTTGCGGCTGGCGAGCACGACGCGGGCGCCGGCGGCGGCGAAGGCCCTCGCGATCGCTTCGCCGATGCCGCGCGAGGCGCCGGTGACCAGCGCCACCTTGCCGGCGAGGTCGAAGAGGTGAGCGGCCGGCGGAGAGCTTTCGGGCATGGCGGCAACCATACCGCATGCCCGCGTCGCACCGGCGGGTCCCGGAAGGGCTCACGAAAGCTTGCTGACATGCAAGAGGAGGAGCACCGATGAGAGGACGCAGCATTGGCATCATCCTGCTGTCGATCTACCTGATCCTTGTCGGCCTGGTGGCGTTGCTCTCGCTGACCTTTGCCGGCCTGCCGCTGCTGATGGGCGCTCTCGCCCTGCTTGCCGGCGTCGCCCTGGCTCGCCGGCAGATGAGCGTTAGCCGGGCGCGCCCTCCCCGGCGCGCCCGGCTGATAGACTCGCCGATGGCCTCGGCATGGGTTCGGTACCGGGCATTCGGCGGCTGCGCGGCGGCGACCGCGACACCCGGTGGGCACCGGCCGGTGGAGCGGAGGCAAGGAGGGCGAGGTGGCGGTCGAGATCACCGGCAGGGTTACCGGCAAGCTCAAGACGGAGATGATCCACGGCCCCTCCGGGGTGGCGCTGCGCACCGCGGCCCCGCTGGACAACCAGGGCGACGGCAGCTCGTTTTCCCCCACCGATCTGGCGGCCGCGGCGCTCGCTTCCTGCATGGTCACCACCATGGCGATCGTCGCCGAGCGCGACGGCGTCGACTTTTCCGGGGTGACCTTCCGGGTCGAGAAGCACATGGCCGGCGACCCGCGGCGTATCGCCAGGCTGCCGGTCGAGATCCACCTCCCCGCCAGCCTGCCGCCGGCCGAGCGCCAGAAGCTCGAGCGCGCCGCCCACACCTGTCCGGTGCACCGCAGTCTGGACGCGGGTGTCGAGCAGGACGTGCGCTTCGTCTACGACGTCTAGTAGCCGTAGCTCGGCAAGCCGTACCTCGACCGGAGCACAGCTAGCTACGTTCGGAACGAGCGAGAGGATCGGCTCGAGCCTGGATCTCGGTCACGGCGCCGCGGCGGGGTGCACGAAGTAGCTGAGGGCGCGCAAGAAGAGGGCCGTGCCCAGGCCCCAGGCGCCGTTGAGCAGCAGGGCGCCCACCAGGAGAGAGGGGTTCCAGCCGCCGGCCACGGGCTGCCCCTTGAGAGGAAGCACCACGAAGAGGGCGACGATGCTCGGCCCGAGCGCGCCGAGAACGAGCGCCGCGACCCAGTAGAGCCAGGAGCCTTCCAGCGGGCGGATGGCCAGCCACAGAGCGATGCCCCACACGCCGCCCCAGAAGGCCAGGGACACGACCTGGGGCACGCCCAGCGGCGGCGTCGGGGTCATCGCGTAGGGCGCGCGAGGGGTGGCTCCGGCCCGATACAGGAGCGCCAGCACTCCCTGGTGGAAGACCAGGGTGGACACGAATCCCGCGGCGAACGCTGCCAGCCATCGCATTCCGAGAACCTCCGTCCGGCGAAGATACCTCAGCGTGCCCGGGGCGCCAAGGCGCAGCCGCGCGGCGCCTGCGAGCCTCATCTCAACTCGGCCTTGGCAAAGATCTCGAGCATCTCGCTCTCGGAGCGGGGACAGAGGACGTCCTGCGCCGCGAACTCTTGCGCTTGTGGATAGCTGGTCGCGCGAATGCGCTCGGCAGCTCGGGCGAGATCGTACGGCGTCTGGCGCAATTGAACGTCGGGTCCTAGCAGGAGCCAATAGGCGCCCGGTTCCCCAAACGGCATTCCGACACTGCCGGCATTCACCATTCGCAACTTGCCGATCCTGCGGTCAAACTGCATGTGGGTATGACCGCAGACGACCACCGTCGCGTCGAGCCCCGTAAAGACCGGCAGCAGCCGCTCTTCGGGCGTCAGGCGGGTAAAGATCTCGGTGTCGCTGCGCGGCGTGGCGTGGCAGAACAGCACCTCGCCCAAACCACGAATCTCGACCCGGCGCGTCTGGGGCCAGCTGGCCAGCAGCCGCTCCTGTTCGGGATGGAGTTGCCGCGCCACCCAGCGCACGACCTCGCGGACCGGTTCTGGAAGGTTGTCCGTCTCCACGCCCGCCAGCTGCTCGAGCACGGCGCGGTCGCCATTGCCTTGGATGAACTGGACTGGGATGTCGCCGACGCCCTGCAAGCAGGCGATCGCTTCAACCGGCATCGGGCCGGGAAGCACGTCGCCCCCGACCACGATCAGATCCGCTTGCGCTCGCCGGACGTCCTCGAGCACCGCCTCCAAGGCGGGGAGGTTGCCATGAATGTCGTAGATCGCTGCGACCCGCATGACAGGAACCCTTGGCGACGGTGCGGGCCGCTCAGGTCTTGGCGTCGTACCAGCTCTTGCCGGAGCCGACGTCCACGACCAGCGGCGCCGCCAGCTGGGCGACTCCTTCCATCTCCTGGCGCACCAGCTGGCCGATCGGCTCCACCTCGGCCTCCGGCACCTCGAACAGCAGCTCGTCGTGCACCGTCAGCAGCAGGCGGGCGCCGGGATGCTCGCGGCGCAGGCGACGGTCGACGGCGATCATGGCCTGCTTGAGCAGATCCGCGGCGGTGCCCTGGATGCGGGCGTTGATCGCCATCCGGCGGGCATTCTCGCGCAGGTTGTGGTTCTTGCTCCGGATGTCGGGCAGCCAGCGCACGCGCCCGTAGAGCGTCTCCACCTTGCCTTCCCGCTCGGCACTCTGCAGGGTCTCCTCGACGTAGCGCCGCACCCCCTGGTACCGGTCCAGATAGGCGGCGATGAAGCGCTCGGCCTCGCCTTTCGAGATACCGAGGTTCTGCGACAGGCCGAAGGCGCTCATGCCGTACAGGATGCCGAAGTTGATGGTCTTGGCGGCGCGGCGCTGGTCGCCGGTGACCAGCTCCGGCGCGACGCCGAAGACGGTGCCGGCGGTAGCGCGGTGGATGTCCTCGCCGGCCGCGAAGGCGCGGATCAGCTCCGGCTCCGCCGCGATGTGCGCCAGGATGCGCAGCTCGATCTGGCTGTAATCGGCGACCAGCAGCGCCTGCCCGGCGCCGGCGACGAAGGCGCGCCGGATACGCTGCCCGAGCTCGGTGCGCACCGGGATGTTCTGCAGATTCGGGTTGGCCGAAGACAGCCGGCCGGTGGCTGCGACCGCCTGGTAGAACCGGGTGTGGAGGCGCCCGTCCTCCCCCACCAACGCCGGCAGCGCGTCGACATAGGTGCTCTTGAGCTTGGACAGCTCGCGATAGCGCAGCAGCTGCTGGGCGATCGGGTAGCCGCTGGCCGCCAGGGCTTCGAGCGTCTCGGCGCCGGTCGAGTAGCTGCGGGTCTTCTGGGTGCGCTTGAGCGCCGGCAGTCCCAGGCGCTCGAACAGCACCACCCCGAGCTGCTGCGGCGAGTTGAGATTGAAGCGCTCGCCGGCCTGGCGCCAGATCTCCTCTTCGAGCTGCCGCAGTTCCTGCCCCAGCTCGTCCGACATGGCGCGCAGGTACTCGGCGTCGAGCTGGATGCCTGCCTCTTCCATGCCCAGCAGCACCGGCAGCAGCGGCATCTCGAGATCGCGGTAGATGCGGGCGAGCGCCCCGGCGTTGCCGGCCGCGAGCTCCTGGCGCATGCCGGCGGCCATCCGCCGCGCCAGCAGCACCCGCTCGGCGGCGTAGGCCAGCAGCCGCGGGTCGCCTGGCTCCGGGGCCTGCCCCTTGTCCCAGCCCGCTTCCTTCGCAGAGAGCGGCCGGGCGTTGAAGCGCTCGAGCGCCAGCTCGTCAAGGCTGTGGCCGTGCACCGACGGTTTGAGCAGGTAGGAGACCAGCATGGCGTCGAACAGCTCGGCGCCGCACAGCTCGCCGCCGGGACAGAGCCGCAGGACCTCCTTGAGGTTGTGGCCGGCGAGCCGGACTTCGGAGCCGGCGATCCACCCGCCGAGCGAGGCCAGCGCCGCCTCGCGCATGCCGGGCCGCCGGAAGTCGGCGAGCAGCACGGGTGGCCCGGCGGCGGCGGCGGCGTTGCCATCCGGCTGGCCGGGGACGGCGGCCGCCAGCGCCAGGCCGAGCGGCAGCGCCTCGCCCAGCACGGCCACGAACAGCTCGGCGGCCTCCCCCTCCGCTGCCGCCGCCCGCAGCACGTCCGCCGCCGCGGCCTCCCAATCGGACGGCGAGAGGACCTCCCTCGCCAGCGGCAGCTGTGCCGCGGGACCGCCAGCCTGCGCGGCGCCGCCCAGCTCGCCGCTCGTGCCGCTCGTGCCGGTGCTGCCCATCCCACCCGTGCCACTGATGCCGGTGGTGCCGGCCGCCTCGCCGGCGCCGGCGACTCCGCCGAGCAGGATCTGGGCGGCCGGCTCGGGCGCCAGCTCCTCGGCCAGGGAGAAGAATTCGAGCTCGCCATAGAGGCGGCGCAGCGCCGCGTTGTCCGGCGGGTCGCGCCGCAACGCCGTGGGGTCGAACGGGATGGGCAGGCCGGTGTGGATGGTCGACAGCTCCTTCGACAGGCGCGCCTGCTCGGCGTGCTGTTGCAGGCCCTCGCGATAGCTCTTGCGCGTCACTTCGCCGGCGCGGGACAGCAGCTCCTCGAGCGAGCCGAACTCCTGGATCAGCGCCTTCGCCCCCTTGTCGCCGATCCCCGGCACTCCCGGGATGTTGTCGATCGAGTCGCCCATCAGCGCCAGGACGTCGGCGACCTTGGCGGGCGGCACGCCGAAGTCCTCGGCCACGTCGCTCGGGCCATAGAGCTTGGAGCGGCCGGTGTGATACAGCGACACGCGGGGCTCGACCAGCTGCATCAGGTCTTTGTCCGCGGAGACCAGGACGACGTGGTAGCCGGCTTCGGCGGCGCGGCAGGACAAGGTGCCCAGGACGTCGTCGGCCTCATAACCCGCCAGCTCCAGAATCGGGATGCGGAACGCCTCGAGCACGCGGCGGATCCAGGGCATCTGGCTCGCCAGATCCTCGGGCATCGGCGCGCGGTTCGCCTTGTAGGCCTCGAAGCGTTCGGTGCGAAAGGTCTTGCCGGTTTCCAGGGCGACGCCGATGAGCTCCGGCTGCTCTTCGCGCAGCAACTTGCGCAGCATGGTGACGAAGCCATAGATGGCGTTCGTCGGCTCGCCCTTCGAGTTGGAGAGGTTGCGAATGGCGTAGAACGCCCGGAAGATGTTGGAGTACCCGTCGATCAGGAAGAGGCGCTGATCGCGAGGTTCGGCGGCCGCGGCGCTGCCGGGTTCCGCCCGGACGGAAGCGGTGGTTGCGACGGGGACGGCGTCAGTGGGTCCGGCGGGACTGGCCATAGATCTCGGATTGTATCTGGCGCGCCCCTCGCACGGCTGCGCGCTCGACCGTTCGGCCGTGCGAGAAACGGCAACCAACGCCCTGTGCGCCGCCCGGTTTCATCCCGAGAGGCCGCCGAGAACGATGGAGTTTAGAATGGAGGGGAGATGTCACTCCTGGCTTGGATCGTCCTCGGGTTGATCGCGGGGCTGGTGGCCAAGGCGCTGGTGCCCGGACGCTCCCCGGGCGGCTGCATCGTCACCATTCTCGTCGGCATCGCCGGCGCCCTGATCGGCGGCTGGCTGTCGACACTGCTCGGCTTCGGCGGCCTCGCCGGCGGCCTGGACCTGCGCAATCTCGTCATCGCCGTCCTCGGCGCGATCGTGCTGCTCGTCCTGTGGCGTTTGCTGACCGGCCGGAGGGTCTGACCCGCTAATCACTGATAACGGCCTGGCGAGCGGCGAAATTCTGCCGCCGCTTACCGCGACCGGCGGGCCTGGGCCAGCAGGTGCGCCGCCTCGGGAAGGATCAGCGCCTCGAGGGCGAGCGCCACGGCTTTCGGCGAGCCCGGAAGCAGGAACACGGCGCGGTCCCGCACCAGCCCGGCGGCGGCGCGGCTGAGCATCGCCGCGGCGCCGACCTGCTGGTAGGAGAGCATCCGGAACAGCTCGCCGAAGCCCTCGAGCGGACGATCGAAGAGCGGCGTCACCGCTTCCACCGTGAGGTCGCGGGGCGATAGACCGGTGCCGCCGGTGGTCACCACCACGTCCAGCCCGGGCTGCTCGAGCAGCCGTCTCACGGCAGCCCGGATCGCCGTCACGTCGTCGGGCACCAGCGCCGTCTCTACCACCCGGTGTCCGGCGGCAACCACCCCGTCGCGCAGCAGGCGCCCGCTGACGTCGTCCTCCCGGGCGCGCGAGTCGCTGACCGTGATCAGCCCAAAACTCAGCACGGCAGGCGCGTAAGCCCGATGCTCCTCGACGCTCACGCCGCCCACCCTAGCATGGGGCGAACGGCGAGGCGCCGCAGCCTCAGCCGGCCTGTCGAGGTGGTGTGAAACAGGGGCGCCGCCTCAGGAGGGCCGCGCCGCCCCGGGGGCCGCCACCGTCGCGTGAGGATGACGTTCCACGGCTGCCGGTGCATTGTCGCCGCTCTTCTCGGCGGCTGCATGCCGGACCTCGGTGAAGAAGGAACGGAACTTGTTGACCTCGGCGGCTAGCAGCGACTCCACGGTCTCGACAAGGTCCTGGAAGGCGTTCGGGTTGTTGCGGTAGCGGCCGCTGCCGGTGAGGAACAGGTATTTCTCGTTCTGCAGCAACTCGATCACCATACGGAAGGAGAGCCAGGTCTCGCCATATTTCCCGAAGTTCGCCAGCGCGGTCATCATCGGCAGCAGCAGGGCCACCCCCAGCACCAGGGCCTGAAAAGGCCCGGCCCAGCCGGCCGGGCGGTTGACGACGACCGGTACCAGCACGCTGAGCACGATGATCCCGCTTTGCAGGCGCCGGTGCATCCGCTTGGCGCGGGCGGCGGCCTTCTCGTAGTACGCGATCTGGCCGTCGAGGCGCTCGGTCAGGTAGCTGTCGACATCGATTGTCGGCATGGTCGTCAGGTCCCTTCCGCCGCCATCCGCAGCCGCGTCTCGCGCCGGGACCGGAATGAAACCGAGCGGTCCGTCGCGACCGGGTCGAGAGCGCATCTGCCGCGGAGTAGCGCTTAAGTGTTTTTTCTTGCTAACTAAGGATCATACCAGAAACGCGCAGCTGCCGGCCGGGGAGCACCCAAGCGCGGGTCGCCGTGCGCCGGAGGCGTCCGGTTATGGGACGACGCTTCCCGGAAGCGGACAGGCGGCACCGGCGGCCGGCACCGGAATACGGGGTGGAAGCACTTTGTTTGCAGATACATACGCAAGCCGCGAAACCATGGCACACGAGCTGCGTAGTGAAGGAGGGAGAGGGGTCTCCTATGGACATCGTTCGCACTGGACAAGCCCAGAAGCGCCGCCGGCGCAATACGGTCATTGCCGCCAGCGGCGTGCTGGTCATCGGGCTGATCACCCTCGGCCTGTCGCGCCTGAAGCCCGCCGCTCCCACCGTCGAGCGCCAGACGGTCTGGATCGACACCGTCCAACGCGGTTCGATGCTGCGCCAGGTGCGCGGCTCCGGCACCCTGGTGCCGATCGATTCGGCCGTGCGCTTCATCTCGGCGCAGGTGGAGGGGCGCATCGAGGGCATTCCCAACCTGCCCGGCGTCTCGGTGACGCCGGACACCGTGCTGATCGAGATGAGCAATCCGGAGGTGCAGCAGAACGCCGCCGAGGCCTTCGCGCAGCTCAAGGCGGCACAGGCCGACGCCGACAACCTGCGTGCCCAGCTCGGCTCCCAGCTGCTCAACCAGCAGTCGGTGGTGACCACCGCGCAATCGACCAGCGCCCAGGCGGACCTGCAGGCCGATGCCAACAAGAAGCTGGCCGCCGACGGGCTGATTCCGGACATCAACCTCAAGCTTTCCCTGCTCAAGGCCGACGAGCTGCACAAGACCGTCGCCATCGAGCAGGACAAGTACAAGAAGGCCGAGGCCGCGGTCGCCGCGCAGAACGCGGCGCAGCAGTCGCGGGTCGAGAACCTGGCGGCGGTCTACGAGCTGCGCAAGCACCAGGTGGACTCGCTCACCGTCAGGGCAAGCCTCGCCGGGGTGCTGCAGGAAGTGCCGGTGCAGGTGGGCCAGCGGGTCACCGCCGGCACCACCCTGGCACGTGTCGCGCGCCCCGACCAGCTGAAGGCGCAGCTGCGCATTCCGGAGACGCAGGCCAAGGACGTGCGCAAGGGCCAGAAGGCCGCGGTCGACACCCGCAACGGCATCGCGCAAGGGAGCGTGTTGCGGGTCGCCCCATCGGTCCAGGACGGCACGGTGCTGGTCGACGTGGCGCTGCAAGGCCCGCTGCCGCAAGGCGCGCGCACCGACCTCTCGGTGGACGGCACCATCGAGATCGAACGCCTCGAGAACGTCCTCTTCGTCGGCCGGCCGGCCTACGGCCAGGCCCAGAGCAAGGTCGAGATGTTCAAGCTGAGCGCGGACGGCAAGGAAGCGAGGCGTGTGCCGGTGATGCTCGGACGGAGCTCGGTCAACACCATCGAGATCGTGAGCGGGCTCAAGCCCGGCGACCAGGTCATCCTCTCCGACACCTCGGCCCAGGACGGCTACGAAGTCATCGATTTGAAATGATCCGCGGCACCGCGCGACGGCTCTACGGCTCTGGCTATAAGGCGATAATCATTCACCGCGTTCCCTGAGGAGACGATTGATGAACGCATCTACCGAGGCATTGCTCCTGCTCGAAGGGGTGACCAAGGTCTTTCTGACCGACGAGGTCGAGACTCACGCCCTGTCCGGCATCCATCTCGAGATCCGCAATGGCGAGTACGTGTCGATCGCCGGCCCGTCGGGCTGTGGCAAGACCACTCTGCTTTCGATCCTCGGCCTGCTCGACACGCCGTCCGAGGGCAGGTATCGGCTCAATGGCAAGCAGGTGGCCGACCTGTCGTTCTCGGATCGCGCCCGCATCAGGAACCAGGAGATCGGCTTCATCTTCCAGGCCTTCAATCTGATCGGCGACCTCACCGTGTACGAGAACGTCGAGCTGCCGCTGACCTACCGCGGCATGGCCGCCAAGGAACGCAAGGAGCGCGTCCAGGAAGCTCTGGAGCGGGTCGGGATGTCCCACCGCATGAAGCACTACCCGTCGCAGCTCTCCGGCGGCCAGCAGCAGCGCGTGGCGGTCGCCCGCGCCGTGGTCGGCAAGCCCTCGATCCTGCTCGCCGACGAGCCCACCGGCAACCTCGATTCCCGCAACAGCGAGGCGGTCATGGATCTGCTCGCGGAGCTGCACAAAGAGGGCGCGACGATCTGCATGGTCACCCACGACCCGCGTTTCGCGCGCTACGCCGATCGCACCATCCACCTGTTCGACGGCCGGGTCGTCGAGGAGGAGCAGGGACCGCAACGCCAGGTCGAGGAGAAGGAGCTCGCCGAGCGCGGCTTCGTCGTATAGCTCCGGGGGTCCCCTCCGGCCGGGCCGCGCGCGCGGGAGGCGAATCCCCCTCCGGCCTCCGGTTGGGCGCCGGGGTGGCTGCGGGTGTCGTGGACTGCGGGGGGCGCCCAAACGGCGGCCGAAGGGGGATTCGCCTCCCTGGGACCCTTCCTCCTCCCCCTACGCCAGTAATCTCTCCGGACACCTTCCTACGTAGTGCCACCGATCTCTCGGCCAAGATCTCCTTGGAAAGGCCCGGGCTCTCTTGCCTGGCTTATTCTGTAGAGTGGTGGGATGAGCTCTGCGCCTCCTCCTCGGCCTCGGGCCCTGGTTGCTGACGATCAGCGGCAGGTTCGCGAGGCCTTGCGGCTGCTGCTCAAGGCGGAGGGGTTCGAGACGGTGCTGGCTTCTTCGCCTGCGGAGGTGGTCGAGGCCGCGGCCACCCGCGATCTCGACGTCGCCCTCATCGATCTCAACTACTCGCGGGACACCACCTCCGGCCAGGAGGGGCTCGACCTGCTGGCACGCCTGCGCGACCTCGACGCCGCGCTGCCGGTCGTGGTCATGACCGCCTGGGCGAGTATCGACCTGGCGGTGGCGGCGATGCGCCAGGGGGCCCGCGACTTCATCGAGAAGCCCTGGGAGAACCAGCGCCTGCTCTCGGTGCTGCGCACCCAGGTGGAGCTGGCGCGCGCCCTGCGGCGGGGGGACCGGCTGGAAGCCGAGAACCAGCTGCTGCGCGATGCCGGCGGCACCGGCGTCTATCGCCCCGGCCAGCGGCCGCTGCCGATCGCCGAGTCGGTGGAGATGCGGCAGGTGCTCGAGCTCGTCGAGCGGGTCGGCCCGTCGGAGGCCAACGTACTGATCACCGGCGAGAACGGCACCGGCAAGGGCCTGGTGGCGCGGGCGCTGCACGCGGTCTCGCCGCGGGTCGGGAACCCGCTGGTCACCGTCAACACCGGCGGGCTCTCGGAGTCGCTGTTCGAGAGCGAGCTGTTCGGCCACGTCCGCGGCGCCTTCACCGACGCCAAGGAGGACCGCGTCGGGCGCTTCGAGCTCGCCGACGGCGGCACCCTCTTCCTCGACGAGATCGCCAACATCCCGCTCTCCCAGCAGGCGCGGCTGCTGCGTGTCCTGGAGACCGGCGAGTTCGAGCGCCTGGGCTCCTCGCGCACCCGCTCGGCGAGCGTGCGCCTGCTGTCCGCGACCAACGCCGACCTGCGTCAGGAGGTGGGCGCCGGACGCTTCCGCCAGGACCTGCTGTTCCGCCTCAACACCGTCGAGATCCACGTGCCGCCGCTGCGCTCGCGGCGGGCCGACATCATGCCGCTCGGCGAGCACTTCCTCGTCCAGCACGCCGGCCGCTACCGCAAACGCCTGCGCGGCTTCGCCGATGACGCCGTCCAGGCGCTGCTCGCCCATGAATGGCCGGGCAACGTGCGCGAGCTCGACCACGCGGTCGAGCGCGGCGTGTTGATGGCGGCGGGCGAGCGGCTGCGCGCCGCGGACCTCGGACTGCATGCCGCCGGCAGCGGCGCGGCGCTTCCCGGCCCGGCGCCGATCGAGGACCTGCCCTTGGAGGACGTGGAGAGGCTGCTGATCGAGAAAGCGCTGGCGCGCTACGGGGGCAGCGTCAGCCAGGCAGCACGCGCGCTCGGCCTGTCGCGCAGCGCCCTCTACCGGCGGCTCGAGAAACATGGACTCTGAGACGCTTCCTGCCCTGGGGACCATGAGCCATGCCGGCTGAGCCGCCGGCGCCGGCAAAGGACCGCGAGGCGGGCGGCTTCGAGACCCGCATCCTGCTGCTGGCCCTAGCGGTCGGTCTGCCGGGGGCGCTGCTTGCCCTGGCGCTGCTATGGGCGGGGCCGTACTCCGCCGCCGCCCGCTGGACGCTCGCCGCGCTGCTGCTTGGTGCCTGGTGGGCGCTCGCTTCGAGGCTGCAGGCGCGGGTGGTCCGGCCGCTGCGGACCCTCGCCAACCTGCTTTCGGCGCTGCGCGAAGGCGACTTCTCGCTGCGCGCCCGCCCGGCGCCGCGGCTCGATGCCCTGGGGCAGGTCTTCGAAGAGGTCAACGCGTTGGGCGGCACGTTGCGCGAGCAGCGGCTCGGAGCGGTGGAGGCGACAGCGCTGCTCCATCGCGTCATCGAAGAGGTCGAGGTGGCGATCTTCGCTTTCGACGATCGCGACCGGCTGCAGCTCGTCAACCGCGCTGGCGAGCGCTTGCTGGCGGCGCCCGTGGAGCGCCTGCTCGGACGCTCGGCGGCGGCGCTCGAGCTGGCTCCCTTCCTCCTGGGCGAGGAGGAGCGCACCCTGGACCACACCTTCCCGGGTGGGCCGGGGCGGTGGGACGTGCGGCGCAGCCGCTTCCGCGAGCGCGGCCTCCCGCACCGCCTGCTGGTGATCTCCGACGTCTCCCGCACCCTGCGCGAGGAGGAGCGCCAGGCCTGGAAGCGGCTGATCCGGGTGCTCGGGCACGAGCTCAACAACTCGCTGGCGCCGATCCGCTCGATGGCCGCGACGCTCTCCTCGTTGATCGGCCGCGAGGAGCCGCCCGCCGACTGGCGCGAAGACGCGCAGCGCGGCCTCGAAGTCATCGCCGACCGCTCGGAGTCGTTGCTGCGTTTCATGGCCGCCTATGCGCGGCTGGCCCGGCTGCCGCCGCCGCGGCCGGCGCCGCTCGAGGTCTCGACCCTCATCCGCCGCGTCGCCGCGCTCGAGAACCGCCTGCCGGTATTCGTCGAGCGTGGGACGGAGGTGGTGGTCGAGGGAGACGCCGACCAGCTCGAGCAGCTGCTCATCAACCTGGTCCGCAACGCCGCCGACGCGGCACTCTCGACTCGGGGCGGGGTCGGCATCGGCTGGCGGGTCGACAACGGCTGGCTGGAGGTGAAGGTCGAGGACGAGGGTCCGGGCCTCGCCAGCCGCGAGAACCTCTTCGTCCCCTTCTACACCACCAAGCCCAACGGCACCGGCATCGGCCTAGCCCTCTCGCGCCAGATCGCCGAGGCCCACGGCGGCGCCCTGACCCTAGACAACCGGGTGCCGCCGCCCGGCTGCGAAGCGCGATTGCGGCTGCCGCTCAAGGCGGCGTCGTAGATCCTCCTGCCCGTGCAAGACGGAAAATCACGAGTCACTGGTTAGATTCCGGTCCTGGGCACCAGCTAAAAATCATGAAATCAATAGTTTAAGGTGCCATCGTTTGGCGCTTCTCAAGTGCATCTCCGAGCTGGGCTTCATGTGATCCACGCCCCCGGGTTTCTTAGATCTAGAGACCTGCTTCGCCGGTTGATGTAGCGGGGGCCCAGGTGCGGGAGCCGCCTTCGGCCGGTTCCCAGGCTGGCCCATTCCAGTTCCGTGTGGCGTTCTGGGCGTATCATCGTGGCAATGAGCGTGCGTGCGCCGCCGCCAGCTCCGGCGGTCACGCCACGCACCCTTGCCAAACCGCGTGGGTGTACGCTACGATGTGCTTAATATGGCGAATCCTCTCGTGGAGCGAAAGTTGCGAGTCGAGATCCTGCCCTATCTCGCCTCCGCTCGACGGTTGCACGGGCAATGGTTTTGCCGGGTAAATGTCCTTTTCGGGTACACCACAGACTTCCTCGTCGCTCTGACGACGTTAGGAGTGGCTTCACCGCTCCTGGCTTTGTTGGCCGGTGGACAAGCGAGTTCTGGCGCCAAGGAGACTCCCAAGACCTCGTTGGCGGAGGCACTCGCGTCAGTACCCGCGAAGCTCCATTATCCCATCCTCGCGCTGGTGATCGCATGGATCGTCCTAAGGATTGCCTTCAATAGGGAAGACGGTCAGAAGCGGGCCGTGCTTGCTAAGAGCTGCGCGACGACATTGCGACTCGCTGACGCCCAGCTGCACCAAATCCTCCCGAAGCCTGATCCGATGCCTGAGTTATTTAATCAGGCTCGCCTCTGAGCGGATCTTCGCAACAGTAGATAGGAACATTCAAGAGAACGCATGGCCCTGGATCCCACTGGCTCCGGACGTCGGACCCGATGTGCAAAGCCAGTTGCAAGATCTTCTCTCGAAATACGAAGCCTATTGGGCACCCGCTGATCCACGAAATTTGCGGACATAAAGGGAAACGGAAATGAGCGACCCCAAACTCATCGCCAACTTCATCCTCGACCAAACCGGAAGGCCCAAAGCCATTGAGGAAGGAGATAAACGCCACTACTTAATTAGGCTAGCGATCGCGGGCGCGCCGAAGGATACCTATGCTGTAACCTATAAGCTAGATGAATCCTATCAGGATCCAATGCGCGAGGCACGCAACGCAGCGGAAGAGTTCTCTGAGGAACTGACCTCCTATGGTGATTACCCGGTGCTAGCGCAGATCAGGACTAAACTGGGAGTAGAGCCTGTCTCTGCAGCGTTGTCACAGGCGCTGGAACTCGGGAATCAAGGTAAGTTGACTCCCGAAATCCAGGACGCCTTAGACAATATAAGAAACCATTAAGGCGCGATCTTACCGAGCACTAACCGAAAGGGTCCAGATGAGGGGTTCGGACGCTTGAGAATGCGGAGGCAGATCCCGCGGCAGCGGGCGCGCGTCGGCTCGTGCCTTGATGCGCTTGCGCACGTTGTGAAAGATTTCTGTCATGCGAGCAACTCTGCGTCTTGATAATGAGATTTACAGGGAAGCCAAGGCCCGAGCAAGTGCACTCGGCTTGAGCTTGTCCCGGTTCGTGGAAGATTCGATCCGTGAGCATCTCGAGAGCTCTGCGACCCTACGGCGCCGTCGGCGCCTGCGCTTGCCTGTCTCGACCGCGACGGGCGGCCTGAGGCCGGTCTTCTCGACCATGGAAGAGGCCGTAACCGTGTCCGACGCTGCCGCGGACCGGCGCAGCGTGCGCTGAGCATGGAACCGCGGGTTCGACCGGTGGAGCGCGACCAACACCGTGAGGTCGATGGGTTAGGGGACGGCCGCTTCCGCCGACGGCGCACCTGCGAGGATGACAAGCACAATTGGCGAGCCCAGGGCGAGCGCACTTTGCACAGCGGCGGCGCCCGCGGCGCCGCCGGTCGTCGCTTACTTGAGCTCGGCCAGCATCTGGCGGGCGCTCTGGGCTTCGGGGTCGTTGGGGGCTAGCTGTAGGAAGGTCTCCAGGTGCTCCTTGGCTTTCGCCAGGTCGCCGGTGTTGGTGTAGCAGAGGCCAAGCATGTAGTGGGCTCGGGCGTTCTTGGGATCGGCCTGGAGGAGGTCTTCGAAGACCTTGGTCGCCTCGGGGATGCGGTTGCCGTTGTAGAGCTCGATGCCGTGGTTCAAGGGATTCGAGGCATCCCCCTTGGCGCTGTCCATCGCCACCTTGGCCTCTTTCGCGCGCGGATCCTTGAGGTCGGTCAGCACCTTGTAGCGCATTTGCAGGGCCGACAGGCTCTTAGGCGTGGCGGCTACCCAGCGGTCGGCGACATCGAGCGCGCTGCGGTAGTCCTGCTTCGACAGGTAGATGTTGGCGAGCGCCCCGTAGGCCGGCTCGAGGGTCCGGTCCACTTCGATCGCGCGCTTGAGATCGGCGGTTGCGTCCTCCACGTGCTTTTCTTTCAGCGCCTCGGCGGCCTCGTTGTAAAGGCTCACCGCGACGTCGCGCGCGAGCTCGGGGCCGGGATGGCTGGCGGCCAGCTCGGCGAGCGCCTGGGCGGCGCGCGGCTTGTCGCCGAGCGCCTTGAGCGCCTGGTAGCGGTCGATGATCACTCGCGGCTTGCCGGGTTCGAGCGCCAGGGCGCGGTCGGCGGCCGCCAGCGCGTCGCTGGGCCGCTTCTGCTCGAGGTAGAGACCGGCCAGGACGGCATGGGCGTCCGCCAGCTTCGGGTCGATGGTCGCTGCCTGTTCGAACTTCGCGGTCGCGGTCTTCATGTCCTTCGCCTTGATGGCCGCGACGCCTTCGTTGTAGACGACGGCGGCGTCGTGCCTGGCCTTGGCCTCGGCGGCGTCAGCCGGCGGCAGCGTGGACTTGCCGGAGGCGCCGGCGGGCTGTCCGGCAGGCGGTGCGGCCGGGGTGGCCACGGCGCCCGGCTGCGCTGCCGCGGCGGAAGCGCCGGCAGCCGCTCCGGAGGCCGGCTGCAGCTGATAACTCGGCCGCAGCGTGTCCTCGATCTTCGGCTTGAGCGGTTCCTCGAAAGTGATGTAACCCTGCTTCTCGAGGTGGATCCGGTACTGCCGCTGCGCGTCCAGGATGATGGCGCTGAACTGGCCCTTGGCGTCGGTGGTCTTCTCCACCCGGTAGGTGGCCATGTCCGGGCTGGTGATGACCACCTTGACGCCGGCGAGCGGGGCGCCGGCGGCGTCGACCACGGTGCCGAACACGCGGCCCTGATCGGCGGCATGGGCGGCGCCGGCCAGACCGGGCAGCAGCAGCGAACAGACAAGCGCGCGGGCGAAAGATCTCATTGACAGCCTCCTGAAGGGTCGCGGCGGGTGGCGCCCGGACACACCGATCGCCTACCCGCACCGTAGGGCGTGCATGACGCGTGCCGCAACCGGGGCGTACCTCGGCGCAGGTCGCCGCAAACCCCAGCGCGGCTCACGCCGGCTCCTCGTCTCCCGGCCCGCCATCCTACGACGAAACTGCCTTAACGAGAGGGAGGGAGGGGGCGTCCCCTTCCCCCCGGAGGGTGGGCCGCGGCTCCGCCTGTCGCCAGTCGCGGCACTCCAGCTGGTCGGAAGGGGATCGAGGGGATGCGGGGGAGATCCGATAGATGCATTACGTAGGCCCCCAACGGTCTTTGTGCCGCCCGGTTTCATGTCTCGGGGTCGCCGAAGGCGGTGGGGCTAAGCCGAAAAACTGCGGCCTGTCACCCGCCTGCCACCGCCATGTCGCACCGCGCGCCTACGATCAGCGATCAGCGAAAAGTTGTCTTGATCCCCCCGGGAAAATGGCCATGAAACTAGCCGGAGACTTAGCGGAGTTTTCGCTCGCCGACCTCGTCCAGGTGGCCGGCGTAGCACGTAGGACCTGTGCTGTCCGGGTGCTGGCGGCCGACGGCAACGGCACCCTCTACCTTCACGGCGGCGAGGTGGTGAGCGCTGTCTTCGAGGACCTGAGCGGCTTCGACGCCTTCGTCGCCCTGGTGGCGGCCCACGCCGGCCACTTCCAGGTCGAGAACGGCGCTCAGCCTGAGCGGCGGTAGCCCAGCGCCGGTAGTTTGCTAAGGAAACGGCGGCCGGAGAGCCCTGCAGCCGCAGGGGCGGAGAGAGGGCCCTGGCGGCGGAGGTCCTCCAGCCTCCTTTTGGGCGAGCCAACGCAGCTCGATCCATGCGCATCCACCACCCTCGCCCAATCGGAGGCTGGAGGACCTCCGCCGCCAGGGCCCGGCCGGGGGGTTCCCCGAAGGCCCCGAAGGCGTCTGATAGCATCCCTTGGCACCTGGGGAGGAGGCTAGACAATGCTGGCGGAACGGATCGGGGAGATCGAGGCGGCGCTGGCGGAGGCCGGGCTCGACGGTTGGTTCTTCGCCTGCTTCCAGCACAACGATCCGATCGGCATGGACCTGCTGGGCCTGTCGGCGCCGGGCAAGCTCGTCACCCGCCGCTGCTACTACCTGGTGTCGCGCCATGGGCCCCCCACCAAGCTGGTCCACGCTCTCGAGCCTGCGATGCTCGACCACCTGCCGGGCGACAAATCGATCTATCTTACCTGGCAGGAGCACCGCGAGCAGCTGCCGCGGCTGGTCGCGGGCCACCGGCGGCTGGCCGCCCAGTACAGTCCGGGCAACGAGCTGCCGAGCATCTCGCGGCTCGACGCCGGCACCGCCGAGCTGCTGCGCGAGGCCGGTGTCGAGCTGGTCTCGGCAGCCGACCTGGCCCAGCGGTTCGCCGCCTGCTGGAGCGCCGAGCAGCTCGCCGGACACCGCCGCGCCGCGGCCCACCTGTACGCCATCGTGCACGCCGCCTTCGCCCGGGTCGGCACCGCCCTCGCGCGCGGCGACGAGCTGGACGAGTACGCTGTGCAGCGCGGAATCCTGGATGCCTTCGAGCAGGCCGGGCTGTGGAGCGAGAGCGATCCGATCGTCGGCGTCAACGCCCACAGCGCCGACCCCCACTACCAGCCGGGCCCCGGGCATTCGTCGCCGATCCGGCGCGGCGACTTCCTGCTCATCGATCTCTGGGCCAAGGAGCGGGCGCCGGAGAGCGTCTATGCCGACATCACCTGGTGCGGCGTGTGCGCGCCGTCGCCGACCGAGCGCCAGGCGGAGATCTTCGGCCACGTCGCCGCGGCGCGCGACGCCGCGCTGCGGCTGGTGCAGGGCCGTTACCCGCGGCAGCCGGTCCAGGGCTTCGAGGTCGACGACGCCGCCCGCGAGGTCATCCGCAAAGCCGGCTACGGGGAGCGCTTCTTCCATCGCACCGGGCACTCGATCGGCACCTCGGATCATGGCCAGGGCGCCAACATGGACAACCTCGAGACCCACGACACCCGGCGCCTGTTGCCCATGACCTGCTTCTCGATCGAGCCCGGGATCTACCTGACCGGCGACTTCGGGGTGCGCAGCGAGATCAACGTCGTGCTCCTCCCGCCGGCCGCGGCGGAACCAGAGGGAGCAAATGCCGCCGTCGAGGTCACCGGCGGTCCGGGCCAGCGCGAGCTGCTGCGCCTGCTCTGAGGGCGGCCCGGCTCCGCCGGTGGCCCCGGCGCCCAGCGCACCGCCCGGAGCCCGCGGCGCGGCCGTCAGCAGGGGATCAGTAGGTGTCGCCGGGCTGCAGCGCCAGCACCTCGCAGGCGACGCCCAGGTCGTCGAGCGCCTCGATCAGCTGCTGCGGCGTGCCGGTGAGCACCGGGAACGTCCCCCAATGGATCGGCACCACCTTGCGCACCTCCAGGTAGCGGCACGCCCGGGCCGCCTGCCGCGGGTCCATGGTGTAGAAGTCGCCGATCGGCAGGAACGCGAGCTCGGGCCGGTAGAGCTCGGCGATCAGCTGCATGTCGGAGAACAGCGCGGTGTCGCCGGCATGATAGAAGGTGAAGCCGCCGGACAGCTTGACGATGTAGCCGGAGGCCGGACCGCCGTAGACGATCTGGCCGCCGTCGACGAGGCTGCTCGAATGGTCGGCGCGCACCATCGTGACGGTTGAGCTCAGCACCTCCATGCTGCCGCCGAGGTTCATGCCCGAGCAGTTCTCGACCCCCTGGGACTGCAGCCAGGTGCAGATCTCCAAGGGCGCCACGATCTGGCGCGGGCGGTGGCGCTGCGCCAGCTCGACGGCGTCGCCCATGTGGTCGGAGTGGGCATGGGTGATCAACATTGCGTCCAGGCGGTCGAAGCGCCGCAGCGGCTCGGGGCACGCGGGGTTGCCCATCACCCAGGGGTCGATCAGCACTACCTCGCCGCCGGGCAGGGTGCAGCGAACGGTCGCGTGGCCCAACCAGGTGAAACTCGGACGCGGGTGTTGATTGGTCATCGTCCCTCCCTCTCGAGAAGGCCGGTATTCTATCCGACGCCACGGCTCAGGGCCGTCCGACTCCATGGCTCCGGGCAGGCACCGGGACGTGGCATAAGATTGGCGCCGGCGGTACCTGAAAGATGCTCGACCGATCGATAGACGTCATCGTCGTGCCGTACGACGTCGAGCGCGGCGACACGCCTTCTGCGCGCGGCGCCCGCGAGCTCGTGTCGCGCGGCCTGCTGGCCGACATCGAGCGGCGCGGCCTGGGCGTCCACGTCTCCGAGATCCCGGTGCGCCGTCCGGGAGCCGGCAAGGCGGAGGTGGTGGCCGAGATCGGCCGCAGCGTGGCGCGGGCGGTGGCCCTGGCGCACTCGCAGCGCCGCTTTCCGCTGGTGCTGTCCGGAGGCTGCCTGGTGGCGGTCGGCGTGGTGACCGGGCTACAACGCACCGGCCGCGAGCTGCGGGTGGTCTGGATCGACGCCCATGGCGACTTCAACACCCCCGAGTCCACGCCGAGCGGCTACTGGGATGGCATGGCGCTGGCGGCGGTGTGCGGGCGCAGCCTGCCCGAGGTCTACAAGTCCGTCGAGCTGCGGCCAATCCACTTCCGCAACGTCGTGCACCTGGCGGGACGCTGTTTCGACCCGCCCGAGGTCGAGGACTTCGAGCGCCTGCACCTCTCCGTCATCCCGCCCGCGGACATCGGTTCAGAGGAATGCTTGCGCCTGCTGGCCGCGGGTGCCGAAGGGGCCGCCGCGAACCGCGAGCTCTACCTCCACGTCGATCTCGATGGGCTCGATCCGCAGGACGCTCCGGCGGTCAGCTTTCCCTGCGCGGGCGGTCCGCCGCTGGACGCCCTCCTGAGCTGCTTCGCCGCCCTCAAGCTGCCGGCCGCCATGACCCTGGCGACGGCAAGCTTCGCCCAGGCGGACGAGGAGCAGGCGGCGCGCACTCTCGATACCTGCCGCCGCCTGCTCGACGCCTTCTTGCTGCGTGACGAGTGGGCCTTTGGCTCTACACCTGGAACTGCTTGAAGAAGTTGTCCCGCAGCTTGGCGTTGAACGCGTGGTCGGTCAGGCGGTAGTAGATGGTCTGGGCATCGCGGCGCGGGGCGACCAGCCCGTACGCCTTGAGCTTGGCGAGATGCTGCGACACCGCGGACACCGACACGCCCAGCATCTCGGCGAGGTCGCACACGCACAGCTCCTTCATGTTCTCGAGCAGATACAGGAGCTTGAGGCGGGTCGAGTTACCCGCGAGGTTCATCAGCTCCGCCGCCTCCTCGATGTCTGGCGTGCCCTCGAGGTTCTGTCTGATCTGAGCCATTTCCTTCGACGACATGTTGGGCGCTTCGCCTTTCATGGTTTCCTCCAGCAGATTCTACGATCCTTATGGCATCCTGGCTTCGCGCCGATGTCCAGGGTCACCGGAGGTGACCAGGGAGAACGGCATCGAAACCAAGCTCGGCGTGTTCCAGTCCAGCGACGACTGTTCTTGGCGCTCCCAGGCCGGGTCCTTGAAGGTCCCCCGATCTATCGGCACGCTGTTGAACAATCTCGATTGTACTCCGTTCGCCGCCAAAAGCTAGGGGGTCGAGTGACTTTTTCGACGAAATTGTCCCGCTCTGGCCTCGAAGCGCACCATACAGGTCCAGCTAACGCCACTCACATATGTTCACACATTGCCAGTCATACACATTCGCGTTGTAGGCCAGACATACACTCTGGCACAGGAGGACATGGATATGGCCAAAGACATTACCATCCAGTATTGCGTAGCCTGAAATTATCTACCCCGCGCCGCCGGTCTGGCGGACGAGCTGGAGCAGAGGTTCGGCAGCCGCCCCGCGCTCATCAAGGGCGCCGGCGGCATCTTCGACGTCAAGCTGGATGGCGAGCTCATCTTCTCGAAGAAGCAGGCCGGCCGTTTCCCCGCCCAGGGCGAGGTCGAGGCGATGATCGCGGCACGGACCCAGCCTGCCGGGAGAGGCCAGCGATAGCCGGCCGAGGACGGACGGTGTCGTGCCGATCCTGACCATGGCCGCCCTGCTGCTCGGCGGCGCGTTGGTCGGCCTGGGCCTGGGCATCGAGGCGCGGCGCCGGCGCGCGCCGGCGCTACCGCAACCGGCGCCCGGCGCCGGCCAGGGCGGGCCGCACGAAGGGCCGCACGACATCGACACCACCGTGCTGCTGCCGGTCCGCGACGAGGAGCGCAACCTTCCCGCCTGCCTCGCGGCGCTCCTCTCCCTCGAAGGACAGCCGCCGGTGCGGGTCATCGACGACGGCTCGACCGATGGCACTGCCGCGCTGGCGGCCGCCGCCGCCGCCCGCGAGCCTCGCCTGACGCTGGTCACCGCCGGACCGGTGCCGGCGGGATGGCGCGGCAAGGTGCATGCCCTGTGGGCCGGGAGCCGCGGCGTCGAGTCCACATGGCTGCTGCTCACCGACGCCGATGCCCGCCAACACCCGGCGGCGCTGGCGCGGGCGCTCGCCGCCGCCGGCCGCTGGCGCCTCGACGCGGTCTCGCTCGCCGGTTTCCAGGAGGCGCGCGGCCTGGCGGAGAACCTGCTGGTGCCGGGCGTCTTCGCCCTGCTCGACGCGCTGCTCGGCGCCTGGGAGGAGGCCGCTGCCAGCGGCGGCCCGCCGGTCGCGAACGGCCAGTTCCTGCTGCTGCGGCGCTCGGCATGGGAGAGCTGCGGCGGATTCGAGGCGGTGCGCGACGCGGCAACCGACGACGTGGCGATGGCGGTGCTGCTGCGGCGTCACGGTTACCGTACGGGCTTCTTCCGCGCTCCGGACCTGCTGTCGGTACGCGGGTATCGAGGCTTTCGCGAAGCGACCCGCGGTTGGCGGCGCAACCTCGGCGGCCTGCTCGGGCAGCGCCCCGGCGCCACCCTGGCCGCGCTCGCCGTCCTGGCAGCGCCGGCGCTGGCGCTCGCCGGTGCCCTCGCGTCGGGGAGCGCCGTCGCGGCGGCGCTGCTGTGGGGCGCCGGCGCGGTCACCTCGGCCTGTCTGCGGGCGGGCGGCGGGAACCGGCCGGCCTACGCGCTGCTCTACCCGCTGGACGCCCTGCTGGTCGCCGGGGTGCTGGCAGCAGGCGCGCGCGACCGCCGGCGGGGGCGGCTGCTCAGCTGGAAGGGGCGGGAGATGCGGCTGTGATGCGGTCCTCGTACCAGCAGCCCTGTCCCGCCGATTCCTCCACCGACACCGCCAGCGTCTCCACCCGCGAGCCGCGCAGCGCGGCCGCGAGCTCGTGCCACAGCATGCGCGCCAGCAGCTCGATCGAGGTGTTGATCAGCGGCAGCAGCAGGGTGTCCGCCGCCGGAAAGACATAGCAGCGGTCGCCGAGCCGGACCTCGACGGTCTCGCCGCGCCGGGTGCAGAGCAGCCGGTCGCTGGCGGCGGGCAACAGCGTCCGCGAGTCGAGGCGGCCGCAGAGCCCGCGGATCACTCGCTTGCACTGCTCGAGGTCCACCAGCAGGCCGGCGTCGTCGAGCTCGCCTCCCGCGAGCTCCACCTTCACCTGGTAGTTGTGGCCGTGCAGGAGCTCGCCGCCGCCGCCGCTCCACAGCGTGAAGTGGGCGGCCGAGAACTTGAAGTCCTCCTTGGCGAGCACGACGCGATAGCAGGGCCGAGAGGGCATTGGTGGATTCTACAAGCAAGCCTCCGACCCCATAGTATGGAGAGCGATGCCGACGATCGGGACGCGAAGCCGGAGCGCGAGCGGGGACTGGGGCCGGGTAGGGCGGACAGGGCGGGCGGTGCGTGCGGCGATGGCGGCGGCGGGCCTGGCGACCCCTGCGAAGGTCGCGGCGCTGGCGGCGGTGGCTGCGCTGGCGGGCTTGGCGGCGATGGCGGCGCTGGGGCTGGCGGTCACCGGCCGCGTCGCCCGGCAGGCAGGCAACGTCGCGACCCGCGGCAGCTTCGCGCCGGCCGATCAGCCGGCGCAATACCCTTCTGACCGGCTCTACCACCTGCAGCACCTGCGGCTCGAGCTGGCGTTCGACCTCCGCCGACGCACGGTCGCGGGCACCGCCACCAACACCCTCGTGCCGCTGCTTCCCGGCCTCGATCATCTGGTCTTTCACGCCGCCGGCTTGCAGGTCTCGCGGATCCGCCTGGCCTTGCTGCCGGCGGCGGCGGAGCAGCCGGCGCCATCCGGGCAAACGGGGCCATCTGGGCAAGCGGGGCAAGGGGAGCCCGCGACACCCGGGCCCCTCGCGCTTGCTCGGCAGCCGGGGCTCCCCGCGACACCCGGGTCTCCGCGGCAGCCGGTGGCGGGCGAGCTGGAGTTCTCGACCGATCCGGAGGCGCAGACGCTGACCGTTCGCCTGCCGCGCGCCTACGGTCCGCGGGACCGCCTGGAAGTGGCCATCGACTACTCGGCGCAGCCGCGCGCCGGGCTATACGTGATCGCTCCCGACCGCGGCTACCCTGAGCGTCCCTGGGAGCTGTTCTCGGATGGCGAGCCGCAGCTCAACCGTTACTGGTTCCCGAGTTGGGACGAGCCCGACGATCGCGCCACCAGCGAGCTGCTGGCGACCGTCGAGCGGCCCCTCGAGGCGATCGGCAACGGCCGCCTGGTGGAGGTGACCGACCGCCCGGACGGCCGCCGCACCTTCCACTGGCTGATGGAGCAGCCGCACAGCACTTACCTGATCTCGGTGGTGATCGGCGAGTTCAGCCACACCCACGACAGCTGGCACGGGGTGCCGATCGACTCCTACGTGCCGAGGGCGCTCGCCGACCGCGCGCCGCGCGCCTTCGGCCACACCGCCGACGCCATGGACTTCTTGTCCCGCGTGACCGGGCGTCCCTATCCCTACGCCAAGTACTCCCAGACCGCCGTCTACGGGTTCATGTGGGAGGGGATGGAGAACATCTCGGCCACCACGGAGACGGTCGACACGCTGCGCGATGCGCGCGCGGCGCTCGACGCGACCAGCGACGATCTCGTCGTCCACGAGCTCGCCCATCAGTGGTTCGGAGACCTCGTCACCTGCCGTAGCTGGGCTCACGCCTGGCTCAACGAGGGGATGGCCACCTACTTCGAGGCGCTTTACCAGCAGCATCTCGCCCGGCAAGGCGGCGCCACCGGGGATGACGAGTTGGCGTGGAGGCTCGACCAGGCTCGCGTCTCCTATCTGCGGGAGGACCGCGAGCGCTACCGGCGGCCTCTGGTCACCACGCGCTACGTCAGCCCGATACGGATGTTCGACGCCCATACCTATGACAAGGGCGCGTTGGTGCTGCACATGGTGCATGAGCTGGTCGGCGAGGAAGGATGGTGGCAGGGGGTCCGGACCTACCTGGCGCGCCATGCCTTCGGCACGGTGAGCAGCCGCGACCTCGAGGCCGCGTTCGAGGATGCTTCGGGCGTCGATCTGGGGGCGCTGTTCGCCCAGTTCGTGTACCGCGCCGGCTACCCCGAGCTCAAGCTGCGCTGGGAGTACCAGGCCGCGGCGGGCCTGGTGCGTCTCGAGGTGCGCCAGACCCAGGAGCTGGACGGCGCGACGGGCCTGTTCTCGGTTCCGGTCGAGGTGGCGCTGCTCGATGGCCAGGGAACGCCGGCGCTGCGCCGCGTGTCGATGGCCGCATTACCGCTCCAGGACCTCTATCTCCCCTGCCCCGTCCGCCCGCACACGGTCGTCTTCGACCCGCGCGGCGTGCTGCTCAAGAGCCTGGACTTCGACAAGCCGGCGGCGGAATGGGCCGAGCAGCTGCGGGCGCCGCTGCCGCTGCCGGCGCAGCTCGACGCGGAGCGGGCGCTGGCCGAGCTGGGGGGCGACGAGGCGGTGGCGGCGCTCGGCGAGACGCTGCTCCGCCACCGCTTCTTCGGCGCGCGGCAGGTCGCGGCCGTGGCGCTGGCCCGCATCGACACCGATGCGGCCCTGCAGGCGTTGCGGCAGGGCGCCGGCGATCCCGATGCGCGCGTCCGCGCGGCGGTGCTCACCGGTTTCGGGGCGTTCCCGGATCACCGGGAGCTGATCGCGCCGCTCGGCCGGGCCCTCGAGAGCGACGCCAGCTACCGCGCTCGCGCCGCGGCGGCCGCGTCGCTGGGGCGCTTCGAGGACCGCCGGCAGGAGGTGGCGCCGCTGCTGCTGCGGGCTCTCGGCCAGAGCAGCTTCCTCGAAGAGGTGCCCCGCGCCGCGATCAAAGCGCTGGCCGACCTCGGTGCGCCCGAGGTTTTTCCCCAGGCGCTCCGGCTCGCCCGCTACGGCAGCCCGCAGCCGGGCCGCGCCGACGCCATGCTGGCGCTCGCCATCTACGCCGGCCACAGCCGCGACGAGGCCCGGCGCCGCACGGTGCGGCGGGCTCTCGAGGATTACCTGGACGATCCCGATTTCGAGGTGCGCCGGAAGGTGCCCGAGGCGCTGGCGGAGCTGGGCGATCCGGCCGCGATCCCGGCGCTGCGGCGCAGCCTGCGCGCCGAGATCCAGGACGAGCAGCGCCGGCCGCGGGAGGACGCGCTGCGCGAGCTTCAGGAGTCGGCCGCCAAGCGGCCCCCCGAGCAGAATATGGAAGAGCGGCTGCGCCAACTGGAACGGACCAACGAGGTGCTCGAAGAACAGCTCCGCGAGCTGCAAGAGAAGAGTGCGACACCCCACCCCCTCTCACCCGTCCAGCCTCCGCCGCCCCCTCCGGCCTCGCAGCAAGGAGCCTCCGGGGAACCCTCCCGGCCGGGTCGCTCAGCGGCCCAGCCCCTGGCGCAGTCACCGGCCCAGGCATCGGCCCAGGCACCGGCGCAGTCATCGGCCCGGTCAGCGATGGTCAGCCTTGGGCCGGGGCCGGCGGCCGGCTCACGGGCTGACGACTCGGATGTGGCACCGGTGCGCATCCAGCTCGGTCCCGGGAAGTCCTCGGCCTCGGTGGACGTCGACTTCTCCGGGAACTCGCGCTCCGGCGGGGTGGCGAACGCACCAGACGCTCCCAGCCAGGGTCGGCCCTCGCCCAAGCCGGCAGCGGGGACGGCAGTCTCCGAACGCCGTTTCGTGCTGGCGGCTCGGGCCGGGCAGACGTTGAAGGTCGATCTGCGCGTCCTTGGCAAAGACCCAGGCGTGACGCTGTCGCTCCGCTGTCCCGGCGAGGGTCACACCGCCGTTGGCCGTAACGGCCGCCTGCAAGGGTCGGTGGCTCTGCCGGAGTCCGGCGACTACACCATCCTGCTGATCGGCAAGCCGGGCGCGGGTCCCGCCGTGCTCCAGGTCGAGCTCGGCGGCTCGCCCAACCGCATCGCCGCGCGTCCCTACACCGGCACCTATTACCGCCAGGATGGCTCGCGGTCCTCGATCGACGTGCGGGAAGTGCTCGGCAGCCGCGGCGGGACCGGCGGCGCGGTCGGCCAAGCCGCACCGGGAGCGACCGGCGGCGAGGTCGCGGTTGCCGGCGCGGACGGCAGCGCCGGCCCGCGCCTGGCCTTCTCGGTCGCCGCCTTCGGGAGCGTCGCCGGCTCCCCCAAAGGCCCGAATTCGGGAACTGCCCACGGCACCGTGACGCTGCGGGACGGCGTGGGTATCTTCGAGCAAGATGGGTGCCGCCTCACCCTCCGCTTTGGCAGAGCCGGCACCGGCCAGCTCCACCTCGACGAAGAAGGAGACTGCCACTTCGGGCACGCCCTCACCGCCCGCGGCGACTATCGCCGCACCAGCCTCTGCGCCGCTCCCGAGGACGCCCCTTAGGGAGGACGCGGCGCCTCGCCTCCGGGCTCGCCGGCGAGGTCGGCGGCGCGGTCGACGAGCTGCAGCAGCTCGGCCGCCTTCGGGTCTTCCGGCAGCTCGGCGGCGAGGGCCTGGGCCCTGGCGCGCAGCGCTTGCAGGCTCTGGGCGGGATCCCTGGCGGCCAATGCTTGCGCCAGCTGCACCGCCAGTCCCTGCACGCGCAGCGCCGGAGATGCGGCGTCCCACGACGGGTGGAGCTCGGAGAGGCGCACGACCCGCGCCGCGAGCAGGGCGCCATCCTGCATGCTCCTTTCGTCGCGAGGCACCACCCGCAGAGTGGCGATCACCCGGTCCTGTGGGCCGCCGCCTGGCCTCGAGGCAGGAGCGGCCGGCGGCTCGGCGGGCGGCCGCGGCGAGGCCGCCGTCATCTGCGGTGCGGCGGCCGCTCTCGGCGCCGCCGCCGCGGTGCCGGGCCGCGATTCGGCTGTGACTTCCTGTGCGGCCGGAGCGGCAGGAGCGGCGGGGACGCCGGCGGCGGCCTTACGCAGCTCGACCTCGTACAGCGCCGCCGCGCCGCCGCGATGGGCGGTGGC
>Ga0209118_1000252_pt1 | contig 34018 bp, 23 predicted proteins | sample BlaSpr_A8_Ref_M1_FD_187988 | JGI IMG/M metagenome (GOLD analysis project Ga0209118, IMG submission 187988) | Forest soil microbial communities from Thunder Bay, Ontario, Canada - Black Spruce, Ontario site 2_A8_Ref_M1 (SPAdes) (version 2) | ecosystem: Environmental > Terrestrial > Soil > Boreal... | reverse complement strand
AGCCGGCCAGGCCCCCGGCGACGGCGCGCTCGCGATTCTCCTCCCCGAGGACGCGCGAGCGGGCGGCGGCGGCGGCACGCCCGGGAAGGAGATGCGGCAGCTCCCTGAGGCCGGAGCCGGACGCCGGCACGCGCCAGGGCTCGAGGTAGCCGTGGCGCTGCAACAGCCGCTCGAAGCGCTCGCCCAAGGGAAAGACGCCCAGCGAGTTGCCCCCGCCCAGGAACTTGGCGCGATGGTCATCGCGGTCGACGTGGAAGTGCGCCACCCTGATCGGCCGTTCGGCAAGCTGGTAGCGCAGCTCGAAGTCGGTGTCGCCGAGATTGTAGGAATAGTCGAGCGGCGCGAAACGGTCCAGGAACTCGGGCCGGCCGGTCAAGTCGGTGAGCGCGAACTCGTCCTTGCGGTAGCGGCGATGCACCAGCAGCTCATGCACCTGCTCGAAGACCTGGCGCGCGGCGCGAGTGAGGAACATCGAACCGCCCTGGATGAGCAGCCGCTCGCGCGTGCAGTACAGACAGGCCGCCAGGTCCTTGCCGGGCGCCGGCGACCCCCAAAACGGCTCCAGCTGGTAGGCATCGGCATCGTGATACCAGACGACCTCGCCGTCCTCCATCCGTTGGAGGGCGTCGAGCAGTACCTCGGTCTTGTAGAACGAGGTCATCCGCGCCGTGCGCGGACGCCGGCCCGCCCTCACCTCCGACGCCCTGACGCCGTGGCGGGAGTAGGGAAAGTTGGTGTACAGCAGGAGGTCGCCTGGCCGCCACCCCAGCTCGAGGCTGTTGTCCACCTGCAGGTCGAGGTTGCGCCGGACCCTCTCGAGTCCGGAGAGCTCTCGCTCGTTGACGTACAGCGTCAGGTTCTTCATCCGGGCACCCTCCTGCCCCGCACGCGCCAAGCACCAACCCAGACTAACTTTACGCCAAATCACCCCCCCGGTTTCAGTCCTGCCCTGTCTCTCCAGCCCTAGCCGCCGGGAACTACCGGGGTGACCGGCGCGGCCGAGGTCGCCGTCGGCGTCGCCGTCGCCGGTACGGCGCCGGCCGCCGCCGGCCCCCTGCCGAGGTCGTTCAAGACCCGGGCGGCGAGGGCCGTCCAGCCCGTCTGGTGGGCGGCGCCCAGGCCGCGGCCGGTGTCGCCGTGGAAGTACTCGTGGAAGAGGACCAGGTCCCGCCAGTGCTCGTCCTCGGCGAAGCGGCGGTCGCCGCCGTGGCACGGCCGCCGTCCTGCCGCGTCACGCCGGAAGAGGCGCGCCAGGCGCAGCCGCAGCTCGTGCGCCACCTCGTCGAGGTTCAGCAGCCGCCCGGACCCGGTGGGGCATTCCACCCGGACGGTGTCGCGGTAGAAGTGGTGGTACTTCTCGAGCGACTCGATCAACAGGAAGTTGAGCGGGAACCAGATCGGCCCGCGCCAGTTCGAGTTGCCGCCGAACAGCCCGGTCTGCGACTCGCCGGGCTCGTAACCGACCGAATAACTCTGGTCCCCGACCGGGAACACGTAAGGCTTGCCGAGATGCACCCGCGACACCGACCGCACCCCGTAGGGCGACAGGAACTCGGCCTCGTCGAGCACGTAGCGCAGTACCCGCACCAGCCGCTCGCGCGACGGGATGGCGAGCAGGCGCATGGTGTCGTCCGGGTGCTTCGGCGACTCCATGAAGGTGACGTACTGCGCCAGATCCTGGCGGTTCTCCAGGAACCAGCGCAGGCGCTTGCTGAACCCGGGCAGCTTGCGGTAGACGGTCTCCGACAGCGTCGACACCGCGAACAGCGGGATGACGCCGACCATCGAGCGCACCCGCAACGGGATGCGCACCCCGCCGATCGTCAGCTGGTCGTAGTAGAAACCGTCCGTCTCGTCCCACAGCCCGCTGCCGCCCAGCGAGTTGATGGCGTCGCAAATGGCGACGAAATGCTCGAAGAACTTGGACGCCATGTCTTCGTAGGCGGGGTCCTTGCGCGCCAGCTCCATGGCGATCGACAGCATCGACGCGCAGGTGAAAGCCATCCACGCGGTGCCGTCGGCCTGCTCCAAGTAGCCGCCGGTCGGCAGCGGCCGCGAACGGTCGAAGACCCCGATGTTGTCGAGCCCCAGGAAGCCGCCGGAGAACAGGTTCTTGCCCTCGTAATCCTTGCGGTTCACCCACCAGGTGAAGGAGAGCACCAGCTTGTGGAAGGAGCGCTCGAGGAACAGGCGGTCGCGCTCGCCCTTGGGGGCGGTCATCTTGTAGACCCGCCAGCAGGCCCAGGCATGCACCGGCGGGTTGACGTCGCCGAAGGCGAACTCGTACGCCGGCAGCTGACCGTTGGGATGCATGTACCACTCGCGCTTGAGCAGCGTCAGTTGCTCCTTGGCGAAGGCGGGATCGACCTTGGCGAAGCAGACGGCGTGAAACGCCAGGTCCCAGGCCGCGAACCACGGATATTCCCAGGTATCGGGCATCGACAGCACGTCGTCGGCGTGGAGGTGGGTCCACTGCGCGTTGCGTCCCTGGCGGCGGCCGTCCGGCGCCGGCGGCTGCCCGGGATCGCCCTCGAGCCAGTCCTTCACCACGTAGCCGTAGTACTGCTTCGACCACAGCAGGCCGGCGACCGCCTGGCGGACGATCCGCCGGTCGTCCTCGCCCAGCTCCGGCCGCACCCGCGCCGCATGGAAGGCATCGGCCTCGCTCGCACGCGCGTCGAAGATGGCCTGAAACGGCTCTCCGAACGGGGCCGCGATGGGCTCCGCGGCCGAGGTGAGGCGCAGGCACACCGTAAACTCGCCGCCCGCCGGCACCTCGAGCCGGTAGTGCAGCGCCGCCTTCGTCCCCACCTCCGCCGGGTTGACCGCCTCCATCCGGCCGTGGACGACGGCCTCGTGAAAGGCGTCTTTGACGTAGGGCGAGGCGTTCGGGTAGTCGAACAGCCGCGCGGTGTTGGTGTGGTTGTCGGTGAACATCACCGCGGCCGGCGCCGCATCCGCCCGCAGCACGAAGCGCCCCAGGGTCGCGTGATCGGCGACCAATGCCGGGCCTCCGGCCGCCTCGGACCAGCCGCGGACGATGCGTGGTTGCGGCCAGTACTTCTCGCCCTGGCGGCCCCAGGACCAGCTGTTGCGGAACCAGAGCGTCGGCAGCAGGTGGGTCGTCACCGCCTCGGGGCCGCGGTTGCCGAGCGTGATGCGGATCAGCGTGTCGTCCGGCGACCCTTTGGCGTATTCCACCAGGACATCGAGATAGCGGCCGCCGTCGAAGACGCCGGTGTCCGCGAGCTCGAATTCCGTCTGGTCGCGGCCGCGCCGCCGGTTCTCGTCGACCAGCCAGCCGTAGGGGAACTCGGCGTGCGGGTACTTGTAGAGCGCCTTGGCGTAGGAGTGGGTCGGCGTCGCGTCAAGGTAGAAATACGCCTCCTTGACGTCCTCGCCGTGATTGCCCTCCGGCCCGCCAAGACCGAACAGGCGCTCCTTGAGGATCGGGTCGCGGCCGTTCCACAGCGCCGGCGCGAAGCAGAGGCGGCACTCGCGGTCGCACCAGCCGAGCAGGCCGTCCTCCCCCCAGCGGTAGGCGCGGCTGCGGGCATGGTCGTGCGGCAGGTATCCCCAGCACTCGCCGGTGCCGGAGTAGTCCTCCCGCACCGTGCCCCACTGCCGCTCGGCAAGGTAGGTCCCCCACCGCTTCCAGTTCTTCAGCCGCCGGTCGTCCTCGACGAGACGAGCCGACTCCGGGTCCAGGCTCATCGGTGACCCCTCATGTCAGCGCAGCACCTCGAAGCTCAGCCGCAGCAGCTCGCCCATCGACCAGGCCTGGAACGGGCAGCCGCGCGGCGTGTGCGGCGGGTCGCCGTCGGCGATCTCCGGCAGGTGGCCGAGACCGTAGACCCCGAGCTGCGTCGCGAGCGGCCCCAGGAAGCGCTCGCGCGCCTGCCGCTTCGCTTCTTCACCGCCGCCGCGCACCCGCACCCAGGCCTCGACGAACGGGCCGAGCAGCCACGGCCAGACCGTTCCCTGATGATACGCGCCGTCGCGGGCGCGCGGCTCTCCCTCGTAACGCCCGCGGTAGCCGGGCTCGCCGGGGGCCAGCGTGCGCAGGCCCAGCGGCGTCCACAGCCGCTCTTCCACCGCGTCGACCACGCGCCGCGCCTTCTCCGGGGGCAGCAGCGCCGGCGGCAGGCCGCCGGCAGCGAGCACCTGGTTGGGGCGCACCGACGGGTCCACCGCGCCGCGCCGGTGGTCCACGTCCACCACGTCGTAGAGGCAGCCCGCCGCCTCGTTCCAGAACCGCGCCGCGAAGCTCGCCCGCGCCGCCTCGCCGAGCGCCCGCCAGCGCGCGACCGCCACGGCGCCAGCCGGGGCGGCGGCGCCGACGTCCAGGGCATGGATCCAGAGCGCCTGCACCTCGACCGGCTTGCCGCACCGCGAGGTGACCGCCCTGCCATCGACCCTGGCGTCCATCCAGGTGAGCTGCGACCCCGGCTCGCCGGCCGCCAGCAGCCCGTCGTCGTCGGCATGGATGCCATAGCGGGTGCCCGCCGCGTAGCCGGCGAGGATCGCCTCGACCGCCTCGAGCAGCGTCCGGCGCTCCGCCGCGGCGAGCGCTCCGGCCGTGCTGCCGGCAGCAGCCGCCCGCAGCAGCGAGTCCACCGCCGCCACGAACCAGAGCGAGGCGTCCACCGAGTTGTACTCCGGCGCCGCGCCGGAATCCGGAAAGCGGTTCGGCAGCATCCCTTGCGACACCGTGCGCGCCCAGGCGAGCAGGATGGCCGCCGCCTCTTCGACGCGGCCCGCCGCCAGGCAGAGACCGCGTAGCGCGATGAAGGTATCGCGCCCCCAGTCGGTGAACCAGGGATAACCGGCGACGATGGTCTTGCCGCCGTCGCGCCGCACCAGGTAGGAGTCGGCGGCGCGGCGCAGCTCGCCGCCCAAGGCGCGCCGCCGGCGCTGCTCGGCGCCGCGGAAGATGCCGAGGCAGGCGGCCGGCGATCCCGCCGGCAGCTCCTGCCCCTCGGCCGCCAGGATCCAGATCGCCTCGCCGCGCTGCAGGTCCCAGCGCCAGGTCCCCGGCGACGCCAGGTCCTCGATCGCGTCGAGCCCGCGCTCGCGCTCCCGCCAGTAGAGGAAGTTGCGGTACCACAGCGGCTCGTGAGCGTAGGTGCCGTTGGCGAACGTCACCACCGCCGGCACGTCGGGATAAGGCCGGAAGATCCGCCAGGGGCCGCGCCCTTCCGGCTCGAAGCGGAACGAGGTGTTCTCGCGCTGCAGCGCGTGGTAATCGCGTCCCGACAGGAAAGGCCGCACCGTCAGCTCGGCCGCCGGTGCCGGCTTGCGCAGCCGCCACGACACCGCCACCGCCGCGGCGCCTTGCGGCACCAGGACCTCCTGGTCGACGACCACGCCGCCGCAATTGAACGTCCAGCGCGGCCACGGATCGGCGGTGAAGGCTTCGAGGCGCTCGCGGCCGTCGGGCTCGACCACCTCCGGGGCGTAGAGCTGAGAGCTGAGGGCGAAGCTGCGGCCGCCGGTCCGCACCCAGGCGTCGCAGCCGTTGACCAGCACCATCCGGCTGGTGGGGGGCGTGCGCGCCACCAGCAGCAGGGCATGGTAGCGGCGGGTGCGGACGCCGCCGACGGTGCCCGAGGCGAAGCCTCCGAGCCCATCGGCCTCGAGCCACTCGGCCCCGCGATTCACCGTCTCGCTCCCTCCCGCCACGCCTTACCCGGCTCGCCGGTAGCGGTCGAAGCTGAGCGTGGCGAGCCAGGCGGCGGCCAGGGTGAAGGCGGCGAGCAGACCGAGGTTGCGCGGCAGCATCTGCCAGTCGCCCTCGAAGCTGCCGCGCGCCGCCACCACTGCCCAGTTCACCGGATTGAACAGGGCCGCCGAGCGGATCCATGCCGGCATCAGGTTGCCCGACATCATCATGCTCGACAGGAACGTCGACGGCAGCACGATGAAGTTCATCACCGCGATCACCAGCTCCTGGCGGCGCGTGAGCAGGGCCAGGGCGTTCGAGACGGCGGCGAAGGCGGCGCCCAGCAGCGCCGCGACCATCAGCACCAGCGCCACCCCGCCGGCCCCGCCATGCGGCCGCGCGCCGATCGCCGCCGAGACCAGCAGGATGATGGCGGCTTGCACCGCCACCTGCGCGGCGGAGTAGAGGATGCGGGCGGCGAGCAGGGCGCCGCGCGCCACAGGCGTGGCGAGCAGACGATCGAGCACGCCGCGATCGATGTCGGCGAGCATGCCCATGCCCGAGTAGGCGGCGCCGAACAGCGCCGTCATGATCGCGATTCCCGGCGCCAGGAACTGCACGTACGAGGCGGCGCCGAAGCCCTGCAGGGCCGTGATCCTCCGGAACAGCTGCCCGAACAGCAGCACCCAGAGCACGGGCTGCACGATCGAGATGATCACGAACACCGGCATGCGCAGGTTGGCGCGCACCAGGCGCACGAACAGGTGCCAGAGATCGGCGGCGGACTCCATCAGCCGGCGCCTCCGGCCCCTGGCTCCCCTGGCGCTGATGGCCCCGATGGCGCCGATGGCGCCTTTGGCCCGCCGCGTCCGCCGCGTTCGCCGCCCCTGCCGCCGCCGCCGGCCGCCGGCCGCGACTCTCCGGCGCCCTCGCTGCGATAGGCATGACCGGTGGCATCGAGATAGACGTCGTCGAGCGACGGCCGGCTGAGCGCCACCTGCGCGACCGCCAGCCCGGCGCGATCGAGCGCCGCGAGCAGCGACGGCAGGGCGCTGGCGCTGTGCGCCACCTGCGCATAGAGGGTGGTGCCGTCGACCAGGACCGCCGCCACCTCGTCGAGACCGCCCAGCACCTCCCGCGCCGCCGCCACCTGGCCGCGGTCCGCCAGCTCGACGGAGACGCGGTCGCCGCGCAGTTTGGCCTTGAGCGCCTCCGGCGTCCCCTCCGCCACCACCCGGCCGCGGTCGAGGATCGCCAGCCGCTGCGCCAGCTGGTCGGCCTCCTCGAGGTAGTGCGTGGTCAGCAGCAGCGTCAGCCCTTGCCGCGCCAGCCCGCGCACCTCCTCCCACATCACCGTCCGGCTCTCCGGGTCGAGGCCGGTGGTCGGCTCGTCGAGGAAGAGCACCTCCGGCCGGTGCACCAGACCCATGGCGACGTCGAGTCGCCGCTTCATGCCGCCGGAGTAGGTAATCGCGGCGCGATCCGCCGCGCCGCGCAGCTCGAACAGCTCGAGCAGCTCGCCGACACGGGTGCGCAAGGCCGCCGCCGGCAGGCGGTAGAGCTGCCCTTGCAGCGTCAGGTTTTCGCGTCCGGTGGCGGTCAGATCGACCCCCGAAGCCTGCGCCACGTACCCGATCCGCAGCCGCACCTCCCGCGGTCGCGCCGCCACGTCGATGCCGCCGACGAAGGCGGTGCCTGCCGACGGCGCCGACAGCGTGGCGAGGATGCGGACGGTCGAGGACTTGCCCGCCCCGTTGGGGCCGAGCAGGGCGAAGACTTCTCCCGGCGCGACGGCGAACGACACACCGTCGAGCGCCACCACGCCGCCGGCGTAGGTCTTCCGGAGGTCCCTGACCTCGATGGCTGGGGTCGTTTCCAATCGGGGTTGATCGGGATCGGCGCCTGATCAGAATCGGCGGCTGATCGGAATCGGCAGAGGATCGAAGGGGCGTCCGGGCCTAACGGCGACCCGGCGCTCGCGAGGCCCGCGCCGCCCCCGAAGGTGGCCGGAAGCTGGAATGCGCCGGCGGCACCCCGAAGACCGACCCGCGGAAGTGGTTGCCGGGGCCGCCATGATGCTCGTGCTGGCGATCGAAGCCGCGCTCGCCGAAACCACGGCGGGCGCCGAGGCCAAAGCCAGGGACGCCGAACACCGACGCGCCGCCATACGGCCAGTAGCTGCCGAAGCCGCCATAGGCCCCATAGTAGCCGCCGAGCGTCATGCCGCCGCCGTAGCCATAGCCGTTGCCGTTGTCATAGGCACCGCCACCCCGCTGCGCGAGCGCCAGCTGGGCCTGCAGCATCTCGGCCTGCGCCGCATCCCGCGCCGCCGCCGCCGCTGCCGCCCGCGTCTCCTGCTGCTCCCGGACGTGCGCGGCATGCTCCTCGAAGCTGACCCAGGTCGCGCCCTCCTGGACGAACCCGTGCAGCCGCATCGCATCGTCGTAGGAGATCCAGCGGTCCAGCGACTCCTCGTAGACGTAACCGAAGCCGCGCAGCACACCCCCCAGGCCCGGCTCGCGGGGATTGATCTCGGCGGCGGTCAGCGCCGCCTCGCGCGCGCCCTGCGGGAGGTTGTTGCCGCGCGCCCAGCGCGCCAGCTCGAGCCACGCGGAAGCCGGCGAGGCCGGCGAGGCCGGCGCCTTCCGCGCATTGCCGGCGCGCTCACGGCCGGTGAGCTCCTGCTTGCGCCGCAGGTACTCGGCGAAGCTCGAATCCGACTTGTCGACCCGGTCGACGGCGCTGCGCGGCAAGCTGATGACGCCCCCGGGCATGTGCACCCGCACCTGCGCGTCGCCGACCTCGGCAACCACGTTCTCGAACGAGCGGCCGTTCTTGAGATGGACGTCGTCGGCCAGCAGCTGCGCCCCCAGCAAGGTTCCGAGGAGGATGGCAAGTGAAGCTGAACCCGTCCGCATGGTGCTTCCTTTCGGCCGCGGCAGACTGCCTCTGACCTCCGGATCTTACCATCCCGCGGCCGGGAGGGCGCTATACTATTGTGGAAATCGACAGCGCTTACGCGTTCCGCCTGCCTGCGGAGAGGGCACACAAGGCAAGCGAGGAGCAAGGCTGAAGCGCCCGGAGCCGGGGAGTGCCTCGGAAGTTGCAGACATGGCGAAAGCGAAGCTCTTGGCGCTGCTCACCCGCGACCACCGCGCGCTCGCCGAGCAGCAGATCGCTGCCGGCCGCAAGGACAAGGCGGCGCAGCTCTACATGCGGGCCGGCGAATTCGAGCAGGCGGCGCGGCTGGCCGCGGAGATCGGCGACGAGCGCCTGGCGGTCGAGGCGGCCCTGCGCGCCACTCTCGGCGAGGTGCCCGACGGGTATGCAGCGGCCGGCGCCCAGCAGGCGGCCGAGCTGCTGGCGTTCAAGGGCCACCACCGCGAGGCGGTCGAGCTCTTCGAGTTGGCCCGCGCCTGGCGCCAGGCCGCGGAAGCGGCGCTCAAGCTGCAACAGCCGGCGCGGGCCGCCCGGCTCTACGAGCGCGGCCGCCTGTTGAGCGACGCGGCGATCTACTACGGCCGCGCCGGCCTGGCCGAGGACGAGCTGCGTGTCCTCAAGCTCGAGTCCGATCGCCTGCGCGAGGGCGGCCGCACCCGCCGTGGCGAGACGCAGGGCGCCAACACCGATCTGGCGCTGCAGCGGATCGACCTCCGCCGCGCCGAGCTGCTGCGGCGCCTCGGCAAGAGCGCCGAGAGCGCCTCGCTGCTGCGCGATGCGGCGCCGACCGCGCAAACCGGGAGGCTGCTCGAACAGGCCGGCCAGCACGAGCAGGCGGTCAACGCCTACCTGGCCTCCGGCGAGCTCGAGCAGGCGGTGCGCCTGCTTGGCAGTCAGCCCGCCATCGACCGCCGGCTGGCGGCCGAGGTCTACCTGCGCTGCGAACAGCCGCTCGCCGCGGCCCATATTTTTGCCACCATGGGGCTGTCGCGCGAGGCGGCGGAAGCCTACGAGGCCGGCGGCGACTGGGGCCGCGCCGGCTCACGCTGGGAGGCTGCCCAGGACCCCGATCGCGCCGCCCACGCCTATCTGCGGGCCGCCCGCACCCGCGACGCCGGGCGCTGCTTCGCGGCCGCCGGCAAGCCGCACCTGGCCGCCGCTTCCTTTGCCAAGGCCGGCGACCGCACGGCGGCGGCCGCCCAGTACCTGAAGGCGGGACAGCCGGTGGCGGCGGCCGGAGAGCTGCTGGCAACCGGTAGTGCCGGGGACAAGGCCGCGGCCGCCAGGCTGCTGATCGACATTCCGGCCGGCAGCCCCGACCACGAGGCCGGCACGCTGCTGCTCGTGCCGTTGCTGCTCGAGCAGGGGCTGCGCGACGACGCCTTGCGCCGGCTGCGCGCCCTGCCGCCTGCCGCCGCCGGCGACCACTCGCCTGCCGCCGCGGCCGCCTTCCGGCAGCGCCAGCTGCTCCTGGGCCGAGTGCTCGAAGACCTCGGCGAGACCGAGCAGGCCGAGTCCTGTTATCGCCAGCTGCTGGCCGTCGAGCCCAGCCACGCCGAGGCCGCGTCGCGCCTGCACAGCCTGCGCGAGGGCAAGGCGACCGTCGCGGCAGCTTCGGCGGTGGCGGCGATGGCCGCCTCGGCTGCCTCGGCGGCGGCGGCGGCGGCGGTGGCTGCCGTCTCCGGTGCGGCCGGCACTTCGGCCTCCCCGGCGGCCGCCGGCGGTCCGCCGCCCGGCACCACCCGCTACGAAGGTCCGCCGCGTCCGCCCGCGGCAGATCCCGGCCCGGCCGGCGGCGGCCCCACTCGCGGTGGCATCGGCAGCCCCGCCGGCCCCTTGGCGGTTCAGCCCACCGTCGGCCAGCTCCTCGCCGAGCGTTACGAGATCCTCGCCGAGCTCGGGCGCGGCGGCATGGGACGGGTCTATCAAGCCTTCGACCGCGAGGTCGGCGAGCCGGTGGCGATCAAGACCTTGCTCGGCCTGTCCGAGGACAGCGGCCACGATGCCGATCGCCTGCTGCGCGAGCTCCAGATCTGCCGCCGGATCACCCACCCGAACGTAGTGCGGGTCTTCGATCTCGGACGCTTTCCCGGCGGCATCTTCCTGACCATGGAGCTGCTCGAAGGCGAGCGTCTCGACCATCGCCTCGCCCGGTTGGGGCCGCTGCCGCCGCCGCTCGCCCAGCATTTCCTCTGCGAGGTCGCCGCCGGCCTCGAGGAAGCTCATTCGCTCGGCATCGTGCATCGCGACCTCAAGCCGAGCAATATCTTCCTGACGCCGCTGCGCCTCAAGATCCTCGACTTCGGCATCGCCCGCCAGCTGGGCAGCGACACTCGCCTGACCGCCACCGGCTTTGCCGTCGGCTCGCCGGCCTACATGTCTCCCGAACAGCTGCAAGGGCTGCCTCTGGACGGCCGCTCCGACCTCTACGCGCTCGGCGTGCTCGCGTTCACCCTGCTCGCCGGCCGCGAGCCGTTCAGCGGCGCCACCGCCGCCGCGCTCGCCCTGCAGCACCTGCAGCAGCAGCCGCCCGACCTGCGGCGCATGCGCCCCGACCTCCCCGCCGGCTGGCCCGAGCTGGTCGCCAGGCTGCTCGCCAAGCAGCCGTCCGACCGCTACACCTCGGCGGCCGCGGTCGGCGAGGCGCTGTCCGAGCTGCCGGTCTCCTGAGGGCCTTCGGGGAACCCCCCGGCCGGGCCCTGGCGGCGGATCTCCTCCGGCCTCGCGTGGGCGAGGGTGTTGAATGCAGGGTTGGAGGACTTCGGGGCCTCGCCCAAGCGGCGGCCGGGGGAGATCCGCCGCCAGGGCCCTTCCGCCCCTCCGGCTGTCATCTCTCCGGCCACCTCTCTCTTCAATCGCGCCAAGCGGGAGCCGCTTCCGGTCCCTCCCTGCCATCGATCTTTTCGGCGATGTTCTATACTGCTACCACATACGGCAGTCGCATGACGGAGGTGGTTCCGGAGATCGCGGTCGGCCATGGTTTCGAAGTCTAGTTTCACCTCCAAGCTCACTCGCGATCCCCGGCAGCGCGCCGAGATCTACTCCCGGGAAGGCAGGACCCAGAAGGCCGCGGAGATGTATGCGCGGGCGGGCGACTTCCGCCAGGCGGCGCGGCTGGCGATCGAGGCCGGCGACGAGCGCCTGGCGGTCGACTGCTCGCTGAAAGCCGCGTTCGGCGTCACCGCGGACGGACAGGCCGCGCGGCCCTCCCCCATCGACCAGGCTCCGCCCGGCGGCCGGGCCAACCAGCCGGCGCCGCCCCCGAGCTCGCAACCGCCGTCCTTGCCCCCGCAGCCGTCCCAACAGGTCCGGCGGTCCCAGGAGCTCGAGCAGCCCGCGCCAGCCGGCCAGGCCCTGCACCCGCTGCAGGCGGCCGAGCTGCTCGAAGCGCATGGCCATTACGACGAGGCCATCGGCCTCTTCGAGCTGGCGCGCGCCTACCGGCGGGCGGCGGCGAGCGCCCTGTCGCGGGGCCAGTCCGCTCGCGCCGCTCGGCTCTTCGAGCGCGGGCGCGCCTTCTACGACGCCGCAGTCGAATACGAGAACGCCGAGCTGCTCGACGACGCCCTGCGCGTGCTCGAGCTCGAGGCCAAGCGGCTCGCCAAGGACGACCGCGTCCGCCTCGACCCCAAGGAGGCGGCGGCGACCCAGGAGCAGCTGGCGCGGGTCGGGCTGCGCCGCGTCGAGGTGCTGCGCAAGCTCGGCAAGGAGACCGAGGCGTCGGCGCTGCTGCGCGAGTTGCGGCCGACCGCCCAGACCGTGCGGCTGCTCGAGGAGAGCGGCAAGTACCGCGAGGCGATCGAAGCAGCCTTGCAGATGGGCGACGCCGAGACGGCGGTCCGGCTGCTCCAACGCGCTCCCGACATCGATCGCCAGCTGGCGGCGCAGATCCACCTGCGCAGCGGCCACGCCGTCGAGGCGGGCAATCTCTTCGCGGCCTTGGGGCTTACCCGTGAAGCTGCCGAGGCCTACGAGAGCGGCGGCGATTGGGCGAAGGCCGGCTCCCGCTGGGAGACCGCCCAGGAGCACGAGCGCGCCGCCGAGGCGTACCAGCGCGCGCGCCGGCCGCGCGACGCGGCCCGCTGCTACGCCGCGCTCGGCAAGCCCCAGCTCGCCGCCGCCGCCTACTCCCGGGCCGGCGACCATGCCGCCGCCGCCGCGCAGTATCTCAAGAACCGCCAGCGCGTCGCCGCCGCCGCCGAGCTGGTCGCCGCCGGAGACCGGGCGGAGGCCACCAAGGTGCTGATGCAGGTCGCCGACAACAGCCCGGAGCGCGAGCCGGCGACCCTGCAACTGGTGCCGCTGCTGCTCGAGCAAGGACAAGCCGAGGAGGCGCTGCGCCGCTTGCGCCAGCTGCCGCAGCTGCGCCCGAGTGCTCTCACCGCGACCGCCGACCGTGCCCTGCCGGCGCGCGAGCGCCTCTATTGGATGGGCCGGGTCTACGAGCAGCTGGGCAAGTTCGACCAGGCCGAGACCTGCTACCGCGAGCTTGCCGACCCGGCCATCGAGTACCTCGACGCGCTGGCGCGGCTCGTCGCCTTGCGCGAGCGCCTGCGGCCCGCCGCCGGGTCGCCGCCGGACGCCGGAATGACGCCGCCGCCTTTTACCGTGAGCTCGACGCTCGCGGCGGCGGGGCAGCTCGCGAACCAACCTCCTCCGCCGCAGGCGTATCCATCGCAGGGTGCACACGGGACGCAAGGAGCGCAGCAGCGGCCGCCGCACGCGCCCCAGCGAACCCAGGAAGCCGCGGCATCATCCACCACGCCCGCCGGCAGCGCGCCCGCCGGCAGCGCGCACGTCACCTCAAGCCCGCCGCCGCCGCTCGCGGCAGCGGCCACGGGCTTCCCCGCCGGCGGGCGCCCCGCCACCGACCAGCTGGCAACGCGTGCCACGACCGCCTACCCATCCAGCGCCATCGCTGGCGCCGCCGCCGGCGAGCAACGAGGCTCCGGGAGCGTCGCCTTGACCCCGCAGCCGCAAGGCGGCGCGCCGGAACCGTCGCCGGCCACCTCCGGCAAGCGCCAGCTCGGCACCCTCAACGTCGGGCAGGTGCTCGCCGGCCGCTTCCAGATCCTCGCCGAGATCGGGCAAGGCGGCATGGGCCGGGTCTACAAGGCCCGCGATTTCGAGCTCGGCGACCTGGTGGCGATCAAGATTTTGAGCAGCGCGCCGGACGACGGCTCGGTGGACGCCGAGCGCCTGCTGCGTGAGGTGCAGATCTGCCGCAAGATCACCCATCCCAACGTGGTCAGGGTCTTCGATCTCGGCCGCCACGAGGGAGCGATCTTCATCATCATGGAGCTGCTCGAGGGGCAGGTCCTGGTGGACCTCATCGATCCCGACCGGCGGCCGCCGATCGCCCGCGTCAAGACCATCCTGAGCGAGATCGCTTCCGGCCTGCAGGAGGCGCACGCCCTGGGTGTCGTGCACCGCGATCTCAAGCCGGAGAACGTCATCCTGACCGCCACGCGCCTCAAGATCCTTGACTTCGGCATCGCCCGCATGACCGGCTTCGACAAGCGCTTGACCCAGGTCGGCTTCGCGCTCGGCTCGCCGCTCTACATGTCACCGGAGCAGATCCAGGGCATCACCTTGGACAGCCGCTCCGATCTCTATTCACTGGGCGTGCTGGCTTTCGCCCTGCTCGCCGGCCGCGAGCCTTTCGACGGCGCCAACTCGACCGCCATCGCCATCCAGCATCTGCAGCAGCCGCCTGCCGACCTTCGCTCCGTGCGCCCCGACCTGCCGCCGGGTTGGAACGAGGTGGTGACGAAGCTGCTCGCCAAGCGCCCGGACGATCGCTACCAGAGCAGCGAGGAAGTGATCGCCGCGTTGGGCCCCCTGGCCGTCGAGCCTCTCGACTCCCTCGCTCCTTTCGAACCTCTCGACCCTCTCGAATCCTTCGAGCCGCAGGAACCCCTCAAATAAGCCGCACCGGCGTCCCGCGGCGGGGCCTGTCGGCGATCTTCCGACACGGCCGGCGCCCGGCGCCTACAGGAAACCCCGCCGCGCGCCGATTCCGGTGCCAGGCCCGGCGCCGTACTCTGGCTCATGTCGGCCGGCGCCTATCCGATGTCCTTCGCGGCCATGAGTCCGCGGCCGGCGCCGGCGGCCCTCGAACGGAGAACCCATGCTCGCACGCCTGATCTCGACACCGCATCCGAGCGACACCGCCGCCCCGAGCCGCCGCCACGTTTCCCGGCGCCGCCAGGCAGAGCGCGGGCTGCGGGCGAGCGAGGCCAAGCTGCGCTCGCTGCACGACAACATGCTGGCCGGACTGATCACCGTCGGCGCCGGCGGCGTCATCGAATCGGTCAACCCGGCGGCGGAGCGCATCTTCGGCTATGCCAGCGGCGAGCTGGTCGGCAGGCACCTGGCCATCCTGCTGCCGGAGTTGGCGGCGCGCGATCTGCGCGGCTACCTCGAGCGGGTCGTCAAGAAATCGCTCGGCCGCGCCGCGGAATGGCCGGGCCGGCGCAAGAACGGCGACATCTTTCCCCTGGGCCTCTCCATCTTCCAGTTCGGGCCGCCGGAAGAGAAGCTCTATGCCGGCATCATGCGCGACCTCTCCGAGCGGCGCGAGGTCGACCGCCTGAAGAACGAGTTCGTGTCGTCGGTCAGCCCCGAGCTGCGGACGCCGCTGACTTCCATCCACGGCTCGCTGGGCCTGCTCGCCGCCGGCGCCATGGGCGAGCTGCCGGCCGAGGCGCAGGAGCTCGTCGAAGTCGCCGGGCGCAACTGCGTGCGGCTGATCGGCCTGATCAACGATTTGCTCGATCTCGACAAGCTGGCGAGCGGCCAGATGGAGATGGCCAAAGCGCCGGTGCTCCTCGCGTCCGTCTTGCGGCGCTCGCTCGAGTCGGTGCAAGGGTTTGCGGCGGCCGGCGGCATCACCATCGAGATGACGGCGGGCGCGGGCGTCCAGGTCCTCGGCGACCGCGACCGGCTGGTGCAGGTCGCCGTCAATCTGCTCTCCAACGCCATCAAGTTCTCGCCGCGCGGCGGCACCGTGCGGGTCTGGACCGAGGAGACGCCCGGCAGCGTCGAGGTCAAAATGCGCGACCGCGGCCGCGCATTCCCCTCGAGCTCCAGGAGGCGGTCTTCGAGCGCTTCAAGCAGGTTCAGTCGTCCGACGCGCGGGACCAAGGGGGGACCGGCCTCGGGCTGGCGATCTGCAAGGCGATCGTCGAGGGGCACCAGGGCACGATCGGGGTCGCGAGCGCCGCTGGCGAAGGCAGCACGTTCTGGTTCCGGCTACCGGCTCTGTCCGCCGTCCCCGCGGCTGCGGCGGCTTCCAGGGCTACTGCGATCCCCACGGCTGCCGCGATCCCCGCGGCTCTCGCGGCTTCCGCGGCAGCTGCCGCTCCGACGGGAGGAAAGCAATGAAAATGCTCCTGATCGAAGACGACCCGGACATCCGCCGCTGTCCGAGCAGGTGCGGGCAGCACTCGGGATCGCCTGATCCGGCCGGACCGGCGCCTGCCGCGCCGGCCAGCCCGAATGGAGATTGTCATGCAAACCGCCGCCGCCACAGTTCCGACCGATCTCTTCTATCCGCCCCTCGTCGATGCTCAACCCTGGTCCGAGCGCCTGAGCGCGGCCGATCCGAGGGCGGAGGCGCTCGCCAGCTTGCGGGTCGAATACGTGCAGAGCGCCGCCGTCGGCCTCGCGCGGCTGCGAGAGCGGCTCAACCGGCTGGCGGCCGACCCCGAGAACCACGAGGCGCTGACGGAGGTCCTGCGCGGCTTCCACTCTTATGCCGGGTCGGGGGCGACCTATGGCTTCCCCAGGGTCACCCAGATCGGCAGACAGGGCGAAGCGGCGTGCGCCGCGTTGGTTGCGCCGCGCGCCGTGCCGACAGACTCCCAGCTTGTTGCCCTGCGGGGCCACCTCGACTCCTTGGATGCATGGTTCGCCGCGGCGGCCGCCATCGCCGTTCCGGACGCCTCTGCCGTCGGGGTCACGGCGCCGCCGGCTGTCTCGCCGCGGCGGCCGGCTGCCGCCGCGCCGCCAGGGCCGCCTGCCACGGCGCCTATCGCGGCGCCGACCGCGGCGAGCACGCCCCGGCCCGGAGGCGACCTGGCCGCGGGCAGCGCGGGCGACGCGGAAGGCCGCATCCTGGTCGTCGAGGACGATCCGGCGCAGGCTGCGTACGTGCGCGTCACGCTCGAGACGGCTGGCTACCTGGTGCAGATCTGCGACGATCCGCGGCTCTTCGTGGGCGACCTTGCCGCCTTTCACCCAGAGCTCGTGCTGATGGACGTCATCCTGCCGGGAGCCACCGGCTACGATCTGGTGCGTCTGCTGCGGCAGGCGCCCGGCGCGACGGTCCTACCGGTCCTCTTCCTCACCTCGGAGGGCGAGATGCATGCCCGCCTCGAATCGGCCTGGGCGGGAGGCGACGACCATCTGGTCAAGCCGCTGTTGCCCGCGGCGCTGCTGGCGGCGGTCAGCGGGCGCCTCGAGCGCAATCGCCGCGCGCGGCAGCTGGTGGCGCGCGACTCGGTCACCCAGGCGCTGAGCCAGGCCGAGCTGCTCGAGCGTGCCCGCGCCGCGGTCTCGGAGCAGCAGCGCGATCCCAGCGGGCGAGCCTGCTGGGTGGCCATCGAGCTCGATCACCTCTGGTCGATCAACGAAGGCTACGGCGACACCACCGGCAACCGGGTGCTCGCCGCCGTCGCCACGCTCCTACGCCGGCACCTCCAACCAGGCGACAGCCTCGGCCGCTACGACAGCGCCAGGCTCGCGGTCCTCGTCGACCGTCTCCGGCCGCGCCAGGTCGCGAGTCTCCTCGACGACCTGCGCCAGCAGTTCGCCACCACCGCCCACCACACCCCCGCCGGCGGCCAGTTCCGCACCACCTTCAGCGCCGGCGTCGGCGTCCTGACCCCCGGCATGGGCCCGGAGCAATGGCGCGAAGCCGCCGACCGAGCCCTGAGGGTAGCCCGAGCCGCAGGCCGCAACCGCGTCGAGCTGATCCGCCGCGGTTGACGAGCGGCATGGGCACTCTTGCGCGCGCGCTCCTGAGGCGTAGCGCCCCTTCCCAGGCCCGTGAGATCTGATGTTGATGATCCGGCGCCCGCAGCGCCGCCCGCTGCAGCCAGGCCACCGCCACCACCACCTGCCCCCGCGCCAGCGCCTGACGTCCGGCCCGCAGCTCGGCGCTCAGCGGATCTTCCGGCGCGGCAGCCGGGCCCGGTACGGCTTGCGTGCGTGCAACCGTCCCGGAGGCCGGGGTCGCAGCGGACGGTACGGATTGCCGGACCGGAGTAGCCGCCCGCCCCCGCTCCGCATTCGAGTTTCCACCGCCGCCCCCACCACACGCGACCGCAACCACCGCGACGCCGCAAGCCAGCACTGCGGCGCGCCATCCCAGCCCGGCCCCCGCCCCCATACGTTGCGCTTTTCCGAGATCACCGGTCAGCGGCGACGCGCACCGCTCGCCGCATTCGAGCGCTTCGGCTTCTGAACGTAGTCCAGCGCCGCCGCAACAGCGGAGGGATTCATCGATGCCACTCTGAGCAGCGCCCTTGCGGGCCCCTCCGGCTGGCGCCGGCCTTGCTCCCAATTCTGGAGAGTCGCAACACTAACCCCGATCATGAGGGCGAATTCGGACTGAGATTTGCTGAGCTTCGACCTGATTGCCTTGACATCCTCAGGCCGGACCTCGATCTTTGCTGCCGGCTTCATCTTGCCGCGCTTGATTTCGCCGGCCTGCCTTACGCTGGTTACGAGAAGCTGGAAGTCAGAGTCTTTCACTTCAGATCCTCCTGCACGATGCGCCTGAGCAGCTTCAACTGGGCAGGCGTGAGATCCTCTTGGCGATTCTTGCGATAGAGGAATAGCAGGTAAACAGCGCTTACTGCAGAGTCCCAGAAGTAGATGACTCTCAGTCCACCGCGCTTTCCCCTTCCCCGAAGCATCCAGCGTAGCTTGCGTAGACCTCCACTCCCCGAAATGAGCGGCCCTTGCTCGGGCCGGAGAGCAAGGGCTGTTTGCAAGGCGCGGTATTCGTCATCAGAAAGAACTTGAGAGAGCTGGTGCGAAAAGACCGGCGTCTCGATGAACCACACAGCGCCATTGTACGCCAGTGGCTGATAGGGCACAACCCGACCGAACTCGTCAACTCGTCAAGGCGGGGACATCATGCGCGAGCTGCCCGCTGCCGCTCCAGACTCTCCGGGCCCAGACCGCTGAGCCGCTCGGCCCATTCACGCCCCGGCTCGTCCCCCGCCCTCTGACCCCAGCCGCTTGACCATCGAGAAGGCGTCCAACTTGCCGTGATAGTAGCCCCGCACGCGGCCACCCAGCTGGTAGCCGTGCTTCTCGTAGAACTGCCGCGCGCCGCCCTCGTCGGCCGGTGTCTCAAGCGCCACCACCCGCACCCCCTGCTCGGCGAGCCACTCCTCGATCGCGGCCATCAGCTTGCCGCCGATCCCCCGGCGCTGCCAGCCCGGCGCCACGTCGAGCGTCGTGACCATCCCCCATCCCCGCTGCGCGCAGCGAGCGTTGACGAAACCCACCACCTCGCCCTCCACCTCAGCCACTAGCGTCCTCGAGCGCCGCGCCAGCAGGTAGTACCGCAGCTCCGAGCGCGAGTAAGCCAGCGCCGGCACGAACGCCGCCTGATCGATCTGGAAGAGTCGGTCGAAGTCCGCCGGCCTGTGCTCTCGGATGATCACTCACCCCTCCCCCGCCTCCCGCCGCGCCGCCAGGTTCAACCGCTCGTCGAAGGACGAGAACGTCGCCGCCACTCCTTCCTTGCGTCCGAGCAGCGCCAGGTACGACGCCAGGTGGATGCTGCCGGTGCCACGCAGCCCATGGCGCTCCGCAAGGTCCCCGGCCTGCCTGCATACTGCGTCCACCGGCAACGCCAGAAACCCACCCCAATCCCGGTCGAGGTCGCTCTTGGCTCGCGCCTGCTCGATCTGGGTCAATCCCCCTTCGCGCCGCAAGCGCGCCAACGCGCTGCGCGCCTCCGGGTAGGCCAGCGCGCAGGTCGCCACCACCGCGGCCCCCGCGACCAGCGCTCTCACTGCGGCGCTCCCTTCCTCCTCGACGTAGAGCTTGATCAGGCTGCTGGTGTCGAGATAGACGATCAACGACGGTCCTCGATCACCCTCTCGGAAGCCATCTTGCCGCGCACCTTGGGCGGGGCCGCCGAGCCCCTGGGCTTCCCGCCGCCCCAGCTCGCTTCACCCGCCCGCACCAGCTCCCAGGCCAGCCCCGCTTCCTTCCCCTCCCCGAGCGGCGCCAGCACGGCGACCGGCGAGCCGCGATCGGTGACTACGATCCGTTCTCCCTCCCGCGCGCGCCGCAGATATTCGCTGAGGTGGTCCTTCAAGACCTTGATGCCAACCTCTCCCATGAGGACTCCTTCCGTGGCCACTATTCTACCACGAAGTGGCCACCACCCAAGCGAGGGTCCGGCTCTTTGCAACGGTATGGGCCGGAATCTTGGGTGAGTAGGGGGGCCGACCGGGACAGCGGCCCGGCCGGGCCGCTGCCCCGCCATTCACTCCCCGGGATTCACCTTTACCAGGCGCACGGTCCCATCTTGGCATCCTGCGGCGAGCGTGCCGCCATCGGGCGAGAAGGCCAGGGCCACGACGGACATCGGGATCGCCTGCTTCGGCGGAAAGCCATTCATCTCGGCGATGGTCGCCTGGCGAAGCTCGATCGTGCGGATCGCTTGCTGTGACCTGGGATCGATCAGCTCGATGTGATCGCCACCCAGCGCCAGCATCTTGCCGTCTCTCGAAAGTGCGGCGGAACCGAAGCCTTGCCTGGTCACCGCGGTCCAGGTGTCGGTATTCCAGATCATGACCGCGTTGCCGGATGCCGAGGACGGCGGCGGCAGCCAGTTACCCCCCGACCACGTGCCCGCGATCTGGTGGGCCGTGACGAGCGTCCTGCCGTCGGGACCAAACGCGACGCCGGCGATGGCGGGACGCTCGGTCCGCATGGCCTTGACCTCGGCCTTGCTCGCAAAGCTCCACTGATGCAAGACGCCATCGACGTCGCCGATGACCAGGGAGGTCCCGTCCGGAGCGAAGGCCGCCGCATGCACCTCGCTTTGCGTCAAGGCGAGATCGGCTTCGAGAGTCCACGAGCTCGTTTCCCAGACCTTCACGTGACCATTCCGATGCGTCGTGACGAGATGTCGACCATCCGGGGAGAACCCGGTCCAGAATACGTGCACACCGGGCTCTCGGCTCGGGGCTTCCAGCACCCGGAGCGGAGTGTCCAGCTTATAAAGCTCCACCAGGTACCCGGCCGGCGGCCGCTCGAGGCTGCGCCCTTTCCGGTGGAACCCCGTGCCCGGGAGCGTGGCGTCCCACACTCGCGCCCCGTCCTCCGTCTCCGCGGTTGCCATCCGAGTTCCATCCGGGCTGTAAGCGACCACCCGCAGGCCGTTGGGGAACGTCCGCGCCCGGGTGTAGTTGCCGGTGTCGAACAACACCGCCATCTTGGGACCCCTGAAGGCAACGCCGCAGGCGCGCGCCAATTCTCGGCCGTCGGGAGAAAAGCGCAGGAAATTGGCAGGACCGAAGCAGCTGATGAGAACGGTCTCGGAAGAGCTTGGCTTCTGCCCCGCGACTCCGGGGCTCGGCTGCGCGAGCAGCGCGAGCAGCGCGAGAGTGCCGATCGACTTCATGGTTCGCCTCCCTTCGCGAATCCGGCTGACGATGAAAAGGGGGCGGCCCCTTGCGGAACCGCCCCCTGGATTCGACCATACCGTGACCCGGCCGCCGGAAGGAATGACCGGCTGACCGCCCCGCCCCACCCTACTCCCCGTCCAGCACCTCTTGCGGCAGGCTGCGGATCTCTTCCTCGCCGAACTCGAAGAACAGCTCCTCCTCCGACTCCGGCTGGGTCTCCACGAAATCTTCCGCCATGTGGAAGTCGTGGTAGTAGTCCATGCCGGTGCCGGCGGGGATCACCCGGCCGACGATGACGTTCTCCTTGAGGCCGCGCAGCACGTCCACCTTGCCGCTGATCGCCGCCTCGGTGAGCACGCGCGTGGTCTCCTGGAAGCTCGCCGCCGAGATGAAGCTGTCGGTGGAGAGGCTCGCTTTGGTGATGCCGAGCAGCAGCGGCCGGCCGATCGCCGGCGTGCCGCCGGCGACGATCACCCGCTCGTTCTCTTCCTGGAACTTCCAGCGGTCCACCTGCTCGTCGATCAGGAACTCGGTGTCGCCGACCTCCTCGATCTTCACCGAGCGCATCATCTGGCGCACGATGACCTCGATGTGCTTGTCGTTGATCGCCACGCTCTGCGAGCGGTAGACCTCCTGGATCTTGTCGGTCATGTAGCGCTGCAGCTCCTTCTCGCCGAGCACCTGCAGGATGTCGTGCGGATTGATGGCGCCGTCGATCAACGGCTCGCCGGCCCTCACCCGCTCGCTCTCCTGCACGTTGATGTGGATCGAGCGCGGCACCAGGTACTCGCGCACCTCGCCGGCGTCGCTTTCGACCTGCACCTTGCGCATGCCCTTGTGGACCTCGCCCAGGTGCACCACGCCGTCGATCTCGGTGATGATCGCCGGCTCCTTCGGGCTGCGCGCCTCGAACAGCTCGACGACGCGCGGCAGACCGCCGGTGATGTCCTTGGTCTTGGTGGTCTCGCGCGGGATCTTGACCAGCGTGTCGCCGGGGTAGACCTCCTGGCCGTTCTGCACCACCAGGTGCGAGCCGGACGGCAGCAGGTAGCGCTTCTCGCGCACCTGGCGGCCCTCCTTGCGCTTGATCAGGATCGCCGGCACGCGCTTCTCGTTGGCCGACGCCTCGACGATGATCTTCTGCGACAGGCCGGTGACCTTGTCGGTCTCCTCGCGGACGTTCTCGCCCTCGACGATGTCCTGGAACTCCGCCTTGCCAGCGATCTCCGACAGGATGGCGTAGGTGAACGGGTCCCAGGTCACCAGCTCCGCCCCCGGCTGCACCTCGTCGCCCTCGTGCACCAGCAGCTGCGAGCCGTAGGTCAGCGCGTAGCGCTCGCGCTCGCGCCCCTTCTCGTCGACGATCAGCAGCTTGCCGCTGCGGTTGATCACCACCAGGGCGCCCTTCTTGCTCTCGACCGTCGAGACGTTCAGGAACTTCACCCGGCCGGGGTTCTTGGCGGCGTGCTTCGATTGCTCGGAGACGCGCGATGCCGTGCCGCCGTAGTGGAAAGTGCGCATGGTGAGCTGGGTGCCCGGCTCGCCGATCGACTGCGCGGCGATGACTCCCACCGCCTCGCCGATCTCGACCATGGCGCCGGTCGCGAGGTTGCGCCCGTAGCACGACGCGCAGACGCCGCGCCGCGCCTCGCAGGTGAGCACGGAGCGGATCTTCACCCGCTCGATGCCCGCCGCCTGCACGGCGTTGCCCAGCTGCTCGGTGATCTCCTGGCCGACCGACACCACCAGCTCGCCGGTCATCGGGTCGTAGAGATCTTCCTGCGCCACGCGGCCGACGATGCGGTCGCGCAGCGGCTCGAGGATCTCGCCGCCCTCCATGATCGCCGACACGTAGATGCCGTCGATCGTGCCGCAGTCGACCTCGTTGATGATCACGTCCTGCGCCACGTCCACCAGCCGCCGCGTCAGGTAGCCCGAGTCGGCGGTCTTGAGCGCGGTGTCGGCCAGGCCCTTGCGCGCGCCGTGGGTAGAGATGAAGTACTGCAACACCGACAGCCCCTCGCGGAAGTTGGCGGTGATCGGCTGCTCGATGACCTCGCCCGACGGCTTCGACATCAGGCCGCGCATGCCGGCCAGCTGCCGCACCTGCTCGCGCGAGCCGCGCGCGCCGGAGTCCGCCATCAGGTTGATCGGGTTGAACTCGCCGCTGTCGCGCTCGACCTCGCGCATCTCGCGGAACATCTCCTCGGAGACCTTCTCGGTCACCCGGTGCCAGATGTCGATGATCTTGTTGTGGCGCTCGCCCGAGGTGATGACGCCCGCCGAGCGCTGGTTCTCGATCTCGTACACCTCCTTCCGCGCCTGGTCGAGGATCGCCGGCTTGCGGCTGGGCACCACCATGTCGTCGACGCCGAAAGAGATCCCGGCACGGGTGGCGTAGGCGAACGTGACCTCCTTGATCTCGTCGAGCATCTGCACCGTCGCCTCGTTGCCCAGCTTGATGAAGCAGTAGCCCACCAGGTCCTGCAGGCCGCGCTTCTTGAGCAGCCCGTTGATGAACGGGATGTCGGGCGGCAGGTGCATGTTGAAGATCACCCGGCCGACCGTGGTGTCGATGATCTGGTTGTGGAGCTCCTCGAGGTCCGCGTGGACGATGTTCTGCTTGTCGAGCTGCGTCTCGAGGTTGATGTACGGCCCGCTATAGCGCATGCGGACCTGCGTCAGCGTCTCCACCTCGCCGGCCTCCAGCGCCAGCAGCACCGTCTCGCGGTCGGCGAAGACCCGCCCCTCGCCCTTGGCGCCGGGCTTGGCCAGCGTCAGGTAGTAGCCGCCGAGCACCAGGTCCTGCGACGGCACCGCCAGCGGCCGGCCGTGCGCCGGCGACAGCACGTTGTTGCTCGCCAGCATCAGCACCCGGCTCTCGATCTGCGCCTTCGGCGACAGCGGCACGTGCACCGCCATCTGGTCGCCGTCGAAGTCGGCGTTGAAGGCGGCGCAGACCAGCGGATGGATCTTGATCGCCTTGCCCTCGATCAGCGTCGGCTGGAACGCCTGGATGCCGAGCCGGTGCAGGGTGGGAGCGCGGTTGAGCAGCACCGGGTGGTCCTGGATGACCTCCTCGAGCGCGTCCCACACCTCGTCCACCTCCGCCTCGACCATCTCCTTGGCGGCCTTGATCGTCCCCACCAGCCCCTTCTCCTCGAGCCGGTTGTAGATGAACGGCTTGAACAGCTCGAGCGCCATCTTCTTCGGCAGGCCGCACTGGTGCAGCTTGAGCTCCGGTCCGACCACGATCACCGAGCGGCCGGAGTAGTCGACGCGCTTGCCGAGCAGGTTCTGGCGGAAGCGCCCCTGCTTGCCCTTCAAGGTGTCGGACAGCGACTTGAGCGGCCGGTTGTTCGAGCCCTTCAGCACGCGGCCGCGGCGGCCGTTGTCGAAGAGCGCGTCCACCGCCTCCTGCAGCATCCGCTTCTCGTTGCGCACGATGACGTCGGGAGCGCGCAGCTCGAGCAGCTTCTTCAACCGGTTGTTGCGGTTGATCACCCGCCGGTAGAGGTCGTTCAGGTCGCTGGTCGCGAAGCGCCCGCCGTCGAGCGGCACCAGCGGCCGCAGCTCCGGCGGGATGACCGGGAGGACGTCCAGGATCATCCAATCCGGGCGGTGGCCCGACTTGCGGAAGGCGTCCACCACCTTGAGCCTTTTCGCGGCCTTGAGGCGCCGGATCTGGCTGGTCTCGGTGCGCATGATGATGCGCAGCTCCTCGGACATCTCGTCGACCTCGATGCGCGACAGCAGCTCCTTGATCGCCTCGGCGCCCATCTTGGCGGTGAAGGCGCCCTCGCCGTGCTGGTCGCGCAGCTCGCGGAAACGCTCCTCGGAGAGCAGCTCCTGCTCCTTGAGCTCGGTCTCCCCGGGATCGATCACCACGTAGCTCTCGAAGTACAGGATGCGCTCGAGATCGCGCAGGCTGATGTCGAGCAGGTGGCCGATGCGCGACGGCAGGCCCTTGAAGAACCAGACGTGCGACACCGGGCAGGCGAGCTCGATGTGGCCCATGCGCTCGCGGCGCACCCGCGAGCGGGTCACCTCGACGCCGCACTTGTCGCAGATGACGCCGCGGTGCTTCATGCGCTTGTACTTGCCGCACAAGCACTCCCAGTCCGTGATCGGACCGAAGATCTTGGCGCAGAACAGCCCGTCGCGCTCCGGCTTGAACGTCCGGTAGTTGATCGTCTCGGGCTTGGTGACCTCACCGTAGCTCCAGGAACGGATCTTCTCCGGCGATGCGATCGAGATCTTGATCGCGTTGAAATCCTTGAGCGACCTTGGCTTGTCAAAACTGCTGAATGGTTGCAACTGGCTATCCTCCCGATCTTTTTGGTAGCGAACCGTTTCCCACGATCTCGCTATACCTTGAGGAGTTCGACGTCGAGACAGAGGCTCTGCAGCTCGCGGACCAGCACGTTGAACGACTCCGGCAGGCCCGGGGCTTCAGGCACGTCGCCCTTGACGATCGCTTCGTAGACCTTGCTCCTCCCTTCCACGTCGTCGCTCTTGACCGTCAGCAGCTCCTGCAAGGTGTAGGCGGCGCCGTAGGCTTCCAGCGCCCAGACCTCCATCTCGCCGAAGCGCTGGCCGCCGAACTGCGCCTTGCCGCCCAGCGGCTGCTGGGTGATTAGCGAGTACGGTCCGATCGAGCGCGCGTGAATCTTGTCGTCGACCAGGTGCGAAAGCTTGAGCATGTAGATGTATCCGACCGTGACCTTCTGCTCGAACGGGTCGCCGATCATGCCGTCGTAGAGCGTCGTCTTGCCCGACAGCGGCAGGTTGGCCTCGGCCAGCAGGTCCTTGATGTCCTTCTCGTGGGCGCCGTCGAAGACCGGCGTCGAGAAGCGCAGGCCGAGCGCCTTGCCGGCCCACCCGAGGTGGGTCTCGAGGATCTGGCCGACGTTCATGCGGCTGGGCACGCCGAGCGGGTTGAGCACGATCTCGACCGGGGTGCCGTCCGGCAGGTAGGGCATGTCCTCCTCGGGCAGGATGCGCGAGATCACGCCCTTGTTGCCGTGCCGTCCGGCCATCTTGTCGCCGACCTGCAGCTTGCGCTTCATGGCGACGTAGACCTTGACCAGCTTGATGACCCCGGGCGGCAGCTCGTCGCCCTTCTGCAGCAGGCCGATGCGCTCCTCGTTGACGCGGTGGAGCACCTCGATGTGCGAGTCGGTCTTGCGGTAGACGATCTCCACCGCGTCGAGCAGCCGCTTCTCGTCGACCGGCAGGCGCATGATCTCCTGTCGCGTCAGCCGCTCGAGGACCGCCTGGGTGATCGCCGCGCCGGACTTGAGCAGCTCCTGGCCGGCGCGCGTCTTGACCGCGGCGGTGACCTTCTTGCCGTTCAGCAGGTCGCCGACCTTCTTGTTGCGCTCCTCGGTCAGGATCCGCACCTCGTCCTTGATGTTCTTCTCCAGCCGGGCGATCTCCTCCTGCTCGATGTCCTTCGCCCGCTGGTCCTTCTCGACGCCCTTGCGCGAGAAGATCTTGACGTCGACGATCGTGCCCTCGATCCCCGGCGGCACCTTGAGGCTGGCGTCGCGCACGTCGCCGGCCTTCTCGCCGAAGATGGCGCGCAGCAGCTTCTCTTCGGGAGTGAGCTGGGTCTCGCCCTTCGGCGTCACCTTGCCGACCAGGATGTCGCCGGCCTTGACGGTGGCGCCGATGCGCACGATGCCGCTCTCGTCGAGGTCCTTGAGCGCGGTCTCCGAGACGTTCGGGATGTCGCGCGTGATCTCCTCGGGGCCGAGCTTGGTGTCGCGCGCCTCGATCTCGAACTCCTCGATGTGGATCGAGGTGTAGTAATCCTCGCGCACCAGCTTCTGCGAGATCAGGATCGCGTCCTCGAAGTTGTAGCCGCGCCAGGGCATGAACGCGACCAGCACGTTGCGGCCCAGGGCCAGCTCGCCCTCGTCGGTGCACGGGCCGTCGGCCAGCACGTCGCCCTTCTTCACCCGCTGCCCCTCGCCGACCACCGGCTTCTGGGTGATGCAGGTGTTCTGGTTCGAGCGCCGGAACTTGATCAGCTGGTAGATGTCGGCGCCGAAATCCTTGGTCTCGCCGGTGTCTAAGTCCTCGCCCTCGACGCGCACGATGATGCGCTCGGCGTCCACCGAGTCGACGATGCCGCCGCGCTTGCACAGCACCACCGCCCCCGAGTCCTGGGCGACGATCGCCTCGAGCCCGGTGCCGACGATCGGCGCCTCGCTGCGCAGCAGCGGCACCGCCTGGCGCTGCATGTTCGAGCCCATGAGAGCGCGGTTGGCGTCGTCGTTCTCGAGGAACGGGATGAGCGCCGCCGCCACCGACACCAGCTGCTTGGGGCTGATGTCCATGAAGTCGATGCGGTCGCGCTCGACGGTGGCGAAATCGCCGCCGGCGCGGGCGCTGACCCGCTCGCTCACCAGGTTGCCCTTGTCGTCGACGCGAGAGTTGGCCTGGGCAACGATGTACTTCTCCTCTTCCCAGGCCGACAGGTAGAAGGCCTGCGGCTCGGCGTCGACCTGGCGCTTCTTGGCCTTCTTGAGCTTGGCGTTCTCCTTGGCGAGCTCGTCGCCGGTCACCACCTGGCCCAGGCGGAACGGCCCGTCGCCAACCTTGAGCACGCGGAAGTGGTCGAGCACCCGCCCGTTCTCCACCTTCTTGTAAGGGCTCTCGATGAAGCCGTAGTCATTGATCCGCGCGTAGGTGGCGAGCGACGAGATGAGGCCGATGTTCGGGCCTTCCGGCGTCTCGATCGGGCAGATGCGGCCGTAGTGCGTGGCGTGGACGTCGCGCACCTCGAAGCCGGCGCGCTCGCGCGACAGGCCGCCCGGTCCGAGGGCCGACAGCCGCCGCTTGTGCGTCACCTCCGACAGCGGGTTGGTCTGGTCCATGAACTGCGACAGCTGCGACGAGCCGAAGAACTCCTTGATCGCCGCGATCACCGGCTTGGAGTTGATCAAGTCGTGCGGCATCGCCGAATCGATGTCCTGGTGCACCGACATCTTTTCCTTGATCGCCCGCTCCATCCGCACCAGGCCGATGCGGAACTGGTTCTCGAGCAGCTCGCCGACGGCGCGCACGCGGCGGTTGCCGAGGTTGTCGATGTCGTCGACGCGGCCGACGTCCTTCTGCAGCCGCAGCAGGTACTCGATGACGCGGAAGAAGTCGTCCGCCGATAGCGTCTTCTGCTCCACCGGCACTTCGGTGTCGAGCTTGATGTTGAACTTGAACCGCCCGACGCGCGAGAAGTCGTAGCGCTTGGCGTCGAAGAACATGCCGTAGAAGAGCGACCGCGCGCTCTCGAGCGTCGGCGGGTCGCCGGGACGCATGCGGCGGTAGATCTCGATCAGCGCCTCCTTCGAGTTGGTGGTGGTGTCCTTGGCCAGCGTGTTCGACAGCGTCGAGCCGGTCAGCTCCCAGTCCGGGAAGAACACCTCGACCGGCGTCGCGTTGCGGCCCTCCATCCGCTCCTCGAGGTCCTCGGGCACCAGCTCGTTGGCCTCGAAGATCACCTCGCCGGTGTCGACGTCGACGGTGTCGGCGATGAAGAAGGCGCGCTCCAAGTCCTCGCGCTCGACCTGGAAGGCCAGGGTCTGGCCGGAGTCGAGCTGGCCGATGTGGTTCTTCCCCAGCGTGATGCCGGCGAAGATCGGGTACTGCTCGCGGCGGCCGCGGCTCTGGCGGTCCTTCTGGCGCTCCGGCTCGAGCACCGTGGGCGCGACGTGCAGGGTGAACTTGCCGGCGCCCTCGGGCGTCAGCCGCACTGGCGTATAGAATTGACGCAATATCGCTTCGTCGGTCTCGAGGCCCAGGGCGCGCAGGAAGACGGTGCCGTGGAACTTGCGCTTGCGGTCGATGCGCACCGAGAGCACGTCCTTCTGGTCATACTCGAACTCCACCCACGAGCCGCGGTAGGGGATGATCTTGGCCAGGAACGAGCGCGTGCCCTCGCGGGTGAAGAAGACGCCGGGGCTGCGGTGCAGCTGCGAGACGATGACCCGCTCGGTGCCGTTGATGATGAACGTGCCGTTGTCGCTCATCAGCGGGATGTCGCCGAAGTAGACCTCCTCCTCCTTGGCGTCGCGCATCATCCGCGCCCCGGTGTCGGGGTCGCGGTCGTAGACGAACAGCCGGAAGGTCACCTTGAGCGGCACGGCGAAAGTCATGCCGCGCTCCTGGCAGTCGGAGATCGAGTACTTGAGCTGCAGGTCGACCGGGTTGCCGCAGATGTCGCACTTGGTCACCCGGTTCTTGTTGACGAAGCCGCACTCGGTGCAGGTGACCGTCTCCTCGTGCGGATGGTCGGTCATGATCTTGGCGCCGCAGTTGGTGCAGGTCATGCGGAGGTACTCGAGCCCCTTGAGCTCGCCGCACCTGCACTGCCAGTCGCCGATCGAGTACTTCACGAAGTCGAGAGAGCAGGTCTCGCGGAAGTCGGAGAACGGAAAGATGCTGGTGAACACCGACTGCAGGCCGTGGTTCGCCCGCTCCTCGGGGAGCAGGTTCATCTGCAGGAAGCGCTCGTAAGACCGCCGCTGGACGTCGATCAGGTTGGGAATCGGCAGGGAGGTCTGGATCCGCGAGAAATCCTTCCGGCCGCTGCTCTTGGTATTGATGGGGGAATGCGCCATATGGGGTCCTTGTCTCTCCTCGATGCCCATCTACGGTCAACGCGGTCAACGCCGCCCTCCGCGGCCGACGCTCTCCGGGTGCCCTTACGGGCACGGCGTCCCGGCTAGGGCGGTGGGCCGGGACTGCGGCTGCGGAAGCGGGAGACGACACCTAGCCCGCTCCTGCCTCTCGGCAGGTCGGCGGGCTCGGCGTGCAGTATCCGTAACACCTCTTGCGCCCGGTTTATGCCCGGGCGGGCGTCGCGCGCTCGCTCTTTGCCAGCCGGGCAAGCCGGCGCGGACTGAGCGCGCAGGATTGTCGCAAAATCTATCTTGTGGTCCTTGGCCGGCGCCGTCACCAGGAGAGCGCGCGCAGCGATCCCGCGCCGCGCCGCACAGCCTGCATGCGGCTCGGGGTTCCGCCCACGAATCCTGGGGTCGCGCCACGCCACCTTACTTGATTTCGACCGTCGCTCCAGCCTCTTCGAACTTCTTCTTGATCGCCTCCGCCTCGTCCTTCGACACCGCTTCCTTGACCGTCGCGGGCGCCGACTCGACCAGGTCCTTGGCCTCCTTCAGGCCGAGGCTGGTCACCTCGCGCACCGCCTTGATGACGTTGATCTTCTTCTCGCCGGCGGCCTTCAGCACGACGTCGAACTCGGTCTTCTCTTCGACCGGGGCGGCGGCGGCTGCCCCACCGCCGGCGGCGGCCGCGGGCGCGGCGGCGGCCGCGGCGGATACCCCGTAGTGCTCCTCGAGCGCCTTGACCAGGCTGTTCAGCTCGAGCACCGTCAGGGAGTCGATCTGCTGGATGAACTCTTCTGTGGCGATTGCCATTCTCTCTCCTTCCGCTCGGACCGCTTCAAGTCCGGAGCCGCTTTTTTTTCAATATCTTGCAGGGTGCGCCGGCGGCCCGGGGGACGAGCCCCCGATCCCTGTCTACGCCGGCGAGCCCCCCGTCTCTTCCTTCTGCTTGCGCACCTGGTCGAGCACGACGACCAGGCTCTGCGGCACCGCGGCGAGCACCCGGGCGAAGCGGGTGATCGGCGATTGCAGCAGGTACAGGAGCTTGGCGATCAGCTGCTCCCGGCTGGGCAGCTGGGCGATCTCCTTGATCTGCCCGGCGGCCACCGCCCTGCGCTCGACCATCCCTGCCTTGAGCTCGATCGCCGGCACGTCCTTGGCGTAGTCGGTCAGCGCCTTGGCCAGGGCCACCGGGTCCTTGGTGCTGTACACCACCGCCGTGGGCCCCGCGAAATGCTCCTCGAGCGCCGCCAGGGCGGTCGAGTCGATGGCGCGCAGGGCCAGGTTGTTCTTGACCACCAGGTACTCGCCGCCGGTCGCCCGCACGCGGTTGCGCAGCTCGGTGGCCTGCGGCACCGTGATCCCCTTGAAGCCGAGCAGGAAGGCGTGGGGCGCCATCGCCAGCCCTTCCTGGTACTCGGCGATCAGCTTCTCCTTGTCGGTTCGCGTCAGCGGCATCGGTCGGCTCTCCTGGCTCAGCTGGCTTCAGTCATTGAGGCTGTCAGCGGGAGGCTCAGGCCTCTTGGGCGCTGATCGACGCCTCGTCCACCTTGATCCCCGGGCCCATGGTCGACGACAGGCTCATGGTGCGCACGTACTTGCCCTTGGCGGCGCTGGGCTTGGCCTTCAGCACGGCGCCGATCAGCGCGTCGGCGTTCTCCTTGAGCTGGTCGACCCCGAACGAGAGCTTGCCGACCGGCACGTGCAGGATCCCGGTCTTGTCGACGCGGAACTCGACCTTGCCGGCCTTGATCTCCTGCACCGCCCGAGCGACGTCCACCGCCACCGTGCCCGCCTTCGGGTTTGGCATCAGGCCGCGCGGACCGAGCACCTTGCCGAGGCGGCCGACGACGCGCATCATGTCCGGCGAGGCCACCACCGCCTCGAAATCCATCCAGCCGCCCTCGATCTTCTTGGCCATGTCCTCGCCGCCGACGAAATCGGCGCCGGCCTCTTCCGCCTCGCGGATCTTCTCGCCGCTGGCGAAGACCAGGACGCGCACCTTCTTGCCGAGCCCGTTGGGCAGCACCACGGTGCCGCGCACCATCTGGTCGGCGTGCTTGGGGTCGACCCCCAGCCGCATCACCACCTCGAGCGTCTCGTCGAATTTGACGTACGCGGCGCCCTTGGCGAGCTCGATCGCATCCCGCAGCGCGTAGGGCCGCTGCTCGACCTTGGCTGCCGCTTCCCTAAACTTCTTGCCATGCTTGGCCATGATTTCCGATGGTCCTCCGATGCCTCCGATGTTCTCCCGATGTTCCCCGATGTTCTCCGATGTCCCTCGGCGACCGGGCCAGCGCTAAGCCTGGACCTCGATCCCCATCGAACGCGCCGTGCCCTCGATGATGCGCACCGCCGCCTCGAAGCTCGCGGCGTTGAGGTCGGGCAGCTTGGTCTTGGCGATCTCCTCGACCTGCGCCCGGGTCACCCGGCCCACCTTCTTCTTGTTCGGCTCGCCCGAGCCCTTCTCCACTCCGGCCGCCTTGCGCAACAGCACCGCCGCCGGGGGCGTCTTGGTGATGAAGGTATAGCTGCGGTCGGCGAAGACGGTGATGACCACCGGGATGATCATGCCGGACTGCGAATTGGTGCGGGCGTTGAAGTTCTTGCAGAAGTCCATGATGTTGACGCCCGCCTGGCCCAGCGCCGGACCAACCGGCGGCGCCGGCGTGGCGGCGCCCGCCGGGATCTGCAGCTTGATCTGCCCTACGACTTTCTTGGCCATCTCGTCCTCGTCTTCCTTCCCGTTCTCTGTGCCTGCTTCGTGCCTCGCGACCGCTCACGAGCCAATGATCGCCGGGGCGCCGGATCGCCGGGGGTGCAGGGGCCGCGGTTGGCGGCGGTCTGCTAGATCTTCTGCACCTGCGAGAAGTCGAGCTCGACGGGCGTCTGCCGGCCGAAGATCGTGACCATCACCTTGAGGGTGTTGCGGTCGAGATTGACGTCGTCGACCACCCCGGTGAAGTTGTTGAAGGGACCGTCGGTGATGCGCACCGGCTCCGCCCTCTCGAACACGTACTTCGGCTTCGGCTTCTCCTTGGCGGTCACCACCTGCTCGAGGATCTTGTCGACCTCATCCTGGGAGAGCGGGGTCGGCTTGCGGCCGGTCCCCACGAAACCCGTCACCTTGGGCGTGTTCTTGACCACGTGCCAGGCGGCATCGGACATCTCCATCTCGACCAGGATGTAGCCGGGGAAGAACTTGCGCTGCGTCTCGCGCTTCTTGCCGCCCTTGTACTCCACCACCGTCTCGGTCGGGATGCGGATCTCGCCGAAGGCATCGCCCATGTCCAGCGCCTCGGCGCGCTGCCGCAGCGTTTCCTTGACCCGCTCCTCGAAGCCGGAGTAGGTGTGCACGATGTACCACTTGCGGTCGCGCGCCTGACGCTCGCCGGCAGCGCCACGGTGGTCCGCATCGTGAGCGCTACCCTCCGGGGTCTCCGGGGTCTCCGGGGTCACCAGGGACGCCGGGAGCGCCGGTTCCGCCCCGCGGTCCGAGGCCGCGCTCGTCGCACCACGCTCGGCGCGCTCGCCGCGCTCATGGCGCCGGTCGCCGTCCGTCGGTGCGGATGGGAAAGGCCGGCCCGCGTCGGTCATCGCTCGAACGCCTTGACGATCCCGACGTAGCCGCGCTGGATCACGATGTCCGTGAGCCAGAGGAAGACGGCGAAGACGAAGCTGGTGATCAGCACCACGACGGTGGTGGCCACCACTTCGTCTTTAGACGGGAAGGAAACCTTCCGCATCTCGAGGCGCGTCTCCGCCAGGAAGTCCTTGATGTTCTTGAACCAATCGTTCATTTCGGCGTCTAGTCCTCATCTCGAGAGTGGAGAGATTGGCAGGCCAGGAGGGATTCGAACCCCCAACCCTCGGTTTTGGAGACCGATGCTCTACCAGTTCGAGCTACTGGCCTGTTTCGATCGACTGCTTCTCCCGCTGTGCTTCCCTGCCTGCTGCGATCTGGTAACCATCCAAGTCTCGAATATCAGTCCACGATCTGCGGCGACCGAACCCGCCGGGCCGCCTACTTCACGATATCGGTGACGGTGCCGGCGCCGACGGTGCGGCCACCCTCGCGGATGGCGAAGCGCACCCCCTTCTCCATGGCGATCGGCGCGATCAGCTCC
>Ga0209118_1000251_pt1 | contig 34029 bp, 28 predicted proteins | sample BlaSpr_A8_Ref_M1_FD_187988 | JGI IMG/M metagenome (GOLD analysis project Ga0209118, IMG submission 187988) | Forest soil microbial communities from Thunder Bay, Ontario, Canada - Black Spruce, Ontario site 2_A8_Ref_M1 (SPAdes) (version 2) | ecosystem: Environmental > Terrestrial > Soil > Boreal... | reverse complement strand
CCGTATAATGTCGGGTGAACAGGAGAATCGATTGGTCCGGGGCAAACATTCTAATCATCACTACCCTTGCGCACTGGGGTGCTAGGGCATTCTGCCATATTCGCGCCAGCTTACGCATTCCCCAACAGCCATGCCGTCTAAACCCCTCCCCGCCGCAGAAGTGCGGCCACGGCCGGTGCGCACCTACGTCCTGCGCCAAGGCCGCACCTCTGCGGCGCAGAAACAGGCGTGCACGCGGCTGTTACCCCGGTTCGGCATCCCCTATTGCCCGCGTGTGCTGGACCTCGCCAGCGCATTCGGCCGCCCGGCGCCGAAAATGCTGGAAATCGGCTTCGGGATGGGCGTGGCGACTGCGCAAATCGCCTCCGCCCGTCCTGAGCAGGATTTCCTGGCGTTGGAGGTACACACGCCCGGAGTGGGCAAGCTACTCCAATTGATCGAGGAGCAAAGCCTCACCAACATACGCGTGATTCAGCATGACGCCGTAGAAGTGGTGCGGGACATGCTCACGCCCCAGGCGCTGTCCGGCGTGCATATCTTCTTTCCTGATCCCTGGCCTAAGAAACGCCACCATAAACGGCGCCTGGTTCAGCCCGAGTTCGTCGCCCTCCTCGCGAGCCGTCTCGCATCGGGAGCGTACCTGCATTTGGCTACCGACTGGGAGGACTACGCGCGACAGATCCTCACGGTCCTTGCAGCCGAACCCAGCTTGGAGAATAGCGCCGCTGCCTATGCACCCCGCCCGGCCTACCGTCCGCAGACCAAGTTCGAGGCACGCGGGGTGAAGCTGGGCCACGGCGTATGGGATATCGTGTTCCGCAAACGCTGAGGCGGCAAAGACAAGCATTGCCCTTAAAGAATGGGGCGGCCAGTTACCGAGCACCGAGGCTCAGGCGTAATTCCCCGTTACACAAGGAATATTTGCAACAGATCATTGAGAAAACGCTGACCCCGCCGGCTTGGGCGGATGATCAGATGATCGCGTTGCATGAGTCCGCGTTGCTCCGCCTGATTCAGCATCTTTTCTATTCCACTCAGAGCCAACCCCGTGCGCTCGGCATACAGGGCGACGGGAACGCCCTCGGTCAGCCGCAATGCATTCATCATGAACTCGAAAGGCAACTCGTCGAGGTTTACCACCCTTTCTTCCTGGATGTGGGTCCCTGAGGCTACCCCATCCAGGTAGGCTCGCGGTTGCTTGTGCCGCATCTGGCGCACGATGCGATGCGGCGAGGAGATCTTGCTGTGGGCCCCCGCGCCGATCCCGATGTAGTCACCGAACTGCCAATAGTTTACGTTGTGGCGCGCCTGCCTGTCAGGTCGCGCGAACGCCGAGGTTTCATAGTGTCGAAACCCGGCGCCGGACAGGCTTTCCTCAATCGCCACCTGCATGTCGGCGCACACCTCGTCGTCCGGCAGTCTGGGCGGATAACGGTGGAACAGCGTGTTGGGCTCGAGCGTCAGGTGATAGGCCGAAATATGCGTCGGCGCTGCAGCGATCGCCTCCGCAATGTCTTGCCGTGCTTCCGTGAGACTTTGCTCGGGCAGCGCGTACATCAAATCGAGGTTGAAATTTTCGAAATGCCGGTGTGCGATTTCAATCGCTTGGCGCGCTTCACGCGCATCGTGAATGCGACCCAGGGCCTGGAGATGACGATCGTTGAAACTTTGGATGCCGATCGACAAGCGGTTCACGCCTGAGGCGCGGAAAGCCCGGAACTTGGCTGCCTCGAAGGTACCGGGATTGGCTTCCAGTGTGATCTCCGAGCAGTATTCGAGCGGCAGCAAGGCGCGCAAGTTGGCGAGCAGCCGATCCACCGCAGCACCGGAAAACAGACTCGGCGTGCCGCCGCCGAAAAAGATCGTGTATATCCGACGCCCCCAAATGAGCGGCAACGCCTGCTCAAGGTCCCGGGTGAGCGCCTCGACGTACGCATCTTCTGGAATATCGGTGCGGATTTCGTGCGAGTTGAAGTCGCAGTACGGGCACTTGCGCACGCACCATGGGATATGCACGTAAAGCGACAGGGGCGGCAAAGTCGCGAGCCGCGTAGCGTGCGAGGATACCGCTGATCGCGCTCGCGCATCCGGGGCGGGAACGATAGGAATGTCGCGAATCACAAAGGCGACCACAGCAGCTTTTTTACCAGCTCATGCAGGGCCTGGCCGCGATGGCTGATGGCGTTCTTCTCCTCCGCTTGTAACTCCGCCGCCGTTTTGCACAGCCGGGGAACGTAGAAATAGGGATCGTATCCAAATCCTCCTGTGCCGCGCGGCTCGATGACAATCTCGCCGTGCCATATCCCTTCCGCGATCACTGGCTGGGGATCGAAGCTGGTGCGGGTCAACACCATGACGCAGTAATAATAAGCGTGCCGGTTTGATTCATTGGCAAGCATTTGCATGAGCTTTTGGTTGTTGCGTGCGTCGGATTTTGGCTCGCCGGCAAAGCGGGCGGAATGAACCCCCGGCGCGCCATTCAAGACATCGATGCAAATGCCCGAGTCATCCGCGAGCGCCGGCAACTCGGTCGCGCGGCTGGCATGACGTGCCTTGGCAAGCGCATTCTCGACGAAGCTAAGATGCGGCTCGAGCGCTTCCGCTACGTCGAATTGCGACTGCGGTATGGCCTCAATCGCCAACGGCGCGAGGATCGCCTGGATCTCACGGAGTTTGCCTGGATTGCTTGAGGCGATTACCACCTTGCGCATGGTTCGGAACGGCTATGACTGATCCAAGGCAGCACGCTGCATTTGCACCAATTGACGAATGCCCTTGCCGGCGAGTTCAAGCAACACATCCAGTTCAAAGCGGGAAAAGCTGGCGCGTTCCGCCGTCCCTTGCACCTCCACAAAACCGCCTGAACCCGTCATTACCACGTTCATGTCGGTCGCGCAGGCCGAGTCCTCGGCATAATCGAGATCGAGTACCGGCACGCCGTCGCAGATGCCCACCGACACTGCTGCCACTTGGTCGCGCAGCGGACTCGTGCTCAACCGCCCGTCGCGAACCAAACCACTGACCGCATCGTGCAGGGCCACAAAGCTGCCTGTGATGCTAGCCGTTCTTGTACCACCGTCGGCTTGGATAACGTCGCAGTCAAGCTGGATTGTGCGCTCGCCCAGTTGCGTCATATCCATGACGGCACGGACGCTCCGACCGATCAAACGCTGGATTTCCTGGGTCCGTCCAGATTGTTTGCCCTTTGCCGCCTCGCGATCAACGCGAGTATGGGTTGAGCGCGGCAGCATTCCATACTCCGCGGTAACCCAACCCTGTCCGCGCCCCTTGAGGAACCCCGGCACCTTGTCCTCTACGCTCGCGGTGCAGATGACCTTGGTGTCGCCGCATTCAATGAGCACCGAGCCTTCCGCGTGGCGAGTGTAGCTGCGGGTGATGCGAATATCGCGCAGCTGGTCGGCTTGACGTTGGTTGAGACGGGGCATTTTCAGGTGTCAGGAACCGTGGGAGTCTTGGGTCGTATAGTACGAGGATAAGGCCGACGATGGCGGGAGTGCCGGAATCGCTGGCGGTGATTCCCGATCACTCCTTGCCGTAGCGCCTGATGGCTTCCTGGATCTCTTGGATTGCCTTTTCGATCTCGACATCGGAGACATCCTCACCCCCTCCCTTTCGGTCCGAAAGCGGGCCGTTTAGCTGGGTTGTCACGACGTCGAGGGGCATGGTGTCGGTGGAGATGCTCGAGACTTCTTCGGCCAGTTCCTGATTTTCCCAGGTGACCGCAACCACTGAAATATTGTCTGACGTCGGGCCCCCACGCGCTGCCGCCAGCGTCATTAGATCGGGCATGGACTCGAGGATGCTGGCGGTCTTTACGGCGTCGCCAACTTCCAAAGTCGCCAGCTGAGTCCAGAACCCGTCGCTGGAAAGCACAAACGTATCACCCCGACGCAGAGGCGTCTCCGGCGAGGTGTCGATCTGCGGGGTGATCGAACCGCCGAGACAGCTGTAGATCTTGTTGCGTTCCGGATGGTCCACTGCCGCCTTCGCCGTGATCAATCCGGCGTCGATCAGGTGCTGCACACGCGAATGGTCCCGCGTCTGCGCCACCAACTCTCCGCGACGCAGCAGATACAAGCGCGAATCGCCGGCGTGCGCCCACCAGGCGTGATCGTTCTGAACCAGGCAGGTAACGCACGTCGTCCGCGGCGATTCGAACATGCCGTGTTCGAAAGCATAGTCCTCAATGGCGCGATGCGCAGCCATCAGCGCTTCGTTGAGAAATTCCGGCGGTTTGCGAATGATCGGCTTGGCGGCGCGCTCGAAGCGGCTCATGATCACCCGGACGGCGATTTCCGCGGCGACCTCTCCCTGTACGTGCCCGCCCATCCCGTCCGCCAATATGATTACCAGTGCGTCACGGCTGTAGGAGTAACCGACTCGATCCTGGTTGGACTGCCGCCCACCCTTCGCACTGTCCTGAAATATGGTGAAGCGCATTATTTGGACAGTCGATTCTTGAGGCTCTTCATAAGCGATGAGCGTGTGCTTGCATTGGAACGGGGCTGCGCTTCCACCAGGGCCTTCTGTAGCGCGAATACGCTTTGCGGCCGCCGCCTCGGATCGAGTTCAAGGCACCAGTCGATGATGTCTAAAAAGTGCTGGCTGAACCGACGAGCCCCCAATTCTGACGCGGGCATCAGTTTGTCTCCCACCACACGCGCGTCCGCGCCCAGCGGCGGTAAACCGGACAAGCACGAATACATGGTCGCACCCACACTGTAGATGTCGGTCCACGGCCCCACGGCCGCGTCATGGCGATACTGCTCGGGCGCGGCGAAGCCTTGCGTATACATGGGCCGCAGTCGCTTATCGTCGGACAGTCCGAGCCGCGCGGCGCCGAAGTCGAGCAGCACGGGAGTCCCGTCCATGTTCACATAGACGTTAGCCGGCTTGATATCCAAGTGAATCAGCTTATGGATGTGAACTTCTCGCAGGCCATTCAACAAGTTGGAGAAGAAGCGGCGCATAAACGGTTCGGTGAACTCGTCGCGATTGGCTTGAACGTGGAACTGCAGCGTGCGTCCGCGCACATATTGCATCACCAGGTAGACGGTCTCGTTGGCGCGGAAAAAATTCTCCACTCGCACCACGTTGGGATGACTGATTTTTGCGAGCGTACGCCCTTCCTCGAAGAAGCATTTGAGCCCGTGACGAAACGCCGACTGGTGCTCGGGTATGTCGATGCACACCGCTGTCCCCTCGGTACGCAACGCCACCGCACTCGGCAGATACTCTTTAATAGCCACCGGCCCTTCATTCGCGTCGCGAGCCAAATAGACGATGCTGAACCCGCCGGAACTGAGCACTCTTTCGATGCGGTAGTTGAGCAGCTGGTGTCCGGGAGGAAGGGGTGTATTGGCCTGTGAGGGCATTTAAGGCTTATAACTCATTGGTGTGCGAATGCGTTGGCGGCGCAGGGCTACGTTATAATCGTCCGAATTGTGGTTAACTGAAGTGCACTTGTAAAGTAACTTGTTAAGCCATCTCAAAAGCGCCTCGGCGGCTGCGGAGCCCGGTTTCCCAGGGCTCTGGGTCGTGTGCGCAATGCCTTTGTCGCCTTAACGCCAACAATAACACTCTAATCGAGGGACCCGCACATGATCGCCAGTATGACGGGCTTTGCCGTGGCAGCGCAGGAATTCGACTTTGGCACGGTCAGCGTCGAACTGCGTTCGGTGAATCATCGCTATCTCGACGTCCAACTGCGCGTGCCCGACGAGTTACGGGTGCTTGAATCGGGCATGCGCGAGCTGATCGCCGCAAAACTTACCCGTGGCAAGGTCGACTGCCGAGCCGGGTTCACCCTCAGGGCAGCCGTCTCAACCGGGTCGGAGCTCAATCAGACTTCGGTGACGGAACTGCTTCGTCTCGACCGGGAAGTGCGCGCCCATTTCATAGGGGCGACGCCGCTGACGGTTGCCGAAGTCCTGCGTTGGCCTGGAGTGCTGGCGACCCGAGACGTTCCGCAGGACGGCTTGCGTGAATCGGTGCTCAGCCTGCTCGCTGGCGCTGTAGAGGAATTCCAACAAACCAGGCTTCGCGAAGGGAGCAAGCTAAAGGACTCCCTTCTTGAGCGCGTCGCCCGCATGGAAGTACTGGCGCAGGATATCGCTCCGCTCATTCCGCAATTGGTGAAGGCCTATCAAGAGCGACTCGCCGCAAAACTGATGGAAGCAGCCGGTAACCTCGACGACGAGCGCTTGCATCAGGAAGCCGTTCTATTCGCCGCGAAGGTTGACGTCGACGAGGAACTCACCCGCCTGCAGACCCACCTCACCGAGGTGCGCCGTATCTTGCAAAAGGGCGGCGTCGTGGGCAAACGTCTGGATTTCCTGATGCAGGAACTAAATCGCGAAGCCAACACCTTGGGGTCAAAGTCAGTGGCTACGGAATCGTCCAACGTGGCGATGGAACTGAAAGTGTTAATCGAGCAAATGCGCGAACAAATTCAGAATATTGAATGACGAACCTGAGCAAATCAGCTGCCCCCGCGTTGCGCTCCGGGCAAACGACCTTTTTCGAGGTGGGTTGCGTGTTTGATAAGTCACGCTTCACCTTCCGCCCCTAATGCCACCGCCCGGCAATTTGTTTATCGTCGCCGCTCCCTCCGGTGCGGGCAAGTCAAGCTTAGTATCGGCATTGCTGCAGAGCGATTCCCAGGTACGACTGTCCATCTCGCATACCACGCGTCAAGCCCGCCCCGGGGAAGCGAGCGGACGGGAATACCACTTCGCCGCCCGGGAAACTTTCGAAGCAATGATCGCGGCCGGCGATTTTCTCGAGCATGCCAATGTGTACGGCAACCTCTACGGCACGAGCAAAAGCTGGATAGGTGAAACGCTAAGCAGCGGGCTGGACGTCATTTTGGAAATTGACTGGCAAGGCGCGCGGCAAGTGCGTCGCCTATTCGCCGACTGCGTGGGGATCTACATCCTGCCGCCCTCCCTGGAAGTGCTCGAGCAGCGCCTGCGTGACCGCGGACAGGACAACCCGGAGGTGATTGCGACTCGCTTGGCGGCAGCGCGCGAAGACATGGGTCATCTGAGCGAATTCGATTATGTTATTATCAACAATGACTTCCAGGAGGCGCTTGCCGATTTGTGCGCGATCTTCCGCGCCGCGCGCTTGACCCGCGAAAAACAGCAAGCTCGCCTGGCCGTATTGATCCACAAACTATTGAAAAAGGTTTGACATGGCACGCATTACCGTTGATGACGTACTGAAACTCATTCCCAACCGCTTTGAATTGACTCTCGCCGCCACCTACCGGGCCCGCCAGGTGGCTAACGGTGCGACTCCCCTCGTGGAACCGAACAAAGACAAACCGACCGTGATCGCGCTGCGTGAACTGGCGGCGGGCAAAGTAGGGTTGGAAATTCTCAACCGAGGTCAAGCGTAAAACGGGAATGAAAGCGGAAGGGTGAGGGGATGCACAATGGCGAGTCCCGTCTTTCCTGAAGGGCGACAGCGCGACAGCGCAAACAGGCCTTCATCCTTCACCCTTAGTGCCGCAGCCTTCGCTGTCGTGCCCGAGGTTGCGGAGCTCAAGGAAGTCCTGGCCAGTTATTTGAAGCCGGACGATATTGCGCTGATCGATTCGGCTTTCGAAGTCGCCCGGGCTGCCCACCAAGGCCAGCTTCGCCACAGCGGCGAACCCTACATCACCCACCCGATCGCGGTTGCCAAAATCCTTGCCGGATGGCATCTGGACCCGCAAGCGCTCATGGCGGCTTTGCTCCATGACACGGTAGAGGACACCCGAACTACAAAACGCGAAATCAGCAAGCATTTCGGTAAGCCAGTCGCCGAACTGGTCGATGGGGTTTCCAAGATCGATCGCATCGAATTCGAAACCTTGCAGCACGCGCAGGCGGAAAACTTCCGCAAGATGCTGCTTGCGATGGCGCGTGACGTGCGCGTGATCCTGATCAAACTCGCCGATCGCCTGCATAACATGCGCACTCTCGACGGACTGCCGCGCGAAAAGCAGGAACGCGTCGCGCGCGAAACCCTCGATATTTACGCGCCGATTGCTAACCGCCTCGGACTCAACAACGTGTACTACGAGTTGCAGGACCTGGGCCTGAAGTATCTCTACCCCATCCGCTTCAAGGTGCTGCACAAGGCAGTGCGTGCGGCGCGCGGCAACCGGCGCGAGGTGGTGGGAAAAATACGCGACGCGTTGGTCCATCGGCTGAGCGAATATCACGTTGAGGCGCAAGTCACCGGTCGGGAGAAGCACCTTTCCAGCATCTATAAGAAGATGCACGAGAAATCCCTGACTTTCTCCGAAGTGCTGGACATCTACGGCTTCCGCATTCTGGTGAAGGACGTACCTTCGTGTTACTTGACGCTGGGCGCTCTGCACACATTGTATAAACCTATTCCGGGCAAGTTCAAGGACTACATCGCCATTCCGAAGGCAAACGGATATCAGTCTCTGCATACCACGCTGTTCGGCCCCTACGGTACGCCGGTGGAAATCCAGATCCGCACGCACGATATGCATCGTATCGCCGAAGCCGGCGTCGCCTCGCACTGGATGTACAAGTCGAGCGGCGAGACGTTGGGCGATGTGCAGGCTAAGACCCATCAATGGCTGCAATCGCTGCTCGAAATTCAATCAGAGAGCGGTGACTCCGTAGAGTTCCTCGAGCACATCAAAGTCGATTTGTTCCCCGATGAAGTTTACGTCTTCACCCCGAAAGGGAAGATCATGTCGCTGCCGCGCGGCGCGACGGCAGTGGATTTTGCGTACTTTGTGCACACCGACGTAGGCAACAGTTGCGTTGCCGCCAAGATCAACAATGAATTGGCGCCGTTACGGACGGAACTGCAGAACGGCGACAAGGTGGAGATCATCACCAGTGCACAAGGGCGCCCCAATCCCGCCTGGCTGAATTATGTGCGCACCGGCCGCGCCCGTTCGCACATCCGGCATTACCTTCGCACGATGCATTTTGCCGAGTCGGCTGAACTCGGCAAACGTCTACTGGACCAAGCGTTGCGCGCGCTAAGGGCAAACCCGGAGGAAGTCAGCAAGAGTCGCTGGGAAAAGCTCGTCAAGACCGAAAACGCCAAATCGGAGGAAGAGATTCTCGCCGACATCGGCCTGGGTAAACGGCTCTCGGTGGTCGTCGCGCGGCGTCTCCTGTCGCTCGGCGATCCCCTGCCCGGTGAAACCAAGCAAAGCGGCACCATTACCATTCGCGGGTCAGAAGGAATGGCCGTACAGCTCGCCAAGTGTTGCCTGCCGATTCCCGGTGACCCGATATTGGGCTTCATCAAGAAGGGCCAGGGACTCATCATTCACACCCACGACTGCCCGACGATTCGCCAATACCGCAACGATCCGGACAAATGGCTCGATGTCGAATGGGACCCGGACACTTCGCGACAGTTCAATGTCGGTATTCGGCTGGTTACGCAGAACAAGCGTGGCGTGCTCGGCAAGGTCGCTGCCGCCATTGGCGAGGCGGGAGCGAACATCGACCACGTGAACATGGAAGAACGAGAGAGTGCCGCCTATGGCATTGTCAACCTGGTGATTCAGGTGAGCGATCGTATGCATTTGGCGCAGGTGATGCGTGGCCTCCGCTCGATCCCGGAGGTGGTGCGCATTAATCGAGTGAAGGGTGGCGCACAGGCATAACCAGTCACGCTAAACGTTGGATTGCGATGCGCGGCCATTTTAAGACCGTTAGGCCATCTCAAGACGTGCCGTTATTCTCACCAGTGACCGAGGAAATCTGCTATGCCAAAACAGATCATCAGCACGGATAGAGCTCCGGCCGCCATCGGCACCTACTCGCAGGCCGTACGCGTCGGCGATACGGTTTACCTGTCCGGACAAATAGGCCTCGACCCGAAGACAGGACAAATGGTAGAAGGCATCGACGCGCAGATCGTGCGCGTACTCGACAATCTCAAGGCCGTCGCGGAAGCAGCCGGCGCAACCCTCGCCGACGTAGTGAAGCTCAATGTTTATCTCACCGATCTGAGCCACTTTCCCAAGGTCAACGAAAACATGACCAAGTATTTTCACGCACCATTTCCCGCCCGGGCGGCAGTCGGTGTATCGGCCTTGCCGCGCGGGGCGCTCGTCGAAGCGGATGCCGTTCTCGTACTGGCGGCATAAGAGACCGCGCACAAAGCAGTTTGACTCAAGCCCCTAAGGCCGCCAACGCGGTTCAAGCCAAGCTGCAAAAGCTGGGGCTCACCCGGCCGTTCGATCTTGTTCTACATCTACCTCTGCGTTACGAGGATGAGACCCGCATCACGCTGATCCGCAATACCCGCTGCGGCGTTCCCGTGCAAATTGAAGGCATCGTGATCGATGCGCAAGTCAAGTATCGGCCGCGCCGGCAATTGGTCGCACGGATCGAGGACGAAAGCGGTGTACTGGTGGTGCGCTTGCTGAATTTCTATCCCAGCCAGGCAAGGCAATTCCAGTCGGGCGTTCGCCTGCGCCTTTTGGGTGAGGTTCGCGAGGGATTCTTCGGTGCCGAAATGGTCCATCCCCGCTATGCGGTCGTGGCCGACGGCAGCCCTCTGCCTGAAGTGCTGACGCCCGTGTATCCGACGACGGCTGGAGTCTCTCAGATTGTACTGCGCAAGCAGATCTCGGCGGCGCTGTCGTCCCAGCCGCTCGATGAGACGCTCCCTTCACTGTTGTTGAAAAAGCTCGACCTGTGCGCTTTCGCCGAGGCGGTTAAGGTACTCCACAACCCGCCTCCCCAAGTTTCACAGTCCGCGCTCGACGAACGTAACCACCCTGCCTGGCGACGTCTTAAATTCGATGAACTGCTCGCACAGCAGGTATCCATGCGACTGCACTATCAGCGCCGCAAAAGCCTTAAAGCACCGGTACTGAGAGGCAATGGCGAGCTCCGCGCTGCCTTCATCCGCTCGCTACCCTTCCCGCTGACAGGAGCACAGCGCCGCGTGGTGAAGGAGATTGCAGCTGACCTTGGCAAAGCGCATCCGATGCAGCGGCTGCTGCAAGGCGATGTCGGAAGCGGCAAGACGGTCGTGGCGGCTATCGCGGCCTTGCAGGCGATCGAGTCCGAATACCAGACGGCGCTGATGGCCCCTACGGAAATTCTTGCAGAGCAGCATTACTCGAAGCTCTCCACCCTGCTCGCGCCCCTTGGGCTCAACGTCACTTGGTTGACCGGCAGCTTGAAGAAAAAGCAGAAGCAGGCAGCCATCGACGCGATTGCTTCAGGCACGACGCAGCTGGCAATTGGCACGCACGCACTTTTCCAGGAAAGTGTCGTCTTTGCGAAACTGGGTCTGGCTATTGTCGACGAGCAGCATCGCTTCGGCGTGGCACAGCGCCTGGCATTGCGCATGAAAGGCATTGCAGCCAGCGAAAACAATTTGCGGATGTCTACGCAGAGCGCAAGCAGCAGCGGCGAACCGCATCAACTCATGATGAGCGCGACTCCCATACCGCGCACCTTGTCGATGAGCTACTACGCCGACCTCGACCTTTCGGTCATCGATGAACTCCCCCCCGGGCGGCGCCCGGTGATCACCAAACTGGTCGGGGAAGCTCGCCGAGACGAGGTAGTCGCGCGAATTCGCGAAGCTTGCTTGGCGGGCCGCCAGGCCTATTGGGTATGTCCGCTGATCGAAGAGTCGGAGACCCTGCAGCTGAAAACGGCGATCGAAACATTCGAAACCATTCGCGCTACTTTCCCCGAACTGAATGTCGGATTGGTGCACGGCAGGGTCCGCTCCGATGAGAAGGCCAGCGTTATGACGCGCTTCAAGACCAATGAGATTCAATTGTTGGTCGCCACTACGGTCATTGAAGTTGGCGTAGACGTGCCCAATGCCTCGCTGATGGTGATCGAGCACGCGGAGAGAATGGGCTTGTCGCAGCTGCACCAGCTACGCGGCCGGATCGGGCGCGGCACCACGGAAAGCGTTTGCATCCTGCTCTACCAGATGCCGCTGTCGGAAACCGCCCGTGCACGCCTAAAAGCGATCTACGAAAGCACCGACGGCTTCGAAATCTCTCGCGCCGATCTGCAGTTACGCGGTCCCGGTGAGTTCATGGGCAGCAAGCAGAGCGGTTTGCCGATGCTAAAATTTGCCGACATCAACGCCGACGTCGACCTGTTGGAGGCTGCGCGTGAGGCCGCCACATGGCTGCTCGAGGAGCACCCGGCAGCGGCCCGTGCGCACCTCGATCGCTGGCTGGGTTCTCGAGAGGATTTTTTGAAGGTTTGACCCGCTCGCAACGGCGCACCGGGCGGTGCCCCGGTCGGCCATTAAACCCTGCGCAGCAACAATGACTCTCAAACAACGCCTCGATCTCTACGAAAAGCTGATGCGCCTCGACAAGCCCATCGGCATTCTGCTGCTGCTTTGGCCCACCTTATGGGCGCTTTGGTTCGCCGCTCGAGGCGTACCGGACTGGAAGGTGCTATGGATTTTCGTGCTCGGCACGGTGCTCATGCGCTCGGCAGGTTGCGTGATCAACGACTACGCGGACCGGGACTTCGACCCGTTTGTCGCGCGCACCCAGAACCGCCCGCTTGCGGCGCGCCAAGTGAGTACGAAGGAGGCGCTGCTGCTCGCGGCGGTGCTGGCACTCGTGTCGTTCCTCTTGATCCTGCCGCTAAATCGATTGACGCTCTGGTTGTCGGTTCCGGCACTGGCGATCGCGATCACCTACCCGTATACGAAGCGCTTTTTCGCCATCCCCCAAGCCTACCTTGGCATCGCCTTCAGCTTCGGCATCCCGATGGGGTTCGCAGCGATCACCGGCACCGTTCCGCCGCTCGCTTGGCTGCTTCTCGGTGCGAACTTCCTTTGGACCATTGCCTACGACACGGAATACGCCATGGTGGACCGCGATGACGATCTGCGCATCGGCATCAAGACTTCTGCGATCACTTTCGGCCCATATGATGTTCTGGCGGTGACGTTGTGCTGTTGCCTGTTCCTCGCGCTCATGGCGGCGGTTGGCCTGTGGCAGAAAATGGGCGTTGTGTACTATGCTGGTCTCGCGCTGAGTGCTGGCCTTTTCGTCTACCACTATCGATTGATTCGGGACCGCAATCGCGAACGCTGCTTCAAGGCATTCTTGCACAACAACTGGGTGGGCGCCGCGATCTTTGCGGGCATCGCCGCAGATTATCTGCTGCGTCGCCAGGGGTAGATCGCCAACCGCAACTCGGTGTGATGCTGCCAAGGTTGATCATCGAAGGCGATGATGAATCCATTTCGTTTTGCCGGACCGCGAGCAACGCGCATCGCCTACTCCCGCTGCCGCTTTTTAATGACTTACACTTTGGCGCTATGTTTCCTGATTCATGCTCCTAGACCCTGTTAGGACGATGCGCCTTCATCGCATAGGCCTGGTCACATCTCTGATCGTTGTCGCACTCGTTCTCGCGTGTTTCGCGGCTTTGCCGGCGCGCGCACAGAACTTCAAATACCGAGTCGAGATCATCGCACCTGATCGGCTGCGCATTCTGCTCCAGCAACATCTGAAGATCGTCAATCGCCAGGCCGGCGGGCAATTAACCCTGGAGCAATTGCGCCGCCTGGCGCACGAGACACCGGCGGAGATCGAAGCACTGGCCGCCACCGAGGGCTATTTCTCGCCCGTCATCGACTCCTCTTTGGAAGAAAGCAATGGGTGGGTCGCGCGCTTTACGGTGAATCCCGGCCCGCCAGTACGCGTAGCAGAGGTTAAGATCGATTTTACCGGGGAGATAACGCAGGCCGGTGCGCAAAACGAAAGGCAGCGCGAGAGCACCAGGGCGGCTTGGTACCTCGAGAAGGGCACAGTATTCCGCCAGGATGATTGGGACAAGGCGAAGCGCACAGCGTTGCAGTCCTTGCTGGCGGAGCGCTTTCCCGCTGCACACATTGCGCAAAGCGAGGCACTGGTCGACGCGGCCGCGCACTCGGCGAAACTTGCCGTCACCCTGGACAGCGGCTCGGTTTACACAATAGGAAAGTTGCAGGTAAAAGGCCTGCAACGCTATTCCGAGTCGCTCGTGGAGCGGCTGAATCCCATTAGTCCAGGCGAACCCTACCATCTCGCCAAGATTCTGGAGTTTCAACAACGTCTGCAGGAGACCGGTTACTTCAGCAGCGCGCTGGTCACCGTCGACACTGAAAACTCACCTCCCAACAATGCTCCGCTCATGCTAACCGTGGTGGAAGCGAAGGCTAAGCGGATGAGTTTCGGTGTCGGCTATAACACCGATGTCGGCGCTCGACTTTCTTTCGAATTTCAGCACAATAATTTCCTCGACCGCGGCTGGCGCCTAAAGAACACGATTCAGTTCGACAAGTTGCACCAAATTGCGACCAGCGACATCTTCTTTCCTCGTACCGCCGCCGGCTATGACTTCAGGGTGGGAGCGAACTACGACAAGGAAAACATCCAAGGCGAAGATGTGCGGCGTTTCGGCGTATCCGTAGCACGCGGCAAGATCCGCGGCAATATTGAGAGCGAGATTTCGCTCCAGTATCAGTATGAGGACCAGACGCTAAATGGCGCGCCGGGAAGCATTCGTCAAGCCATTTTCCCCAATTACTCGTGGACTCAACGCGCCGTGGACAGTCTGCTGTTTCCATCTCGCGGCTATCTCCTCAACCTGCAACTCGGTGCTGCACCGAGGCTCTTGTCCAATTCCGAATCCTTCGTGCGCTCCTATGGCCGAGGGACTTACTACCTGCCGCTGGGGCAGAACAACTCTCTGATTCTGCGCGCTGAAGGTGGCTATGTTGCGTCAAAGTCGAGCGACCATATCCCCTCCGTGTTCCTGTTCCGCACCGGTGGCGATACGTCCGTACGCGGTTACCCCTTCCAAGGTATCGGCGTTCAGGCAGGCAACAGCATCGTCGGCGGCCGCGTGCTCGGTGTAATGAGTGCGGAGGTAACGCATTGGTTCACCCCGCAATGGGGCGCAGCAGCATTCTACGACGCTGGCGATGCCGTCGACTTCCTGGCGGATTTCAAGCTTCAGCAAGGCTATGGCCTGGGAGCGCGCTGGCGCAGCCCAGTCGGGCCACTCAACCTGGATGTTGCCTACGGTGAACAACGGCGAGAGTACCGTCTTCACTTTTCCGTAGGACTGGCATTCTGATGGCGAGTCGTCTCCTCCGATGGCTTCGCGCGATCGTCATCCTGGTGCTGGTTCTGGCGGCAATAGGCGGAGGTGGACTCTGGCTGATCGGACAGGAAGTGGCTTTGCGCTACGTCATGCAACGGCTAAGCGCAGAGAGTGGGGGCGTGTTGCAAGTAGAGGGGTTGAGCGGTTCCCTTTACGGCCCGTTGACGATCCTCAGCATCCGCTTCGAAAATGCCGAGCGCCGCATTGTGGTGCGCCAATTGGCACTCGACTGGTCGCCGACCGAGCTATGGCACAACCTGCTGCTCGTCCATCGGTTAAGCGCCGCAAGCATCGATATCATCACCAAGAAAAGCAGTGCTGAGCCGCTTACCCCGCCCAGCCGTTTACGGCTGCCGCTCAACATCAGGGCCGGTGAGATTTCACTCGGCACGCTCACGATCGTCGCGGCGGGCGGAGGCGAAACTCGATTTACCGGCCTTCGCGGAAGGCTGAATAGCGATGCCCACCGGCACGAGGTCAATCTGGCCGGCATCACTACCCCCTGGGGCAAAGGCAGTGCTCTATTGAGCCTCGGCAATGAGCAGCCATTTCCCCTCGCTGGCAGCGTCTCCTTTCAAGGCGAATTGGGGCACGCGTTTACGGCCAACGCAACCTTGACCGGGGTGATAGCGGCTATCGGACTATCCGTTGACGTACAAACTCATGGCGGCAAGGCCAATCTGCAAACGCAAATCAATCCGTTCATGCGCCTGCCCTTGCAGACTGTCCGCCTTGAGGTGCAACAGGTAGATCTGCATGACTTGAACAGCGCCTGGCCCTTCACTCAGCTAAGCGCGCAAATTGATGGCAAGGTAGACGAGGACCGTAGCGTCAGCGCTGCGGTGTCCGTTCAGAACACGCTAATCGGTCCCGTCGACCAGAATCGCCTGCCTTTGCGTTCACTGCAAGGTAGACTGATGGGCAACCTTGAAACGTGGCGCTTGGAAACAATGCAACTGGATCTCGGGCCTGCTGGACAGTTCACAGGCGCTGGCGGAATCAGCGGTGGCCGCGCCGATATCGCCCTCACCACGCGCAATCTCAATCTCCAGGGCGCCTACGCAAAGCTGCGCGCAACCCGCGCTGCAGGCTCGATTCGGCTTACCACTGAGGGTAAGGACTTTTCCGTGCAACGAGTGCAGGCCGATGTCATCGAGCAGCACTTGCATATCCGGCTGGATGCGACACACCGGGCCGATGCAATCCTGGTCGATGCGGCCCAACTGAATGCAGGAAAGGGTGAGTTGCGGTTCAAGGGCAAGCTCGACCTGACCGGCCTGCGCGCTTTCCAGGCGGTCGGAAAACTGCAAGGCTTCAATCCCGCGGACTTTGGCGACTATCCCGCTGCCAGTCTCAACGCAGACCTGACTGGCGAAGGACGGCTGGGCGATCCGATTTCGGTCCAATTGCGCTTTACCCTGGCGAGAAGCGAGTTGCGCGGTTATCCGCTCAGCGGAGCCGGCGAAGTGGAACTGCTCGGCAACCACGTCACCAAAGGGGATGTGGCCGTCGACATGGCTGGCAATCATTTGAAGGTGCAGGGAGCCTTTGGCCGACCTCGCGATGAACTCGAGTGGAGCGTTGACGCCGGTCAACTCGCACGCCTTGATCCGTCGCTGGCGGGCAGCATCCGTGGTCGGGGGCACCTGCGCGGCATAGCGACCGATCCCGCGATTGACTTCGATCTTACCGCCCAGGACCTCCGTCTGCCTGGCGGCTACGCGGTCACTTCCCTCAGTGGCAATGGCGATATGCGTAGCGGCGCAAACGGCCCGCTCAATATCATGTTGAATGCGCAAGGTTTGAGTTCCGCCACACTGAAACTTGCCAGCGCGGAGGTACAGATTAAAGGAACGCGCGAACAGCACACGGTACAGCTCCGCGCGGTGCAGCCGGACAGCATTGATCTGGCGCTCGATTTGTCGGGTGGGTGGGATGCGAAGCGAGGTTGGGCCGGCACCATGCAAAAACTAGTGAACGGTGGTCGCTATGCCGCCAATCTTGCGGCTCCGGCAGTTCTGGAAGCGAGGCCTGACCTCTTCTCATTACATGCCGCAAGGCTGGAGCTGATTGGGGGCACGCTCAACATCGACGAACTACGCTGGGCGGCGGGCGAGTTGCAAACGAGCGGTTCAGCGCAGGGAATTTCGCTCGCCTATGTGCAAAAACTGTTTCCGGAACAAGGTCGCGGGGACGCGGTATCGACGGATCTGAGGTTGACCGGCGACTGGTCGATCAGCGCGGGGACGGCAGTGAATGGCAAACTCACTATCCGCCGTGAGTCGGGCGATGCGCTGATTCTTAGCGAGCCGAAGCTGCCGCTCAAAATCGAGAGCCTCGAACTCGCGCTGGATATTGCGCAAAGCCGCGTGCGCGGGCACTTTGCCGGATTCAGCCGCGCCGGCGGCACGCTAGAGGTGGATCTGCAAACTGTGCTGGAAAAGCGCGACGGCCGCTGGGGCGTGGCAGGTACGGCTCCGCTCGATATTGAGGTCCGAGCGGACATGCCCTCTATCGCATGGACTTCCTTGTTCCTCGATGAGCGTTTCGCTGTGGACGGCAAGTTGCGTTTCGCGGCCTCCCGGCACGGTCCGACAGGCTCACCCCAATTGACGGGCAATATTGAGGGCGCCGGCCTGATATTGCGGGTGCCCGAGTACGGTATCGCGCTGCGCGACGGTGTGCTGCGCGCGACGTTCGCCGAGAACCGGCTGGTGCTGGATGAGTTCCGCATGCTCGCCGATACTGGAGAACTCACGGCCACCGGCAGCCTGACAATCGGCAAGGACGCGGCCGAGGGCGGCGCGGAAATTAAAGCGCAGCAGCTACATCTCCTCGCACATCCCGATTATCAACTGACGGTTAGCGGGACGGGTAAGGTAACCTTGCTGGGTGGCAAGTTGCTCATTTCTGGCGATGTGCGAGCAGATCGCGGACAGATCACGCTGCCCAAACACACGGCGCCGACTCTGGGTGAGGACGTCGTGGTTATGAACAAACCGAATGCCCCGCCACGGGCAGGAGGAGCAGTCCCTCTGTCGATTGATGTGAAGCTCGATCTCGGTGAGCAGTTTTCTTTGCGGGGACGTGGCCTCGACGCCAAATTGGGCGGCACAGTGCGGGTTAAGACCGCCTCCCGCGGCCTGCCCAACGGCACCGGCACCATTCGAGTCATTAGCGGCACCTACGAAGCCTACGGACAAAAACTCACCATCGAGCGCGGCGTATTAAGTTTTGCGGGCCCTATCGACAACCCCGCTCTGGACATCGAGGCTGTCCGGAAGAATCTCGCCGTGGAAGCGGGAGTGTCGATCAGCGGCTCCGCGCTGGCGCCGCGCCTCAGACTGGTGTCGACACCCGTCGTGCCAGACACCGAGAAGCTGGCGTGGCTAGTACTGGGACACGGGCTCGAAGGTTCGGCGCGCTCCGAGCTTGATCTTCTGCCGGTAGCGGCAGCGGCTTTGCTGTCCAGTGACAGCAATGACTCTTTTCAACGCACCATAGCGCGCACCCTTGGCGTCGATGAGATCGGCGTGACCAGTAGCAGCAGCAGTAGCATCAGCAGCAGCAGTAGCAGTAGCGCGAGCACGGCCGGTACCAGCACGGCAGAGCAGCGCGCCCTAACTATCGGCAAGCGGGTCTCATCGAACCTGTACTTGACCTATGAGCAAGGACTCAGCTCCGTTGAGCGGATCGTACGCCTACAGTACGACCTGTCGCGCAATTGGTCAGTGCGTGCCGAGGCGGGAACGCGTTCGGCGCTCGATTTGTTTTATACATTGCGCTTCGACTGAGGGCTCCCGTCTTGCCCCGGCCTGCGGGCGCCCACTACACTGCGATCTGGAAGAAAAGCTCTGCACATGCAAATCACAGAAAGAGTGAGAAAGGGTATCCAGTCAGTCCCTCGTGCGAAGAACCGGGATCAGACCAAATCCAATGAAATATCACGACCTGCGTGACTTCGTCGCACAGCTGGAAAAACTGGGCGAGTTGAAGCGCGTGGCAGCTCAAGTCTCTCCCTACCTTGAGATCACCGAAATCTGTGATCGGGTGCTGCGCGCCGGTGGTCCTGCCCTGCTGTTCGAGAGCCCGACGGGGCACGCGATGCCGGTGCTCGCCAATCTGTTCGGCACGCCCAAAAGGGTCGCTTTGGGAATGGGCGAAGAGTCGGTCGACGCATTGCGTGAAGTGGGCAGGCTGCTCGCTTATCTCAAAGAACCCGACCCGCCCAAAGGGTTGAAGGAGGTGTGGGAGAAATGGCCGGTGCTGAAGCAGGTCCTGAATATGGCGCCCAGGGAACTGACTACCGCGCCTTGCCAGGAAATTCTCTGGGAAGGTAACGACGTTGATCTGTCGCGGCTGCCAATCCAAACCTGCTGGCCTGGCGATGCGGGGCCGTTGATCACTTGGGGACTCACTGTAACTCGCGGACCGCTTAAACAACGGCAAAATCTTGGCATCTACCGTCAGCAAGTGCTCGGACCGAACAAGGTCATCATGCGCTGGCTCGCTCATCGCGGGGGCGCACTGGATTTTCGCGACCACACGATTGTCAATCCCGGCGAGCCGTTTGCCGTGGCCGTTGCGCTAGGCGCGGATCCTGCCACTATTCTCGCCGCGGTCACACCGGTGCCTGACACATTGTCAGAGTATCAGTTTGCCGGACTACTGCGCGGCGCAAAGACCGAGTTGGTGAAATGCATAGGTTCCGATTTGCGCGTGCCGGCAAGCGCTGAAATCGTACTCGAGGGTTCCATCCATCCTTGTGTGACGGGAACGAATCAGCAAGATGGGACTGCGCCTCAGCCTCACGACTGCACTTACGAAACGGCATTGGAAGGGCCGTTTGGCGACCATACCGGCTACTACAACGAACAAGCACGGTTCCCCGTCCTGACCGTCGAGCGCATTACCCTGCGCCGTGGCGCCATTTATCACTCCACGTATACCGGCAAGCCACCCGACGAGCCGGCTATCCTGGGTGTGGCGTTGAACGAGATTTTCGTGCCACTGTTGGTCAAGCAGTTTCCCGAGATCGTCGATTTTTATCTGCCGCCGGAGGGCTGCTCTTATCGACTGGCTTGCGTAAGCATGAAGAAGCAGTACCCAGGACACGCCAAACGCGTCATGTTTGGAGTTTGGAGCTTCCTGCGTCAATTCATGTATACGAAGTTCATCGTCGTAACCGACGATGACGTCAACATCCGTGACTGGAAGGAAGTCATTTGGGCGATCACCACGCGCATGGATCCCGGGCGCGACGCGTTGTTGGTTGAGAACACTCCCATCGACTATCTCGACTTCGCAAGTCCGGTCCCGGGGCTTGGCTCCAAAATGGGGCTCGACGCAACCAACAAGTGGCCTGGCGAGACAGCACGCCAATGGGGAAGGCCGATCAGCATGGACGCCGAAGTCAAGCGCAGGGTGGATGACCTGTGGGATGCCCTGCACATTTGAGTCCGTCTACTGGATCTGCGGGTCCGGACATTGAGGGAATGCGGTGATAAAGCCCTACCAGTTTGCGCCAGCCTTCAGCCTACCCGACGCCAGCCCGTTTTGCATGACGGTTGAGAACGATTTGCGCGTGACCGGGTTGCCCTATGAAGTTCCACGCAACGCTTGAAAGGAACCGCCTAGGCATTTATTGCAACCTCCTTTGGGTTCCCGCGGATTCAGCGCTAAGACGGCATGGCACTTCAATAGCCGCAGCTGGACGTCTATTGCCAGCGCATGAAGGCACGCTATTATCTCTAAAACCACTCCTCGTGCCAGGAAATGGTACGAGCTTTCTAAGGGGATCGCTCTGTGAATGACCAATCCAGCTCCGTTGTAACAAACGCGCTTGAACCGGACCCTTCGAAGGTGACGTTGACCAATGTCATCTATGCGCTACACGCGCTCAGCATCGTGATCGGGCTGCTCACGAGCGCCACGGTCATCGGCTCATTCCTGGGAGGGATTCCCTCCATCGTTGCCGTTGTGTTGAACTACATCAATCGCGCCAGCGTACGCGGCACCTACCTGGATTCGCATTTCAGTTGGCAGATCCGCACCTTCTGGTTTGCTTTCCTGTGGGTGCTGGTTAGCGGGATATTGATACTGACGATCATTGGGATTGTGTTTGCTGTTCCGGCACTGATTGTCCTGGGTCTCTGGATTATTTACCGCGTAGCACGCGGATGGCTACGCTTAAATGCCAAGGAACCCATGCCAATTTGAAGCGCCACAAAAGCGAAAGCCGGGAACACCCGGCTTTGCCTTTGGCGCGTCTGTCTAAAAGCGAAGGCCCAGGCCCACTGAGAATAAGTCTACATCGCCTTGTGCGTTGAAGTCGCGGAAGCCTACTCTGTGGAAGCGCTCCCACTCCCCGCGCACACTCACTCGCTTGGTGAAGTCGTAGCTAACACCCAGGCCCAAACTCAAATCCGACCCACGATCGGCTGAGACGCAGTTGAAGTACGTGGTAGTGCAACCGCTGTCCAGATTCGAATACAACGCGGCCACTTTTCCATACAGGCCCATCTTTTCCGTTATAGGAAGGGTGCCGGTGCCGACGAGGTGCAGGCCTTTGCCTCTAATATCCGGTACAACCGCCTGACCAAACACATTCGCGGTTAAAGACGGCTTGCTGAAATCAAGGTAACTCAACTCCGCCTTCCAGTTCGAACTGATCTGATATCCCGCAGACACTTTGTAGGAGTTGTTTTTGTCATCACGCAAAGCAAAACCCACCCCTGGAGATTCGAGCTGAAATTTGCTGCGCGCCAGATCCAAGCCAAAAAACCAGCCGTCCTGCTGCTGGGCATGAACCAAAGACGGCGCACTGGCCAAGATGCCGGCGAGCAGGAGCGTGTGTCTTTTCATTTTTACGGTAGGCATTGCGACCTCCGCATTTGACTGCAATAAGGACACCGGGAACAGTGAACGCATGCACTTCACCTTAATTATGGAACGCTACTTGCCAGGTGGCAACCCTCCCCGACAGACGGCGAAAGAGCGTCCCGGCGCGCACGGCGCCGCACTTAAGTCTTTGGTTTACCATCCAATGCGCTGCATTTCCGAGGGAAGGACCGACGTGAGACCGCGGATTGAAGGTGAAATTCAATGCGCTTGAGGGGCGCTCACGGGAGTGACATATTCAGGTGCGACGCGGTTCCTACCCGCATGTTTTGCTGAATAGAGCGCCTGGTCCGCATCGGCAAGCAGAGTCTCGGGCGTCGGAACCGACTCCGATGAAGTGCACGCGACCCCCAGACTCAATGTCAGTTTGTTCGCCGCCGAGGACCAACCATGAGGAATCGCCAACTGCTCAACCGCCGTGCGCAGCAACTCGGCGACGCGCAATGCCCCACCCCGGTTTGTCTCCGGCAGCACGATTACGAATTCTTCGCCGCCGTAGCGGGCCACCAGATCCGCCGGACGACGCAGGCAATTTTTCAGGCCCACCGCGACTTGCTTGAGCGCATCGTCTCCTGCTTGATGGCCGTAGTGGTCATTGTAGGACTTGAAGTGGTCGACATCGGCTAAGATAAGCGAAAGCAGGTTACGGTTACGTGAGGACCGCGCGAATTCGCGCGCCAGAAAGTCGTCGAAGTAGCGACGATTGGCAATACCCGTCAGGCCGTCGATATGCGCAAGTCTTTCCAACTCCCGATTGGTTGCTTCCAACTGGCGTGACACCTTGACCAGCTGTCCACGCATTTCAGCGATGCGCTGCATCGCGCGCATTTTGGCTGACAGAACCACCTGGCTGACTGGCTTGGCGAGATAGTCATCGCCTCCTGCTTCAATGCCAGTCGCAATATCACGCTCATCTTCCTGTGCGCTTAAGAAGATTACCGGAACCCACGCCTGACCTTCTATGGCGCGAATGCGGCGTGTCGCCTCGAAGCCATCCACGCCCGGCATGATGACATCCATGAGTACGAGATCCGGTTTCTCACGGATAAAGGCCGCGACGGCTTCTTCCCCGTCGCTTGCCTCGATGGTGGTATGCCCCATCGCCTCGATGAAACGTGCCACCAGGAGGCGATTGGAACGCGCATCATCAACGACCAGCACTTTCATGGCTTTACCTTCGCTTAAACGCTGTGCATTCTGGCTTGCGCTATTTTTGCACAACGTTCAAGTCCGCGTTCTGCAAATGCATCAGTTCGGGAACCCGGCGGGTCAGTTCGCCCGCAGCACGACGAGGCCCGTCTCGCGCCCTCCAGATCACCTTGCGACGTGCCTGTTCCAGCGCTTTGGCCGCTTCGCAGCTTTGGTTCGGCGGCGAGATGGCTGACCGCGCCCTCAGGCTTGTGGGCCTCGCGATAGTCGTTTCGGACTCACCCCTCTGTAATGCCGCCTCGATACCCGCCAGCACGGGTGGAACCTACGAACAAAACGAGCGGGCGATCTGGCGCAATCTCGATCCCCGCCCACGCGCCTCATTGCCAAACAGGACCAGAGCCATCCTGTGCCAGTCGCACCGGCGCAGGTGAGTCGCCGTCCGGTAATCGGTGAGCGAGCCCTACCCCGGTGTACTCGATTGCCTGAAAACGGCCTTTGCCGAAATTCTCGATGCCTGGGGCTGCGAATTGCTCGAATTCGGCGCGGGAGCGGAACGATGTGCACTTGCTGGTGGCATCCATCCGGCGCTTCGCTGGCGGCAACGCATGCCTGAGCCAGCCGCCTCGACCTCGCCTTAGCGTATCAATTATTTTTGGCCAAATGCCCGAAGGGGCTTGAATTGGAGGGTCTTAGTCCCATATCATTAGCACTCGAACCGGCTGAGTGCTAACAATCCGGCCCCTCATCGTTTTTGCACTGCACCGCGAGTAGGACAGCCTTCTTGCAAGGCAATGGCCTGCTTATTTATCCACAGGAGATACTATGAAAATCCGTCCGTTGCATGACCGCGTCATCGTCAAGCGCCTAGAAGAAGAGCGTAAGACCGCATCTGGGATTGTGATTCCCGACACCGCCGCAGAAAAGCCCGACCAAGGCGAAATCCTGGCTATCGGCAATGGCAAGATTTTGGAAGATGGCAAAGTCCGTCCGCTCGCCGTGCGGGTTGGCGACCGCGTGCTATTTGGCAAATATTCCGGCCAGACCGTCAAGGTTTCTGGCGATGAACTGCTCGTGATGCGTGAAGAAGACATCATGGGCGTCGTTGAAGATTAATCGCGTAGCCCGAATCGAAATTCGTTAGGAGAATTAAACATGGCAGCTAAAGACGTACGTTTCAGCGATGCCGCGCGCACCCGTATGGTGGCCGGCGTCAACATCCTTGCCGACGCGGTGAAGGTGACCCTGGGTCCCAAGGGCCGCAACGTGGTTCTGGAGCGTTCATTCGGCGCTCCGACGATCACCAAAGACGGTGTGTCGGTCGCCAAGGAAATTGAACTGAAAGACAAGTTCGAGAACATGGGCGCGCAGATGGTGAAGGAAGTGGCCTCGAAGACTTCCGACGTCGCGGGTGATGGCACGACCACGGCAACTGTGTTGGCGCAGTCGATTGTTCAGGAAGGCATGAAGTATGTGGCCGCGGGAATGAATCCCATGGACTTGAAACGCGGCATCGACAAAGCAGTTATCGCCATTGTCGAAGAACTGAAGAAAATATCCAAGCCCACGACCACCAGCAAGGAAATCGCTCAGGTTGGCGCTATTTCTGCAAACGCCGACGAAGACATCGGCAAGATCATCTCCGACGCCATGGATAAAGTAGGCAAGGAAGGCGTGATCACCGTGGAGGACGGCTCTGGTCTGGCCAACGAACTGGAAGTCGTGGAAGGCATGCAGTTCGACCGCGGCTACCTGTCCCCCTACTTCATCAATAATCCAGACAAGCAAATCGCTGCTCTGGAAAACCCCTTCATTCTTTTGCACGACAAGAAGATTTCCAACATTCGCGAACTTCTTCCTGTGCTGGAGCAAGTCGCCAAAGCCGGTCGACCCCTGTTGATCGTCGCTGAGGACGTCGATGGTGAGGCGCTGGCTACGCTGGTCGTGAACAACATCCGCGGCATTCTCAAGACCTGCGCGGTTAAAGCCCCAGGCTTCGGCGACCGCCGCAAAGCCATGCTGGAAGACATTGCTATCCTCACCGGCGGCACGGTTATCGCCGAGGAAGTAGGCCTGTCTCTGGAAAAGGCCGCACTCAAAGACCTGGGTCAAGCCAAGCGGCTTGAAGTGGCAAAGGAAAACACCACCATCATCGACGGCGCGGGCGCCGAAGACGCCATCAAGGGTAGGGTGAGCCAGATCCGCAAGCAAATCGAGGAAGCCACCAGCGACTACGACAAGGAAAAGCTGCAGGAACGCGTCGCTAAGCTCGCTGGGGGGGTAGCGCTAATCAAAGTGGGTGCCGCCACTGAAATGGAAATGAAGGAAAAGAAAGCTCGCGTTGAGGATGCGCTGCATGCGACTCGCGCCGCGGTGGAAGAAGGTATCGTCGCCGGCGGTGGCGTGGCCTTTCTGCGCGCCCGCGCCAACATCAAGAACCTGAAAGGCACCAATGCCGATCAGGACGCGGGTATCAAGATCGTGATGCGCGCCGTCGAAGAACCCCTGCGCCAAATCGTCGCCAACGCCGGGGACGAGCCGTCGGTCGTCCTCAATAAAGTCGTTGAAGGCAAAGGCAACTACGGTTATAACGCGGCGACTGGGGAGTACGGCGATCTGGTCGAAATGGGCGTCTTGGATCCGACCAAGGTCACCCGCTACGCCTTGCAGAACGCTGCGTCGGTAGCCGCACTAATGCTGACCACCGACGCGATGGTGGCGGAGTTGCCTAAGGACGATTCGGGCGGCGGCATGGGCGGCGGCGGTGGTATGGGCGGCATGGGTGGCATGGGCGGCATGGACATGTAACGGATTCGTTCCGAGCCGCAAAAAAGCCCCGCGCCCTGCGGGGCTTTTTGTTTGTGCTGCGGCAGCTTTTGTGGCGGCCAACTCCACGAACACGAGTCCCGAGCCGCGGTGAACCGGCGCTGCAGGCGCTGAAGCTCTCACGTAGCCTGCACGCGATGGGGTTTGTCATGAGTCCCTGAATTCGCAATAGGCATAAAACCGGGTAGCGTTCCTGCAATGCGGCTGAGCAAAACCGATCGGGCCAAACTCCCTGCCGGCGCCGCTAAGACCACGCGCTGCCTTTGCGCTCGCCTTGTGGGTGACCAGCACGAAGAGCAGCATGGCGGGACCGTTGCGCACGCGTCACCCAATGGATTTCGGAACTTCTTACGCAAGTACCAATCGCCATGCGCTGTTCAAGACTGCAGCTCCTAAGCGCTCGGTTTGGCAGCCCATCTGAGGCTCGCTTCGCCCGGAATGGTGATACGCTAAGTGGTGCCCTTTTGCCTGATCAGGCGCCATCGATATCGATGGGCACTACTTACAACTTGCTGACAACGGAGTGCCATGCATATTTTGATCGCCGAAGATGACGCTGCCCTTTCCAATGGACTGTCCCGCGCGCTCCGTCAATCGGGTTACGCGGTGGATTGTGTGCAAGACGGCCAGCAGGCTGATACCGCCCTTGTAGGCGACCGATTCGATCTGCTTATTTTGGATCTTGGCCTGCCTCTGGTTTCTGGACTGGAAGTACTGCGCAGAGCCCGTGCTCGTGGAGCGCGCCTGCCAATTCTGATTCTTACCGCCTCAGACGGCGTGAACGACAGGGTGCGCGGCCTTGATCTGGGCGCAGACGACTACATGGTAAAACCCTTCGATCTCCCGGAGTTGGAGGCGCGCATCCGCGCCCTAGCCCGACGCGGTCTATGTGGTGCCGCGCCCACCCTGCAGGTCGGTCCGCTCTCTATGGATCCGGCAAGCCGTGTCGCAGTGATGCACGGCAAGCGACTCGACCTCTCCGCACGTGAACTTGCAGTACTCGAAGTACTGGTCCGCCGCGCGGGACGATTAGTCAACAAGGAAGAGTTGGTCGATCATCTGTGCGAGTGGGGGGAAGAAGTCAGCGCGAATGCCATTGAAGTCTACGTGCATCGCTTGCGCAAAAAAATAGAGGGGTCCAGCGTGCGCATCGCAACGGTTCGCGGGCTCGGCTATTGTCTCGAAGCATTGACCGACAGCTAAGAGTTCGTGACGGGAGTTGTCACAAGCTTACAGGCCCGTGCCGCGCGCTCGGTCTTTCGTCAAATCCTGGAATGGATGCTGGCGCCACTGGTGATAGTTTGGCCAATCAGTCTGGCAGTCACTTATCTCACGGCAAATTCTCTACCTAATGCACCTTACGACCGCGAGTTGCACGACACCGTCGTCGCGCTTGCGCAACAAGTCAAAGTAACCGAGGGACAGGCGCAAGTGGATCTGCCACCTGTACTCAATGAATTCCTGCGCAGCGACGGCGTTGATGATGTCTATTTCCAGATCCGAGCTCCGGACGGCCGCATCCTTGCGGGCGATGTTGACTTCCCGGCATTGCCGGCCGGCATAGATCGCGCGCCGGGCGTCACTTACTACCTTGATTCAAAAATTCGTGGCCAAGAGATTCGCGTGGCGTATCGATTGCTCATCGTCGGCCGAGGATTCTTGACCATTCAGGTAGCGGAAACCCGGCGCAAGCGGGAGCACATGGCGCACGCATTTATCCGCGGCGTTATCTTGCCTCAGGTGGTGTTGGTGCCACTTTCACTGCTCCTGGTCTGGCTTGGCCTGCACTACGCCATGGCGCCACTGAAACGTCTGCAAAAGAAAATCCAGGCGCGCTCCCCGAACGATTTAAGTCCTATCGCAGAAGGCGAGATCCCGATTGAGGTACGACCTTTGATCCATGCCTTTAATGCCCTGCTAGGTAAGCTGCAGCAGAATTTGGAGGCGCAAAATCGCTTCATCGCCGATGCTGCCCACCAGATGCGCACCCCTATCGCAGGGCTCAAGACGCAGACACAGCTTGCCTTGCGTGAAACCGACCCGCAGCAGGTTCATCACACCCTCAGGCAGATTCAGCTAAGCGTCGAACGCACCGCTCATCTCATAAACCAGCTGCTCTCTATGGCGCGTGCTGACGCGAGCCAGCGCAGCAATCAACCGCTTTTGACCCTCGATCTCTGCGCACTGTGCAGAAAAGTCTTGAGCGAATGGTTCTCCCGCTCGCGCGAAATGCAAATCGAACTTGGTTTTGAGCCGGCAGCGCTGTCGGTGTTCATCTCCGGGGATGCGTTGCACCTGGCTGAAATGCTCAACAATCTGATCGACAATGCGCTGCGCTACACGCCGCGTGGCGGTAGCGTGACCGTGCGCGTAAGAGAGCTGCCGCAAGTGACTTTGGAAATCGAAGACACCGGGATCGGGGTGATGGAAGGCGAGCGCGAGTTGGTGTTCGAACCTTTCTACCGGGTTTTGGGCACCGGGGCTGAAGGAACTGGGTTGGGCCTTGCCATCGTGCGCGGTATTGCGCGCAGCCACCGTGCTGAGGTTTCCCTTCAGCCGAGAATACCGCCGCCAGGCACCTTGGTGCGTATCGTTTTCGCCGACAGCAACTGGAAAGGCTGAACCGGTCGCCGTGACAAAAGCGGCGCCGCTATTGTCAAAATCGACAAACCACGGCAAATGACGCGAACGGGCAGTAGCTGATGCGCCAAAGTCGCGGGATCCCGATCCGCACCGCCGCGACATCACGACGAAACCCCGCCTCAATCAAGACGATACGCATTGTCAAGTACCCGGCTTTATTGTAACGTTCGGCAGGGCCTTGCTCGCACCCCTGGCTCGTGGAAACCCATTAAAACAATATGTGCAGGTCGATGGTCGCAAAATCCGCCTCGTTTGCGAATTCAAAGGAGATCCTCCATGGCAATAGCACCGGCAGCACCGATCTCGAGAGTCGAGGTCCGTGAAGAGAAGAAGGTCATCTTCGCCTCCTCGCTCGGTACCGTCTTCGAGTGGTACGATTTCTATCTGTATGCAACGCTGGCGCCTTTCTTCGCCGCGCTGTTCTTCCCCAAAGGAAACGACACCGCCGCTCTGCTCTCTGCCTTCGCTACCTACGCGGCAGGCTTTCTGGTACGCCCGTTCGGTGCCATTTTCTTTGGCCGCATCGGTGACCTGGTCGGCAGGAAATACACCTTCCTGATTACCATCGTGGTGATGGGTTTTTCTACCGCGGCCGTGGGCTTCCTCCCGACTTATGCTTCCATAGGCTGGGTTGCACCCGTTCTGCTCGTCAGCTTGCGCCTGCTGCAGGGCCTCGCCCTGGGCGGCGAATATGGCGGCGCGGCGACCTACGTGGCGGAACACGCACCCAACAAGCGACGCGGTTATGACACCAGCTGGATTCAGACTACCGCCACTCTCGGCTTCTTCTTAGCCCTCGCCGTGATCGGTGGATGCCGGGTTTGGATGGAAGCCAAGGTGTTCGCCGACTGGGGCTGGCGCGTACCTTTCCTGGTCTCCATCATCCTCCTCGTCTTCTCGGTCTACATCCGGCTGCGCTTACAGGAGTCGCCGATATTCCAGAAGATGAAGGCCGAAGGCAAAGGTTCCAAGGCGCCGCTGACAGACAGCTTCTTGCGTTATCCGAACAATAAATATGTGTTGCTGGCACTCTTCGGGGCGACCGCGGGCCAGGGCGTGGTGTGGTACACGGGGCAGTTCTACGCCTTGTTCTTCCTCATCATCACGCTGCGGGTCGACTATTTGACCGGCTATATGTTGATCGGCGCGGCGCTCCTCCTGGGTACGCCCTTCTTTATCTTCTTCGGGTGGCTCTCCGACCAAATCGGGCGATTGAAGATTATCCTGGCTGGTTGCCTGATTGCGGCGTTGACCTACTTCTCGTTGTTTCACGCGCTCACCCACTATGTGAACCCTGCGCTGGAAGCGTACGCACAGAAAACGACCATCACGGTCTCGGCCAGGGATTGCAATTTCCACTGGTTCGTTGGGCCGTGGAGCAAGTTCTCCGATTGCGACAAGGCAAAAGACTTCCTCACCAAACAAGGTCTGTCGTTCCAGTCGCTGCGCGCAACCGGGGATGACACCGTGGTGAGCAAGATCAACGATGTAGAGTTGAAGGGTTGGGACGAGGCGAAGTATAAGCAGGCGCTCTTTGCTTCCGGCTATCCCGGAATCGATGAACAGGGCAAACCGAAGGGCGCGGATAAGAGCCAGATCAATTACGGCATGACGTTGTTGATCCTGTTCATCATGCTGATTTACGTGACCATGGTGTACGGCCCGATTGCGGCATTCCTGGTCGAGTTGTTCCCGACCCGGATCCGCTATACGTCGATGTCACTGCCGTATCACATCGGCAACGGCTGGTTCGGCGGCATGTTGCCGTTGCTCGCGACCGCCATGGTGGCGAGTACCGGGGATATCTATTACGGCTTGTGGTACCCGATCATCGTGGCAATCATCACGGTGGTCGTGGGGGTCTTGTTCTTGAGAGAGACCAAGGACCGAGACATTAACTCTAACGCGTAGCCCTCGGCGGTGCGCCTGGCGTAGGCGACAATGCAAACGGAGTGACGCCCGCGGGGCGCTCACTCCGTTTTTTATTTATCCTATCGGTTTAGTTTAAGGACGCCTATCGATCGTCCGCCCGATGTCCCGGCGGATGAATTTGCGTGCCTGGTTTACAATCGACACCTCCCGCGTTTCCCAGACACCTAGCGAAACACCGGAGTGGTTCGAGACACACGACTCCATAAAATCATAACAAACCTCAACTATGACTGCTTTGCTCCTGTTTGTCGGCACGCTCAAAGCCATCGTCGAAATTGCATTGTTGCTTTTGCTTGGACAAGGCATCGCCTACTTGTTGTCCGCAGAACCCAGACATAGCAACGCAGCCTACCGTACCCTGACCCTCCTCAATCGCCCCGCCTGGTGGCTAACCCGCCTGTTGACACCCCGCATTATCATCGATCGGCACATCGGACTATTGAGTTTCTTCGTCATGCTCTTGCTGTGGGCATTGCTGGTCGCCGCGAAAATCTATTGGTCGACGCCCCATTAGTTGTTCAGCCGAATCTCGGGACACTTCGCCAGGAGCCGTTTGGACAATGCCCTTTCGGAATTCAACCTGATATAATTTCGCTTTTTTTACATGGCCAAGTAGCTCAGTCGGTAGAGCAGAGGACTGAAAATCCTTGTGTCGGTGGTTCGATTCCGCCCTTGGCCACCCATACTCAGAAGCGTTGGCGGCGCCGCGTCAAGGGGTTGTCGCGCAGATGTCGGATGGTGCCGCGCCGCGTCGCTATTGCACAGCAGTCGGAACATTTTGAACCGATGGCCGTGTCACGCTGACTACAGATCGTCGATATGCGCAACTTTTCATCCCGCAGCTAGGACGCCTAAGGGTTCCCGTTGGCACCGAGTCGAAACGCTTCGGCAAGCAGCTCGTAAGATCGATGACGCGGAGCCGGGTCGTGTGTCCAGGTCACAATGACCAGTTCGTCCAACTCCAAGCGCCGCGCCAATTCGTCTAGCCGCGCCGCCACCTGCTCGCCGGTTCCAACAAGCGCCCTTTGGCGTAACGCGTCAATGGTCGCCCGCTCTGCTCTTGTATACGGATGTGCGGCGGCCTCCTCGGGCGAGATAAGCGGCATGCGCAGTCCTTGCTCGAATCCGACGCGCCAGAATTCGCGCGTCATGAGCTGCCGCCGCGCCTCTGCCTCGGTGTCTGCGGCCAATGCCCATACACAAATCGTCGCCTGAGGATTGGGATAGCGCGGACTCGGACGATAGCTGTCGCGATAGATTTCGAGCGCCTGCTCCACCCCCTTGCCCTCGCTGAAGAAGTAGGCAAACGCGTAAGGCAGACCGAAATGCGCGGCGAGTCGTGCGCCGTAGTCTGAGCTGCCGAGAATCCACAGTTCCGGGCAGGTAGGGCCAAGCGGATGTGCCTTTATGCTGCCGAAGGCATGGCCTTCCGCAAGCGGTGAACCGCAAACCCATGCCAGCAGGTCCTGCACCTGCTGCGGGAATTCGTCCTCCGCGTTGGAGTAGGGATTGAGAGCATACGCGGTCAAACGATCGGAACCGGGCGCGCGTCCCACACCTAGGTCTATGCGCCCCGGCGCTAACGCTTCCAATACGCGAAATTGCTCCGCGACTTTCAGCGCCGAGTAGTGCGGCAGCATAACTCCCGCACTGCCGACTCTTATGCGCGGCGTGGTGGCTGCGATGGCGGCCATCAGAATCTCCGGCGCGGTGCCGACGATGCTATCGCTGTTGTGATGTTCAGAGACCCAGTAGCGGTGGTAGCCGAGCGTGTCGCAATGCCGAGCCAGCGCGAGAGTTTCTCGTATCGCAGCGTCTTGCTGCTTGCCTTGAGACGCGGTCGATTGATCGAGAATGGACAGCTTCATATCTCTACCCTTTGACGCAAGACCGGCGAGCAGCGCGCGACGCTGCGCAGTTCAGTTCAGACCCGGTTTAGCCAGGCAAGAATTTCCGTTGCGACAGTATCGGCCTGCTCGCGCTGTGGGAAATGGCCGGCGTTCGCCACGAGTTTTCGCACATAAGGCCCGGAGAAAAAGTGTTCCTTGCCCTCGGATGTCATGGGATGGTTGCACGGGTCGGCCGCGCCGTGGAGCATGAGGGTCGGAACCGTGACGACGGGGGGTGGATAGAGACGCTTCTCCAGGCCGTTGTAGCGCGCGTCGCCTTCGGCATAGCCCCAGCGATGACGATACGAACTGATCACCACGTCGCACCAGTCCGGATTGTCAAAAGACTGTGCCGTGGCTTCGAACTCGGCATCGCCGAGCGGCCAGTCCGGCGCCCAAATATCCCAGATGTAGCGAGTGAATTCCTTGCGCTGGCTCCGTAGCAGATCGAGCCCGCGCGGCAACGCCATGTACCAGTGGTACCAATAGTTGTGGACTTGCTTAAGCGGGAGCTGCTGATCCGGCGAATTGGTGCCGTATCCGACTGAGATGAGCACGAGGTGGCTCACCTTCGCCTTGCCTGGCATCTCCGTGGTGGCGATCGCCGCGGCGCGGGCGCCCCAGTCGTGCCCGATCAAAGCAAACTTGTCCAGCCCCAACGCCTCCGTGAAGTCGACCACGTCTTGCCCGAGCGCGGCGAGTTGGCCGCTGCGCAGGGTCGTGGCATCGAGGAATGTCGTGGGCCCGAAGCCGCGCAGGTAGGGCACGATGCAGCGAAACCCGGCTGCAGTAAACGACCCGATCACGCGATCCCAGGTGCGAGCGTCGTCAGGCCAGCCGTGCAGGAGAACGAGCGGAAAAGCGGAGGGCGTGCCATGTTCAAAGTAGGCGACGTTGAGCAGCGGCGTTTTGATAAAGCGCATCGGCGACACAGGCGGTCCTTTCAGGTCGTTGGACGCGCTCACGAAAAGGAAATTGCCCGGTGGGAAAATCAGACGAGCGATTGATCGACCAGGGTATTTGGTGGAGATGAAGGGGATCGAACCCTCGACCTTCGCATTGCGAACGCGACGCTCTCCCAGCTGCTCAAATCAACGACTTACACCACGCGCCCTGATCCACCGATTCGGTCGCCAAACAGTCAATTGGGACACCTGCTTGGGACACTTGCCGTAATTGTGCCCGAGGACAGCAAGCTACGGCAAGGACAAACCCTGGGCACTTGTCGGCCCCTTTTGCTACTGACAAGCGCTCGTACGACACACAGATTATGTAGAAATTCGCCAGGCTGATTTTGCGTGCCGTCCCCGGCATCATGACACGCGAAGCGCCAGAAAAAGAAATTTCGTCTTGGGCAAGAGACTGCCGAGCGGTTTTTGCTTATTGCGAACATTGCCAGTCTCCGACGCCAAGAATCGCCAGCCGCTAGCTCTCCAAAAGTGCAGGCGAGCGGTTGCGGTTTCCTGGCGGATAGGCCAACGGTCACGCCCAGGGCAAGCTGTTGTCTCCTGGCCAACAAT
>Ga0209118_1000250_pt1 | contig 34060 bp, 34 predicted proteins | sample BlaSpr_A8_Ref_M1_FD_187988 | JGI IMG/M metagenome (GOLD analysis project Ga0209118, IMG submission 187988) | Forest soil microbial communities from Thunder Bay, Ontario, Canada - Black Spruce, Ontario site 2_A8_Ref_M1 (SPAdes) (version 2) | ecosystem: Environmental > Terrestrial > Soil > Boreal... | reverse complement strand
AGGCCGCAAACGCCCGCAGCCACCATCAGCGCGATGGCAACTGCGGGCAGGATCTGCTTGAGCAGAAGCATTTGGCTAGCCGCGATAACGCGGCAGACTAACTTGGAGTTAGGGCTGCTTCACACCTTCGAGGCTGACGATGATGTTCACGTCGTCGCCCACCGGACCGACCATGAACTTCATATCATAATCGCTCCGCTTGATCGCAAAACGCGTCTCGCCGCCGCCCCGGACTTCACCCTTGGCTCCTTTGCCTTCGCCGCCTTTTTTAAAGTTGATCGTGATCGGCTTGGTCACGCCGTGGATCGTAAGATCGCCAGTGACCTTGTAGTTGTCACCGCTGCCTTCAATCTTGGTGCTCTTGAAAGTAAGCGCCGGGAATTGCTGCGCGTTGAAAAAGTCAGGACTCTTGAGATGCTGATCGCGCTTGTCGTTATGCGTGTCGATGCCTTCCACCGGCACACTGATTTCCACCGAGCTTTTCGAGGGATCAGCCGCGTCGAAGGTGACCGTGCCGTTAATCTCCTTGAATTGCCCGTAAAAATCGGTCACCCCGAAATGTTTCGCGCTGAAGACGAGTGATGAATGAACGGGATCGACTTTGTAAGTGTCGCCATAGGCCGTGAGCCCGAGCACGCTAAACACGGCGACGAGGATGAGTCTGGATAATTTCATGATGGTTGTTCTTTCTGTTTCGGTTTGTTCTGATTCGAGGGTATTGGGGATGATTATGGTCGAGGTAGGCGATCTCGGCAATGCCGGCTTGCTCACCTCATGCGTTCCGCCAGGCGCCGCAAATCATCGAGCAGGATTTCCATATCGTGCAGCGTTGTGCGGTAGTTCATCAAGCATCCGCGTAAACTGAAACGCCCGCCGACGCGCGCGTTCGAGAGATATGAGCTGCCGTCGCGTTGCAGCTCCACGAGCAAGCGTTCGTTCCATGCGTCCAGTTCTTCATCGACGCGCCGCCGCTCCGCTTCCTCTGAGCCGCGTGCAAGCTTGAACCGTGAAGGCACATGGCGAAAACAAAAGATCGACAGTTCGACGGGCGCCAGCATCTCGAAATCTTCGCTGGCCCGCACGAGGCCTTCGAGATGTCTGGCGCAGGCCAGGTCCTTTTCAATCGCTTCGCCGAGAGCGCGCACGCCCACACCTTTCAAGAGCATCCAGACTTTCAGCGCCCGGAAACGCCGGGAAAGCTCCGGCCCGTAGTCCCAGAAGGCGAACGCTTCGTCCGCCTCTTGCGCCATGACGCGGGTATATTCGGCATCGTGGGCGAATGTCTCGCGTGCCATTTGTGGATCGCAATACAACACGCATCCGCAATCGACCGGGAGATAGAGCCACTTGTGCGGATCGAGCGCGATGGAATCGGCTTCCTCCAGGCCCTCGAAACGTTTTCTCGCCGACGACGCCAAAATCGCGAAGCCGCCATAGCTGGCATCGACGTGCATCCAGAGATTGAAGCGGCGCGCGATCTCTCTGACTTCGCGCAGCGGATCGCAGGCACCGGTGTTCACCGTGCCCGCGTTTCCCACGACACAGAAGGGCAAATGCCCGGCCGAGAGGTCTTCGACAATCTTCGCTTCCAAATCGTCGATACGAATTTTGAGACGCTCGTCGACCGCGACCTCCCGGACGTTGTCCCGCCCGATTCCGAGCAGGGCCGCGGCTTTCGCCACCGAGTGGTGTGTCTCGGTCGATACGTAAATGCGCATCGCTCGCGGAAAGGATTGCACGCCCTTGCTCGACACATCCTCCGGCGCTTTCGCGCGCCGCGCCGTGGCCAGCGCCGCGAAGTTTGCCATCGAGCCGCCGCTCACGAACAACCCGCCGGCGTCCGCCTTGAAACCGACGATCTCCTTGATCCAATCGATCGTCATTCGCTCGATCTCGACCGCCGCTGGCGCCGAGCGCCATGCCGTCAGATTCGCATTCAAGGTCGACGCGAGCAGATCGGCCAGCGCGGCAATCGCGGTCCCGGGCGCCTGCACGTAACCGAACATTCGCGGATGTCCGTTGTGCCGGCTCAAGGGCAGGGCAACCTCGCGAAATGTCTCGAGCAAACGCTCGAAATCGGCGCCCTCCCTGGGCAGGCCGCGCTCCAGTTTCTCTCGAATCTCTCGCGCGCTCGTCTGTGGATAAACGCGACGGTCGCGGACCGCGCCAAGGTATTCCGCCATCAACTCGACCGCAGCGTTCCCCCAGCGGCGGATCTCTTCCGGGGAAGGATCAAGGGGCGAATCTTGTTTGTCCGCGGACGGCGACCGGTCTGTCATTCTGTGGAAATTAAAAGTCTACTTCGACGCTGCGACGTTCGGTTGACCACTTGTTTTCGTCCCATAAAATTACCTGGCCCGCGAATTATTAATGAGAGTTCTTTCCGTCGCACTTCTCCTGATCGCAAGCATCAGCAGCAGTTTCTCCGCAGCTGCGGCGCAAAGGAGCATCGGGGATATTCCGGGAGCGCGAGAATCGCTCCTCCGGATTGTCAGCCCGAAGTTCTACCGGTCGCTCCTCGTCTCGCCGGTGGAAGGATGGATTGTTGTGCGCGGCTCCCTGGCTGGCACCCATCTCTTTGGCCCAAGGATCATCCACTCCGAATTGAACGGCGCGTATGACTCCCTGGCCTTGCAGTTGGCCCACAATCTCGAGGTCATCGGGCTTGCTCCCACTGAGACGCGGCAGCCGCCGAATGTTGTCCTGCACGTTCTCATTTACCAGATTGCCGACGGGAAACTCGCGCTCTCTTTCACTCATTCCGACGAAACCGGCGGAACCCAAATGCGCTATTACGGCGCGGCGTGGATGGCGGTGAAGAAAAAGGACAACAGATGGGTCGCGATCGAGCCTCTCCAGCTCGCTCCCTATGAGCGCCGCGGCCCGCTCTCCTATACTTTGCTGGTGGAAAGCGCCCCCGCGAGAATGCGCCTGCCCCGGGCCATAGGCACCTTCAGGCCATCAGCCCGGTAAAACGAGCGTAGTTGTTGGACGCGAGCGCGCCATCTGTCTTATGCGCACAGGGCCCGCGCGAGCGAATCCACACTATTTTCGCCCTACGCAATAATTTTGCGTGACATGCCTCCGGGTCCTTTCATAGCCTGCCGGCAATCCAGCGTTTCTTTAGCGTCGGCACCCCACAACAAACCTTTCCATGAAATCAAAATCCAATTCGCAATCCGCCTTCTTTACCCTCCGCCTCGTCCTCTGTTTCGTTCTCTCCTCAGTCGCCGTCGTTCTGGCGCTGCTCGGATTGGGCGTGTTCTCCGGTCCGCTTGCCCTGGCCCAGGGAGCAAAACAGGGTCAAGGCAACAATGACGTGCAAGTCGGTCAGTCGTATCGCCACGATGTCTCGCCACCGATGCGCGATGTGCCGCCCTTGATCGCCGCAGACGTAAGACAAGGGGGGGACCACGAGGCTAATGAAAACCCGAAAGTGCCTTACCGCCACCAGGACAGTTCTGACCCAGTCATACAACGGAGCAATCCATCCATGCTAAGCCTGTTGGCGCCGAGCTTACCCGCTCCCTTGCTTAATTTTGACGGCATCCCTTTCCCAGGCGTGGGGTGCAACTGCGCGCCGCCCGATACGAATGGTGCGGTGGGAAAAACCCAATACGTTCAAATCGTTAATGAAGGTTACCAAGTCTTTGATAAGAACACCGGCGCTTCGGTCCTGGGACCAAAAAGCATCGCCTCCGTCTGGACCGGCTTTGGCGGCGTCTGCGAGACCGCTGGCCACGGTGACCCGGTCATGCTCTACGATCATCTGGCCGACCGCTGGGTCATCAGCCAGTTTGCCGGCGCGTCTGGCGGCCCGGTGACCGACGAGTGCGTGGCCGTTTCCACCACCGCCGATGCCACCGGCACCTACAATCGCTACGGCTTCCACCTCGGGTCTAACTTTTTCGATTATCCCCACCTCAGCGTCTGGCCCGACGGTTATTACATGAGCATGAACGTATTCAACGCCGCGGGCACGTCTTATCTCGGTCCGCAAGCGTTCGCCTTCGATCGGACAAGAATGCTGGCTGGTTTGTCAGCTACATTCATCAGCCCGCGTGGAGCTCTGGGCGGCACCGTCGATCCGTTTCTGCCCGCTGATCTGGACGGGCGAACATTGCCCCCGGCCGGCGCGCCGAACACGTTTGTAGGATTCCCGGGCCAGGCGACCTCTCCGAATTATACCACCTACCACTTCCACGTCGACTTCGCCACCCCGGCGAATTCGACCTTTACGACATTTGCTTCTCCGGCCGCTGCGGGCTTCACCGCGCTCTGTCCTTCGACTCGCGCCTGCGTGCCCCAAAAAGGAGTAACCGCGTCAAGTAACCTCGATGGCATTGGCGACCGCTTGATGTTCCGCCTGGCCTACCGGAATTTCGGCGCCTACGAATCGGTCGTCGGGACTTATAGCGTAAGTGCCGGCGGAGTGGCCGGCCTGCGCTGGTTCGAGCTGCGCAACGTCACGAATGGACCGGTCACAGTCTATCAGCAGAGCACTTATCAGCCTGACACCACCTGGCGCTGGATGGGCAGTGCCGCGATGGACGGACAAGGAAATCTCGCCATTGGCTTTAGTGCTTCAAGCTCCGCCATTAACCCTCAGCTCCGCTACGCCGCACGGCTTGCGACCGATCCCATAAACACTCTGGCTCAGGGCGAAGTGCATCTGTTTGATGGCACGGGCAGTCAGAGCGGCACTGGCAACCGCTGGGGCGATTACAGTTCGTTGAGCATTGATCCCGTAGACGACACGACTTTCTGGTTTACGAGCGAATACTACTCGACAACGGCTACCTTCAACTGGCGCACGCGCATCGGCAGCTTCAAGGTAGCATCCGCGACACCGACACCGACACCGACACCTACGCCGACGCCTACTCCCACACCGACGCCTACTCCAACTCCTGCTCCAGACTTCTCATTGTCTGTGAGTCCGTCGTCGGTGACCGTGCCCCGCGCTGGCGGAACAGCGACTTATACGGCGACCATCACTCGATCCAATGGATTTAGTTCTCCGGTGAGCCTGTCCGTGAGCGGCCTTCCCGCCGGTGCGACGTCAATCTTCACCCCCAATCCGGCGACGACCACTTCTACGCTGACAGTGATTGTCCCGGCCACATCGCCTCGGGGCACCTACACGCTCACGGTAACGGGCACGGGCGGCGGCAAAACGCATACCGCGACGACAACGCTCGTCAAAGCCCGAAGGTAGCGATTTTCCACCTGGTCCGACTGCGGCATCGCAACTGGCAGGTGATCTCCTCCGGCATGAGGGGCAAGGAACATCCAGGAGTTAGCTTAACGATCGCCGAGCCTGCACTACGATAGCCCTCATCGGCGCACGAATGTCCATCGCTCCAAACCGGCCTGTAATGGCTTTCGCCACAGCCTGAGTAATCACCGGCAATAATGCCGGGTCACGCTCGATGATGGCTGTTGCCACGGGATTTCCCTGGACCAAACCCGTAGCCGCATCTTCCGCCCGGCCTGCTTTACCGACCTTTGCGACAACTTCGATCTGAATTTCTCGAAACCCAGCTTGCTCGAGGACGCGTCTTATCTCGTCCTGATCGTGGTAACCAAACGGCACCTGATAGAATGCGGGCGGATCTTTGTCGAAGAAGCGGGCGATCGTTTCGTGAGTGAGGCGGGCCAGCTCGTTGTGCTCCATGGCGTCCCAGACATTGAATAGAAACAAGCCGCCCGGCTTTAGGACGCGGCGCGCCTCCCGTGCCGCCATCGCCTTGTCCGGCACGAACATGATGCCGAACTGGCAGACGACCGCATCGAACATGCTGTTGCCAAAAGGCAGGCTGCACGCGTCCGCCTGCAACCAATGCACTGCTTCGCCTTCCCGGAGCTTGTTGGCCGCATTCCGAAACATCGGTTCGTTCAAATCGGTCGCGGTCAGTTTTGCTTTCGCTGGAAGCCTGGTCCGGAGGACCCGCGTCAAAATGCCGGTGCCGCAAGCCAGTTCCAAAACCGAACTGTGTTCCTTAACTTCGAAACGTGTGGCCAGGTCCTCGGCATATGGCTGAAAGAACATTGGTCCGAGATAGCGATCATACGCTTCCGGGATGGAGCCGGAGAATTTAGTGTGCTCGTCCTGCATATTAGCGTTCGGCCTAACGACGGCCGATCATTCGTCGCTTTTCATAAACAACTTCAGGATTTCTTCGGCGAGGCTGCTAGTGTCAGTGTTTTCATCGTTGCTTAGAACAGCCACGGTAAATCCTTTCTCTAAATCCAGGAGAAAATAAGTCGCCGTTCCATCCCATCGACCACTATGTGAGACGATGGGCCGCTTCTTGTCTATTACCCAACCGAAGCCGTAGCCATCGCCATCCTCATCCTTTATCGGATTGCCGTTGTCGTAGCGGCCGCCGGTCCAGGCGAGTTCCTGGGATCTTTTGCTGATGATCTTGTAATCTCGCAAGGCTTTGTCCCATAAGGCAAGGTCACGCACCGAAGTATAGACACTGCCGTCGCCGGTGATAACCGTCGGAGAAGAGGATCGCTCCACTTTGCCATCATCATTTGTCGCGTAGCCTGTTACCGTGGTATCCGGTAGCTTCGTGGCGCCGTCAAGAATGACGGTGTGTTCCATCCCGGCCGGAGTGAAGAGATGGTCGTGTGCGTATTGCGCGAAAGTCTGGCCGCTAAGCCGCTCGACGATCAAGGCGAGCAGCGCGTATTCCGAGTTGTTATATTGATACTTCACGCCGGGCGCGCGGCGTGGCTTGGTTCCGTTCAACCATTTCAGGTGGGCCTTGGTGGTCAGCGCCGCGAATTCCTTATTGCTGCCGTCCCAATCGTCGCTCGTGTAATCGGCTAACCCCGAGACGTGATATAGTAAGTCCGCTACCGTAACGGCGCGGCCTTTCATCGCCACAGTGAAGTCCGGCAAGTATTCCCCGACTGGTCGATCGAGCTTTAGTTTGCCCTTTTCGACTAGCGTCAGGATCGCCGCGCCGGTCATCTGCTTAGAAACCGAGGCCAGGTCGAAGAGCGAGTCCGGCGTGATCGGAGCGCCGGCCTTCACATCAGCTAATCCGTAACCGGCCATGTGTAAGGGCACGCCGCGCTGCGAGACAAGGATAGCTGCCCCCGGCCCGTTGAGATCGATCTTCTTCCCGACGAGCGCACGGATTTCGCGCTCGCTCGGTTGTTTCGCCTCCAGCGCGGCCTGCGATCCGCTCGCTAACAACAAAGCGCACGCGAAGTAACGAACGATGCCGGCCATAGGTCGCACGAGTTGAGCAGAGCGCCGGCCAGGCGCTTCTAACTAGCCGTCGCGCGTTTGGCGTGCAGGCGTTTGAACAACACGAGACAGCCGATCGCCGCTACCAAAAGCAGGCCACCTACGAGCGGCCGGTAGACAATCCACGCTGCCGCGATCACCACCATGGAGACGATCGCGGAAATGAAAAAGGAGGCGATGGCGAAACCGACTTCCACCAGGGAACCGAGGAACGGGAGCACGCGCGCGAAAGCGGAGATCGGCCCGAGCGCAAGAAGACCGCCGATGAACATCGCCGCGAAACCGGCGCCGCGCAGAATCCAGGTCAGGGTGCGATTGGCGGCCTGGGCGTGCGCGAACATCTGCGGCGCCGCCACGCTACCCGACTCCACCAGCTCGATCTCGCGTTCGTTAGTGGTCAGGCAAGGGGCAAAGCTGTTCTTTGTTTGCGCGGCGACGACACTGATCGTGCCGGGACGCAGGACGGTAAACGAAATCTTCTCGTCGCCGATCTCGGGATTGGCCGGATCAGCGCCCAGATAGAACTCGTCGCTCTCCACCTTGAGCTTCGATTGCACATCCGGGGAAACCTTTGCCAGCTGCTCGTCACTCGCCGCCAGAGTTTCGTCGCCTGGAATCTTGCCGATGATCTCCGAAGTAAGCTTGAATTTTCCAAGCGTCGCGCTCTTCGAAACGAACTCCTTCTTTGGAATTTCCAGCTTTGCCGGGTTGCGATGGTCCTCCGGGCTCTTGAACGCGCTGCTCTTGATCAGCTCGGCTGCCCAGACCTTCTCGTAGCTGTAGGTCGTAGTCGTTTCCTTGCCGCCTCCGACTTTGTCGCGCGATTTCGATTCCTTCTTTTCCTTCCATTCATAGACCTTGATATTACGCCGAAGCCGAAGCGCACTCTCGGAGATGTTAAACAGCGGATCTTCCAGTGCGTCCCCCACGGCGGTGGCACCGCTTACGTGGATGAGCTTGGAATCATTAGCCGGGGCGATGCTGTCGCTCGGGACATCGATGACGCTCGCGGCGCCTTCCTTGAGGCTCTTCGCCGTGGCCACGGCGCGTCCTTCGTTCCAAAAAAGCAGGACAATCGAGCCGACGACGAGGACGAACCCCACCAGCATGCCCACGAAGGACTTGCCAATTCTGCCAAAGATGGACTCACTGGTTACTTCGGTGATCAAGTTAGCCATGCCCGATTTCGAGCATGTCACTGGGTCCGAGGCAAGCCGATAATCAGGTCACGCGCGCCCAACTAGTTCCCGCCCGTAGCTACTAGTGTCGTCGGTTAGCCTTTGAGCTTCTTCACGCTGTCGAAGATTTTGGTGAGCTCGCCGTCATGCTTGTCCCAACCCTTCTTCGTGATCCAGTAGGTCACCACGAGCACCTTGCCATTGCCCACGTCGGCAAACGCAAAGCCTATCGTCGCCGGGCCCCACTCTTCACTGGTGCCATCCCACGAGATGCGGCTCCAGCTCATTGAGGCTGTCTTGAAGTCCTTCTCGGATTTGCTGGACTGATTGATCGAGACCTTTTGGTCCTTTAACCAGTCAATATTCTCCTCGAGCAACGCGTCCGTGCCCTTGGCGTTCGTTACTTCGAAGAAAACCGTGGCCTCTTTATCGGATGATTCGACCGCGACTCCCTTGTCGGTATTCTCCGGTCCCCAGGAATCCGGCACGTCGACGGAAACTACCGGGTCGCCCTCGGGAATTTTGATGGCCTTGGCCGAGAGGGTGGCGATAAGAAACGGAAAGGTAAGGCAAAGCGCCAGTGCGATGATTTTTTTCATGTGTTGGTATGGGACGGTAATATTTCGATTCAATTCAATTTGTTTCAATAGATCGTTCCGGACGCCCCGGGCGGACCTGTCGGATCGAGTTTTGACGGAAACAACAGCGCCTCACACCGAGACGTTAAATGATGGGTGGCGCGGAGGCCAATTCCAACAACGCCTTTTCCACCTCGTCGCCGTTGGCGCTCAACCACGCGTTCATCTGGTCGTCCATTCTCGCCCCATAAATGCGATGTGAATAGACAAAGGAATGTCCCTTCCCATTCACCAGCGCGAACCGGGCAAACGCGACCTCGATAAAGCCCGGGCGGGTGAACTTCACGGCGATCAAATGTTCCGCCGGGCGATCCGCCGTCCGCCGGACTGATCGCGTCTTGAGCACCGTGGCGCGGTGATTTTTGTAATTCTCCAGGACGGCATTTGCCGTCGCGGCGAGACGTTCGCCGTCGCCGGCGTCCGGATAACCATTCACGGTGATCATGTCGGTCCATTTGTTGAGGTCCTCCTGCTTTTCCGGCGTGAACTCAGTTTGATCGTTCTGCGACCAGCGATAGAAATAAGACACGCCTCTGAAAACAAGTGTCCGTTTCAGTTCGGGATTGGCGGCGTAGCTCACGCCTCCAGGGGCGGCGCAGCAAGCTACCGCCAGGAATAAGAAGACGTTTGGTAAAAGGGCTCTCATTGTTCTACTCCTTGCGGGATATGTGCAGCGCTGGCGCTGAATGTTACGGCGAGCAGGCTCGATCAACCGCGAAGAAAAGTCTTGAACGTTTTATTCGCTCCGGTCAATCTCAGTCGACGCCCCGGAAAAATCCTTATGTTTTTATTCCTCCAAGAAAGAACCGCACCACCCAAGAAAGGACATTCCATGAAATTGACCAAGACACTTACCCTGCTCCTGGTGAGTTTGCTTCTGGCGCTTGTAGCCAGCGCCATTACTCCCACACCGAGTCCGGCGCCCAAGTCCAGCCCCACCGCCAAACCCAGCGCCACCGCCAAGTCCAGCCCCACCGATCAAACCACCCCTGCGAGCAAGGCTTCGCCGAACGATCTGGCCAGTCCCAGCGAACAGCCCGCGGCGGCCGCCGTCGCCAGCACTCCGGCGAATGCCGTCCCGCCCAAGCCGGTGCTCTACTTGTTGAGACAGGAGTATTATTCCACCGGTGGGAAAAATTGGGTTCGCTATCGCTACGACGTGGCGAACAAGGCGGATTATCCGGCGGAAATGTTTGCGGCCGCCCCTACTCTGCCGCCTTGCGGCAATAACACCAATGCTTCTCGCACCTGGGTGGATTTCTTCGATTCCACCGGCAAGCGGCTTTACGGCTTTTGCGCCTTGGGCAAGCCGGACGATCTAGGCAAGATTTGGTTTGCCCTCGAGGAAGGCGTGATTCCGCCCAGCTACGTCTACATCGAGCTCAACGATCGTCAGACGAATACGAAATACAAATCCAACCTCGCTGACACGACCCTGTAAGCTCCGACGCGTCAGCCAGGATCTGGAGGCGAGACTCTTAACGCAATCCCAGTGCTTCAATCACCGGACGATCGATCTGGCCGGTGACGTCCAAGCCATGATCCCGCTGGTAGCGGCGGAGAGCGCTTTGCGTCCCCGGGCCGAAACTGCCGTCGATCGCACCACGGTAGTATCCCTCCCGGGCCAGGGCTGACTGCACCTGACTCACGCTGGAGTCAGCGCTGCTGTCATAGTCCTGCGAGTATTCGCTCGAAGCATAGCTATCGTCGTAGTAGCCGTTGTCGTAGTAAGGATACGCGCCGCCGTATGGGTAGTAGCCATATCCGTAGCCATAAGGATAGAAGCCAAGGTCAAAGATCACCCACGTATTGTTACGCCAATGGCATCGGTGACCACGCCAGAAGTGGTCGCGGCTCCGGTCCCAGTTTCGATGCCAGTTACCGCTGTAGCGCGCTATCACGCGGCTGCTGTTAGAATTGAAAGCCTGATTGCGAAGATTGCCCGTGCGACCAGCCGCGAACCGGTCGGCAGAGATCGAGGATGTCCTGGGATTAAAAGTTGAAGTGCGATTAACCGTAGACCGTGGACCAGAATAGATCCTGGGACTGAGAGCGCTTGTGCGATTAACCGTAGACCGTGGGCCCGAATAGATCCTGGGGCTGAAAGCACTCGTGCGATTAGCTGCAAACCGGGGGCCAGAGTAAGAAGAGTAATTCCGGTTGTGAAACGCCGCTCCTGAGGAGAAGCGCGCGGATGGGGCGGAATAGCGTGCGGCGCCCGCCGAAAAGTTTCTCGGCGCGCTGGAGAAATGCGCAGCGGGCGCCGAATAATGTTGAGCCGGAGAGAAAGAGCGCCCGTTTCCTCGGGAACCGGCTTGCGCCGGTTGCAGCCAAGCAATGCTCGCAGCCACCACCACACCAAAAGTGCCGATGATTTTCATGCGTAAATCTTACGCCTCAACCCCGCTTCCAGCAAATACCAGATCAACGCTCGAGAGACGCTCAAACGCCATCCCGCGAATCCTTGCGGCGCGAGCGGTAAGGGAGCGGCACATACTCGACAGAAGGTTGCTGGCGCGTGGGCTGCGGGTAGAGATGCATCAGGTGCAGCATCGCTTTCGGCATGTCACTTCGCACCCTCAAGCCGAGATCGCGCGCCCGGTCGCAGGTGATCGGATAATCGTGCGTCCATGTGCCGCTGGTCAGCAGTTTGACCAGCTCCTTCGCTTCCTCCGCCGGATATTTATCGGCCAGTAGCTCACCTACCTCGTGTTGCATCTGAGCTATCGCTTTCTCAGCCTGATCGGCAAGAATCAATGTCCTGTCGTCCACCTCCGCGATCGGTTTCTGCCGGGCCGCCTTCAGGATCGACGCGGCCGGATACTCGCCCAGTTGCGGGTCCACCGGCCCCAGCACCGCATGTTCGGACATCACAATTTCATCCGCTGCGAGCGCGATCAAGGTGCCGCCGGACATCGCGTGGTGCGGCACAAACACAGTCACCTTGCCCTTATGCTTAAACACCGCGCGCGCGATTTGCGTCGCCGCCAGCACCAACCCGCCCGGCGTGTGCAGCACCAGATCCAGCGGGATCTCCGGATCGGTCAGGTGAATCGCGCGGAGAACCTCCTCGCTGTCGTTCACGTCAATGTAACGCAAGATCGGAAAGCCGAGAAAACTCATCGTCTCCTGGCGATGGACCAGCAGGACCACGCGCGACTTTCGCTCGCGCTCGATCCTGGCCATTAACCGTTTCCGCGTCGCCTCCAGCAACCGTTGTTTGATCACCGGCTGCAGCGCCGAGAACATGAAGAACAACCAGAATAGTTCCATTGGATCAGATCTCATCTTTCCCGAATTTCACCGGTCGCGCGGTTCCCACGCCCACTCGAGGCCGTGCTCATCGGGTTGCAACGGCCGGACTCGCCGCCGGACGAACAATCCGCATAAGAGCAGCCCTCCCACGAAGCCGCCGATGTGCGCCCACCAGGCGATGCCGCCCACCTGGCCCGGCCCGGCCAGGGCCAGCGCTCCGTTGAACAACTGGCTGAAAAACCAAAAGCCCAGGTACAACACCGCCGGCATCTCAAAAAAGAACGGGAAAAACAAGATGGGAATCATCATCACCAATCGCGCCGTCGGAAACAAGAGCACATAAGCGCCGAGCACTCCCGCGATCGCCCCGGAGGCGCCTACCGACGGCACCGTGGAGTCCGCATTCGTGAACAAATGCGTCAGCCCCGCCAGCACGCCGCAGGCGACATAGAAAAAAGCAAACCGCACGGGACCCATGCGGTCCTCGACGTTGTCGCCGAAGATCCAGAGCGTCCACATGTTGAGGAAGAGATGCAGCCAACCGCCGTGGAGGAATTGATGGGTCAGAATCGGCCAGTAGCTATCCACGGGGAAACCTACCGAGGCCGCCCAGTCCGGATGGGTGAAGCGCGCCGGCACGACACCGAACAGATAAAAGAGCTGCTCCACCGTCTCTTGCGGCAAGGCCAGCTCGAAGAAAAACACGACCGCGTTGATGAGAATCAACGCCCGCGTGACCACTGGAACCGAGAGGCTCGGCACCGAATCCCGCACCGGGAACATGTTTGGTTACTAATGCGGGCACGACCGTTGCGCGAGACAAAAGCGAGCCGCGGATCAAACGGAACCTTTATTGGGATGATTCTTTTTCCATTGCGCGCCGCCGAGCAGCGGCAGCACGAACAAGTTCGCCAGGATGTCGATGATACATCCGGCAAGAACCACCAAGCCGAACCGTTGCGTTGGCGGAAAATCCGAGAGCACGAAAATGGCAAAGCCGGCGGCAATGATCACGTCGGAATAGACAATTCCGCGCCATTGTTCTTCACGCGCCGCGACCCAGGTTTGCCATCCCTTCTTGCCTTCGCTTTGCGCGCGGCGCACGCCGAAGACAAGATGAATCATGGAATCGATCGCGATGCCGATGCAGACATTGGTGGCCGGCGCCGAGATCACATCCATCGGCACATGCAGCCAGCCGATACCGCCGAGCATGCATAACGGCACGAGGCTCAAGCTGACGATCATCGCGAGTGCCCCGCGCACCGATCGGGCCACGATCCATGCGATCACAACGAACAACACATTCAGCCAGAACAGGCCTGTGACCAGACTCGAAGCGACCATCTGCGCGAGCCGGCCTTGCAAATAGTAAATGCCGCCGACCAACACCGGCTTGAATCCGTGCTTCCGCACAATCGCGCGCAGATCGTCCACCACATCCACCCGGTACTTGTCGCGACGGGTTTCGATCATGCGCAGGAGGAACACCGCTTCCGTGCGGTCTTCGTTCACGAAGCTCCTGGCCACGCGCGAATGCTTCGGTTCCTCCATGATCCGCATGAGCGTTTCGTAGCTCAGGAAAAATGAGAACGGCACCCGGTCGCCTTCGGCCAGCAGAGTCGGAAGCGAGATAACCGTGCCGACGTCTTTGTAACGTTCGAGCGCTCCCTGCAGCGTCCACATCTTCTGGTAAGCGGCGTCCGTGTTTAGTTTGCTGCCATCCGCGGCCGACACGACGAGCTTGAGCGGATTGGAGCCGCCGCTGCGATCCACGTATTCCAGCCCGTCGCGCAGTTCCTGGTTCGGCTTGAAATAATCCAGCAGACTCGGGTCGGTGTTTATGCGGGGAAGGCCAAATCCCAAAGCGACGCTGGCCAGAATGACACCTAAGGAAAGGAACACGAAGCGGCGCGACCAAAAGTCGCGCGGCGGTTTCATCTCGACGACTTTGGTCTTGCGCGGCACGGCCCAGCGCAGAAAGGGCGGGTAAATCACATACGCGCAAATCAGCGCCACGGCTGTCCCGAGAACGCCACCGAATCCGAGTTCGCGCAACGGCTTAGCCTGCACGATCAACAAGCTGCCAAATCCAAGCGACGCGCAAACCATCGACCAAAAGGAAGCGGGAAACGTCATCCGGCGCGCCGCGGCCGCCAGATCGGGCGAGTCCTTGCCTTTGCCTCGCGCGAGCGTCTGCCAGTTGAAAGTCATGTAAACCAGATGCGACAACGCCACCACAAACACGATCGTACCGAGGTTGACCGTGAGGATCCCGATCTTTTCGCCGAAGAGGGAATCGAGGAGCAGCGTCAACAAAACCGCGCTGGTGCAAGTGGCAAGCATTCCGACAAACACGCGCAGCGACCGGAACATCACTGCCATCGTTAGGCCAAACAAAATGATGGCCGTGAGGCTGAAGTAGCGGAAGTCATGGGTCAGGCTCCGCCGGATCATTTCGACGACGTAGGGCGGACCGGCGATGTGAATCCGAAAATCCTTCTCATCGAGCTCATGCATGATCCGCTCGAAAGCTTTGATCGTCTTTTCAGGCTCCTTGTTTTCCATGAACACGATGGCGTTGCTCGATTTCCGGTCCCGGGCGATCAGAAGCCGGCTCCAAAATGGGCTCGCCACCGCGTCCGCAAAACTCTTCGGGCCATCGGTCAAACTTTTCACCGAGCTGACGGCATCGATCTCTTTGAGCTGGCGCGTAAGCCGTTGCATTCGGGCGAGGTAGCGCGGCGAAGAAATGTCGTGCGACGACACCGCGAAGATCACTTCCGTCTGCGACGGGAACTGCTTTTCGATCTTTTTGGTCTGGCGGAGCTGCGGATCTTTCGTTGAGAAGAAAAAATTCTCGTCCACCACCGGCTTCAGGTCGACAAAGGCCGCGACCAGTCCGAACAGCACGGCCGTCACCAGCAACATCAACCAGTGCATGCCTAACAAGCGAGGCTTGCTGACCATCGGACAACGTTTACCCGATTTGGCTTTCCGGCCAGCGAGACTCCTGCCCGCTTCGTGGTTGGCCTAGAAACGAAACTTCACGCCGGCTTTCTGCACTTCGCGATAAGGCAGGAGCCAGATGAGCGATTCATCGTGGAGATCGACCACCTGAATGCGGTTGCCCCACGGATCGCGAAAATCGCACCGGAACGGCGGGATCAATTTCAGTCCATACTTTTCCGCCACCTTTTTTCGCACTTCGTCCACTTGCTCTTCATCGCGCACCATGATCCCGAAGTGCCGGGTCCGATCCGGCTGGAGTTTCTCCACTTCGAAGACGGCCAGGAACTGATGCTCGCCCAACTGAAAGAACGCGTCTCCTTCGCCACTCTTCAGTTTCTTGAGGTTGAACACGTCCTCGTAAAACTTCACCGCCGCCTTCACATCATCCACCTCGATGGCCAGATGGTTGCATCCATAAACCTGCACGCTCATTGGGGAAGTTATCCGCGTTGAGTCGTGCGTCTACGATGGATAACGACCCGGAGACTTCTCTGCCTGCGCGCCCATTCACTCTCCAGAAGTCGATCTTGCACACCATATGCTATGAGGGAGGTTATCTACCGCTCCCTAGCCCCATGATTGACCAGGAAAAATTCGACCGCCTCATGCCCTTCGCTTGTCAATGGGCCACCGCGCAGGAAAAATACATTCTCAAACACGGCGCCGCCCTCGCCCCGGCCCAGATCGCCGATGCGAAGCGCGCCGGGGTGCGCGATTCGGCCCGAGTGCGGGTGCTCGTCGTCGATCGGATTCCGTTGCCCGACGACGAAGAACTCGCCGAAGCTGCGCAGCGCGCCCAAATCATAACGAGCGCGTGTCGCGGCGTGGCCATCGGCCACGGGATCATCATCCGGGCGGATAGCTGGCAGAACCGCGAGCTGCTCCTGCATCAACTCGTGCACGTCGCGCAATGCGAGCGCAGCGGCGGTCTCGAATCCTTCGTCAGCGAATACCTTTGCGATCGTCGCACGAGCCGCGACTTCAGTGTCGGCTCCCTCGAAGACGAAGCCCGCGGTCTGGCCCGCGAGATTTGCGCCGCCGACAAAGCGGCAAAGCAACCAGCGTAGCTCCGCCCTGTAGCGGCGGTCTCTGACCGCCGATTGCCTTTGACTTGGACGGTGAGACACGCCGCTACAATTGAATTACGATCGCGGGCGATCTCTGTCCTCCGTCCTCTGTCTTACTTCTTCGCCCCCAGCAATCCCTCTTTGAGCCCCGCATTCGGCGGATTCTTTCCGATCCAGCAGCGAATCAACTGGCGACCAAAGGCTTTGTCTCCGACCGATCCTGCCTTTTGCCCGCGGATCATTACTTCCACGCCGTCGGCCAGGAAATGGAAAGCCATCGTCTCACCCTTCTTCATGTCCTTCATCAGGCCCTGAAGCTTGCTGAGATCCGGCTTGAGCTTCGCGCAATCCGCCACGCAATTTTTCTCGAACCCTTCCTGAAACGCTTCCGCCATCTGCTTCGCGCTCACCTCCCGCATGAATACCATCTCAATGCTCTTGACCTGGTCCGAATTCACGATCGTCTCCGCGTCTCTCGAGGGATTTTCCAGATACAGTCCCGCTGCATACACATTCACCTTCAGAATGGTCGCCTGCCTTAGACCGGTCCCATTCAACTTAAGCGTCTTGCCTTCCAGCGTGACCTGATCCGGCAATTTCACGCCACTGATTTCAGCCGCCGCGGCGTTGCCCCCGCTCAATAAGAGCGACGCGAGTGTGGAAACAATCAGCGGGACCAGCTTCAATGCGATTCTATTTGTCATCATGGTGCGCCCCTTTGGCTCTGGCGTCGACGTTAGCGTTAGATCGCCGCCCATTTCGAGAAGAATCGCGCAGGGCGCACCGCTCGGCGGTCTCTGACCGCCGGGAAAGGCATCTGGAGGCCATTAAGCAGAAAGGGATCAGTGGCAGCCGAACGGATGAAACGCTTATCTACAGCAATGGCCGCGCAAAGCTTTACTATGTTTGGGAGATAAGTGGAACTCTGAACCATTGCCTGCTCCGAGTGCGCGACGAGTAAAGACTTGCGCCTAACCCAAGCAGCCAACGGTAACAGCGTTCTCGGAGCGCCCGCCTCCATCTAGCCCTATCGGAATGTTTCAGGCATTGTCCTGCGACAAGATGAGAACGGAGTAAGGCCCCACACCTATGTTGGCTTGAACCGGCATCCCGTCCAATGAGTCCCCGCCAGCCCAGGTATCGTAGCCGGCCTGATTGCCAAAGTCCGCGCTGTAACCGCGCCAGTCGCTATTGAAACGCACCCGCCAGCCGCCGGCTCGCGGGAACCCTAACGCATAGCTGTCATAGCTGCGGTTGCCAAAGTTTGTCACGATCAGCACATCGTCGCCAGGCCCGCCGTTTTCCCAACGATGAAAGGCCATCACCTTATCGGCGTTGTTGACGTGATGGACGTTGATTTGCTGGCCGCGAAGGCCGCGCGTCTGGTCAAACCAGTTGCGGCGCAGGCGAATCAGGTCGCGATAGAGAGCATTGATACCCGCGTAAGTATCAAGCTTACTCCAATCCAAAGGAGCCGAGTCGCGGAAGTATTTGTCTTCAAGAAACTCCTGGCCCTGGAAGATCATTGGGATGCCGGGCGCAGTAAAGACGAGCGCGGCGCCGAGAGTGGAACGCTTCCGTGAAAACCAACTCGCGGCATTGCCAGGCCAGATTTCTTCCGGCACGCGCGCGTGGCCATTCGCCACCTCGTCATGCGATTCGGTGTAGATCACCCGCTGCTCCGCAGCGCCATTATAGCGGTGATAGAGTGCGTCGCGGACGGCAAAGAGATTCCGTTCCGCATCGTTTTGGGCGATGACCGCATCCCGGATGGGATGCACGAAACCCGCGTCCCATTGCGAGCCAAAGCCTGCTCCGCCGGCCTCAATCTCCCTGGTAATCCATTCGTTATCCTGCAAATCCTCGGCGATCGTGATCTTCCACGGCTGGGTGGCGCGGATTTCATTATGGATCCATTGCAGAAGGCTCCAGCCATCGGGTAGCTCGCGGCCGTTGACGCCACGGATGTTGCTCACCGAATCGAAGCGCAGTCCGTCCAGACGATATTTGTTTAACCAAAAGAGAGCGTTGTCGCGCAAGTATTGCCGTACTTCCGGCCGGCCGTAATCAGGACGGGTATCGCCCCAATCCGTGTGCGAGCGATTGTTGTCATAGAAATAAATACCGCCGTTGTGATTCTCATCGCTCCAGCCGTCGAACCGCCAGAGATCGAGGTCCCCGGGACCGAAGTGATTGTAAACCACGTCCATGATCACCGCGATGCCCAGGGCATGCGCCGCTTTCACAAATCGCTGAAGACCCTGGGGCCCGCCCAGCGCGGATTCCACGGCAAAAGGGTCGCAGGGATTGTAACCCCACGAGAAGCTCATGGGGAACTCCAGCACCGGCATGATTTCAATCGCATTGATACCCAGATCGCGCAGGTAAGGCAGCTTCGGCATAATGTCATCGAACATGCCCGGACCGGCGCCGCTGGAGTCGTTGAAGCTGCCGACGTGCATCTCGTAAATCACAAGCTCGTTTCGGGGCGGCATCGTGAAAACCTCACCCGCCCAGTCGAAATCAGGATCGTGGATGATGGCGTTGCCCGACGAGTTCACCACTTCGCTCGCATACGGATTCTTATGCCAGAGCAGTTGAGCGCCGTTATGGATCACAAACTGATATTCATCGCCGATCTTCGCTCCCGGTACGTCCACCGACCAATAACCATTGCCCTCGCTGGCAAATGGATTGGCCGTGGTGCTCCACCGGTTAAAGGTTCCGGCCGCAAACACGCTCGAGGCGAAAGGCGCCCACACTCGAAAGGTCACGCCACCATCATAAAGAATCGTGCCCATGCCCGGGCGGAGAGACGCCGCCACCGCTGGTAGGACAATGGGATTACTGGGAGGCACGGATGTCGTATAACATTCCACCGTGTCAAATCTCAAGCAATTTCGGCCAATGAGTGCACAGGGGGTCGCAATGAATCGGTCTTATTTCGAGAGGCTGCGAATCAAACATCTGACGCGCACAATCCGACAGAGGCGGTCAGAGGGCAGAAGTTGGAGAGCGCAGGACGGAGTGGGACGGCTGTAGCGGTGCGGAAATACGAAGCAAGGAGGTACACGGAGGAGATAAAAAATGAAAACATCATTAATCGCATCGGCAATGGCGGGTCTGGCAGCGGCTTTGGTTCCCATGAGCGGCCTCGCGGCGCCGGGCGATCTCTACGTAACGGACCTTGTCAGCACGATCTACAAATTCGCTCAGGATGGTAGCAAGACCATCTTCGCCTCCGGCCTGAGCAAGCCTTACGGCCTGGCCTTTGACGGCTCCGGGAATCTGTTTGTGGCGGACTCCGACTCCGGCAGCGGCGCCATCATCAAATTCCTTCCGGATGGATCAAGAATCACCATTGCCGGCGCACTCAACTCTCCCTTGGCCGTGGCCTTTGATCGCACGGGCAATATGTTTGTGGCGGAGTATGGCGAGAACAGAATCCTCAAATTCTCGCCCGGTAATCCCACGACAATCTTTGCCTCCGGGCTCGGCCGCCCCACGGCCCTGGCCGTCGACAACGCGGGCAATGTGTATGAGGCGGACTTTCTCAGCGGCGCGATCCTAAAATTTACGCCCGCTGGAACCAAGAGCACCTTCACCTCCGGGTTAAACCAGCCGGTAGGCCTGGCCTTCGATAGCACGGGCAATCTGTTCGTGGCGGACCAAGCCGCCAATACGATTCTTAAATTCGCGCCGGATGGAACCAAGACGACCTTCGCCTCCGGGCTCAGCCATCCGATAGGCCTCGCATTTGATAGCGCGGGCAATTTGTTTGAGGCGGACTCGACCAGCGGCACGATCTTCATCTTCACTCCCGCTAAGTTCCCGTTCGCCACTGGGGTAGGCAGCCCAGTTGGCCTGGCCTTTGAACCGACGCGTCATCAGTTTCTCAATGTCAGCACCCGCGCCCTGGTCGGGACAGGGGATAATGTCCTGATCGGCGGTTTCATTATGAACGGAAATGGCCAGGTAGATGAGGCGGTGGTGGTGAGGGCCATCGGGCCGTCGTTGACTGCTTTCGGCGTGGCCGGCGCGCTCCAGGATCCTGTGCTGGAATTGCACGGCCCGGACGGCACGCTCATTACCACAAACGATAGTTGGAAAACGCGGTCAGACGGAAGCAGCCAGCAAGCGCTCATCGCGTCGACGGGCCTTGCGCCGACGGACGATCGTGAATCGGCCATCTACGCGACGTTGCCAGCCGGCCATTACACGGCGATTGTGCGCGGCGTGAGTAACACCACCGGCGTCGCTATCGTCGAGGTTTATAACTTGCAGTGACCCGCCTTCGCAAAGGCTACGGCGTGCCAGGGGACGGAGGGCAGCCTGCCAAGCCGTCGCCTCGGCGTAGGCCGGAGGTCGGAGGTCGGAGGTCGGAATAAAAGAGTAACTCTTAACTACTAAATTCCTGCTTACCCTCCGAAAAGCGGTCTGTGTTTGCGCTTGTTGCGGGCGTTGTCGGGTTCCACCTTCACGAGGGTGCCTGCGTCGGTGACACAGACCTTCGTCCATTTGCCGTCGGTTCCTTTTACCTCTGCATAGTAGTAGAGAATGCCGTTCACGGTCTCCTGGTCCACTTCCTTTACCTTGCCACCGGCCAGGTTATTTTGAATCGTCGTCCGCACGACTGCGGGCACATCCTTCCAAGACACTGTTAGGCCGCGTGGCTTCTTCTCTTTAGCAAAGACGGAGCCGGTAAGCGCCACCACGGCGATGATGGCAACTGAAGTTTTGATGGTCTTGTTCATGGTGAGAGGTTCGCCACGGCGAATTGTCTTTGGTGGATCAGTAGAGAAACACGTCGACGACTCAATCGTCGCGGAAAATTTGCCGGCAGCAGCCAGCGATGGACGCGCGCGCGAACCAAGGTCATGGATCTGACTTCCGAGCATCCATTCTGGCCGCTGCAAGATGAGAGGCCCGCTATTTATCCGGCGCTCAAGGAGGATTTGGACTGTGAAGTTCTCGTGCTCGGCGGTGGCATTACCGGCGCTTTCATCGCGCATCATCTGGTAAAGGCAGCAGGCGACGCGACGCGAAATTGTTGCGGGAAGAATGCACGGCGCGGCAAGCAGCCGGGATCGCGGTCGAGTATCTGGACGAGCGCGAACTCAGCGCGATGTTTTCTTTTCAACGATCCTCCGCTCTCCTCTCGCAGGATGCCGCGGAAGTAGACCCTTATCGGCTTACGCACCAGCTCCTGGCGCATGCGGCCGAAAGCGGGCTGCGAATCTACGAACGAACGGAAGCAGGAAAACATCAAGCTGACCAAAACGGGACGACTATTGAGACTGCGCAAGGCTATAAAGTAACTGCTCGCCACATTGTCTTCGCGACTGGTTATGAGTCGGTGGAGTTTCTGCCGAGGCGGGTGGCCAGGCTAATCAGCACGTTCGCTTTTGTCAGCCGGCCGCTCATCAGCTTCGATGGCTGGTGGGAGCGGTGTCTTATTTGGGAAACGGCGCGCCCTTATCTTTACCTGCGCACAACTGCCGATGGCCCCGCGCTCGTGGGCGGTGAGGATGTTCCGTTTCGCGAACCGGCGCACCGCGACCGGCTTATCCCGGAAAAGACCGCGCAACTCGCCGCGCGTTTCCGTGAAATGTTTCCGCGAATCGACCTCGAGGTGGATACCTCCTGGGCCGGCACCTTCGCGGAAACAAAGGACGGACTCGCTTACATCGGGTCGGTCCCGGACTTTCCGCGTTATCTGTTTGCCCTGGGCTTTGGGGGCAACGACATCACCTATGGCGTCATCGCGGCGGAAATCATCCGCGACCAGATTCTGCAACGGCCGAATGCCGCGGCCCGCCTCTTTCGCTTCGACCGCTGAGCGACAAGCGTTGAGAATCGGTTCTGCCGCCGGGTCACCAGCCTGGCGCGTCCGATCCGATAACGAGGGCGGATACGAACCATAACCGGCCAGGCGAGCTTCCCGACATCACCGTGAAAGCTGGAAGGCATCCTTCGCTTCACCCAAAATCGAAACGCCCTACATTCATGAAATCTTTCCTTCTCACCTTGTCGTTATTCGCGATGCTCGTCGCTCAGAGCGCGCTCGCCGCGCAAGACCCTTCGATCGATCGTTTACTCAGCAAGCTTCCGCCGCCGGAGAGATTAGTCGATCCGGCTATCAACGATCCGCTGGCCAAACAAATGATTGCGGCCGCTAAAGCGCAAAACTTCGGCAACGCTCTCGATGCTTCGCGCAAACTGGCCGGTCGCTATCCGAAAAGTCTGGGCGCACAGATGGTTCATGGGATGCTAGCGATAGCTCTGCGCCGGTTCCCCGAAGCTTCGACTGCCTATCACAAGGCTCTATCTATCCGGCCGGATTTTGCGGCTGGTTACGTTGGCCTGGGCGTCTCCGAATTTTTCCAACGGCACTTCGGCGCGGCATTGGCGGATTTCAAGCAGGTCACCCGGCTCGACCCCAAGGCCGAGCTTGGATGGACCGGCGCGAGCGCGTGTGCCGAAAGGTTAGGCCGCCGGCGGGAGAGCTTGGAATATGCGCGGCGCGCTACTATCGCTGCTCCTTCTTCCGCCGCGGCGTGGTATCAACTGGCCAGAGAAGAAGGCCTTTTTGGAAACAGACAGACCGCCGCGACTGCGCTCGCCCGCGCCAATAAGCTGCAACGGAACGCGCCCTCGTTGCGCTCGAGCCGCCCGCCCGGTGGCGCTGCCGGACAATTGCCGAAGCCGCGACACTCCTAACGAAGGAGAGAGCACGGACCCGCTACGGATCGTTGCGGCCAGGACTGAATGCCTCGCTCATCGTCCAAGTAAAAAGTAAAACCTAGAAACGGTGACAGCCGCGCGAGTCTTTCTCTTAACGCTGATGGCGATGACGGCTTTTGCCGGTAACTCGCTGCTCTGCCGGCTGGCCCTGAAACAAACGAGCATTGACGCCGCCAGCTTTACTTTCATCCGCATCATTTCCGGCGCCGTGGCGCTTTGGTTTATCGTGCAAATGCGCGAAAGATCGCTCGAGAAAGCGGGAAGCTGGATTTCGGCTGCGGCCCTTTTTGCTTACGCGGCTGGATTTTCATTCGCGTATCTAAATCTGCCAGCCGGGACGGGAGCATTGCTCCTCTTTGGGGCCGTGCAGGCGACGATGATTATCTGGGCGCTGCGAAGTGGAGAACGCCTGACCATCCGGCAAGGCCTGGGTCTCGCGCTGGCGCTGGCCGGGCTCGTAGCGCTGGTGCTGCCCGGGCTCTCGGCGCCGCCTCTCGGCGGATCGATCCTGATGTTCGGCGCCGGCATTGCGTGGGGGATCTATTCGCTCCGTGGCAAAAGAGCGGGCGATCCGGCTCTGGCCACGGCGGGAAATTTTTCGCGCGCTGTGCCGATGGCGGCCGTTCTTAGCCTCGCTTTTCTGCCATGGGCAAAACTCGACAGGGCCGGCATCGGATACGCGATTGTTTCGGGAGCGATCGCGTCCGGAGTCGGTTACGCGATCTGGTACACGGCCCTGCCCAGCTTGAGAGGAGCGAGCGCGGCGAGCGTGCAACTCATTGTGCCTGTCCTGGCCGCAGTGGGAGGCATCCTGTTTCTGCAGGAGTCGATCACACTACGTCTTCTTGTCGCGTCGATCGCGATCCTGGGCGGAATCGGGTTGGTTGTGATCGAGCGAGGAAAGAAAGACGAGAGCGGCAAGGAGCCGCCACCGTCCTAGCTCTCTTTACCGACAAAGAGCGCGAGAGCCAACGCTAAGGAAGCGGCAAACCCACCGAGCGCGACCGCGATAAGGATCAAGATTCCGGCGTCCTCCAGTAAGGCGAAGAAAAGTCCCATAGCGAAGCAATCCCCGGGGCCCATCCCCGTATCATTAGCAACACCGCGCACGTGCAAAGGTTGCGCAGAAGAACCGGAGAACTGATCGGCGGATCAGCGTTTTCGAGGTGGCTTCACCAGTTTCCGCAAACGCTGCGTGGTCTCATCGCGGTCAATCTTACTCGCCGCCACGTCGAGCACGAATTCTTCCCATTCATTACCATCGGGCGCCACATCGATTCCATTCAACCTCAGGAACACAATCGCCGCCATCATCGCCGTCCGCTTGTTCCCATCGAGAAAGGGATGATTGCCACAAATGTAAAAGAGATAGGCTGCGGCCACCTCCACGATATCAGCGTAGGGCGACTTGCCTCCGAAACTTGACTGCGGAGTCAGCACCGCCGACGCGAGCAGGTTCTCGTCACGAATGCCGTGCAAGCCGCCGAATCGACCAAGCGCTTCCCCGTGAATCTCGCGAACGATATCGACGCTGAGATGAACGCAATCGTCAGGCGTTGCGTTCACGCCAGCCTGCGCAATGTCTTTCGATAATCCTTCGCCGTTTTCTTGATTACCGAAGTGATTTCTTTTTCCGATGGCCCCTTGCGGAGCGGCATTAGGACGATGGCCCCACTGTCCGGCATCACGGTTACGTTTATCTGGTCTCCCACTTTTACCCGCGCCAGGTCCATGAGAGCCGCATCGAAAATGAGGCCCTGCGAATTGCCGATCTTCGAAATCGTCTTGGTCATGCGGTAATACTATGTTTTACACTGCGGTTTGGCAACCGCGGCGGCACGGCCAAGCTTCCTGTTTCCAGGAATTCCTGATTAGCTGAGCGCCCATGAAAGAGCGGCACAAGGAAATCGGCGCGGCTTTGCCGGCAGACTTGAACGCGCTCCCGCGGCTTCGCGGCTTCAGATTGCGCGGACTGGAGATGACGCGGCTGGAAACTTTTATCGACGCCGCGTTTGCCTTTGCCATCTCGATGCTGGTCATCGCCGCGCAACAAATCCCCGATAACATCCAGGCGCTTCTGGAGGCGTTCAAGAACGTGCCGACTTTTGTCTGTAGCATCGCGGTGCTCGGGATCTTCTGGCGGGGCCATTGGTTATGGAGCCGGCGCTATGGCCTCGAGGATGGCGTTTCGATTCTGATCAGTTGGGCGATGATCATGACGATCCTGATCCTGATCTACCCCTTGAAGGCGATTTTCGGCGCCATGTGGTATTCGCTGAGTAATGGCCAGGTGGGGCAACCGTTCTCGCTCCACACCACCGAAGCGCAGGCCAGAGCGCTCTTTGCGATTTACGCGCTCGGGACCATCGCCCTCGCCGCCGAAATCCTCCTGCTGAATCTCCGAGCCTGGCAATTGCGCGAGCCCTTGCGGCTGGATGACCGGGAGAAATTGATGACACGCGGCGAGCTGATCGGCTGGTCCATCCCGGTGAGCGTAGCGACGGTGTCGCTGGTCCTGGCGTTTACTTTGCCGCAAGGAAAAATCTCGTGGTCGGGCTGGGTCTACTTCTCGATGGCGGTTCTGGTGCCGCTGCGCAGGTTTTTCCAAAAGAAGGCGGAAGCAAAAATCACAAAGTAGAAAGCTTGGAGAAGCTTTAGTTTCGCCTGGCGAATGAGGGCGGTTTGCGCTTCCAACCGAAAGCGAGGGTCGATAGCCTGACTGCTTATGCTAAAGCGAATCCTCTTTCTTCTCGTCCTCTGTGCCTCAGTGGCCTCCGCCGCGGAGACTTCCTCACCGGGCGCGGCCAACAATCCCCCAAGCGAAGCTTCCATCAAACAGCTCCTCGAAGCTGCTCAGGCCCGCAAGCTCATCGACTCGGTCATGGCCCAGATGGACACCGTCATGAAACAAACCATCCAGCAAGCCACCCAGGGTCAGCCGGTCCCAGCCAAGGTCCAGAAAGATATCGATAAGCGAGAGGCGGAAATGATGGCGGCACTCAAGGAACTGCTCGATTGGAACAAACTCGAGCCGATGTACGTGCGGGTTTATCAGAAATCGTTTACGCAATCGGAAGTCGACGGGATGATCGCGTTTTATAAAACGCCCGCCGGTCAGGCCGTGATCAGCAAGATGCCGGCGGTGATGCAAAACACGATGAACGAAATGCAGCAAATGATGGGTCCGATGATGCAGCGCCTCCAGAAGATGCAGCAGGATGTAGTGGCGGAGATGAAAGCGGAAAAGGAAAAGAAAGGCGGCTGAGACAGAGGACGGAAGTCAGAGGGCAGAAGTCAGAGTTTGCGGGCAGCAATGATGTAGGCGGCTTTCGGAATGGCGAAGCCGGCGCCTTGGGCGTAGGGACGGACGGCTTGTTCGATGGCCGATTGAATGGCGTCGCGGGCCTCGGGTGTTTGCCGGGCAAGCAGGCCGGCAGTGCGAACGCCGGCTTTTAGTTCGGCGTCGAAGATGAAGCGCGCGCTCGGGACTTTCCATTCGATGGTGTGCACTGTGAAACTCATCGAAGCGCCGTCGAACCCGGCGCGCTCGAGCGCTTTTCTGAATTCCTCCGGACCAGCGAATAAGTAGTAAGGCGGGCCTTCGGGAAGATCGATATCCAGATTCGCGTGCGCCTGGATGGCGTCGTCCACGAGTTTCACGAACGGATTTTCCCTAACGTGCGCCCAGGTCGTGAACCCGAATCTCCCGCCGGGCTTGAGGACGCGGCCCGCTTCGGCGCAAGCGCGCGCCGGATCGGCCAGATGCAGCAGAGCGAAGTTGGCCAGAACACGATCGAAGCTGCTGTCCGCGCACGGCAGGTTTTGCGCGTCCCCTTTGCGGAATTCGATCCGCGGAAACATTCGCGTGGCGATTCCGACCATCTCCGCGGAGAAATCGAGGCCAATTGGATTGGCGCCGCGTTCCGCCGCGGCGGCGGCGACGTAGCCGGGGCCGCAACCCACGTCGAGGATCGACATCCCCGCGGTAACGTCCGCGGCTTCGAGGAGCGGCGGGATGAATTGCCGCGTCGAACTCGACCAAACCGAATCGTATTTATCGGCGACGCCCTGCCAGCCTTCGTGTTCAAATCGAGTGAAGCGGTCCATGAGCGACGAAGAAAGAATGAAGGATGAAGCGCGCAGCGTCCAACGAAGAAGCTTGTCGCGCGGGAGAGCGGATGACACGATCCGGGTCATGAACTGGATCGCGATTTTCTGCGCGGGTGCGGCCTACTGGGTTTTGGCTTTCGTCTGGTATTCGTTTCTCTTCGGCGGGATCTGGGGCGCGGAACAAATAAATTGCCGCGGCACAACCGGACCCGAGGCGAACAAAAGGGAATTCGCCAGCATGTTGCTCGCGACCTTCGTCTCGAATCTCGTGACCGCGGCAGCAATCGCGTTTCTCCTTCGGCGCACCGGAATTGTGGACATGCCTCACGCCCTAAAGCTCGGCGCGGGCGTGGCCCTGGGATTCTGCATCACCACGTTAACGATCGTGCATGTGTGGGAACGGAAATCGACCAAGGTCTGGATGATCGACGCCGGCTACCATCTGGTCGGCGGCCTCGTCGCCGCCGCGATCCTCGTTGCCTGGCGCTGATTATCTGACCACCGACCTCGGGTTTCAGGCCACGTTCTTCGGAAGCACGAGCGCGGCCACCATGCCGACGAAGAAGAAGCCGACGATCTGGATAAACATGTACGACGCGGTGTAGACCGTGGGAAAGCCCCACCAATTCCAATAGGAAACATTGGTCGCTATCGCAGCTAAAATTCCTGCCACCGTGACAAAGCCAAGCCGTCCGCCGAAAGAACCGATGCGGGTTTGCGCGAGCAGGAAAACTGTGAGGAGCGCCTCGAGAAGCTCGGTCGCAAATTCGATCGTCAAGTATTTCGACATCACCATCGGGCGCGATCCCGCGGGATGATACATCAGCAGGCCCGAGGGATTTCTCTCGAGCTTGGCCTCATAATCCTTCATCGCTGCCCTGCGCTGGGCGTGCGTCGCGTCCGGGCCCAGACCCATTCCTGGAAAAATGTAGAGCCCGGTTTTCGCGCCAATGCTGCTCTGCATGGCGGTCATCAACGCTTCGTCATTTGGGATTTCTCCGATGCCGGCTTCGCCCAGGGGAAGGGCCATGTGTGCGATGGACGTCCAGACAAACATGGCGATTGCACCAAGGATACCGGCGAGAATAATGCGTGTAGCTGACATAGGTGTGTGCCTCCTGTTAGATCGGCGATTATGGGGAGAAGGCGGAGGGAAGTAAAGCTGAGTTGCAACGGCGCAACGAATCAACGATTCAACGCCACCATGTTTCTCACTGAAGAACAAGTCCGCGCGGTTCTGCGGATGGAGGAATTAATTCCGGCGATGGCGGGGGCCTTGCGTGATCTGTCGGCGGGGAAGGTGCAGCAGCCGATGCGGACGGTCCTGCCCGTAACCGAACACAAAGGATTTTTCGCGGTGATGCCTGCTTATGGCGGCGCGCTCGGGGCAAAGCTGGTAACGTTCTATCCTCACAACACCAAGGTGCATACGCATCATGCGATGATCCTTCTTTTCCGCCCCGAAACGGGCGAGCCGCTCGTGACGATGGATGGACGGCTGATCACGGAGATGCGCACGGCGGCGGTCTCGGCCGTGGCCACGGACGCACTCGCGCGCGCCGATGCCTCTGTGTTGGCGATTCTCGGATCTGGCGTGCAGGCGCGGAGCCATTTGGAAGCGATGCGGATCGTGCGGAAATTTCGCGAGGTGCGCGTCTGGAGTCCGCGGAATGCGCACGCCTTCGCGAAGGAATTCGATATCCGGGAGGCGGCGTCGGCGGAGGAAGCGGTGCGCGGGGCGGATGTGATCGTAGTGGCGACGGCCGCGACGACACCCGTGTTGATGGGTGAGTGGTTGTCGCCGGGAGCGCACATCAATGCGGTCGGCGCGACGCGCCCGAACTGGCGCGAATTGGATGACGAACTTCTGAGCCGGGCGCGGATTTTCGTGGAGGCCCGGGAAGCGGCCATGAAGGAATCGGGCGACGTGATCGCGGCTGGGAATATTTTCGCCGAGATCGGCGAAGTGCTGGCGGGAACAAAGAGCGGGCGGGAGTCGAAAGAAGAGATGACGCTGTTCAAGTCAGTGGGCGTGGCGGTGGAAGATATCGTGGCGGCGGATTTGGTGTGGCGGGGCGCGCGAAAATCGTAAGACACCGTGCAAATCCTTGCCGATCAAAACTTGACGGCTTAAAGCCGTCAAGTTTTCGGCGGTGTAAAAACTCCTTTTAGTTCGACAACAGCGGGTTTCGTTTAGTAAGACGCTAAACGATTCAGCTGACGGCTGCCTTTCCAAATAGTTATGTGGAACCTCTCTCTACCTTGGTGGGAATTCGTCATCCGCGGATTGATCGTTTACGTCTTTCTGATCGTGCTTCTGCGTTTAACCGGGAAGCGGCAGATCGGCCAAATGGCGCCATTCGATCTCGTGCTGCTCCTCGTTCTGAGCAACGCGGTCCAGAACGCGATGAACGGCGGCGACAACTCGGTGCTGTCGGGAATAATTTCAGCGGTCACGCTGGTGGCGGTTAACTGGCTGGTAGGCCTGTTGACCTATAAGAGCAAGAGAATGGAAGCGCTGGTGGAAGGGCAGCCGGAGGTGCTCATCCATAACGGCAAGCTTTTCGAAAAGGCGCTGAAACACACGATGATCACGCAGCATGAGTTGATGACGGCGCTACGCGCGGCCGGTTGCGCGGAAGTGCGCGATGTTCACGCCGCCATGCTCGAAACGGACGGCTCGATCAGCGTGATCCCAAAGAACAAAGGCTAAGTCGCCTAGCTGAGCCGGAAACGCTCCATTAATTGCTGGCGGAGATCGTTCTGGATTTCCGGCCGCAATCGGCTGAGGACTTTTTCGCGCCGCTCGGGATCCATCGCCACCAGCTCGCGCAGGAATTTATCGCGGGTTCTTCTTTTTTCGTAACGCGTCCAGGCCACACCGGCGGCGAGAAGAGCGCAGATCACCCAGATAGTGATCGAAGTTCCCGTGGTGATCGCGAGCGTCGACGACATTTAGCGAGTGCTTTCTGGCGTGCGCGGTCCCTGAGCCGAAGTGATGCCGACGCTGGTCTCGGTGGAAGCACAGCCGCCCAAAACGAAAAGAGACGAGAGAGCGAGAATACCGGCAGCGGCGAGTGAAGAGACGCGAGTGACAGAAGTCATCCAATGAAGCTTGCGGAAAACGGAGACGGGTGACAAGCGGCGAGTGACAACGGAACGGGCGAGAACTTCTCAGAGTCCCAGGTTGTATACTTCGATAAGTCCGATGCCGGTGCCGCCGGCGCGACCGGTGAGGACTGCGGTGTAGGGACCGGCGGGAAGCGTAGCGACAATCGCCGATTCTCGATCGTCCGCGGGTGGAATACCGGTCGCTTCGATCTCCGCTTGCTGCGCGTCTTTCCAGTTATCGTTAAATGCAATCGAAACGCCATTGCCGTCGTGCAACTCCAGCGTCGGATCGGCGAGCGGCCGACCGATCCCCGCGGCCGCGAGCGACGGGCCGATGGCGCGAACGATTACTTTGGAGCCGCCGCTTCCCCCGGCGAGAATAAATCCCGCGATCATCACGTGGTCGCCGCCATCAATGAAACCGCGCGTGCTGATGTTGGCCAGTTCCGCGGGGATCGCGCCACTCAGATCGTAAACTTCCACGAGCGCGACACCGCTGGTGGCGCGGCGGCCTCTGACAATGGCGGTGTAGGCGCCAGGCGACAGTGCCGCGAGAATGGCCGCTTCATGATCGTCGGAAGGCGGGATGCCGGTGGCAATGATTTCCTGTTCCTGGGAAAATTTCCAATTGTTGTTGAACGCGATGCGGTGGCCATCGGCACCGCGAAGTTCCAGGACAGGATCGGCGAGCACATCGTCGATGTCGGCTTTCTCCAAAGAAGGCCCGATCGCTCTGAGCAACACTTGCCTCGGGCCGCTGCCGGTGAGGATGAAACCCGCGATGAGCACATTGTCGCCGGTCTGGACTCCGAGGCGCGTCGAGATATTGAGTGCCTGAGACGGCGCGCCCGACGCGGTCGGAAGAAGCGCAAGCTGCGCGATGGGGTTCCACGGCCCGCCCTGGCTCTCGTAAACGCTGCCGCTCGTCGCCGGCTGTGTCGTCAAGTCCCAGAAACTGACGGGACCAAAGATGCGCTCGAGGGTGTAATTCCCCGCCAGCTCCTCCGTCATCGGATCTGTCCACGCGACGCGGCCATTTGGCGTGCCGTCGCCGTTGCTGTCCGCCAGCGGATTGCCGTTTAAATCCATGCTGCCGAACTCAGAGAAGCGGGTGAGCGGATCGCGGTTGACCGTTGGATCGACGCCGGACATTCCGACCTCGTTCCAAGGATCCCAGCCGTCGGAAATAATGTGATGGCCCATCCTCGTGCGTATGAATATCACGCTGGAATTCGTCACCGGGTCCCACCATTCCCATGGCCGGCCGAGAAACACGGTTCCAGGCAGAGCTGACGTGTGATCGTCGCCCGGCTTGCGGTCGACTCCCGGCATGAGAGCGCAATCGAGGAAAATGAATCCGTTCGCCGTCGTCCGTTTCGTGTTGGCAGCCGTGATCCAGCCGGAATCCGTGCTCTCGATCGTGCAATGATCGAACACGGCTGTCGCGTCGCCGAAAATGAAATCGGCGTCTCCCGTGATGAAGCTATCGCGAAAATACTGCCGCGACATTTCGTCGACCATCAAGGTGTCTTGATAGCCAAGAACCCGGACGTTATCGAAGATGACGCGATCCGCGGCTGAGCGCACGGCCACTGCCGCCGTCACATTTTTGTCCGGCATCGAATTCTCGAACGTCATGTTGCGCGCCATGAAAGCAGTAGCGCCATCTTGGATCTCGACCACCTGACCCCAGGTAAACTGGTTGCCAGGCCCCACCATCCGGGAGAAAACGATCGTCGTCGCGTCCGGTGAAGGACCGGTCCCAATGAAGCTGATATACGGCTGGTTGACCGTGACGATCTCGTGGTAAGTGCCGGGCGCGATAAAAATGTTGGCGCGATTGAATTCGCTTTGGCCGGCCACCGCATCGACGGCATCCTGCACCGTGGCGTAAGCATTTTGGTTGTTCGGATCGACGTGGTAATCAGTCGCGCCGGCCGTGCTCAATGCCGGGAGCAGCGACGCCACTAAAAATAACGACAACGCTCCGTCGACCTTCCTGGAGGATAGGCGACACATCGATGGTTCAACCCTCTCTGTGCCTGCGAGTTTCAAATTTTCTCGGAGCAAATACAAACCAAAAAATCAAGGCGAGCATTTCGCCCGTAATTATTTTCAGCCGAATTCGACGCTCACCCCCGCGGTGCGGTTCGAATCAATAGGAGAGACGTGTGCTTGTTCGATAATGGGGCAAATGCTTGATTGAACGACCTCAGAAAAAATTTCCGGCTCATGGAACACAAAATATTCCTCGGCAAATACCGCGTCGCCCTCAATGAACTCGAGGGCCCGGCGGAGCTGCGCGACCATCCGTTTCTTTTCGAGGCCGACGACATCGTCGCGGAGAAAAAAGTCAGTTTGGAATTGGTCCCGGCCGCATTGCTGAAACCGGCGGTGCGGGAAAAACTCGAAGCAGAAGCTGCTGCCGCGAAAAAGCTCGATCAGATCAACATCCCGGCGCTGCTCGATTTCGGCATCGAGGACGACCAGCTCGTTTACGTGACCGAGTATGTCGACGGCACCAGCGCGGAAGAATGGGTGAACGGCAACGGCCCTATGCCGACCGGCGCGGTCTTGCGCATCGGTTTGCAGGTAGTGAGTGCATTGGGCGCTGCTGCGTTTCAAAAAATTTCGCATCACGCCATTAATCCCGGCAATCTAGTTCTCGTCCCCGGCCAGACGGCGGAAGGCGATTGGCCGCTGGTGAAAGTGCTGCACTTTGTCGGCGTCGCGCCCATGTCCCTCGGCACCGATGAGGCCGTGGCCGCTTTCGACAGGTCGACGCATTACGCGAGTCCCGAGCAACTGAAACAAGGCACGGTCGATTTCCGCTCGGAGATTTATTCGCTCGGCTGCACGATGTGGTTTCTGCTTACGGGCGCCCCGCCCTTGATGGTGGCGAAAGGTCCCGTGGCGCTGCATCAAACGAACATCGGACTGGCGGTCGACAAGTTGCAAGGCATGCCGAAACGCGTGCGGCGATTGCTCGCGCAAATGTTGTCCGTCGATCGGGAAGCGCGGCCACACGATCCGCTCGGGTTCTACCGGCAAATCCAGGATTGCCTCGCGCAAGTCGATCGGCGGGAGACAATGGCGCGGCGCTTCGGCGTTCCGTTCCTGTCGCGAACAAAACTGTTTCGGAATCCGGCGCGCCGTCCTCTTCCGAGGAAAGCGCTCGCGCTCGCCGCCGTCTTGCTGGCGATCGGCGCCGTCGCCGCGTTCATTCTGCCGGCGTACCTCCATCACCAGCGAGTCATCCAGGCCGAGGAACCAATCGGGGTGCCGATCGGCGTTCCGGACGCTGTCGCGTCCGCCCCGCCAGTGACTGCGGCAAGTGCGCCGGTGCAAAATCAAACGCAGCCGCCGAATGCGACCGTGGATTCCGCAAAGACTGAGACTGCGAGCAAGGATTCCGCCGCGATTGTTTCGCGAAACGAAGTGACGCCACCGGTGCAGCCCGCAACCGTCGCGCCCAACGAGCCCCAGACTATTCCGCCTACCGCAGTGCAGGCGCCGCCAGATGCGATGGTTGCCGAATCGAAATCCAAAACGGCCGAGACGACAGCTCCGGCAGCAGCAGCGCACCCTGAATCCGCGCCGGTCATATCCAAGGCAAAAACCGACGCGCCAACAAATCAGGACGAACCGCTCCCGGCGCGCGCCGTGACCCCGGAGGTT
>Ga0209118_1000249_pt1 | contig 34129 bp, 22 predicted proteins | sample BlaSpr_A8_Ref_M1_FD_187988 | JGI IMG/M metagenome (GOLD analysis project Ga0209118, IMG submission 187988) | Forest soil microbial communities from Thunder Bay, Ontario, Canada - Black Spruce, Ontario site 2_A8_Ref_M1 (SPAdes) (version 2) | ecosystem: Environmental > Terrestrial > Soil > Boreal... | reverse complement strand
GGCGGCGCCAGGGACCTGCCCGGCGCTGCTCGGCGAGCTTGCCCGTGCCGCCGCCGTTGCCGAGCCCGCCGGTGCCGCCCCTGCCGGGCCCGCTTGCCCTCCTGCCCCCATGGCTCCGGCGGGCGCCGCCGGCCCCGTCGCACCCACCGGACCCGTCGCACCGGCCGGACCCATCTCACCGGCCGGACCCGTCGGCCCCGCCATGCCGGCTGGTCCCGCCGGCCCCGCCGCACCAGCCGGTCCCGCCGGCCCTGTCGCACCGGCTGGGCCTGCCGCACCGACTGGCCCTGCCACACCAGCCGGTCCTGCCGGCCCTGCCACACCGGCCGGTCCAGCCTCTCCTGCCGGTCCCGCTGGCCCTGCCGGTCCCGCCGGACCCGCGGCTCCCGCCGGTCCCGCCGCGCCGGCCTGTCCCGCCGGCCCCGCCGCGGCGGTCTGTCCAGCCGTCCCGGCCGCGTCCACCGCGCTGTCAGTGGCCTGCGCCTGCTTGCGCCCGCGGTGCGATCGGCTAGGGCGCGCCGCCGGGGTTGGCACCGGCAGGGGCGTCTGGGGGGCAACCTGCGCGGGCTCGCCCGCTCCTCCCGCGGAGCCTTCGATGATCTGCCCCCAGAAGCTCCCGCGATTGGCGGCAACCCACTGGTCGACCCTGTCCAGTGCCTCCGGCAGACGCCGGCGCAGCTCGCCGAACTGCCTCTCCAGCGTCGGCGCCGCGATCGCCATCACCCCGAACAGCGCGCCGTAGGTCGACAGCACGATCAGCCCCGCCGCGATGCCCCGCGGCACCCGGAGGCGCTCGAGGTAATCTGCCCCCCGCGACACGCCGAGCCCGAACAGCAGACCGACGAAGCCGGTGAGGATCAGCGGGTGCACCTCCCACAGCAGCTGCAGCCCGAAGTAGAGCGCGAAGATCAGCAGCGCCGCGCGTAGGACGTCCTTGCTCTCCCACGCCGGCATTCTCCGGGGGCGCCGCTGCCGCCGCTCGAGCTGCCGCCGATTGGATTGCCGCTGCGCGGCGGCAGCTGTCCCGCCGGGGCCGTCCGGCGCCGCCGCCGGCTGGGATGCGCCCTCCCCGGCCGGCTCGGCGTCAGTTTCCGGTTCCGGCGCGGCCGGGGCGGCAGGCGGGGTCGTCGCGGTCGTCGCGGTAGCTACCGCCAGGGTGCGATGGATCGGTTCGTCCAAGCGCGATCAGTGGGCGTCGAAGAAGCGCGCTCGGATGCCGAGCGTGGTCTGATTCTCGAAGCCCTCGTACGGCGTCAGGTAATGGCCCGCGCCGTCCGTGACCAGCACCGTGCGGGAGATGGCCCCGATCTGCTGGTCGTTGATCCAGACCTGGCTGCCGAGCGGCACGCCGCTGCGGTCCAGCTGTACGCCCGCCAGGCCGACCGGGAACGAGTGGTTCCACTCCATCCAGACCATCACGAACGTGCCGCCGGTCGCCACGGCAGCCGAAGGAGCGGCGTCGGCCAGATTGAACTTGCCGTCACCGGTGCTGATGGTCTGACGCTTGCCGAGCAGGCCGCCGGCCTTGCTGACGATCTGGCCGTTGATGCGGGAGTGCCAGAGGTCGTTGAAGTAGCCTTGCCAAGCCACCAGGTAGCTGGCCTGGCCGTCGTTCGCCACCGTCGGCTTGCCTTGCGGCCCGACCGCGCCTGCGCTGAGCGCGAAGGGAGCGGCGAGCGCCGCGCCCGAGGCCGCGAAGACGCGGCCGTAGATCGAGGTGTTGAAGGTGTCGGTCCCGATCTGGCTCGTCCAGGCGATCAGGTAGCTGCCGTCCGGGTCGACGGCGAGCGCCGGCGTGGATCCGATGGCGCCGCTCACGGTGTCAACCTGGGTCTGGCCGCCGTTGGGCTTCCCGGTGGTGGAGAGCTGGCGGGTGAACACCCCGAGCTCGGACGCCGGCGTGGGCGTCGCCCCGTACCAGCTCATCCAGGCCGCTACCACGTCGCCCGCCCGACGCAAGGCAAGGCGCGGCCGGCTCTTGAGGCCGACGCCGCTCGAGCTGATGGTGTACGAGCGCCCGACCGGCTGGCCGGCGAGGTTGAATTCCTGCACGGCGATCTCGCGGCTCTGGACCTGCAGGTTCTCCCAATAGACCATCCACTCGAGGGTGCCATGCTCCTCGGCCCATGCCAGCAGGAAGTTGCCGGAGGGGAGGAAGACGATCGCCGGGTCGCGATGGAAGACCACCGGCGCGGTGCCGGGAAGGACCGACCAGGCGGCGTTGGCGACCAGCGACAGCTCGTTGCCGAGAGCATTGCCGGCGGCATCGTAGAGACGGCCGCGCAGTCCGAGCAGGTCGTTCTCCCAGACGACCAGGGCGTGGCCAGCGCCATCGAAAGCCGCCGCCGGATTGTGCAGCTGGGAGAGATTGTTGGTGTTGACCTGGACCTCTGAACCGAGAGGCTGCGGGTTGGCGGCGCTGCCTGCCAGCGGCAGTCCGAAGAGACATACGAGGACGGCGTAGATGCAGACCCGAAGCGATTTCCGTGTCATAGACACTCCTTCTCGATGCAAAGATCCGAGGTTCAGCACTACCACTTGCCAACACTCTGTGGGAACTAAGCATGACTGTCAAGGGCTATGGAGCCCGTCTGAGTAAACGACAGCCGAAGAGCACGGTGGCCGGAGGAGAAGGGAGGGCCGCGAGCTACGGAGCCCCTCCGGCCGCCGTTTGGCCGGCACCGCAGTCCACCGAACCCGCATCCAACGCCCCGGCCAACCGGCGGCCGGAGGGACTCCGCAGCCCACGGCCCGGCCGGAAAGGGATCCCCGAAGGCGCGCTCGAGCCGGCGCCGGCAGCGCATTTGACAGCCCCGGACGCAGCAGGTAGCCTCGCGCCATCATCCGCTGCTTGCGGTTCCACGAGGTCCCCCGCTTGATCCCGACAGCCGAGCAACTCGAGGAGATTTCACGGCTGCACGAGGGAACTCTCGGCGCCCCCGGTCCCCTGGGACCTCAGGGAAGGGTGCCCTTCGCCGCCCTGCTGCTCGCTTTCTCGGCCCACCAGCGGACGCTGATGGTCGAGGTGCGGCGCAAGCAGATCGCGAAGCGGATCGTTTTCGAGCACGGCGTGCCGGTCGACTGCCGCTCGAACCTGGTGCACGAGACCCTGGGCCGCTACATGGTCGCCCAGGGCAAGCTCGCCGCCGACGACCTCCACGGCTACCTCGGCCAGTCCGCGTCGCTCGGCCTGCCGCTCGGCGAGGTGCTCCTCGACCACGACGTGGTGACCGCCGAGGAGCTCTTCCGGGTGCTGCAGGAGAACCTGGCCAAGAAGCTGCTGGACGTGTTCACCTGGCGCGACGGCGACTTCCGCACCCACGCGGAAGTGCCGCGCCCGCAGTCGCCGCTCAAGATTCGCGTGCCGCAGCTCGTCATCACCGGCATCACCAAGTTCGCTCCCCAGGAAGAGGTCGACGCCGGCGTCGGGCCGCTGGTGGGCAGGAAGCTCTGCCTGAATCCGAGCCCGCCCTTCGCGCTCGACGAGATCCGGCTCAGCCAGCGCCAGTCCCAGGTCGCCATCGCGCTGCGCTCGGGTTGGCGCATCGACGAGCTGGCTCTCGGCACCGCCCTGCCCTTCGAGGAGATCACCCGCCTGCTTTATGCGCTCGCCATGCTCGGCATGGTGATCTCCACCGATCAGCTCGCGGCCGGGCCGGCGCCGGGCGCCGCGACACCCGCAACGGCGACGCCGCCGGGCGCGCCGAGCGCACCCGGCGCAGCGGACATGGCGGCAATCAGCGCCCTATCTCGCCCGGCCGCCACCCCGTCACCGAGCGCCACGCCGTCGCCGAGCGCCGCCCCGTCACCAGGCGCCGCGCCCCCGCCGAGCGTCGCGCCTCCACCCGGCAGCGCCTCGCCAGAGGGCATCGCTGCACCGCCGATCTCTCCACCGCTGCCGTCCGGCAGCGGGACGGTGCGGGTGGAGGCCACCGCGACCCGGCCGATGCCCATCCTGCCATCGCCGGAGTTGCCGGAGCCGCTGCCCGCCGGGGCAGCCGAGGAGCCGGCGGTGCCGGCCGGCGGCGACGCGCCGCCGATCGCCGGGGAACGCCGCCGCAACGAGATCATGCAGGCCTATCTCTCCTACCGGCGGCTCGACTCCTTCGACCTGCTCGGCGCCGACGAGGACGCCTCGCCCGCCGGCGTCGAGAGCAAATATCTCGAGTTCGCCAGGCGCTTCGCCCCCTGGACGCTGGGCGGCCCCGAGTTCGGCGGCATGGAGGAGAAGGCGCGCGATCTCTTCCTGGCCGGCGCCCGCGCCTATGCCGAGCTGCTCGACCTCGAGCAGCGCAACACGGTGCTGTTCCGCCGCAAGGCGCGGCGCGAGGAGCGCGACCGCCGCGCCCCCGCCGACCTGCTGGCGATCAAGACCGATCTCCTCGATCCCGAGGTCCAGTACCGCAAGGGACGCGCCTTGCTGGACGCCGGCAAGTTCCAGGAAGCGGCGGTGCTGATCGAGTTCGCCTCCGACTGCGATCCGCAGAACGGCCTCTACAGCGCCGAGCTCGCGTATTGCCGCTTCTGCCTCGCGCCCGGCCAGGGAGCGCGGGCCTTGAAGGAGTTGCAGGAGACCCTGCGCCGCGATCCCGACTGCGGCCTGGCGGTCTATTACACCGGCGAGATCCACCGCCAGATGGGCGACCGCGAGGACGCCGAGAAGATGCTGCGCCGGGCGATCAAGATGATGGCCCCGGACCGGCGGCCGATCGAGGCGCTCAAGCTGCTCTCGGCCGATCGGCGGCGGTAGCGGCCCATCAGCTTGTCCCGGATGGCACCGGTGCGGGCACTGTAACCTGCGAGTCGCAGTCGATCTGCGACAAGGAGGGGCGTGTGAAACTCGGAGACGTGCTGAAAAAGGAACGCGAGCGCAAGAAGCTCTCGGTCGAGGAGACCGCCACCCAGCTGGGCATCCCCGACGACCGTTATCGCGACCTCGAGGCCGGCAGCTCGCCGGCCGAGCAGTGGGGTCCACTGCTGGCGCTCGTCGCGATCAAGCTCGAGACCCCCACCTCGCGCCTGCTCGCCGATAGCGGCAAGTCCGCCGATACCCAGCAGGGCCAGGCCGGGACGCTGATCCGCAAGCACCGCGAGAGGCGCAACAAGACCGTCGATCAGCTGGCCGAAGAGCTCGAGATTCCCCGGCAGGAGTACGAATCCATCGAGGCCGGCCAGTCGGGCATCGAGGAGTACGGTCCGCTGTTGCTGCACTTCGCCGAGATCATCGAGCAGCCGGTGTTCAATCTGTTCTATCCCTGCGGCCTGCCGCTCGACAAGCTCGAGGTCAACGACTACCCCTGATCGCGGCTGACGCGCTCGCCGCCGCTCCCTCGCCCGCTGCTCGCAGCGTGCCGTCGCCTTCCCCAAGCCGCGCCTCGACCGGCGGCCTGAACCGGGCCCGGCCCATCCCGGCCCGTCCGCCCGAGCTCAAGAGCGAACGGTCGCCGAAGAGATCTGTAGCCGCCCCAGCTCGCCCACAAGACCGTAAATGCGTGTATACTGCTTCCCCGCTTTGAAGCGGCGGAGCGTTGGGATCCCCGTGAGCGTAGCGCCCATGGAATCCTTGCAGCCATCGAGGGCAGCCGGATGCGCCACCACACCCACGTCCTTCCCGCTCAACCCCCTCCGAACCCCCTGCCGGCCGGCGAGGCGCACGGCGCCCCGAAAGCAGGCGAGGAGCACTACCGCACGATCGTGACCACGGCCACCGAGGGCATCTGGACCCTCGACGTGGAGGCGCGGACGACCTTCGTCAACGAACGCATGGCGGCGATGCTGGGCTATCGCGCCGAAGAGATGATCGGCAGGAAGCTGTACGACTTCATGGACAAAGAGGCGCGAGACCGGGCGGCGCGGACCTTCATGCGGCGAGAGCGCAAGAGCGGCGGGGAGAGCGACTTCCGCTTTCGGCGCAAGGACGGGTCCGTGGTCTGGCTGCGGCCGGCCACCAGTCCCCTGCTCGGACCGCGTGGCGAATTCGTCGGCGCTCTCGCCATGGTGTGGAACGTCACCGAGCGAAGGAGCGCCGAGGAAAGCTTGTCGCGGCTCGCCGCCATCGTGGAGTGCTCCGAGGACGCGATCTTCACCACCGGGCTGAACGGCACCATCCTCACCTGGAACGCGGGCGCTCAGCGGCTCTTTGGCTACCGGCCCTCGGAGGCCATCGGATCCCACGTCGCGATCGTCGTGCCCCCGTCGCGCGCCGCCGAGACGGGGCAGATCCTGCGGCAGATCCGCGCCGGGCACGCCGTCCGGCACCTCGAGTCGGTCCGCCGCCGGAAGGATGGCACGGAGATCGTCGTCAGCCTGTCGATCTCGCCGTTGCGCGACCCCGACGGCAGGCTCACGGGTGCCTCGGCGATCGCTCGCGATGTCACCAATCTCAGCAGGAGCGAGGACGAGCGGCGCCAGCTCGAGGATCAACTCCGCCACGCCCAGAAGATGGACGCGGTGGGCCGCCTGGCGGGCGGCGTCGCCCACGACTTCAACAACTACCTCACCGCCATCCTCGGCTTCAGCGAGGTCCTGGCAGCGGAGCTCGGGCCGGACCACCCGGCGCGCGGCCGGGTCGACCAGATCCACCAGGCAGGCGAGCGGGCGGCCGCACTGACCCGCCAGCTCCTCGCGCTTAGCCGCCGGCAGCAGCTCGAGCCGGAGGTGCTGGACCTGGCCGACCTGGTGCGCAGCCTGCTGCCGATGATCGGACATCTCGTCGGCAAGGACATTCGATTGACGGTGGCCGCCGCTCCCGGCCTCGACCGCGTCGAAGCCGACCGCGGCCAGCTCGAGCAAGTGATTCTCAACCTGGCGGTCAACGCGCGCGATGCCATGCCGGCGGGAGGCAGCCTGACCTTCGAGCTGAGCGAAGTCGAGCTCGACCAGACGCAGGCGAGCGCTCGCGTCGGCCTGCGCCCCGGACCCCACGTGGTCTTGAAGGTCTCCGACACCGGGACCGGCATGGCCGCGAGGACCCTCGAACGGATCTTCGAGCCCTTCTTCACCACCAAAGACCCCGGGAAGGGCACCGGCCTCGGGCTCTCGACGGTCCACGGCATCGTCCATCAGAGCAGCGGCTCGATCTCAGTGGCCAGCGAGCCAGGACGCGGCACGACCTTCGAGATCCACCTGCCGCGCGCCCGGTCCATCGCCGCGATGGCCTTGTCAGAGCGCTAAGTCGAAACGCCTCGCCTGACTCTCTGCCCTCGGGGAGGGGGAACGGTAGGGCCGCGGACAAGCGTCCGAGGACGGCGACCGGCGACAGGGCGTTGGTGGCGCGAAGCGGCAGACCGGTCGCCGCCCGCGCCGCCCGGAGGGGGGCTTGCTCCGCGGCCCGGCGGGGCCTCGCGTCACCCGGACCAGGAGTGTTCTAGACTCTCGCCGCGGCACCACCAGGGACCCGGCCCCGGGCCCACCATTTCGCGGGAGAGTCGATCCATGCCCCCACGGTTGCGCTTCCCTCGCCGCTGCCGGCTCAGCCGGCCGGCCGCCACGATCCTGATACCGCTCCTGTCCCTGCCGCTGCTCGTGGCCCTGCCGGACCTCGCCACGGCAGCGGCCGCGGCCGGCGACCGCGCACACCGTGGGGACGGCCAGCGCACCGCCGCCGCCCGCAACGCCTCCGGCTTCGAGCCCGAGCGCTGGAAGGCCCTGCACTGGCGCGAGATCGGCCCCTATCGCGGCGGCCGCGCCGCGGCGGTCGCCGGCGTGCCGGCCGATCGCGGCACCTATTACTTCGGCAGCGCCGGCGGCGGGGTCTGGAAGTCGACCGACGCCGGCCGCGCCTGGCACAACGTCTCGGACGGCACCTTCGGCGGCGGCATCGGCGCCATCGCCGTCGCCGCCTGGGACCCCAACGTGGTCTACGCCGGCACCGGCGAGGAGACGGTGCGCGGCAACGTCTCCGAGGGCGATGGCATGTGGAAGTCGACCGACGCCGGCAAGACCTGGAAGCGTGCCGGCCTCGCCGACTCCCGCCACATCGCCCGCATCCGCGTTCACCCGCGCAGCCCGGACCTCGTCTATGCCGCGGTGCTCGGCCATCTCTTCGGGCCGAGCGCCGAGCGCGGCGTCTACCGCTCGAGCGACGGCGGCGCCACCTGGAAGCGCGTGCTGTACGTCGACGACGGCACCGGCGCCGTGGACCTGGCGATGGACCCGGCCAACCCGCGGGTGCTCTACGCCGGCATGTGGCGCGTGCGCCGCACGCCCTACAGCCTCGAGAGCGGCGGCCCCGGCTCAGGGCTCTGGAAATCGACCGATGGCGGCGACAACTGGACCGACCTGTCGCGGAGCGCCGGCCTGCCGAAGGGGACGCTGGGCATCGTCGGCGTCACCGTGTCGCTCAGCGATCCGGACAACGTCTATGCCATCGTCGAGGCCGAGGGCGGCGGCGTCTTCCGCTCCAGGGACGGCGGCAAGACCTGGCAGCGGACCAGCGCCGACCACGAGCTGACCCAGCGCGCCTGGTACTACGGCCGCATCTTCGCCGATCCGGCGGACGCCGAGTCGGTCTACGTGGTCAATGTCTTCTTCCTGCACTCGAAAGACGGCGGCAAGACCTGGAAGCCCATCCGCGTGCCGCACGGCGACAACCACGACCTGTGGATCGATCCCGCCGACCCGCGGCGCATGATCGAATCCAACGACGGCGGCGCCAACGTCAGCGAGGACGGCGGGCGCACCTGGACACCGCAGGACAACCAGCCGACCGCCCAGATCTACCGGGTCTCGACCGACAACCATTTCCCCTACCGCATCTACGGCGCGCAGCAGGACAACTCGGCGCTGCGCATCCCCAGCCGCAGCGCGGGCGGCTTCGAGTTCGGCCGGCCCAAGCTGGAGATCACCGCCGGCGGCGAGAGCGGCTACATCCTGGCCGATCCGCGCAACCCCGAGGTCGTCTACGGCGGCTCGTATGGCGGCCTGCTCATCCGCCTGAACCACGCAACCGGCGAGATCCGCGACGTCAACCCCTGGCCCGACAACCCGATGGGCGCCGGCGCCGCCGACCTCAAGTACCGCTTCCAGTGGAACTTCCCGATCGCACTGTCGCCGCACGATCCACGGGTGCTGTACGCCGGCGGCAACGTGCTGTTCAAGTCCGTCGACGAGGGCCAGAGCTGGACCGCCATCTCTCCCGACCTGACGCGCAACGACAGGTCGCGGCAGGGCCCCTCCGGCGGCCCAATCACCAAGGACAACACCAGCGTCGAGTACTACGACACCATCTTCACCGTCGCCGAGTCGCCGCTCGCGGCGGGCGTGCTCTGGGTCGGCTCCGACGACGGCCTGGTGCACCTCTCCCGGGACGGCGGCGCCCACTGGCAGAACGTCACCCCTGCCGGGCTGCCACCCTGGTCGCAGATCAACAGCATCGAGGCCAGCCCCCTGGATGCCGGCGCCGCCTACTTCGCCGCGACGTTGTACAAGACCGACGACGACCGGCCGTACCTCTACAAGACCGCGGACTATGGGCAGCACTGGACGCGCATCGACGACGGCATCGACCGCACCCACTTCGCTCGAGTGGTGCGCGCCGACCCGGTCCGCCGCGGCCTGCTCTACGCCGGCACCCAGCGCGGCGTCTACGTCTCTTTCGACGACGGCGGGCACTGGCAGCCGCTGCAGCTCAACCTGCCGGTGGTGCCGGTCACCGACCTGACGGTCAAGGAAGGCGACCTGGTGGCGGCCACCGAGGGGCGTGGTTTCTGGGTGCTCGACGACCTCGAGCCGGTGCGCGAGCTGGCGGCCGACCCCAAGCTGAGCGCCGCGCCCGTCCACCTGTTCACGCCGCGCCCCGCTTTCCGCACGAGCACGCTTTTCGGCGACTCCTCCGGCGAGGAGCAGGACCCGTCGAGCGGCGCGGTCATCGACTACTACCTGCGCGACGAGCCGGCCGCCGGGCAGCCGCCGCTCAAGATCGAGATCCTGGACCGCGAGGGCAAGCTGATCCACCGCTACACCGCCGCCAAGCCCGGCGCCGGCAAGCCTGGCGGGAAGCCCGCCGGCAGGGAGGGCGCCAAGGAGGGCGCCAAGCCGGGGAAGCTGGGCGGCCGCGGCGCCGAGGCCCACCCGGAGAGCGGCGAGGGCGCCGGGACCACCGCGCCGAAGGGCATGCCCCCCGCCGGCACGCCGGACCGGGCCGCGGGCGCCGAGCCGGAGCCGGCCGGCCTGACCCAGGCTCCGGCCCAGGCCCCGGCCGGCGCACGTCCCGGCGCTCAGGCCGCCGCGGGCGCCACCGGCGCCGCCGCGCCCAAGACCGCCACGCCCAAGATCGTCGGGCCCGGGGCCGGTCCGGCGAAGGCCGCGGCGGCCGTCGCCGAAGCCGAGCCCGAGCCCGGCGGCGAAGCCGAGGCGGAGGCTGCTGAGGGTGCGGAGTCTGCGGAAGCTGCAGGCGAGGCCGAGAAGCCGGCGCTGGCGGCGGAGCTCGAGGGGCCGAAAGAGCCAAAGCCACCCGCCGCCCAGGGCTTCAACCGCTTCGTCTGGGACCTGAGCTGGCGGCGCACCAAGGACTTCCCGGGCATGGTGCTCTGGAACCGCGACCTGGTCGCGCCGACCGCCGCCCCCGGCTCCTACCAGGTACGCCTGACGATCGGCGGCAAACCGCCGACCGCCGGGACCACCGGGACCGCCGGGACCGCCGGGGCCGCCGGGGCCGCCGGGGCCGCCGGGACTGTCGTGACCGTGCCGCTCACCATCGTCAAGGATCCACGTTCGAGCTCGACTCAGGCGGACCTCGAAGCGCAGCACCAGTTCCTGCTCGGCATCCGCAACAAGCTCGACGTCACCCACGACGCCTTGCGCCGCATCCGTGCCGTACGCGCCCAGATCGCCGATCTCGGCAAGCGTCTGCGCGCCACGGTCCCCGAGCAGGAGGACGGCGAGGAGAGCGCGGCCGCCCCGCCGCCCCCGCCCGCGCCCCAGGCCCCGCCCCAGACCACCGCCGCCGACCCCTACTCGTCCGTGCGCAAGACGGCGAAGCAGCTGGACCGCAAGCTCGCGGCCGTGGAGGAGACGCTCTACCAGACCAAGAACCGCAGCGTCGAGGACGCGCTCAACCATCCCATCCGCCTCGACGACAAGCTCAACGGCGTGGCCGTGGAGGCGGCGATCGGCGACTACCGGCCGACGGCCCAGGCGATCGCGGTGCGCGACCAGCTCTTCGCGGCGATCGACGCGCAGCTGGCCAAGCTCGACGACCTCTTCGCCCATGACCTGCCGAGCTTCAACCAGCTGGCCGCGGGCGCCGGAGTGCAAACGGTCATTCCGCCGCGTCCTCAGCTAAAATAGCGATCGGAAAGCACCCTCGACGACCACGCACCGGCCACCACACTCCGATCCAAGATGACGACCATCACCGCCCCTTCGGCCACCTACGAGTTGCGCGGGTGGGACCTCTCCGAGCTGCTCCCGGCGCCGAGCGAGGAGATCATCGCGCGCCGCCTGGCCGAGCTCGAATCGGCTCTCCGGGGCTTCGAGGAATCGCGGGCAAGCCTCTCGGGGAGCCCGCCGGCGTCGCCGCAGCAACTGCTCGCCCTCCTGCGCCGCTACGAGGCGATCTCCGAGCAGATGAGCGTGCTGTCGAACTACGGCTCCCTGTGGTTCAACTCCGACACCGGCAACCAGGAGGCGATCACTTTCCGCAACCGCGTGCGCCAAGCGGTCACCGCCGCCACCAATCGCATCCTCTTCTTCAGCCTGTGGTGGAAAGGCCTCGCCGACGAGGAGGCGCAAGCGCTGCTGCCGGCACTGCCCGCGGCACCGGCGGCGTCGGAGACCCTTGCCGGCGTCCCCGTCCCTGGCGTGCCGGCCGCGCCGGGCGTGCCGGCCGGGCAGGCCGCCGACTACCGCCACTACCTGCTCGAGCTGCGCCGGCTGTCGCCCTACACCCTCGACGAGAAGTCCGAGCAGATCATCAACATCAAGGACGACAACGGCATCAGCGCGGTGATGACGCTCTACTCCATGCTCACCAACCGTCTGGAGTTCACCCTCGAGGTGGAGGGCGAGACCAGGCGCCTGACCCGCGACGCCCTCGCCGGCTACGCCTTCTCGACCCAGCCGGAGCTGCGCGCCGCCGCCTATCGCGAGCTCTACCGAGTGTACGGCGCGGAGGCGACCATCCTCGGCCAGATCTACGTCAACGTCGTGCGCGACTGGCACGAGGAAGCGGTGGGGTTGCGCGGCTACCCGTCGGCGATCGCGGTGCGCAACACCGACAACGACATCCCCGACCGCGCCGTCGACGTGCTGCTCGAGGTGGCGCGCGCGAACGCGCCCATCTTCCAGCGCTACTTCCGGTTGAAGGCCGGGTGGCTCGGCCTCGACCGCCTGCGCCGCTACGACATCTACGCGCCGCTCGCCAGCTCGGAGCGCAAGATCCCGTACGAGGAGGCGGTGCGCTCGGTGCTCGAGACCTTCGGCGAGTTCGACGTCCGCATCGCCGGGCTCGCCGAGCGGGTCCTGGCCGAGAGCCACCTCGACGGCGAGATCCGCAAGGGCAAGCGCAACGGCGCCTTCTGCGCGACGGTGCTGCCCCGCCTCACGCCCTGGGTGCTGATCAACTACACCGGCCGGGTGCGCGACGTGACGACGCTGGCGCACGAGCTCGGCCACGCCGTCCACAGCATGCTGGCCGAGCACCACTCGATCCTCACCCAGCACGCCTCGCTGCCGCTCGCCGAGACCGCCTCGGTGTTCGCCGAGATGCTGATCACCGACCGCCTGCTGCGCGAGGAGTCCGACCCGCTGGCGCGCCGCGATCTGCTGGCTTCGGCGGTGGACGACGTCTATGCCACGGTGCTGCGCCAAAGCTACTTCGTGCGCTTCGAGCTCGAGGCGCACCAGGCCATCCTCGCCGGGCGCTCGCTCGAGGACCTCAACGAGATCTACCTCGCCAACCTGGCCGAGCAGTTCGGCGACAGCGTCTTGGTCGCGCCGGAGTTCCGCTACGAGTGGCTGAGCATTCCGCACATCTACCAGACGCCTTTCTACTGCTACGCCTACAGCTTCGGCCAGCTGCTGGTGCTGGCGCTCTACCGCCGCTACCAGGAGCAGGGGGCCGCGTTCAAGCCGGGCTATCTCAAGCTGCTCAGCTACGGCGGCTCGGCCCGCCCGGAGGCCATCCTCGCCGAGGTCGGCATCGACATGACCGACCGCAGCTTCTGGCAGGGCGGCTTCGACCTGGTGCGCCAGCGCATCGACGAGCTCGAGGCGATACGAATCTAGCTCCCATCCCTCTCGTCAGGGGAGTTTCGATCTAGTGACCCGGCGCGAGGGCCTGGCGGTGGCGGCGCTGGCGGCCGGCGCGGCGGGGCTGGCGCTGCTCATCGCGTGGTCCGTGCTGGGGCTCGTGCCTCACGTCACCGACTCCATCTCGTACCTCTTCCAGGGGCACATCCTGGCCTCGGGCCGCCTCTACGAGCCGCCGCCGCCGGTGCCGGCGCTGTTCGGGCATGAGAACGTCATCCTCGACGCGCACCGGTGGTGCTCGCTCTATCCGCCAGGCTGGCCGCTGCTGCTGGCGCTCGGCTGGCGGTTGCACGCTCCCTGGCTGATGACCCCGCTGCTGCTGGCGCTGGCAATCGTCGGAGTGTGGCTCGCCGGCCGGCGCCTCTACGATCCGGCGACCGGGCTGCTGGCGGCGGCGGCCCTGGCGTGCTCGCCGTTCGCGCTGTTGATGGCCGCCGACGCGATGGCGCACGTGCCGGCCCTCTGCGCCACGGTCTGGTGCCTGGCGATGCTCGCCTCGCCGGAGGGCGCCGGCGGCAGGGATGGCCGCCGCGGGCTGGCCGCCGCCGGCCTGCTGGGCGGGCTCGCCCTGCTCATCCGCCCGGTCACCGCGGTGGCGCTGCTCGGACCGGCGGTTGTGTGGCGCCTGATCCAGCTCGGTCGCCACCGATGGCTCGCGGGCCTGGGTTGGATGGCGCTCGGCTTTGCGCCTTGCCTCGCGGCGATGGCGGCCTACAACGCGGCTGTCTTCGGCGGGCCGCTGGTCAACGGCTACGCGGTCTACGAGCCGGCGCGCTACGGCCACGCTGCCAGCGCGCTGGTGTCATGGTCGATGGCGTTGCTGCAGCGCCTCCCCTGGTACCTCACTCATCTGAACGAATCCCTGTGGGGCTTCCCCTGGGGAGACCTGTTGCTCTTCGCGCCGCTGCTGCTGGCGCGGCCGCGGCGCGCCGCCGACGCGATGCTCGCGGCCTGCGCCGCCAGCCTCGTGCTCGCGCACTGTTTCTATTACTACGGCGACGTCGTCTATTCAGGTCCCCGTTTCGCCTTCGAGAGCCTGGGGCCGCTCTCGCTGCTCGCGGCCCGCTCGCTGCGCACCCTGGCCGGCTGGTTCGAAACGGGCCTGCGGCGCCTGGAGCGCCCGGCGCCTCCGGCTGGTCCGGCGCCTCAGGACGGTCCTGCGGGCGGGGAGCCTCAGGAGAGCCCGGAGGACCGCCCGCGCCGCCCGCAGCCAGGGACGCTGCGAGCGCTGCGCCTGGCCGCGGCCGGCGCCGCCGCCTGCTTGCTGCTGTACTTTCCCCTCGGCCGCCGCCTGCCGCAGCAGATGCTGCGCCACGCGCGGTGGTACTTCGCGGTGTCAGCGGAGCCGCTGCGCGCCGAAGCCCGGGCCGGCGTCGGACCGGATGCCCTGGTGTTCGTCGCCGGCACGCCCTGGTGCTATAGCGCCTTCTTCCTCGCCAACGACCCGCGCCCCGAGAACGGCCGGCGGGTGTACGTGCGCGACATCCCGCCGCTGCGCGCGGCGGCCCTCGCGGCCTTTCCCCGCCGCGAGGTCTGGGTGGCCCGGGTCGAGGTGGCCTTCCGCCATCCGCTCACCGACCCCGACGAGGCCACGCCGACGCATCTCTCCTGGCGGCGCCTGCGGTGAATCGCCCTCCGGCAGGCCTCCTGGGGGGCGGCAGGCCGCCTCGGCCGCGGCTCAGAGACTGAACGGGTAGCTGATCGTCCCGCCGGTCGCCAGGCTCGCCGTCTGGGTGTTCAGCTGAATGGTCTTGAGCAGCGTGCCGTTCAAGTCGAAGACCCGGACGACCGGCATCGTCACGGTGTAGTTGTTCGGCGAAGTGGTCTGGCCGACGATCTGGAACTGAAGGGTATGTGGACCGGAGGCGATCAAGCCGGTGGTGATGAAAGTGATGGACGGGACCGGACTCGGCTCCGTTCCCGGGTCGTCCACATCCACGCCGTCGATCAGCAGCCGCGCCTCGACGATGGTGGGAGCCATCGCGCTGTTGGCCAGGGAGGCAAGGATCGCGATCTGGAAGCCTGACGACGACGACGTCGGGCTGTTGCCATGACAGCCCAGGACCGCGAGTCCCGCCAGGATCGCCGCGAGTGATGCTTGCCTGAGCTTCATTTCCTTCCCTCGACGACTGGTCGCAGTGTCGCTCGCGAGGCGCCGTCGAATCTCAGAGAGAGAAGATGTACTGGATTGTGTTGCCGGTCGCCAGAACAGCCGTCTCGGTGGGCAGCTGGATGGTCTTGATGAGCTTGCCGTTGTTCAGGTCGAGGACCTGGATCGTGGGCGTCGTCACGGTATAGCTGTTGGGGGAGGAGGTCTGCATGACGATCAAGACCGCCAGCGTATGCTGCCCGGGAGTGGCTTGTCCCATCACGTTGAGGGCTGCGGTCGCGGCCGGTGGCGACGGCGAGTTGACGACCGCGGTGATGCCGTCGACGAGCAGCTGTACTTGCTGGATGGTCGGCGCCTTGGCGGTGTTGGCCACTCCGACGACGATGGACAGCTCGAAACCGGACGACGACGTCGGGCTGCTGCTACTGCACCCCAGCGCACATGAAGCTGCCAGCATGATGGCGAGCGAAGCCTGCTTGAGACTCATCTCTCTCCTCCAAGGAACCGGCAACGCCCACCGAGGCGGACTTGGCCGCGACACCCGGGCGCGAGACCTGGATTGGCCGGCCCGGTCGGCATTATCGCCGATCCCGCCCGCGACCGGCGAAGTTCTTGCCACCGGTCGACGGACCCCCCCTGGTTACACATCGCGGCCGCGGCGCTCATGTTGACGGCGGCCGGGCGAGCGTGACGGCGCGCAAGCGGCTGCCGGGGGCGAGGTAGACATAGAGCAGGACCTTGCCGGCCCGCGGCAGGGTGAGCTCGGCGCTCGCCCATGCCTGCGCGGGCGGCGCGGCGTCCGGCGGCCGCGGGGGCTGCAAGCCTCCCGCCGCCGCGGGTTGGGCCGTCAAGACCGCCAGCGGAACGCCGGTGACGTCGGTGACCCGCACCCGCGCCGGCAGGCGGACCTGGCCCTGCAACTCGATCCGGTAGCGGCCGGCAGGGAAACACCCCCGGAAGAGGCACCAGTCGCCAGGAGAGTGGAAGCGCAGCGGCCGCTCCGGGTGCTCCGGATAGGGACGCATGCCCGCGTCGGAAACGAAGGCGTCGGACGCGCGCAGGTCGGCCGACGGCAGGCAGGCGGCCGGCTCGGGATCGATGCGGTAGAGGCGGAGCACCGGCCCCAGCTGCACCTCGTCCGGGATCCATTCCTTGACCAGCGGGAAGGTGCGGAAGATCTCGTCATAGCGACTGGCGAGCTGGCGCTGGTTGTCCGTGAACAACGCATCGGGGTCGCGGAAGCGCGAGTAGGCGGCGCTCGACAGCAGCAGGTAGTCGTTGTCCGGGTCGCGCAGCTCGTCGATCGGTATGCGGCCGGCAAAACGCTCGTGCGAGACCGCGAAGCGGCCGGGAGGGAAGTCGGGGGTGTAGGACTCCTTGACGATCGCGGCGCCGGCCGGCAGGTGGGCGCTGATCCAGGCCCCGGCCGCCTCGCGCGTGCTGGGCATCAGGTAGCCTGCGGTCTGGCGCGCGGTCAGCTCGGCCGGCGGCCACAGGCAGGCGAGGGCGAGGACCGCCGCCGCCCAGCGCCACGCGGCCCGGGAGCGGGACCGCCGCGGCGATCCGTCCGCCGTCGCCGCCCCTCCGCCCGCGCGCTCGGCGGCCAGCTCCAGCCATGCCGCCATTCCCACCCCGAGGTAGACGGCGAGGATCGGCAGCACTGGGTAGAGGTTGCGCTTGACCACCATGTTCATCGCCGACACGAGCGCCAGGAAGGCCACCGGATAGGGCGCGAGCCAGAGCAGCCTCGCCAGCCTAGGCTGCCATCGCGGCCATCGCGGCAAACGCCGATCGCCGCGGCCGCCGGCGCGGGCGCGGATGGCAAGCAGCGCCAGGCCGGAGAGCCCTACTGCCGCTGCCGGCCAGCCGAAGCTCCACAGGAGCTTGCCGGCGTAGAAGCCGGCATTGCTCTCCGGCATCACTCCCAGCCAGCCGCCGCGGCCGTATTGGCGGGCGCCGAAGAAGATCCCGCGCTGGCCGGCGAACGCCATGCCGGGATAGGCCACCAGGCTGGGCATCACCGCCACGAAGGTGCCGGCCGCGGCGAGCGCCGCCCACGCCAGGCCGCCGTTCCAGTCGCGGCGGCGCACCCGCCAGCCCAGCCACACGGCGGCGATGCAGAGCGCCACCAGCCCGGCCGGATACTTGCTGGCCCCCGCCAGCCCCGCCGCCACGCCGGCCAGAACGTAGTCGCGGGCGCTCTCGCGATCCACCAGCCGCGCCACGAAGAGCAAGCAGAGCGTGGCGAAGAACGCCGAGGGCACGTCGCAGGTGTTGAGGTGCGACCCCTCGTTGAAGAGGTCCGAGAAGATCAGCAGGCCAGCCGCGAGCGCGCCGGCGGCGCGGCCGACCCAGGGCGCGCCGCCCGCTGCGGCACCGCTGACGGCGCCCCCGCCATGCGCGGAGGATGCCACCGACACACCGCCGCTCTCGTCGCCTCCGCCGATCAACCGCCTGGCAAGCTCGTAGACCGGCACCACGGTGAGAGCCGAGAGCAGGGCCACCACTCCGCGCAGCAGCAGCCAGGCCACCGCCGTCGGATCGGTCAGGCCGTACAGGCGCCGGGCGAGCGCCGCCACCATCGTCGGGAAGCGCGCCGCCACCCAGAGCGTCAGGGCGTCGGCGTAGTAGGTGAGGTGGGGATAGACGAAGCTCAGGCGCAGCACTTCGCCGCGATCGATCATCGTGGCGTGGTGATAATAGGTGCCCTCGTCGAGGTAGTACCTGCCGCTCACCTCGGAGTCGATGCCGGCGAAGCGCACCACCAGCGCCAGCGCCACCAGGGCCGGCAGCACCAGCGCCGCTCCCAACGCCCGCCCCCGCCGCCCCGCCAGCCGCGCCGCCAGCGCCACCGCCAGCCAGGCCGCGCCGGCCACCAGCGCCGCGACGATCGCCGCCCGCGACAGCGCCTCCGGCACCGCGTGCCCAGCCTCCTCCTGCCGGATGACGTCGAGCAGCCACAGCGCGACCACCACCGCCGCCAGCCCCACCGCCAGCCAGCCGCAGCGCCGCCGCCACAGTCGCCATCGCCAGTCATCCGCCGCCGCGCCGCTCAGGGCCTCCGCCGGACCACCGGCGCCGGGCGCCGCCGCCATCGCCTCGCCGGTCACCGGCGTTTTCTACCACGGATGAAGGCAGTCGAAGAGATTCACAGCCGAAGGGGAGGAGGAAGGGAGCGGTCGGCCGCCGCGACACAGCCGCAAGATCGAGGATGTAAGTGGCCGAAGAGATTCACAGCCGGATGGGAGGAGGCGGGTCCCGGGCGGCGGATCTCCTCTCGGCCGCCGTTTGGGCGAGGCGCCGAAGTCCGCCCGCCCCTTCATCGAACACCCTCGCCCAAACGGAGGCCGAGAGGAGATCCGCCGCCTTAAAAGGGCCGGCCGGAGGGGGATTCCCAGGAGGCGCAGGCCGCAACCGGCTCGTCGATCTCCGCGAAACGGGCGCTGAAGTGCCGCAACACCCGCGGGTCGTTGGTCATCCGCAAGCCCCTGATCTCCCCGCTACGCTCGCGGATCCGCCCCAGGACCCCCGCCACGTACTCCAGATGAGACGCGGTGTAGACGCGCCGGGGCACCGCCAGGCGCACCAGCTCCAGCGGCGCCTGCCTTGCCTCGCCGCTGCTTGGGTCGGTGCGGCCGAACATCACGCTGCCCATCTCCACGCCACGCACGCCGCCCTCGCGATAGAGCGCCACCGACAGCGCTTGCGCCGGGAAGTGCAGCGGCGGGATCGCCGGCAGCAGCCGGCGCGCGTCGACGTAGACGGCGTGGCCGCCTGGGGGCTGCACGATCGGCACGCCGAGCGCCGTCAGCCGGGCGCCGAAGCTCCGCACCTGGCCGATGCGGAATCGCAGATAGCTCTCGTCGAGCACCTCCCGCAGCCCGCGCGCCACCGCCTCGAGATCGCGCCCGGCGAGCCCGCCATAGGTCGGGAAGCCCTCGATGACCACCAGGCGCTCCTTGAGGCTCTCGATCAGCGCCGCGTCACGGCTGGCGATGAAGCCGCCGATGTTGGCGAGCCCGTCCTTCTTGGCGCTCATCAAGCAGCCGTCGGCGAGGCGGAACACTTCGCGCACGATCTCGGCCACCGGCCGCCCGCGCTGTCCCGGCTCGCGCTGCTGGATGAACCAGGCATTCTCCGCGAAACGGCAGGCGTCGATGAAAAACAGCACGCCGTGCTCGCGGCACAGCTCCGCCATGGCGCGGATGTTGGCGAGCGCCACCGGCTGGCCGCCGCCCGTGTTGTTGGTCAGGGTCAGCAGGGCGACCGGCAGGTTGGCGCGCGGCGTCTCCTCGAACAGCCGGCGCAGGCGATCGAGGTCGATGTTGCCCTTGAACGGATGCTCGATGGCCGGCTGGTGCGCCTCGGGGATGACCAGGTCGAGGGCGATGCCGCCGTTGGCCTCGACGTTGGCGCGCGTGGTGTCGAAATGTGAGTTGTTGGGCACGATCATGCCCGGCCGGGTGAGCAACGACGAGAACAGCAGGTTCTCCGCCGCTCGGCCCTGGTGCACCGGCAGGAAGTGCTCGTACCCGAAGACGTCGGCGACCGCCTCGGCGAGGTGATAGAAGTTGCGCGAGCCGGCGTAGGCCTCGTCGCCCATCATCATCCCGGCCCACTGCCAGTCCGACATCGCGGCGGTCCCGGAGTCGGTGAAGAGGTCGATGAACACCGCCTCCGAAGGGATCCTGAACAGGCTGAACCCGCCCGCCGCCAGCAGCCGCTCGCGCTCGGCGCGCGGCAGCAGGCGGATGGGCTCGACCACCTTGACGCGCCATGGCTCCGGCAGCGGTAAGTCCTTTTCGAACAGATCGTCGTGCATGCAGTTTCTCCCGATCTCCTGCCCGCACGACCCCCATCGCCACACCCTCGGGCCGGACTTACGGAGCGGGTATCCCTCTATCTCTCCCCGGTGCGACCCGGAGACCGCGGCGAGCCTGATGTACGATCCCGGGGACGATGACCGCCGCCGCGCCCCCGGAGACCAGGCCGCTCGTCGAGATCCGCGACCTGACTCGCGGCTACGTCGAAGGCGGACGCGAGCACCCGGTGCTGCGCGGCGCCGCGGCGACGATCCGGCGGGGCGAGCTGGTGGTGCTCCTGGGGCGCAGCGGCTCCGGCAAATCCACCCTGCTGAACCTGCTTGCCGGCATCGACCTGCCCAGCTCCGGCGAGGTGGTGATCGACGGCGTGCCGCTGTCGCGCCTGGGCGAGCGCCAGCGCACGCTGTTCCGGCGCGATCACATCGGCTTCGTCTTCCAGTTCTTCAACCTGATTCCCACCCTCACCGTCGAGGAGAACCTGCTGCTGCCGCTCGAGCTCAAGGGGACGCTGGGGCCGGCCGAGCGGCGAGCGGCGCTGGCGCTGCTGGACGAGGTCGGGCTCGCCGACCGCGCCGAGAGCTTTCCTGACCTCCTCTCGGGCGGCGAGCAGCAGCGTCTGGCGGTGGCGCGGGCGCTGGTCCACGACCCGTTGCTGGTGCTCGCCGACGAGCCGACCGGCAACCTCGATCTCGAGACCGGCCTGCAGGTGCTCGAGCTCCTCGACCGGCTCACGCGGCGCGCCGGCAAGACCATGGTGATGGTCACCCACAGCCCCGAGGTGATCGGCCTGGCCGACCGCGTGTTCCGCATCGAGGGCTGCCGGCTGGCCGAGAGGACGGGCGAGACGGCCGTGGCCGCCGGGAGCAGCGGAGTCCCGGCTTGACGCCGCCTGCTGCTCCCGGCGAGAGCAACGCCCGCGGCGGCGCCGTCGCGGGCGGCGATGCGGGCGCCATGGGCGGGCCGGGAATCGGCGGCCTGCCGCTGCTCTGGCGCGCCTCCCTGCGCCGGATGCTGCGCCAGCCCGGCCAGATGACGCTGGCGGTCGTAGGCGTGGCGCTCGGCGTCGCGATGGTGGTCGCGGTCGACCTCGCGAGCCGCAGCGCCGCGCGCGCCTTCGAGCTCTCCACCGAGGCGGTGACCGGGCGTGCCACCCACCAGGTCGTGGGCGGCCCGGAGGGCCTGCCGGAGTCGCTCTTCTTGCGGCTGGTGCTGGCCACCGGCGTCGCCACGGCGCCGGTCGTCGAGGACTACGTGACGCTGCCGGCGTCGCCCGGCCGCCCGGCGCGCCTGCTCCACCTGCTCGGGATCGATCCGTTCTCGGAAGGTCCGCTGCGACCCTACCTGGCGGCGAACGGCACGAGCGGTACCGGCGTGGCCGGCGCCGCCCGGACCGCCGATCTGTCGCCGCTACTGCCGCTGCTGCTGCGGTCGGGCACCTGCCTGCTCTCGGCCGCCACCGCCGCCGAGCTCGGCCTGCGCGCCGGCGACCGCTTCACCGTGCGCGCCGGCGGCCTGCCGCGATCCCTGCGGTCACTGCGGTCGCTCGAGCTCGCCGGCATCATTCGACCCGGAGGCGCCACCGAGAGCAGCGCCTTGGCCGACCTGCTGGTGATGGACATTGCGGCGGCCCAGGAGCTGCTCGGCCGCCCGGGCAGGCTCGACCGCATCGACCTGCGGCTCGCGCCGGAAAGCGGCCTGAGCGGGCTGGAAGGGCCGGCCAGGATCGCGGCGCTGCTGCCGCCCGGCGCCCAGCTGCTGCCGGCGCCGGAGCACGGCCGCGACACGCTCGCGATGACCCGCGCCTTCCGTGTCAATCTCACCGCGCTGTCGCTGCTTGCCCTGCTCTGCGGCGCCTTCCTGATCTACAACACCATGACCTTCTCGGTGGTCCAGCGCCGCCCCCTGCTCGGTACGCTGCGCGCCCTGGGCGTCACCCGCGGCCAGGTGATGGCCCTGGTGATGGGCGAGGCCGCGGCGGTGGCGGCCGTCGGCACCGGCGCCGGGCTGCTCGCCGGAGTGCTCCTGGGGCGGGGCCTGCTGCGCCTGGTCACCCAGACGATCAACGACCTCTACTTCGCGGTCTCGGTGCGCGGCCTCGACCTCTCCCCGGCCAGCTTCCTCACCGGTGCGGCGATCGGCGTCGGCGCCACTCTCGCCGCCGCGCTGGCACCGGCCCTCGAGGCGACGCTCACGCCGCCGCGCGCCGTGCTCAGCCGCTCGCTGCTCGAGGCGCGCCTGCGGCGGGCGCTGCCGCGCGTCACCGGCCTGGGCGGCGTCCTGCTGCTGGTGGGCGGCGGCCTGCTGGCGCTGCCGGCGGCGCCGATGGGCGACGGCCTGGTGCTCGGCTTCGCCGGCCTCGGGGCGGTGATCGTCGGTTGCGCGCTGCTCGCGCCGGCGGCCACCGCCGGCCTCATGCGCCTGCTGCGGCCGCCGCTCGGCCTGCTGCTCGGCGTGCGGGGACGGATGGCCGCGGGCGGCGTCGCCGCCTCCCTGTCGCGCACCGCGGTGGCGATCGCGGCGCTGATGGTCGCGGTCGCGGTCACGGTGGGGATCGGGGTGATGATCGACAGCTTCCGCCGCACCGTCGTCGCCTGGCTCGAGCGGTCGCTGCAAGCCGACCTCTACGTCTCCGCGCCGGCCGGCTACGGCGGTTTCGGCGGCGCGCCGATCGCACCTGAGCTCGCGACCCGCGCCGCCGCCGTGCCCGGCGTGGCGGCGGTGCACCCCGTCCGCCGTGTCGAGCTCCGCACCGCCTCCGGTCCGATCCGGCTGCTCGCCGTCGACGACGACTGGCGGCGCTTCCGCGGCTTCGAGCTCCGGGAGGGCGATGCCCGCGACGTCTGGCGCCGGGTCGCGGCGGGCGGCGAGGTGATGGTGTCGGAGCCATTCTCGCGCCACCGGGGCGTGCACCGGGGCGGCCTGCTGCGCCTGCCCACCGCCGAAGGCTACCGCGCCTTCCGCGTCGCCGCGGTGTTCGACGACTACAGTTCGGACCTCGGCCTGGTGCTGATCAGCCGCCGCACCTACCTGCGCTTCTGGCGCGACCCATGGCTGTCCGGTTTCGCCGTCGATCTCGCTCCCGAGGCGCGAGCGGACGCCCGCACGATCCAGCTCTTGCGCCAGGCGGCCGGACCGCTGGTGATCCGCTCCAACCGCGCCCTCAAGCGGCTGTCGCTCGAGATCTTCGACCGCACCTTCCTGATCACCGGCGTGCTGCGCCTGCTCGCCGGGTTGGTGGCCGCCATCGGCGTGCTGTCGGCCTTGACCGCCCTGCAGCTCGAGCGCGCCCGCGAGATCGGCGTGCTGCGCGCCACCGGTCTGACGCCCGGCCAGGTCTGGCAGCTGGTCACCACTCAGACCGGGCTGATGGGCCTCGCCGCCGGCCTGCTCTCGCTGCCGGTCGGCCTCATCCTCTCCGCCATCATGGTCTACGTCATCAACCGCCGCTCGTTCGGCTGGACCATCCACCTGCAGATCTCGCCCATCCTCCTGCTCGAAGCGCTGGCGCTGGCCGTGGGCACCGCCCTGGCGGCCGGCCTCGTCCCCGCCTGGCGCATGGCGCGCACCAGCCCGGCGCTCGCGCTGCGCGAGGAGTGAGCGAGCAGCGGATCCGCCAAGCGCCTCGGCTGTTCGCCGGCGCCGCGCCTGCTCACGCTTGGACGATCTGGGGGAGGTGGTCGAAGTGCCGATCGCGAGCGCAGAGGACGAGGTTGTGCTGCAACACCAACGCGGCGATCCAGAGGTCGTTGGTCGGGATCGGAGTCCCTTGCCGTCGCAGCTGGCGAATGATCGCGACGTAGTGCTGAATGGTCCGCTCGTCCGCGAACAGCACGGTCACCCCGGGCTTCATGAGGAAACGGCGCAGCACGTGTTCATTCTCAGTGCCGCGCATCCCGACCGAAAAACCGGCGCGCAGCTCGGCGAGAACGATAAACGGGAGCAGCACGACTTCCGCGCGCTCGACCAGCGTGACCACAGCCGCAATGCCGCGGCACAGGTCGGTGTAACGGTTGGTGTCGAGGGCGAGCCTCATCGCCACAAGCGCTCGTCGATCCGATCCTGTTCGCCGATCACCTCGTCGAAATCGCTGTCCTCTTTCCAGGTGTCGGCGACATCGGTCAGGTCGCGTTGCCGCAGCGGCGTCTCACCCAGCCCTGCGCCGCGCACCAGGGCCTCGATGGCGACGGCGTTGAGGCTCTTTCCTTCGCTCTTCGCCCGCTGGCGCAGTTCCGCGTCCAGGAGGGGTGGAACGTCCCTGAGTGTGTACTGCATGCGCCTACTGTAGGCGATGCCTGCGCCTGATGCAAGCGACCGCCAGCGGCCCGACTCAGAGACCGGTTTCGTTCAAGCGCCCGTAGGTGCAGATGAAAATCAAGACGAAAACGACAGCGGCCACCGCCAGCGTGACCCAGGACGCCATCCGCTCCACGGGCTCGGGGTTGCTTGGAGGTCCGGCGAGCTTACCGCTCCAGAGGAACCGGTGGTGCGCGAGGAGAGCGCAGACGTATCCACAGAGCATGATCACGCCGACGGCGCATGCCGCCCGCTCCAGCGCGACAGCCCAGGGCCAGGGATGGGGCAGCGCAACCCAGGGCAAGACGACGAGTACGAGGGAGCTGAGCGTGGCTCCGATGAGTAAGCGATCCGCCCACGGAATCCCCGTCCACTGGCCCTGCGGTGTCTGCAGCTCGCGCTGAATGCGGAAGGCGAGCACCAGGGTGCCCAATGCCGCAACGATGCTGGCGATGGTCGCCAGCGACCCGTTATCCGCCATGGCCGGTCTCCTCTCCTGTCGGAGCTACATGGTCTTCATCGGCAAAGCCCGCCACCATGCCGCGACTTGCAACCTGGTGAAGGGGGCTCACGCGAGCCGTTGCCGCTGAAGTCGAGTCGTGGTCAGTTGAACCCTTATCTTGTCAGTCAACGATCTCGACATCAAGCCCATCGAACTGGCGGAAGCTCCGATCGAAGGTGAGCAGGCGATAACCACCGGCCCGGGCAAAGGCAGCGAGGTAGGTGTCGGTCTCAGCGCAACGTCCGACCGGAAAGGCCCGAGTCAGGAACCGCCACTCCCCTTCGAGGAGGGCCGGCTCCTGCACCTGCGCGAAGCGGTTGTCGGTGAGCAGAAGATCCCAGGCATCCCAGACGGCTGATGCAGGCAGCACATCCTCCTTCAACCAGGCGGAGTTGGTTAGAACCCGCAGGACTGCCATCTGAGCGACACGACACAGGAGGAGGCTGCCGGGCTCTTCATGCGAGGCGAGCCAGGCAACGGCCCGCTCGGAGTGAGCATGCCGCTCGTGCAGCAGGGCAATCAGGAAATTGGAGTCAGCGAGGTAGACCAAGCTGGCGCAGATCCTCCTCGGCCTCGACGCGAGCGAGGTCGGCACTGGTCAGATGGAGGCTACCCGGTCGCGCCGAAGAGAAGAGGGGGAAGCGAACCCGTTGCCTCTCGGCCTCCGGCGCCGGTGCTGCTGCCAAGTCCTTCCTGAGGGCAGATCCCACAAGCTCGCGAAGGGTGACGCCCCGCTCCACGGCAGCGATCTTCGCGCGCTTCAGCAATTCATCAGGCAGGTCCAAAGTGGTGCGCATGAAAACATCTTTGCATATCCCTGCCTTTGTGTCTATACTCCTTCCTCTCGACCTCGGGCGCTCCTTTCTGAGAGCCCGGTGGCGCCAGAGCGGCACACTATAATGCCTCTGGACGGCAGCCGCTTGCTCAAGTTCTTATCCCGAAAAAGCGCCATGAAATGGCGCCACCTCTCAGCCAGCTCGATCGTCCTGCCGCGAAGGGTGGCGGCGGTGGCTACCTTGGCCTGTATCGGCGTTCTCGCCGCGCTGCTGGCGACCGCCGCCTGGCGCCTGGGCCGCGGGTCGTCCGAAAAGGAGACGCTTCCGGCCGCCCCGCTGAGCGTCGCGGGGGCCCTGCATGCCCCGGACCTGCGCGGCTTCGCGCGCGCCCTGGTGCCGCGGCCCTTCATGTTCCCAGCCGACCATGGCTCCCATCCCGAGTACCGCACCGAGTGGTGGTACTACACGGGCAACCTGACGGCGAGCGACGGCCGGCAGTTCGGCTTCCAGCTCACGTTCTTTCGCTCGGCACTCGCCCCGCCGCCCGCACCGTCCGCGACCGCCCCTGCCGCTCTCGCCCCGCCAGCCGGCGTCCGTTCCTCTGCCTGGGCGACGCGCCAGGTCTGGTTCGCCCACTTTGCCGTGACCGACGCCGGCGGACATCGGTTCCTGGCCTACGAGCGCTGGGAGCGCCAGGCGCTGGGGCTGGCCGGCGCCGAGGCCTCGCCGTTCCGCGTCTGGGTGGGCCCCTGGTCCGCCGCCGCCGGCCCGGAGGTCGCCGGCACCCCGCCCATGCATCTCGCCGCGGGCGTCGCCGAGGCGGCTGTCGACCTCGTGGTCACCACCGCCCTGCCGCCGGTGCCGCAGGGCGACCGCGGCCTGTCCGCCAAGAGCGCCGAGCCCGGCAACGCGTCGTATTACTACTCCCTGCCCCGCCTCGTCGCTACCGGCACGCTGCGCCTCGGCGGCGAGCGCGTTGCCGTCACCGGCCTGGCCTGGATGGACCGCGAATGGAGCACCAGCTCGCTGGCCCCCGGCGAGGTGGGATGGGATTGGTTCGGCTTGCAGCTCGACGACGGCTGGGAGCTGATGCTCTACCGCCTGCGCCGGGGCCCAGCGGCACCTCCGCAGGCGCCGGCGGCCGCTGCCGCTGGCCTCGCCGACCCGGCCAGCCTCGCCACCCTGATCGCACCGGACGGCCGCACCACGCTGCTTCCCCTTGGCGCGCTTCGTTTCGCCGAGACCGGCACCTGGACCAGCCCGGCAGGCCATGTGCGCTACCCATCCGGCTGGCGCCTGACGCTGCCCGGCGCCGGCCCCGCCAGCTTCGACCTGACCGTGAGGCCGCTGCTCGCCGACCAGGAGCTCCGCCTGTCGTTTCACTATTGGGAGGGAGCCGTCGCCGCCAGCGGCACCCACGGCGGCAGGCCGGTGACGGCCCGCGGCTACGTCGAGCTCACCGGCTACGGAGCCCTCGGGGAGGGGGAACGGTAGGGCCGCGGACAAGCGTCCGAGGACGGCGACCGGCCACAGGGCTTCGTTAGCGCGAAGCGGCCCGCCGGTCGCCGCCCGCGCCTCCCGCACGATGGCTTGCTCCGTGGCCCGGCGGGCCTCGCCTCACCGTTACGGCACTGAGCTATAATAGAAGTATCGCTCATGCAGGAGCGCGCCTTCGCTGCCTCGCGGACTGGGGCAACAGGGCGCGCCAGAAAGGAAGGCGACATGCCCGACTCGGCTCGGCAGCAGCGCTGTGCTCTCCCATCCCATGTCTCAGCTCTCACCTCCTGCGGTGTCTTGCTCCTAGCGGCAGGCTTGCTGCTGGCCCTGCCCGCGGCCCTCGCCGCACAGGAGGGAGAGGCGTTCGAACCGGGATGCCCTCTCCCCTTCGCAAAAATCGCCGCCCCGCATCCGGTCGATTCGAATTGCGGGATCGAGGGCAAAGCGGCTTCCGACGACGCCAACCACGCGCAGAACCGGGCGAAGAACAACTTCTGCGCCCAGGGCGATCCGGTGGCGGTGACCCAGGCCGATTTCGTCGGCTTGCAGGCCGCGGTCGACAAGGCGGGCATCCCCTCCGGCAGCCCGAAGAAGCTGCCTGCGGACCGCAAGGTCCTGCAGAACCTCTTCACCACCAGCGGCGGCGCGACCATCGGCGAAGGGACCAAGGTGCGGTACGTCGCCTTCGTCTTGAAGGCCCACTACTCCGACGTCGGGACCGGCGAGGCGGTGAACTGCGGCGAGAACGGGAACGAGCCGAACGACATCCACATCCCCACGGTCCAGGACATGAGCGACGCCGAGTGCGCGAGCATCACCGCCGAAATGAGCCCGCACTCGCGGCCCGCCGGCTGGACGCCCAAGGCCCTCATCACGCCGGGAGTGCCGATGCGCATCACCGGCCACCTCTTCTTCGACGGCAGCCACAAGCCGTGCACCGAGGGGCAATCGCGGAACCCCAAGCGCGTCGCCAGCTGGGAGATCCATCCCGTCTACGCCGTCGACGTCTGCACTGCCTCGACGCTGGCGGACTGCCCGATCGCCGACGACAGCAAGTGGCACCCGCTCGTGGCGCAGCAATGAGCGCCTAGACGCCTGCCCTCCGTAGGCAGACGGGTGATCGCGCCGCGCGCCGCGGCGGCGAGCGCGTTGCCGTCACCGGCCTGGCCTGGCTGCCGATGCTTCTCCAACTCCGTGACCTGAAAGCGATTTTAGAACTCTGGAGCCCTCCGTAGGTTGGATTGATGTTCGTCAGTGACCCGGTACTCTAGCCGGTGCCGGTGCCGGACTTGGATGTGGCCTGCAGCCGTTGGCCAAGGCCGGAGGTCTGTACGCAACCGCAGAGGCAGGTTTGATCGTGAATGAGCGGGCGACGAAATGGCGCTCCCCCAAAACGTTGCCTTTCAAAAGGAACACCGTGCCTGACGTGCCGATGTGTCCAGGTTCGCACCCGGGCGACACGAAAGAGGGATAACCGCCATCAACGACCTCTCCACCGTTTGGTTCCACTACATCGGGGTACGTCGAGTTTTCGATTGGTTGCGGAGGCGTCCAGTCCTGGACAGCGAGGCGGGTTGCGGTCGTGTAATAGAGCGAAAGCCTCGTAGGCTTGCACTTGCCGGAAGGTTGGCAAGTGTAGGTCGTACATACGAACGTCATCACATAGCGTTGGAGGGCGTCGTTGTACTCGATCTGTGCTCCGCCTTCGCCATAGCTCGCGCCGCATGGGGGAGTAACCCCGTCCTCCAAGCCTCCAAGGCCTTCTTGTGTCCATCCGCCGTGGTGCCACTTGTAGAAATGCAATCGTCCAGCCTCGTGGTGGCCAAGACGATCACCGAGCTTAGCGCGTGCTATGTGGATCTTCGCATCGGCGGGTGTTTTCGGCCTTCCCGTGAACTGGTATGGCACATAAAGGTAGTAGTCCCCGGACGGATCCATATCGTCGATGAAGGCGCTCGGGAGAGCGTCCCCATAGAACTGGTTGTAGACGGTTCTGGGAGGCGTCCCAGGCAGAGTGATTCCGGCATAGCGTCCACTGCCATACTCGAGCCAGTCGCTCTTGAAGCCTGGCTGGATCGTAGGAGTGGGCCAGTTTTTGCCGCCATCGGAAGAACGCGCGACGCCGATCGACGCCCAGCCGGCGCCCATGCCGTTCGGCGCCCTTGGGCAGTGGACCTCCGCTTCGTAGATCATGATCAGATTCCCTGTTGGCAGCGTGGGATCTTGGAATACCGACCCGGCTCCCACATACTGCTCATCAAAATGCGTTACGGTGCTATAGCCGCAGTTTCCACTGCCGGGGTGAGGAGCCCAAAACACGGCCTGACCATGGCCGGCGTTGCCAAATCCCGGCGCGAAGGTAAAGTGCCGGAAGTCGGAACTCTTTAGAACAAATGTCCCGTCGTACATGTTGTTCCTGAGCAGGTTTGACATGGCGACAAAAAAATAGTGAGGGCCCGGTTGGCCTGGTATGCGATCCCGAAACACTGGCCCGGTGGCCGGCAGAACCGTTGTATGTTCATCGGGCAGATAATGGATCGAAGGAGGATAATTGAGCGCTTCGTTATTCGAAACCGAAAAGACAATCTGGGGCGTAGATGCTGGAGGCTCAGCCCGGCCCTGAGGCGCTTGAGGCGTCGGCTGGCGTGCGTTGGTCGAGCCTTCAGCGACGGCGACGGAACTCGCGACACTGTCGCGATCCGTAGCCGCTGCAACCATCCCGTATAGAGCGACTTGACCGCAAGCAGCTGCGCTGGAGGACAGAGCCGCGAAGAGAGTGAACACACCAACGGTCAGACAGAAAACGTGCATGGAGCAATCCTCCCTTCTGGGCACCTGCTTCGCCCGGACACGATCCGCCTAGTGGTGGACGCCCCATGACTGGGGAGAAGGGAGTCCACTATGGCCAAGCCGGAATTTCCATTTTGGTTCCGGGTTGCCACCAAGCATACACCCGGTTGCCTCCTGTCGAGCCCTTCCGGTGCCAGGTTTCCTCCCCGGCGCCCCAGCCTGTCCCCAGAGAAGGTGTCTCAGTGTTTCCAAAGGAACTAAGCGTTCCTCCGCGCCGATGGGCTGAGAGAATATATAACGTGCAGCAATGGAGAGAGACGCCAAAAGGAGGGCATTTCGCGGCGGCGGAGCAACCCGATCTATTGGTCAAAGACATTCGATCCTTTTTCAGACCGTTTCGCACCTGGATCAGCGTCAGTGAGAAGCGTTACACTAGAGGGCCGCTTGGCGCCGCACCGGAAGGACTCGACCGAGCTTGGCGCCGGCTCTTACGCAGCCTGAGGAGAGTACCCATGTCGAAGCTCACCGCCAGGGGCAGCCGCCCCCGTTTCGCCCCCCTCGCCGTGCTCGCCGGTATCTCCGGCGTGGCCGCGCTGGCAACCCTGATCGGCCTCACCGCCCCGGCCGCCTCGTTCGCCGCCCCGGCCACCTCCGCCGCCGCCCCGGCCGCCGCGCCCGCCGCGGTCGCCCCGGCATCGCCGCAGGCGTCCGCCGCCGCGCCGCGGTACACCATCGAGCAGTTCCTGGCCACCACCATCTGGTCCGGCGCGTGGTTCTCGCCCGACGGCCGCGAGCTGCTGGTCAGCGGCAATCCGACCGGCGTCTTCAACGCCTATACCATCCCGGTCGCCGGGGGCGCTCCTCGCCAGTTGACCGATTCGAAGGTCAACGCCATCCAGGTGGCCGGCTGGTTCCCCAGCGGCGGCCGCATCCTCTACGGCAGCGACCAGGGCGGCAACGAGCAGGACCATCTCTACGTCCGCGATGCCGGCGGCGCCATCCGGGACCTCACCCCAGGCGACAAGCTGAAGGCGCAGTTCGAGGGTTGGGCGCCGGACGACCGCACGTTCTTCTTCTCCACCAACGAGCGCGATCCTCAGTACTTCGACCTCTACGAGATGTCGGTCGACGGCTACCAGCGCACCCTGCTCTACCGCAACGACGGCGGCTATGCGCTCGGTCCCATCTCACGCGACCGGCGCTACGTCGCCCTGGTCAAGCAGGAGAGCACCGGCGACTCCGACCTCTACCTCTACGATCGTTCGACCGGCAAGCTGCGCGACCTCACCACTCACACCGGCGAGGTGGTCAACGCGCCGGCGGACTTCAGCCCAGACAGCAAGAGCCTCTACTACACGACCGACGAGGGCGGCGAGTTCGCGCACCTGGTGCGCTACGACCTGGCGACCGGCAAGCGCGACGACGTGCTGCGCCCCGAGTGGGACGTGATCGGTGCCAGCTTCTCGCGCGACGGCCGCTTCCTCGAGGTCTCGATCAACCGCGACGCGGCGACCGAGGTGCGCCTGTTCGAGGAGCCCGGCATGCGCCCGGTCAAGCTTCCCGCGCTGCCCGACGCCGACATCACCGGCCTGCGGTTCTCGCGCGACGGCAAGCGCCTCGCCTTCTTCGCCGACTCCAGCCGCTCGCCGCGCAACCTCTACGTGATCGACGTCGCCGACCTGGCGCAAGGCGCGCCGCGCCAGCTCACCCGGGCGCTGAGCCCCGCCATCGAACCTGCCGCCCTGGTGCCCGCCCGGGTAGTGCGCTTCAAGTCCTATGACGGCCTCGAGGTCCCGGGTTTGCTGTACCGGCCCAGGTCGGCCAACCGCGAGCACCCGGAGCCGGCGCTGGTCTGGGTCCACGGCGGCCCCGGCGGCCAGTCGCGGGTCGGCTACAGCCCGCTGATCCAGTTCCTGGTCAATCACGGCTATGCCATCTACGCCATCAACAACCGCGGCAGCGCCGGCTACGGCAAGACCTTCTTCCACCTCGCCGACCGCAAGCACGGCAACGCCGATCTCGGCGACTGCGTGGCCGCCAAGGGCATGCTGGCCGCGACCGGCTGGGTCTCGCCCGACCGCATCGGCATCATCGGCGGCAGCTATGGCGGCTACATGGTGCTCGCGGCACTGACCTTCCGGCCGCACGAGTTCGCGGCCGGCGTCGACCTCTTCGGCGTCTCCAACTGGGTGCGCACACTGGCCAGCATCCCGCCCTACTGGGCCTCGGAGCGCAAGGCGCTGTACAAGCTGATCGGCGATCCGCAGGCCGACGCCGACTACCTGCGCAAGATCTCGCCGCTCTTCCACGCCGAGCAGATCGAGCGTCCGCTGCTGGTGCTGCAGGGCGACAAGGACCCGCGCGTGCTCAAGCAGGAGTCCGAAGAGATCGTCGTCGCGGCGCGCAAGCACGGCACCCCGGTCGAGTACCTGATCTTCCCGAACGAGGGCCACGGCTTCGTCCGCAAGGAGACCCAGGCCAAGGCCTACCAGGCGGTCCTGGTGTTCCTCGACAAGTACCTGCCGGAGGCCCCCCGGATACCCGCCATGGCCCAGCCGGGCGCGGCGGGCGCGCACGACGGTCCGCATTGAGGCACGCACGGCAGGCAGCTAGGATTCTGGGGAGCAGAGAGCGCCCGGGCGGCCGCGGCGCTAGAATGCCGGCGAGGGGACGCCATCATGCACGATTGGTGGATTCTGATTCCGGTCATCGCGATCCTGGCGGCGAACGTCCGGCGCTTCATGACGTTCCAGGCGAAGCAGCGGCAGCTCGGCGCCTCGACCCACGAGCTGGAGACGCAGGTGGCGGCGCTCGCCAGGGCTCGGTCCGAGCTGACCGAGCGCGTCCAGAACCTGGAAACGATCGTGGTCAGCCAGACCTGGGGGGTGCTGCAGGAACGCGGGCTGTCCCCCGCCGAGAGGGAGCTCAAGGTGGCCACGGCCGCCCATCGTGAGCTGGCCCCCGACGACGCCTCGTCCGCCAACCAGCAGCGCGCCGAGCAGCTCGCCCGCCGCTTGCAGTAAGCGCCTCCGGGGAACCCTCCAGCCGGTCCTTGGGGTGGGCGGAACCTCCCTCTGGCCTCCGATGGGCGAGGGTTTGAGCGGGGAGGGCGGAGGACTTCGAGGCTCGCCCAAAGGAGGCCAGAGGAAGGTTCCGCCCACCATGGACCTCCTCCTCCCACGGCCGGAGAGGCATCTCGCCGCCCCTTGACGGATGCAGTACAGTGGCGGCATGAAGGGCGGAGACCTCAGGGGATCGCCAGCCACCAAGGGGCGCGGCGCCGTCCAGAATCCGGCCAACCGCTTCGAGCGCCTGCGCGTCGAGGCCGACCCCGAGGTCCACGCCCTCGGGGGGCACCCTGCAGTCAACGCACTGGCTGCGGTCGATGCGCTGGCTGCCGCCGCCGGCGCGCCAGACCCCGAGAGCCCGCTGGCGGCGGAGGGCGGCGGACGGGTGGTGACGGAGCTGCTGCGCGACACCTCGCGCTCGCTGATCACCCACAACGACAGCCCCGACGTCGGCTTCTCGTTCTCGCTGAACCCGTACCGCGGCTGCGAGCACGGCTGCATCTATTGCTATGCCCGACCCACCCACGAGTACCTGGGCTTCTCGGCCGGCCTCGATTTCGAGAGCCGCATCATGGTCAAGGAGGATGCCCCGCTGCTGCTGCGGCGCGAGCTCGCCTCCCCGCGCTGGCAACCGGAGACGCTGGCGATGAGCGGCGTCACCGACCCCTACCAGCCGGTCGAGCGGCGCCTCGGCATCACCCGCGGCTGCCTCGAAGTGCTCGCCGCGGCGCGCCATCCGGTCGCGGTGATCACCAAGAGCGAGTTGGTGACCCGCGACATCGATCTGCTGGTCGAGCTGGCCCGGCACCAGGCGGTGCGGGTCTTCCTCTCGATCACCACTCTCGACGGCGAGCTGGCGCGGCGCATGGAACCGCGCGCCTCCCATCCGCGCGAGCGCCTCAAGGCGGTGTCCCGGCTGGCCGCCGCTGGCGTGCCGGTGGGGGTGATGGTGGCGCCGGTGGTGCCGGCGATCACCGATCACGAGATCCCGGCCATCCTCGAGGCGGCGGCCGCCGGAA
>Ga0209118_1000248_pt1 | contig 34145 bp, 32 predicted proteins | sample BlaSpr_A8_Ref_M1_FD_187988 | JGI IMG/M metagenome (GOLD analysis project Ga0209118, IMG submission 187988) | Forest soil microbial communities from Thunder Bay, Ontario, Canada - Black Spruce, Ontario site 2_A8_Ref_M1 (SPAdes) (version 2) | ecosystem: Environmental > Terrestrial > Soil > Boreal... | reverse complement strand
AAGCATCATCCACAGAATGGAATGCTTGACGCTCCATGAAATGGTTATGGCGAGCATACTTCCGAAGCCCCAAAAACCTATGCCCGCTGACCCGCCTCTGTTTTCCATGGCTCCTCCAGGATTTCCGTACTTAGTTCCAAAGCAGGTGGCATTTTACACCTAGGGGCACCCCGCTCGCTTTGGGGGTCGGACCTTTAGGTCCGACATAACCGCCCCCACCCGCCACCCAATTCAAAAGCCTGTCCCACCCGCCACTGTCGGCGAACAGCGGGATGGGTGTAACATCGGCACCGCGTGTGAAGTTAAAAAGGAGATCCCGATTAATTAGGAGCCGCCATGAACGTCCCTTTCACACCCCCAGCCAAATCGCCTCTATTCCCCCGCTCGCGCCGCGCCGCCATAGCGTTCCTGGCCTTCGCCACCATCCTCGCACCGACTTTTTCCCCCACCGCCATCGCCGCTCCCCAAGCCTCGACTATCGTAACCCTCGCCAAAATGCGCGAAGCCTGGGTCCATGACCTTCGCACCAAACAGCTCGAACCCATCCTGAAGTTCTATGCCCCAGACGCCGTCTTCCTCCAACCCACCGGTGAACGCATCACCGGCTCCGCCGCCCTCCGCACCCTCTTTCAAACCATAATGGCCACCTTCAACAGCGACCTCACCCTCCACAGCCAGAACCTCGAAACATCCGGCGATCTCGCCTACGACAGCGGCGAATTCCAGGAAACCCTAACCACCATCGCCACCGGCGCTAAAATCACCGCCAAAGGCAGCTACATAATCATCTTCAAGCGCCAGCCAAACGGCAGTTGGCAAATTGTTCAGCACGTCTGGACCGGTACCCCGCCACCTGGCACATAAGCGACCCATCAACGATTTCGCCGCGGCCGCTTTTGCCGTAGTTTGTAGTGGCGGGTCTTCAGACCCGTTCCTTCATGCCTCTGTAGCGGCGAGTTCATCTCGCCATCTTAATTACTTATTCCTTTATCGTTCGCGACGTCCGCTCCTCGATTTTGTAGCGCCGGGCTTCGCCCCGGTTTGTGGAGGCCCCGGCGATTTGCTTGGGAACAGACTTGGGACAGACGTAAAATCCTGGGTACCCGGCGGTCTCATGGGAAGATTCTATGAGGCACTGAGGACATTATGGCAACGAACAGCATCCGCATTCGGTATCGGCCCTTGCGACTCGGTTGGTGTGTCCGCGATGGGAATTGGGACGATCTTCGCAAAGTGCTGCGATGCGCGCATACGCTCTGGGGCGGTGTGTTCAACCCCATCTTATCGCTCGGTGATCCGGACCGCGCGGCTCAACTAGTTCGCTTATATCAAGTGGACGCATTGTTTCCGGCGGAGGAGGACGCGCAGTTAACCGCGTTCGCCGAGCGGTTTCCTTACCTGCGGTGGCCGGATATACACAAGAGTCTCTTCGTCTCGGGTGAGGGAGGAAGAGGTCACGCGACGTGCCTGGATATCTACCATCCGGTGCGGCGCATCTACGAGGAACACTTGGATGGGAAGCAAGACTCAAAAGTGACGGCCACACTGTTTGAATGGGACGCGGCCGATCCGCTTCGAGATGTTTTCCTCGCGCAATTTGGAGCTTATCCGGCGCGGGAAGAGATTCACCTGGATTACGGCGGGATGGTGGAGCGAAATCTCAAGGGAGCGAGAACCGCGCTGCCACCTGACGGTCCCGTGCCAGCGGAAGCCTACAAGCAACTTACGCCGTCCGGTCTTTCGGGATTTGATCTACGGCGCGATCGGTCGCCCAACTGGGACCACCCGGGACTGTACGTGGGGGACGCGGGTGATTTTACGGACGTCGTAAATTTCTGGAATTTGCGGGCCGCCAGTTTGAAAGTGCTGTTTTTCGATCCGCAGCACGAGGCGCGGCTCGGCGAAATAGCGCACGCGTACGTCAAGATTCTGGGCGAGAGGCCCCGGGACGATAAAAGGTTCGAGGCGGATTTTGGCGTGTGGTCGAAGGAAGGGAGGGAAGTGGATCTGAAAGCCTTCAAGGCCGAACGTGTGATGCGCGTGGAGATTCATGAAGGAATCTGGAACGGGCGGAATCTGAAGCCGCCGCTCATGTACATTGAAGACGAGAGAGTTCTGGGATTGCGCTCGGAGCACGAAGGGGTTCCGTCCCTTACGTTTGAATTACGCGAGAAGCCGTTCTATGACGAGTATGAGCTCCACACACAAAACTATGTGGCAAGCGTCGATCCACTAGCCTACGGCGAAGACGAGCAAGTCACATTTAACTACCCATTCCTTCCGGAGCTCAACGACTTTTACCGGCGCGAAGTGTGTCGCACCGACGGGGTGCGATCTGAGCGAAACGGGCTTGGCCTCATTACGGATGTAACGACTGAAAATCTGACGATCCACGCTGTAACGCGTCGGGCTCTGATCGCCAATATTTTTGAAGCCTTTGGAATGAAGAGCCAAGTGAGCGAGGCGGGGCGCATCGCTTTGCGGGTCATTCAACAGATGGGAGGAGTGCAGGGCTGCCGCGTGTTTAAGATCGCCGGGGTGCGCACCCTCATCGAAAAATATAAGCCACTGCAATCGTTCACGCGGGGAGACGCCACGCAAATTATTGCGGAGGTCGATCCGGTCACACACGTGCCGAACTTCAGTCGCTACGAGTCGTTGTTCATCGAGCCTCGGGAAGGAGAAAAGCTGAAGCCGCACCACGTGTTCGACTATCTGGTCAAACGGAACGCATTCCGCGTGGGACTCACGTTCACCTGTCCGAATTGCGAACTGGAATTCTGGACGCATCTCGACGACGTGGCTACGGAAATCATATGTGAATACTGCGGCAAGCGATTCAACGTAACAGCGCAGTTGAAGGACGGAGCGTGGTCGTACCGAAGGTCCGGATTGTTCGGCCGTGAGGATCACCAGCAAGGCGCGATTCCCGTGGCACTGACTCTGCAGCAGTTGGATACGATCCTGCATTGGGAGATGGTGTATGTGACCTCGATGTCCCTCGAACCTGCCGGAGCGAGAATCGTGCCGTGCGAGACGGACCTTGTCATCGTTTCGGAAAAAGGTTTTTACGAGGACACGGTCGGAATAGCGGTCGGTGAATGCAAGGGGCGTGGAGAAATCACCGAGGAGGACGTGAGGAAGCTCACGCAGGTAGCGGATGCGTTTCCGAAAGCCCGGATTCAGCCGTACATAGTGTTCTCGAAGACGGTGCCATTCACACCTGAGGAGATTGCGCGGTGCCGTGCAGCCCAGCCGCCTGGCGGGAAACGAGTAATCCTGCTTTCAGACCGCGAGCTCGAACCCTATTTTGTTTATGAACGAGCTGCGAAGGAATTTGAAATCAACTCAACGGCCATTTCCCTGGAGGATCTTGCAAAGGCGACGCACGCGCTTTATTTCGATCCAAGACCGAAGGTCATTCGATGACCAGGGCTGGCGTCGGCGCCGGGTGCCACACCCTTCGCTTTCAAGGGTGCGCGAATTGCCTTTGCTTTTTCTAGCTTGTTTTGTTGTCGCCCGCACCGTTCATTCCGGGCGGGTGGGCCAGTCTACATATAGCCAAAGGCATATCCGAAGAGCGAAACTAGAAATCAGAAAGCAGAAAGTAGAGAAGAGCAAGTCCCCACGGGTCGAAGGATAAACGGAAAATGAAACTCGTTTCAGTGAACACCGGATTGCCGCGCGAAGTGAGCTGGCACGGGAGAATCGTGACAACGGGCATCTTCAAGGAGCCGGTCGGGGGACGGGTGGCACTGCGCAAGCTTAATTTGGAGGGCGACCGTCAGGCGGATCTGACCGTGCACGGGGGAGAGCACAAGGCCGTTTACTGCTACCCGCTGGCGCACTATGGCTACTGGAAGAGAGAGTTGCCTGGGCGGGAATTGCCGATGGGCATGTTTGGAGAAAACTTCACAATTGAAGGTAGTGCTGAAGGTAGTGCCGACGCCGGTAAGGATGGATTGCTGGAAGACTCTGTCCATCTGGGCGACCGATTTTCGATCGGTACGGCGGAAGTGGTGGTGACGCAGCCTCGGCTGCCTTGCTATAAACTTGGCGTGAGGTTCGGCTCCGACGACATGGTGAAGAGATTTCTGGCGAGCGGGAGGACGGGATTCTACGTCGCCGTCGTGCGCGAGGGAGAAGTTGGCGCGGGCGATGAAATGAAGGTGATTGCGCGGGAGGCGAACACCGTTGCGGTTTCGGAGATCACACGTTTATATGTCGTGAAGAGGTTTGGAGAGGCGGAGATCAGCGCGGTGCGGCGTGCGTTGGGCGTGAAAGAATTGCCGGAGAGTTGGAAAGAATACTTCAGGGAACGCCTGCGACATGCCGGATCGATCTGATTTGAGTCTACCGGCGAGGGGCGGGTGGGCCAGCCTCCCTATAGCCAAAGGTATTCCCGAAAGACTCTTTCTGCGCCACCTGGCAGTACGAAGAGAGATTCTCCTCGCGAATGGCGCTCGGAGGCGCAGAGGGCATCACGCAAGACGCGCGATGGCTCAGAGTTCGTCGGCGGCTCGTCGAGGCTCCCCTCGAAGAGAAAAGCCTCAGGGGCTAAAGCCCCTGAGCTACAGGGAGAGGCGAGGGGATGACGGGCGAGGAAGAGGCCGCAGGAGAGAAAAGCCTCAGGGGCTAAAGCCCCTGAGCTACAGGGAGAGGCGAGGGGATGACGGGCGGGGGGTGGAGGCAGTTATGTCGGACCTGAAGGTCCGACCCCCAATGTCGGCCGGGCACGATCCCGACGGGGCTCGGGACAAGTAAGCCCCGACCTCCTAAAGAATGAATGCACGGGTCTGAAGACCCGCCACTACAGAAAGCCCGGCGCCCGCTACGCGGGCCATGGTTTCCGGGGTTACACTCAGAATTGTTTCTTCAGGAGGTGAATCAACATGGCACGAGTACGAGGCGCTGATCCAAGCCAGCAAGGGCTACTGAGCGGGCTATTTACGCGAATCATCTACTCGCTGACGAAACGCAAATTGGGCCGCGTCGTCATGCCGGTGCAAATCGTGGCGAATCACTCCCGGCTCCTGTGGGGCTACGGGCAGATGGAGCAATCGTTTGCCTCCAGCCACCTGGTGGACGCCGGCCTGAAGGACCTGGCGCAGTTGCGAGTCGCCACGCTGGTCGGGTGCCCGTTTTGAATTGACATAGGATCTGCGGTCAGCAGAAAAGGCGGTATCTCGGCCCAGAAGCTCGAAGCATTGCCCGACTACAGGAGCAACGCGCTGTTTTCGGAGACGGAGAGGCTGGTCCTGGAATATGCCGACGCCATGACGCAAACTCCCGTCGAGGTTCCAGAGGCGCTGTTTGCGAAGCTGCGGCAGAAGTTCAGCGACGCGCAGCTGGTGGAATTGACGGCGACGCTGGCGTGGGAAAATTACCGGGCACGGTTCGATCACGCGTTTGGCGTGGAGGCGGAAGGTTTTGCGAAGGGCGGCTACTGCGCATTGCCGGTGCGCGGGGCGAAGTAAATTTGAATTCACAGCGGAACCCATCTCATAGATAGTTGGGCTGTCCATCCCACCGAACCTCAGGGGTTGAAAACCCTTAATTGAGGGCGCTTTTCGGCACGGCTTAAGCCCTGCCCTGATGAATGGAGCATCTACGGCTCGTCCGATAGCACGGGTCTAAAGACCCGCCACTACGAAGAGCCGGGCTGAAGCCCGGCATCTATGGGTATATGGGCATGGAACGATTGCCGTTTTGCTTCTCGAGAAAAATAATGCCGCGGGATGCGCTATCGGCGGGCCAGCGCGGCGCGCCGGGAGCGATAGCGCTTCTCTCTGCTGATGGACTTGGGGTCGACCAGCCATTGCTCCTTGCCCGAACGTCCGGGCAGCTTCTGCTTGGTTCCAGAGAGCCGCCCGACGTTGAGGAGGCGGTGAACCTCCGAGCTGGTCGTGTCCAGACTCATTGCCGTTAGCTGCACGGTGAGCCAGGGTTTGCGGCGTGTGCGCATGGCAGGCTTCCCTCCGGAGTGAAGATGGGCCCAGCGAGGTTCACTGTAACGTTATCATACAGGCCGTGGCAATAGGGCTGCGCGGATGGTTTGCGTGGGACGTCAAGGTGTGGGCGGAGAAAGAGGAGAGCGCCTACTTCTTGAACAAATCTTCGAAGGCCTGACGGGCGTCGTTGGTGCGCGGCGCGGGAGCCGCAGCCACTACCTGCGATTGCTGGGCGTAGGACGTGGGCGCGGTGTCCTTTTCAATGGTCATGCGAAATTCGTAGAACTTGCAGTCGTTCTTGGCGTCCTTGGGAGAGATGCGCTCGGGGATAGGCTGGGTGCACTCGAACTGCGCGCCGCTATCGAAGAACCGGCATTGTTTGCAGGAATGCAACTCGAACTGGCACTTGGGGCACTGGCCATTGGGGTCGAAGCCCGGCATCAAAACCGCTCCGCAATTAGCGCAGCGCCCCCGCGTGACCGTGCCGACCATGCGCGGCGTGCGCGGGCCAAACTGATCCTGGCGGGGCCCGCCCGCCGGCGGTTTGCGGTCGTGTGATTTATCTTTTTTCTCGTTCTTTTCGGCATCGCGATAGCCGCGATGACTGTACTTTCGACTCACAAACGCCTCCGTCCGGCAGTCCTGCCGGACTGCGACTCAAAAACCCAGAATTCCGCGCTGATGCGCACTCTGCGTTGGCATGTATCCAATCGGATTGCTACACTCGGCCGGGCAGCGCACTCTTTCCCCGGAATTTGCAAACAGGTTTGCCAGCGACCGAAAGCAGAAGATGAGACATCTATGTTTTTAGTCCTCTGGGAGTTCGATGTCAAGCCGGGCTTTGAAAGCCGCTTTGAAAGAGTCTATGGCCCGGATGGGGATTGGGCGCAATTCTTCCGTCGCGACCCGAGCTACCGCGAGACTCGCCTCCTGCGCGAACTTTCGCGTCCGAACGCCTACATGACGCTGGACGTCTGGGAATCCCAAGGCGCCTACGAAAAATTTCAGCAACAAAACCGGGAAGCTTACCTGACACTTGACCGCTCCTCGGAAGCGATGACGCTGCGAGAGAAGCGCCTGGGTTCGTTCGACGAAACTATTTGAATATCTCGCCGGCGCACAAAATAAGCGTAACGCAATTCTCCTAGCAGAAAAGACCAACCAGACCGTCCGGCGGAAGGTCCGGCTGGAGAAACCGCTGCGGCGATCCTGCCACGCGGAGGACCGCTTCCGCCGCCAGGTAGCCGCTGCGGACGGCCCCCTCCATCGTCGCAGGCCAGCCAGTGGCGGTCCAATCGCCGGCGAGAAACATACCGCGCACGCTGGTTTGCTGCTTCGGGCGCCAGCGGTCGCAACCGGGCTCGGGTGAAAAAGTCGCCGCGGCTTCTTTGATCACTGTGGCCTTCACGAGTTGCGCGTCGCGCGCGGCGGGCAGCGCCTGGCGCACTTCTTTCAGGCAAAGGTCGATGATTTCCTGGCGCGATTTCTGAAGCAGGTCATACGAAGCGCTGACCACCAGCTGGAGATACTGACCTCCGCTCGAGCCCGCACCTGCACCGTTCGCAGCGCCATAGAGCGCCGTCTTGTTGAAGATCCATTGCGTCGTGGTGTCCAGCAGCGTCACGAAAGGTTCCGTCATCACGATGCGATCGAACCACAGGTGAACGCCGGTAATGGGAGAATCTTTCAGATTGCTCAACATTGAAAACACAGCGTGGCTGCGTTTCACATCTTCCGGCAACAGTTCCGCGAAGACGGTATGCGGCACGGCAATCACAAAAGCGTCCGCGGTTTCTTCGCGGCCGCCATCGAAGAGAATTCCGGCCAGCGCACCATTCTCGATGCGCAGACCCCGCACGGGCGCGCGCAGTGTCACTTCTCCGCCCTTGCGTTTAATGGCTTCGTGGCAACCTTCATAAAGATCCGCGAGTTGGATGGCGGGAATGCCCATCCGGTAGCCAGTTCGGTTCGACAAAACGGTCTTCCAAAAAACATCGACACCATAACGAGCATCGATCTTGTCGAGCTCCTCGCTGAGAGCGCTGACGAGAACCACACGCCAGAAACGAGCGATGGCGCCCTTGGTTTGGCGGCGCCGCTTCAGCCATTCCAGCATGGAAATCTCAGCACCTTCCTGGAGGTCGCCGGGCCTTCCTTTGTGCAAAAGAATGTCCAGCATCGCGCGCGCGATGGAAAACTTGTCGGCGAACGACAGAGGCCTGAACGAAAGAAAAGAACCGAGAATGTGCAGCGGCGCCGGAAGGAGACCCGCCTGAAAGTGGCCAATCCGGCCCTGCGGATCGAGCAATAGTAGCCGATCGAAAAACTTGATTTTCTCGGCGCAGCCGACACGGCGATAAAAATCCTCGAGATTCGTGCAGCAACCGAAAGTTACGTGCTGGCAATTGTCCACGTGTTCGCCGTCCGGCAACACGTAAGACGTTGCGCGGCCTCCGAGGAACGGACGCTGCTCAAACAGCCGCACGCGCCAGCCGGCTTCAGCCAGCGCGACGCCGGCCGCCAGCCCCGCCAGCCCGCCGCCAATCACGATCACGCTTTTCGAGGACATTCTCTTCCGTCAGGCGGCCGAAGCGCGCCTTTGCTGTGAAAATCATTTTCTCCGCGCGGGAGAGCCGCACGCGTTCGCCGAATACGGCAAAATCGAGCGACTCGATGCGTGCAAGCAGCGCGCTGTAGGTATGCACCAGAAGCCAAAGCGCGCCCCGGCTCTCCGGATCGATCAAGCTGAATAATTCCGCGCCCTCTTCGTAACATTGCCAGGCGCGCTCGGCTTCAAAGCGCAGCAACTCGCGCATGCCCAGGGTTGCTTCGGTGCGGCCGAAATCTTCCGGCGAGACGCCGTAACGCTGCAAGTCTTCTTCGGGCAGATAGACGCGGCCGAATTTGTGGTCTTCGTGAACATCCCGAATGATGTTGGTGAGCTGAAAAGCGAGGCCGAGCTTTTCGGCGAGGTCCAGGGCGCGGGCATCGTGGAAACCGAAGACGTGCGTACAGGTGAGGCCGACGGTGCCGGCGACCCGATAGCAGTATTCGCGGAGGCGGTCGAAAGTGGGGTAGTTCTGAACCGTTAAGTCCATCTCCGCGCCGCTAATGAGATCGTGGAGATAGCGAGCGGGCATTTTGTAACGCTGCATGGTGTCCACGAGAGCGGGGAGGACTTCGGCCTCCCCATACGAGGCCTCAGAAGGCAAGGGCACCACAGCCGTGCCATCAAAAACCTGCAAGTGTCCGGTAACAGCCTCATCGAGAGCGGCGCGCCATTTCGCCAGGCCGCGCTGCTTTGCAAGGAGCCCTTGATTTTCATCAGCGACATCATCCACCAGGCGCATAAAAGCATAAAGCGCGGCCAGGGCGTCACGCTTCGGCTTCGGGAGAAGGAAAAAGGCATAGTAAAAATTGCTGTGCGCGGCGCGCGCGATGTGATGACATGCCTCATACGATTCCGAAATCATCGTGCTCGGATGCGTTGCCGCCTGCTGCGCGCCTTCGAGCTTGGCGGTTCGTGGAGTCTTGTCTTGTTTCCCATTCTTATTCAGAACATGCAATACCAGAGCGCGGCCCAGCAGGCGCACCTGCTTGCCTTTGCTGATGGCCGGCCGGTGATGAAGCGTGTCGTACCCCATCGCTTCGATGGCGTCGAGCACCGCGAGCCCGCCTCTGCTGAACATCTCCAGGTCCACGCTCAGGCGAGCGTCGACGATTTTTGATAGAGGCATGCCTTCGGCGAATAGCGAGCGCGTGCGGGCGATCAAATCCTTCATCAAGCGGACATAGCGCTCGCCGAACCGCCGCTCGACAATGTCACATTCCTGCACTCCGTGCGAGGCTGCGGCATCGAGCGGAATATAGATGCGTCCTTTTTCGAGATCGCGCGAGACATCCTGCCAGAAATTGGCGAGCTGCAGCGCGGTGCAGGTCGCGTCCGACAGGCGCTGCCGCTCTTCATCGCGGTAGCCGCAGAGATACAAAACCAGACGGCCCACGGGATTCGCGGAATAGACGCAGTAGTCCAGCACTGCATCCCAGCTCGGATAGCGCTTCACTGTTTGATCCTGCCGAAATGCCTTCAACAAATCGGCGAACGGTTTCTTTGGGATGTCTTTGGCGACGACTGTTTCGCGAAGCGCCACGAAGACGGGATGCGAAGGTTGTCCGAGGTAGCAGGCGTCCAGCTCAAGCTCCCACCAATCGAGGAGTTCCAGGGCGCGCGAGTTTTCCGGAACTTCGTCGCCGAGATCGTCCGCCCAGCGGCAATACGCATAGACGTTGTAGAAATGCTGGTGCAGCTCTTTCGGCAGAAGCCAGGAGACTACATTGAAATTTTCGTAGTGATGCGTCGCCAGCCAGCGCGTGTATCGCTGCGCGGATTCGGGCGAGCAGCCGGGCGGAGGAGCCTGCCGGGCGATTTCGAGTTCACCGGGACGCAACATCAGAAAAGAGAATCCTCGCTCCGCAAACTCGAGCGAAGCGCAAAACGCGCGCTTCGCTCGGAATGACGGCCGGATATGGTCGGTATCAGAAAGTTATGGCCGCACGGCGAGCTTGATTTCGCCGCTACGCGTTTTCATGCGCTGGAAGGCTTGCGGCAGATCCGCCAGGCGGATCTCCTGCGTGACAAAATCGTGGGCCGAGATGTCGCCGCGCCGGATCGCTTCAAGCGCTTCGCGGATAAAACGCGGCGTGTGGTGAAAGGGCGAAATCAACTTGATCTCCGCGTAGTGAATGGCTGCCGGCTCGATTTCCACATGCGTGCCCGAAGGCAATCCGCTGAAGAAATTGACCACACCGCCGCGCCGCACCATCTGAAGCGCTTGTTTCCATGTCGCGGGGTTTCCCGCGGCTTCTACCACGGAGTCCGCTCCGCGCCCGTCTTCCGTCAGCGCCTTGACCGCGCCGACGACGTCGGTCGTTTGCACAACATTGATCGCCGCGACCGCGCCCAAGCGTCTCGCGACATCGAGCGGAGCCGCGCGCCGCGCCAACGCGATTACGCGCAAGCCACGCCGCGACAGCATGCGCACGTATTTGAGTCCAATCGGCCCGCAACCGATGACCGCCGCGGTATCCCCCGCGCGGACATCCATCTCATGAATTCCCCGCAAAACACACGCCAGCGGCTCGACCAGCGCCGCGCTCGTGTCATCAACAGAATGCGGCACTTCCAGCATGTTTTCCATCACGATACGTCCGGGAATGCGCATATATTCCGCGTACGCGCCATTATTGAAGAGCAGATCCTCGCAAAGATTTTCCTGGCCGCGGCGGCAGTGAAAGCAGCGCAGGCAGGGCGCGGAATTCGCCGCAATCACGCGAACCCCGATGCGCCACCGCGGGTCCACGCGCTTCGCAATCGCGACGATCTCTCCGACCACTTCGTGGCCGAATACCGCAGGTGTCTGAATCATTTTGGCGTGGTAGCCGCGCTTCCAGACTTTCAAGTCGGTGCCGTCGGTCAGCGCCAGCCGCACACGCAGCAACACTTCGTCGGCGGCCAAGGAGGGCACGTCAACTTGCTCAACGCGCAGGTCCTCGCTTCCATACAGCACCGCAGCCGTCATTTGTGAAGGCACGATCGCTCGGACGACAGCGGGCATCTCTTCCACCGGCGTGTCGGTCTTCTTTGTGGTCATTGCTTTCATGCGTGTGTGATCAAAATCTTCAAAGATTCGGCTGTCGGCCGCGCGGCCAGTTCCAAACCCTCTTGAATCTTATCCAGAGGGAAGCGGTGTGTCACAATATCCATCACCGGAAGTTTCTTGTTCAGCACCAGCCCGGCCGCTGCTTCTTGGATGTCAACGGCCGCGCTATAGCTGCCCACGATCTCTTTTTCGTCGATCCCCACCGCGGCCGCGGGAAACTCGATCTTGGTTACCGGATCGTTGGCCGCAAAGAGGAGTACCCGTCCGCCGGGCCTTGCCGCCGCTAGAGCTTCCACGACAACCGCAGGGTGGGCAACCGCCACTAAAACCGCGTCGGCGCCCCGGCCTTCCGTCCGGGCCTTTACCTCTGCTACAAGCTTACCACTGCTGGGGTCAAAGGACTCGGTCGCACCGAGAGAAAGGCTCTTTGCCCGGCGTTCCGCGATCGGATCGCTGGTGTACAACCTGGCGCCCTCGAGCTTCGCCACCATCAACAGTTGCAGGCCGATCGGGCCGCAGCCGGTTACCAGCACGGTCTCACCCGCCGCCACGCGCGCTTTTTGGATGGCCTTGACGATGGTGTTGATCGGCTCGATGAAGGTGGCCTCTTCAAAGCTCACGTTGTCCGGCAGCCCCACGATGCCGCTTTCCGCAACCCAGGGCATCGCCTTGACATATTCCCCGAAGCCGCCGCCGTTGGGCGTGAAGCCTCCCGTCAATCCCGTGGTCTTGTACTGTTTGCATTGCGAAAAGAGCCGCTTATGGCAGTAAAAGCAATTGCCGCAGGGAATGTGGTGAAAGCTCATGACGCGGTCACCGGGCTTCCATTTCGTGACGCCGCGCCCGACCGCAACGACCGTGCCCGCGAGTTCGTGGCCAAGGATTTGCGGCGGCTCTACATAAGCATGAAAAATCTTCTTGATGTCCGTGCCGCAAATTCCGCAGGCCGCCACTTTGATGAGTAATTCGCCGTCGGCTACCTCAGGAACGGGCACTTCCTCGACGCGCACAATTCCCTTCTGGCGGTAAACGCCCGCGCGCATGGTCTTGGGGACCGGCCCAAGCGTGCGGAGCGCCTCGACAATTGTGCGTGTCCCGCTCACGTGGCAGAAACCTCTTCGACGTTCCGGCGGGGCACTCTGTTCCAGTTTGTCGCGATGGCAGAAACGAACCGATCCAGGAAATCTGCCAGCGATCCTGCGGCAGCGCGGCTCTGCCTGGCGAATTTCATCAGGGGAGCCAGGCGATAAGGGTGAAGCCCTACTTCGTTGAGCAGTCCGCCATATTTAAGATGGCCACGCGAATCAAGGATACGTCCAAAATCCACCGGCAAGTCTTCCTCAGCGGCGTCACTGATCGCACGAACGGCTAGTACCGGCACATGGTGTTTCTCAGCAGCCGCCAGGACATGGCTGGTTTCCATCTCCACAACGCTTCCACGTGCACTCAATTCCTGCTTCTCGTCGGCCGTCGCAACGACTTTCTCTGAGGTAAGCGAAACGTTGACGGCCCGCGCGCCACACGCCACGGCAAAATCCACAAGGACAGCGTCGCTCTCAACCCTCAATTTTTGATCGAGTGTCTTCGAGGTTCTAGCCACAACAACGTCCCCCGGTTTTAAGCTGGACTCTAGTGCTCCGGCGAGTCCCGTGGAGATGCAAACATCGTGCATCTCGATCGGAAGCGACTGCATGGCCTTTTCCGCATTTTCAATGCCGATGCCGGTCAGCAGCACCGTCACTTCGTTCGAACCGAAGTTGGCTTTAAACAGATCAAAATCCCGCCTCCTCTCCCAATTCTCAAATTCGTAGGGCACAAAGGGGTGGCGCGAGCACCACTGCGAGAACTCAGCTTTGACCGCGAAGGTGACGAGGATTCGCATCATTCCATGAATCTAAGATACCGCCCTTAAGCGCGGCGCTACATATCCTTATGCCGCTGCCGTTCGCGCAATGCGTTTGGCTCGGCGCGGCGAGACATAACCGTTTGCTTCATACCAGCGCACGGCGCGTTCGAGCGCAGCAGCAACCGGCCCAGCCCGAAATCCCAGGTCGCGTTGCGCACGCGAGCAATCCACAAACATCCGGTGCTGCGCGATTTTCACTCCCTCGACCGGTATCTGCGGCTCTTTGCCGATCAAGCGTGAAAACGCAGTATCTGCATAGGCTACACCCAGCGCCAGAGCGTGGGGAATCTTCAGTTTGGGTGAGGGCAAGCCGGTGATCCGCGCCAATGTGTCCAGCACCTGCTTCAGGGTCATGTTTTCTCCCCCCAGCAAGTACCGTTCTCCGACCTTCCCTTTTTCCGCCACCAGCAGATGCCCCGCCGCGCACTCTTCCACGCCGACAAAATTCAGCCCGGTTTCGACGTAGCCCGGCATCTTGCCGTTCAGAAAATCCAGAATAATCTTTCCCGTCGGCGTAGGCTTCCAGTCACCCGGGCCCACGGGAGTTGTCGGCATCGCGACGATGGCGGGAAATCCGTTCTTGGCGGCGTCGCGCACTTCTTTTTCGGCCAGCCACTTCGATCGCTTGTAATGCCCGACCATTTCATCGAGCTTCGAATCCGTGGCTTCGTTCGGCAGCGCCGGCCGGTCCACCGCGATGGTGGCCACCGTGCTGGTGTAGACGAACTGTTCGACGCCCGCGCGCTTCGCGGCTTCGAGCATGTTTTTTGTGCCGCCCACGTTCGAATCGTAAATATCCTTCGAATGCCGGGCCCACAAGCGATAATCCGCCGCAACATGAAAAACACGTTTCATGCCGTTCATGGCGCGATCGAGCGACACCACGTCACGCAGATCGCCCGTGACATACTCGAGCGAAAGATCGGAGATGGCTCGATTCGTACTGGTGGGGCGCAAGAGCACGCGAACCTCTTCTCCGTGCGCGACCAATTGACGCGCCACGTGGCTGCCGAGAAATCCCGCCGCTCCCGTGACCAGCGTGGTCATGACACTTGCACACTCTCTTCGCAAGCAGCAGTCGCGGCGACTCCGCTTCCAAGCTCTTGGTGCGACACCCCCAAGAATTTTGCCGCAGGCAGAGAAGACTCGAGCAGCCGCGAAAACAACTGCCAACGACGGCTGCGTATTTGAGCACGCGCCGCGTGGAATCTCCTGCGCAAAGGCTCGCTCTCCTTCTGCTGCGATGTCTCTCGCAGGAAATTGTTCGCCGACACAACAACGAAACCGTCCACATCGCGTGCTTCGAGATAACGGCGCAACTGTTCGAGTTCCGCGAGATCCGTATCCGAGTGCGCCACGAAATGCGCACAAACCAGAAAACCAGACAGTTTCGCCGTGCGAATCCCATCGACGGCTTGGCGAAATGCTCCTTCGCGCCGCGCTCTTCGGTCGTGCCCTTGCTCGAATCCCTCGAACTGTACGGTGAGGAAGAGCCGCGAGACTGGGCGAAACTCATGAATGCGGCGGCGGAGACAAGCGCCGTCGATATGAACAAATACGTGTCTGCCTGTGTCCACGATTCGGCGCGCAAGGCGGCCGATTTCCGGGTGCAACAGGGGCTCACCACCGCCAATCCAAACCACCGGGGCAGAACTCCGCCGCACCGCGTCCAGGCAGAAATCTGAGGAGAGTAACTGCAAATCGGAGGCGTCCATCCGCGAAGATACGGCTTGCGTCTCTCTAGGAGCCGCCGCCCGCGCGACAGGGGCAAGGTGAAGAATCAGCCGATGGGAGTCCGCGCCTCGCAATGTCTTCGTAGCGAGGCCAAGCGCCAAATCCGCGGTGAGCCGCAGAGGAAACCGCATCAGGTGCTCAAAAGCCGCTGCGCAGCAGGAATTCAGCCGGCTGAAACTTCAACGCGCAAAATTCTTCCGCTTGCTGCGACTGGTTGTGGAAGCGCGCCAGCGCGTACAACGGAAACGAATTCCGGTACAAGTGATATTTCAGGTAGAAAACGCAGGGAAAGCCCGTGCCGGTGAATTCACTTTCGCTCCAGGAGCCGTCGTCGTTCTGTTGTTCCACGAGGTAGGTCACCGCCTTGGCGATTGCGGAGTCGGCGGGTTCCGCGGCGGCCAGCAATCCGATCAATCCCCAAGCGGTCTGCGAAGCCGTGCTATTCCCCTGGCCCTTTGTGGAAGGATCGTGGTAGCTGCGCAAGGATTCGCCGAAGCTGCCATCCGATTTCTGGATCGCGCGCAGCCAGCCTGCCGCGCGCTGGCAATATTCTTTCGCGGTGAGCGAAACGGTTTCGAGGGAACGCAACACCCCGCTCGTGCCATAAACATAGTTGACGCCCCAGCGCCCGAACCACGAGCCGTCTTCGCACTGATCCTTCAACAAAAATTTCACCGCCCGCTGGATCGCCGGATGTTCGGCCGGCCAGCCGAATCTTCCCAGGCACTCGATGACGCGCGCGGTGACGTCCGCGGTGGAGGGATCAATCATCGCGTTGTGGTCCGCGAACGGGATATTGCACAAAATCTTCTTGTTGTTGTCGCGGTCGAACGCGGCCCAGCCGCCGTCGCGGTTCTGCATGCTGAGCAGCCACTGGATGCCCCGCCGCACCGCAGCTTCCATGCGAGCAGGCTCCGGAAAGTTCACGCGTTGCAGCGCCATCAGGACAAATGCGGTGTCGTCCACGTCGGGATAAAAATCGTTGCGGAACTCGAAAGCCCAGCCGCCCGGCTCCGCGTCCTTGTTTTTCACCTGCCAGTCGCCCGGGCCGAGAATCTGCTTTGAGAGCATCCAGTCCGCAGCTTTAACGAGCGCCGGATGATCCGCGGGCAAGCCTGCTTCTTCAAGCGCCACCATGGCGATGCAGGTGTCCCACACCGGCGGGACGCACGGCTGCAAACGGATGGTGTCACCTTCTTCAATTTCAAATCGCGAAAACTCGCGGATCTCGCGCGCCGTCAAGGGGTCGTCCGGCCCGTGTCCCAGCGCCACAAGCGCAAAAATCGAATTCATCATCGCCGGGAAGATGGCGGCCAAGCCGTCGGTACGCTCCAGGTGCTCGAGCATCCACATCTTGGCTTCGCGCACTGCCCGCTGGCGCAGCGGTTTCCAGGGTAGCTTTTCATACAGCTTCAGCGCGCGGTCGAGAGCGAGGAAAAAATTCCGCCACGAGATCAGCTGCTTGCTCCAGTCGAAGGCAGCCGTCTTTCGCGAAGGATCGCCGAATAACTCCTCGACGCGGGTGCGTTCCGGCAAACGCCAATCCGGCCGGATGCCCCACAGAATCGCCATGGGAACCACGATTCCGCGCGTCCATGACGACATTTGGTAAATGTTGAAGAATGACCAGCGCGGACCAAGCATCATCTCCGGCGGAATCGCGGGCACCAACTCCCAGCCGACCGCGCCCACCAGCGCCAGATAGAACCTCACATAAGAGTTCGAGTGCTCCAGGCCGCCAAGACGGTGAACCGTTTCCCGCGCGCGCACCATGTGCGGCGCATCGGACGAATCACCCGTCAGCTTCAATGCGAAATAGGCTTTGCAAGTGGCGTTCAGTTCCGACGGCCCGCCGGGATAGATGCTCCAGCCGCCATCGGACAATTGCCGCCAGCGGATGTAATTCGCCAGCTTGGCAATGCGCCGCGGGTCGGCTTTCCCGAGAACATGGAGAAAATAGATGTAGTCCGATTCGAGTGTGGTGTCGGCTTCCAGCTCGCCCTGCCAGAAACCCTGTTCATCCTGAATCGAGAGCAGGTGATTTGCGCCGCGCTCGATGGCTTGTTCGAGCCGCGCGGTCCAGTCCTGTTCGCGCCACAGCGCGGGCGCTGCCGGGGCAGGACTATCCAAACCAATGCGTGTACCAGTCGCCAAAACGAATCCCCCAGATCGAAGCCAGGACGTGGCACGCCGGGCTAGTTTCCCGCGATGCCACTTTTGCTACACTAAATGCCGTCTTCTCTTGAACTTCACGAGAAAAGACCGCTTGGATTCCAACCACAGATAACAACTGTACTAGTAAATTATCGCCGTCTTCCCGCGAGTGGTCAACGGTTAAGATGCCCCGAAGGTTCCTTTCAGTTGCTATAGGAACACACTTGCGGGGGTTTCGAGGACCCTTCGCACCAGGACCTGCAAAGGCTCCGGCACGGGCTCTCCTTCGCGCTGGGAGACGGACGGCTTCTCCCGCAGCAAGCGGACTGGAAGTCTGAGCCACGGAGGCCCTTCGCCTGACGTCAGCTCGAATGAACCGCGAAGAACCAAGGCATCCGCGCGGTCCAATGCCGAGCGCGCCGTGTCCTTGAAATCTTCCTTGGACGGATCCAGAACCGCAAAATAAAGCGACGGCTTCAGGAATTGCAGCAGCGAATTGCTCTCGATAATCAGAGGCGGCGGCTCCGCTCCTGCCTTTGCGCCTGATTCGCGCAACGCCGCTCTCAGCAGCGGCAGGCCCTCGGCGAGAAATCCTTGTTTGGTTCGCAGCCAGAAGGAGCGCCGCGCTCCCGCGCTAAGAAAGCGCGCGCTATCCGTCCCCGTGTCGGTGCGAAGCTCCCAATCGAGCGCGCAAGTGTGGTCATCCGGCGCGCAATCACAGTTCTCTCCGTTCTGCGCGCAAACCCCGTGCCCGAATTGCGTGATCTTCCCGGCGATCCAGTTTGCTCCGGGAAAGGCAGCGATGAGGTCACACACCAACTGCGTTTTCCCGATACTCCGCGTGTGTCCCCCGACGACAATCATGCGCCATGGTCTTGCGTCCTTCATCTCTTTTCTACCTGGCTGCTTTCTCCTCGAGTTTCTTGATGCGTTCCGCCAATTCGGGAAGTCTCGTTTGCCAAGCGAATTGCTCCTTGAATTTATCGAGCGAGCGCGCCGGAGTGCCCCACACGGTTTGCCCACGGCGAATTGTTTTGCCTCCCAGCACTCCGGATTGGCCGCCGATCACCGCGCCGTCCTCCAAACGGCAATGCTCTCCGAAGCCCGCCTGCCCGCCGATTACAACATTCCTTCCAGTCACGCACGAGCCGGAAAACCCCACCTGCGACGCTATCACGGTATGAGCGCCGATGTGGCAGTTGTGGCCGATCTGAACCAGATTATCCAGCTTCACGCCGTCGCCGACGCGCGTGTCGTCGAGCGAGCCCCGGTCAATCGTCGTATTCGCGCCAATCTCCACATCGTCGCCAATCTCCACGATGCCAGCTTGAGGGAATTTCCAATATCGTCCTTCACCAAACGTGTAGCCAAAACCGTCCGCACCGATGACCGCTCCACTGTGAATCTCCACACGATGCCCGGTGCGCACACCGGCATAGAGCGTCACCCGCGGGTGAATCCTGCAGTTGTCTCCGATCCAGCAACCCGCTCCAATCACCGTATGTGCGCCAATCTGAGTGCCGCTTCCCACATGCACATCTTCTCCAATGACGGCATACGGCCCGATGCTCACACCCGGACTCAGGCGGGTCAGCGGCGCCACAATGGCGGTCTGGTGGATGCCCGACGCGATGGGCGCTTGTTCCAGCAGCAGCGCCGCAGCCTTCGCGAACGCCAGTTTTGGCTGCTCGTGCCGCAGGACGGTTTTGCGGGCGAGTGCTGCGCCTTCACCCGCAATTACGCACAAGGCCACGGACGCGGCGGCGCGTTCGGCGTGCTTTGCCGCTTCGACATAGATCAAATCGTGCGGCCCCGCGCGCTCCGGCGCGGCCACACCGCGGATTTCCACAGTGGCGTCTCCTTCGAGTTTCGCGCCAATCGCCTCTGCCAATTCCTTCGCCGTTCGTGTCATGGCCATCCTCGCTTAAAATCTGTAGAGCTCGGGCTCGCCCGTGGGCCTTGTTTTCCATCGTGCGTGGACCCATACCCACTGCTCGGGATACTTGCGGATGATCTCCTCGATTACTTTCGCAAATTTTTGCGTGTTTTCGAAAACGTCCCGCTCGGAGTTACCTGTTCGAATCAGCTCCACCGTCGGCTCAAACCGCAGCCGGTATTTTTCGATGCGCGCGTCCCACACAGCGTAACCCGGCACCACCGCGGCGTCCGTATGCAACGCCACGCGTGCAATTCCCGTGGTCGTGCACGCCGTCTTGCCGAAGAAATCCACGAACACTCCTTCTTCCGGCATGGTGTTCTGGTCCGCGAGGATCCCGACGGTTCCCGATTCCCGCAGTATCTTCAATACGGTGCGCGCCGAATCGTTTTTGAAAACGGGCCGATTGCCGGACAAGCCGCGATACTCGTTCACCAGTGCATTGACACGCTCGTTGTCCAGCGGCCGCGCCATGAAGTGCAGCGGAAATCCATAAAGCGCGTGCGCGTAGGACGACAGCTCCCATGCCCCGATGTGCCCGGTCAAATAGAGCACGCCTTTGCCGCGCCGCTGCCCTTCAAGGAAATTTTCGTGCCCATCGAGCACCACGAGCTGCTCAATATTTTCATTCGTATGGCGAGGCAGCCGCGCAAACTCCGCCGCCATCCATCCCAGGTTGCGCACCATTCCGCGGATAACTACCGCGCACTGCGCCTCGCTCCACTCCGGGAATGCCAGGCGCAAATTGAACTCTGCAGTCTTCCGCAATCTTGGCATCATCGCGTACAAGACCCGCGCCACACCGGCCGCCAAGCTACGTGCGGCCCTCCGCGGCAGAATACCTAGCGCCTTCAAGATCAACCATACCGCGGCGTATTCGAGCCATTCTTTCATTGATGTTCGGGCCAGCCCAAGAAACGGCCGACGAGCGACAGTATGCAAGAGGTCCGCGGTCGGAAGATAGGGGTTCAATGCTAGACTCGCATTTCCGTGACTGAATCGACCAATCAAGTTGCTGAAAAAAACCCGGCCAAATCCGCTGTGCGGATCGGCTGGGCCATCCTGATCGTAGCGACTCTCTACGTTTGCTACTTCAGCCATCTCGGCGCCATTGGCTTCGTCGGTCCCGACGAGCCCCGCTACGCCTGGGTAGCGCGCGACATGGCCGAAACCGGCGACTGGGTCACGCCGCGCTTGTATGGAAAACCGTGGTTCGAAAAGCCGCCTCTCTTGTATTGGGGCGCGGCGCTGTGCTTCAAGCTCTTCGGCGTGAGCGAAGCTGCGGCTCGCCTGCCGAGCGCCATCTCCGCCCTTCTCGCCACGCTCGCGCTCGCGTGGCTGGCTCTACGCCTCTACGGCGCCGAGACCGCGCGCTGGCTCTTGCTCCTTCTGCCCACTACCGTCGGCATGATCGGCTTCTCTCACGCTGCCGCTACCGACATGCCCTTCAGCGGCATGCTCACCATCGCCATGGTCGCCGCTGCAGTTGTGGTTGGCCTCACGCGAAACGAAAACACTCCCATCCTCCCTCGCACGCCCTGGCTCGCCCTCTTCCTTTTCGGGTTTTTCCTTGGCCTGGCAGTTCTTGCCAAAGGCCCCGCCGCCCTCATTCTCTGCGGCGGCGCTGTTTTCTTCTGGGCGCTCTTCACCAAACGCTGGCGCGACGCTTTCCGCCTGCTTCATCCCGTCGCCATCGCCACCTTCTGCCTCACCGCTCTTCCCTGGTACATCCTCTGCGCCCGTCGCAATCCTGATTTCCTCCGCGTGTTCATCATCGAGCACAATTTCAAGCGCTACCTCACCCCCGAATTCCAGCACATCCAGCCCTTTTGGTTTTACGGCCCCGTGCTAGTGTTAGCTCTTCTGCCCTGGACTGTGAGTTCCGTGATTTTTCTAAGAGACGCGGTCCACTCGTGGAAAGCAAGCGGATGGTTAAATTCGCCAAGCCTGTTCTTTGCCAGTTGGGGGCTGTTTCCGGCCGTTTTCTTCAGCCTGTCCCAGTCCAAGCTGCCAGGCTACATCTTGCCGACGATCCCTCCTCTCGGACTACTCTTGGCACGGAGTGTTTCGCGGAGCGTTCGCAAATCCCTCCCCGGCGATCGTTGGCTTGCCTTCTCGAGCGGAGCGACCTTGATCACACTAGGCCTTTTGGCCATCTTGCAATCGGAATGGATATCTTTCGGATGGGCGGCCTTGGTTCTCGTGGCGGGCGGGTTTGCGATTTTGTTTCCCGGAAGTCTGTGGCGTATTTCTCCGGCATTCGTAATCTGTATGGTTGCTATCATCGTGTCCATAACCCTGACACTCATAGGAACTACGCGACAGGTGCTCGACCAGCGCTTTTCAGCGCGCTCGGCCCCTCAGACCGCACTCATCGTCTGGAATAATTATTCTCCCGAACGCGCGTCAGCCTACAAACTTCCCCGGTCGCTTCAGTACAGTCTGAATTTTTATTTTCACCGTGAACTTCGGGAGTGGTCGCCGGATTGGGCTCAACCCGGCTGGGTCTTTACCTCAAGCAGAGAAATTAGTGAGTTGCGACGTTACGGACTAAATTGCCGGTTATCCTCCCTGGGGGGCACCGCAATTGTCTGTGAGGATCCTGGCTCAGCGGCTCGCGTGCCCCGTAGCGGGCAAGTGCAATAGGAAGAAACTTACCACGCGGTTCTCGTAACCGCGCTTGTCGTCGTCATTCAAACTCACAAAATTCCCGTGCGGGATCAGCGCCTGTTCGCGTGGCTCCGGCGCCTTCGAAAACATCTGCCGCGTAAGATCCGCCAATTCGGGATCGTCGATGGCTGCGATAAAGAGCTTTGGCACACCCACAAGCGAATTCATGCCCTTCGAAAGCGGCGGATCGTTGCGGTATTTGTAATTCAGCCATCCAAAACTCAGCTCCGCCGACCGCACCATTAACGGAAACCCGCCCAGGCCCGATCTTTTTACACCGACCTTCACCATCTCTTCCGGCTGGTCGTACACCGAATCCAGCACGAGAGCGCGCACGCGGCGATCCTTCTCCGCTTCGCGAAGCGCGGCGTACGCGCCGAGGTTGTAGCCCCACAAACCGAAACTGTTCGGTTCCACATCCGTCCGCGCCGCCAACGCGTCAATCGCCGCGCGCACCTCGTCCGCCTCGCGGTATCCAAACGTCGTCACGCCGCCGTTCCCGCCGTGCGCCGCAAAATCAAACACGAAAGTGTTGTATTGGTGGTCTTGCAGCGCGGAAACCAGTGTCAACAGCTCGCCCCGGCTCGATTCATATCCGTGGCACAGCACGATGGTCGGCGCACCTCGCAGCCCCGGAAAAAACCACCCCTCGCGCGTCCCCAGACCCGGCACGCTAAATTGCACCGCGTCCGGCCGCCCGGGAAAGCTCTGCATGTTGATTTCGCTGGTAGTTCTCTGGGGTTTCACGATGCGGTAGAGGAGGAAACCCGCGATCGCTCCGATGGCCAGCATGCCAAAAAACGCCAGCGCCAAAATCGCCGTCAAAAGCTTCATGTACCAACGTGTTGGATAGCGGAGCTCGAAGAGGATCTGCATGCGGTGTCTGCGCGAATCGGCCGGCGACCTGCGCTGCCGTTCCATCCCTCACAAAACAGATGTGACGATTCGCATCGTAACACATCTGTTATGCGTCCATTGGAAAGCCCCTGCAACTTTGTGCCCGATTTGTATCGCCTTTACCCGCCACGTCGCAGCCTTGCCTCCGAATCGGCTATGATGGTCTTCGCGCGGCCGGGGTCGCGCTGTTCCCGACTCATCCATGAACATCGTCGATCTGCGCCAGACCGCGGTCCGACAGTTGGAACCGCTACTCGATGAAGAGGCGCGCCACTGGCGCGAAGAGTTGCACTGGGACTACCGCGGCGCCTTGGAGCTCATTAAGCGATTCCTGGAAGCCCGCGCGCTTGCGGGTTGCGTCGCGTTCGAAAATCGTGTTGCCGCCGGATACTGCTTCTATGTCCTGGAAGAGCAGAAGGGCCTCATCGGCGGCCTCTACGTTTCGTCTCGCTACGATCAAGCTGCCGTCGGCCGCCTCCTCCTCGAAGAGCTGCTCTTCGGTATGCGCGCTCTTCCCCAACTCACTCGCATCGAAGCCCAGCTCATGCCTTTCGGTGGCCCGGTGGACGGCCCGCTCAAGGAGCACGGCTTCCGCCTCTACACTCGCCAATTCATGCTGCTCGATTTGCCGTCTTTTCCGGAGCCAAGCGCAGCCGCCTCGTCCGGAATGCGCCTCGACCGTTGGCACGACCGCTTCTTCGATCCTTGCGCCAAGCTCATCTATCTTTCCTACGCCAATCACGTGGACGGCGAAATCAACGACCAATATCGCAGCCGTTCCGGCGCGCTGCGTTTCTTGAAAAACATCATCCTGCTTCCCGGCTGCGGTCAGTTTGTCCCCAGCGCCTCGTTCGTCCTGCGCCAGGCCGGCGGCGACGAGCTCATCGGCGCGGTCCTCACCAGCGAGGTCTCTCCCGGCGTGGGCCACACCACGCAAATTTGCGTCTTGCCCGGCTACCAGGGCCACGGCCTCGGCCGCATGCTCATGCTCACCGCCATCGAGACCCTGCGCACCATGAAATTCAAGGAACTCACGCTCACCGTCACCGCCGACAACAAAACCGCCGTCCGCCTCTACGAAAAACTCGGCTTCCGCACCATCAAATCCTTCACCGCCGGCGTCTGGCCCCGCTAACGCATCGTCGAAGTTGTTCGGGTGACCCGGGCGCAATGGCGCGAGACGAACTCGGGTGCCCCTCATTTCATCACTCCACGGTTAATTCCAGCAGTGCTATCCTCCGATTGTCCTTTGCCGCCTAGAAAAACAAAGAGGCCGAAAATCTATGGGTCACCCGTCCGATTGCGACGCGATTGTTATCGGTTCCGGCATAGGCGGACTCGCCTTCGCGAGCATCATGGCCAAGCTGCGCAAGTGGCGCGTGCTTGTGCTCGAGCGCCACTTCAAGATTGGAGGATTCACGCACACATTCACGCGGCCGGGCGGCTGGTCCTGGGATGTGGGGCTTCATTACGTCGGCGAGATGGGCGAAGGTATGATGGGGCGCCGGCTGTTCGATTTCATCACCGACGGCGGAGTGACATGGAATGCGATGCCTGATGTTTACGACGTCTTTGTCTATCCAACGCTGCAAGTGAGCGCGCGCAAGGGCAAAGCAAATTTTCGAACCACATTGATCGATGCCTTCCCGAACGAGCAAGTAAATATCGAGCAATATTTCCGCGACCTAAAGGCCGCCATCCGCTGGTTCAATCGTTACGTCATGGCGAAGGCAGCGCCCGCTCCATTGGGCAATATAGTTCGGGCGCTGAATCGCTTGACGGCTGGTTTGCCGCTCGAGGTCACGCGGCAATATCTCGAAAAGCGTTTTGGTGACCCGCGGCTTCGCGCCGTGGTCACCTCGCAGTGGGCCGACTATGGCGTGCCACCTGGCCAGAGCGCTTTTGCCACTCATGCGGTGATCGCGACGCATTACCTGAACGGAGCATGGTATCCGGCCGGAGGTGCAGGCGAAATCGCCAAAGCAACGGGCGCTGTAATCCGCGCTGCGGGCGGCGAACTGCTACCCAACCACGAGGTCACACGCATTATTCTCGAAAGCGACCGTGCTGTCGGCGTGGAAGTCAACGTCAAGAAAGGCAAACAAGGAGCTCGCGCCCAATTTCGCGCGCCCGTTGTCGTATCCGACGCGGGAGCGTGGAACACCTTTACGCGCATGCTGCCGGCATCCGCTCTGCCGTTCCGCGACCAACTGAAATCGCCGCCGGAAGGCTTCGAGGTTGTCGAACTCTTTCTTGGCTTGCGACGCGATCCCCGCGATCTGGGTTTCAAGGGAGAGAATTATTGGATCTTCGAATCCTTTGACCACGATGAGATGTATGCCCAGCGCAACGAACTGCTCGACGGTCGAGCAGCGATGGCCTATCTCTCGTTCCCGTCCCTGAAAGATCCTCGCGCCCAACGCCACACCGCGGAGATTATCGCTCCACTCTCTTATCGCTCGCTGGAAGCACATCGCGATCAACTCTGGCGCAGACGCGGCTCTGACTACGAATCTGCCAAGAGCCGCATGACTCAGGCATTGCTGGATCTCGTCGAGCGCCACCACCCGGGGTTTGGTGACCTCGTGGAATACTCGGAGCTTGGCACGCCCCTGACATTCGAACACTTTACGGCGGCGCCATCGGGGTCGATTTATGGTTATCCGGCCACGCCGGAAAAGTACCGGAAGGCGTGGCTTGGCCCGCGCACCCCGGTCCGGAATTTGTATCTCACGGGCAGCGACGTGGCCTTGCTCGGCATCATGGGAGCATTGATGGGCGGAGTGGTGACCGCGAGCTGCCTGCTGGGGCGCTTCGGTTTCTTTGAAGTGATGCGTGCCGCGCGCTCCCACTCATGAGAGTGGGGTTCCGAGGATCGGATCACAGAAACAGGCGGGTGACCCGGGCGCAATGGCGCGAGACTCATCTGGGTGCCCCTCGTTTCGTCACTCCACGGTTAATTCCAGCAGTGCTATCCTCCGACTGTCCGTTGCCGCAAAGAATAACAAACAGGCCGATAATCCATGGCCCACCCGCCGCATGGCAGGGGAGGCAGACTGGACTTGGGCTTCGAGGCGGCTATGCGTTGCGTTGGTTCAAGCGGCAGCCGTTCGTGCGCGGTCCCTCACGGGAAGGTCCTTGGCCCGGAATAGAGGCGCGCTCGCCTGGATATTTCGTGACTGCGCGGTGACAGTCACGTAGCAAACTCCCAGGAAACGTTTCGAGATCCCCGTGGACACTCGCATGATTTCCAGGGAGTTAAATTCCGCCCGCTCCAGCTTCGCCAGGATTTGCTCGACTGCCCTGCTGAGCGTCTTTTGCTCGTCAATACCAAAGACGGTCGCTCCGCGTTGACCAGCCAGGCGAAAGAAAGTCCACCCAGCTTCGCGGATTTTTCGATCAAATCCGCACCCATCGAGATTTTTGACTACTTGCCAACCCGGCACACAGGGCTCACTTTCGAATCGCAGGGTTTCCGGCAAGAGTGTGCCCTCCCTGATCAGGATGGTGCCCGGTTTGATTGTGCCTGGCATTAGCGTCTTGCTTGTCTTGGTTGTGTTTACAGCAAAGCTCAAGATCCCCACGCTCGCACCTTTACAGTGACTCGACACGCAGGGTTGAATTTATTATCGACGTCATAGTGAGTCTCGATTCCTAGTTTAGTGAGGAATAAGGCCAAGACCACCAGGAGCAATCCCACACAAACTACAAAGTTCAGCGGTAGTTGGTAACCCGCGAAGGGCCGCCATGACACCATCATGAGCAACGCCGTAATGCACGCCCACTCCATGATTTTCGTGACCATTGGCAACCTCGTTTCTCCATTCAGTAAGCTTCCCCCGGACAAGCGAAAGGGCGGACTGGCCCGCCCCTCAGAACGAAAGATCTGTCCGCTCTAGGCTGCTAGGGAAAGCCAAGCCGTCACCGTGGGATCTGTTGTCTCTCTTGTGCCACCTGCGAGACAAGATGTAAGTTCATGGGCGGGGCGTCAATTAGGCATATTACGAACGGGTTGGGTGGCCCTCGTTTTCGCTGGTACCGCGATGGGTTCGACGCTCAACTCTTTTTCGGCTCTAACCCAGTCCTCGACATCTTTTCCGTGTTCGCCGCCGCGTTGAAGATACAACTCATGTGCCCGGCGAGCGATCTCTTCTGCCGATAGTTCTTTACGTCCAAACATGGCAACCTCCTTGATTGTCAGGACGGGGCCGGTGCGCCGGCCGGCCTCCGTATATGAAATGTGGATTACTTACCGTTTGCTGAAGCGCGGATCTTTATCTGCTTCGGCTGAGACTCCTCACGCTTCGCCATATGCAGGGTCAAGACCCTATCCCCAGGTGCATTTTCGTGCAGGGGTGCAGGGGGCGGACCTGCTCCGCCCCCGCATAACGAAGGAGCCTATCGGCTTCAGGCCGCTACGGCAGCGGCGATCTTGTGATACGTCGAGTTAGCGACGTCAAATGTTTCAACTTGAGGAGCTCCCTCAATTACCCCGGTGAGGATCCTCGTCATTTCTGGGTAAGTTACGCGGTTGTAATCCTCGGCATTCTCCGCCTTGTCCCACAAACTGATTCCGAACGCTTCCCGGCCGCCCTGGCCGACGAACGTGATTTCGTCCTGGAACCCTTTCTGTTTTCGAAGCAGGGGAAGGACGTCGTTCTCCAGCCTCTTGGTAAATTCCACAACGCAATTGGGCTTCAGATGCATTTGAACTCTGCGTGCAAACATAACACTCTCCTTGGTTCTCGATGCCAAAGGGGCGATCCAGATAACCATTTTTGGTTAAGTAATTCTGAAGACTCCCTTAGTCCATTAACCACAATAGGTTAATTCACATACCGTGTCAACTGGAATCCGTGTATAGCTTCCACAGTGAAGGCGCGTGGTCCACGCTTAAGGCGCTAGGAGGTATTTGGCAGGTGGCCAATATGCCGACTTTGCTTGTGGGGCGAGGGCGCCCGATCCCTTTCGGTTTTTGAAAGGGTCGGTTCTTCCTCCCTTTCTCTTTCAGTCATCCCGCCCGCTCTTACGGTCTTGACTTTGTAGTGGCCGGGCTTCAGACCGGTGTCATTCAAGACAGGCCTCCCTGCCCGCATCCGACCCGAAGTCCCGTCATTTTCCCGCGCTCGTCATTTCGAACGGAGCAGGCCGATTTCTTCTTTCCTTTCACTCCCGTGAAAGGGTCGGCCTGCGCAGAGAGAAATTTCTCTTCCTATTCCTATTCCTCTTCCTCCCCTTTGGAGCCATTCCCGCGGAGCCCTCTTTCCCTGTCCTCCCCTGCGCCACAGCCAACGTCCGCCCAATCGCACGCTCATTTAACCTGCGATGACCTCTTCTCCATCGCGCGCTCTATTCGCGATGAACCCTCTGGCCGAAACCATTCGTCAAAACAAAATTCCAAAAGAATTGCGTTAGCCACCCGCGCAGCGATATGATCGCAGCGTTTGGATTTGCCCGCCGGCGCAAACCTCCTCGCTGGGGCGTGGTGAGACGATGATGAAAATGAGTGGCACGGTTGGCTCGGTTCTGAAACGCAAGGGGAGCGAAGTCTGGTTTGTCACGCCAGATCAAACCGTCTATGAAGCCATTGAAAGAATGGCCGACAAAGCAGTGGGGGCCTTGCTCGTGATTTCGGACGGCAAGCTCGTGGGCATCATCTCGGAGCGCGATTACGCCCGGAAGGTCATCCTCAAGGGAAGATCTTCGAGGACGACCCTGGTCAGGGAGATCATGACGAGCCCGGTGATTTTCGTGACCCCTGGCCATGCCGTGGACGAGTGTATGGATATCATGACGAGAAACCGCATACGTCATCTTCCAATTATGGAAAACGAGAAGGTGCTGGGAGTTGCCTCAATCGGTGACCTGGTGAAGTGGGTTGTCTCGGAGCAGGAAGAAACCATCGAGCACCTGCACAACTACATCTCGGCCAAGTACCCCACCTGATACCTTGCCCCCGGGCGCGTGGCCCGGCCGCGGTGCGCTCAGACGAATTTGGTTGTTCCTCGGGCGAAGGCCACTCTGAGCCGAACCGTGAGAGAAAAACGCCGTCGCTCAATTACCCCCTCCCAGAAGTGAACCCAACGAAAGCAGAACCCGCATCCGCCATCGTAAAGCACCCAACCCACACGAGGGAGCAACGCTTTCAATTCTTAGTCAAGTTTCGTCATGGGAGTTCGCGGCCTTTGAAAACGGTGACGGGCGAGCCGTCGGCAATGAATGCAGAGCTTGGGTGACATTGAAGGACACGGCCCAGTTCGACGCCATACAACCCGCTTGCATCACCCTTGAATCCTGCCGTAGTGCCCACCCACACTTGCCAAGGCACATGAGAAACGTGATATTCGAGGGAGCCTCCTCCTCGTTGAGTCGAATAACCCCAATAGTGTTCGGTAATAAATTGTTCCAGACTTCCCTCTCGCGGAATTTCAGGAGCACCTATCGCTTGTGCAGTCAGATGGCACCACTGATTTTTGACCTGCCATTGATACTCAACCGTTTTTTTCGATCCGTCCGTGCAAATGTGGTGCTTCATCGGCAGGCATACATAGTTCTCACCATATATAAGGCGCGCCATCGTCGCGACTGCCTGCTTGGGTACAATTTCGGCGATGAACACGACGCCCCTTCGGTTTTCATCACCCTCTTTGCGACGGACGTAGAAGCGGAGGTTTACCTCATCGAAATCAGAATGAAGCGGGACCGCAAGGGACCCAAAGAGTTTGGTGCGGCAAAACCGAAAGCCCACGAGGCTTACGTATGTTCTTCCGCGGAACGAATCCAGCACTGTGCCGCACGGGACATACTTGTCTAAAAAGCATGAGTCAACTTCGTAGTTCAACATCACGAGATCTCGCCATTCAGCCGAAAGAAATACTGTTTTTGTCCGAGCCATTTGGGCTAGTTCAAGCGCAGTGCTAGAAGGTCCAATTTATCAGGCCCTTGCCCAGCGGCACGATATTTCTATCTCTTGGAGTGCAGCCCGATAACCCGAGAAGTTGTCTGTAAGAAGAGCAGACTTGCGCCTTAGTGCCCGATAAGTCGGGTTGCCGGACATGCCCGGCTTATGCGTTTAGCGGCCACTGGCCAAGCGTTAGGTTGTATTCTCTCGACACCCGCCCTAGAGTTTAGCCAATCGAACTCCTGCACCGCGGGTTCAGACTGTATCACGCGCCAGATCCCGGCATCGGCTGCGTCAGACAGAACGCAAGCTTGTCCGGTGGAGGACGGATAATGGCCATCATGCGAACTAAGAGTTGCCCGTCCCCGTTCCTGGATGCGCTCGCTTGTTCGGTGCTCCTCTTGGTCTTGCCCGCGGTCTGTCCAGTCCAAGAGGCAGATCGCTTCCAGCTTTCTCCCCCTGCGCAGCAATCGGCGCGCAGCATCGGTGTTGAGCCTCAGTTAGGACCGCAGCCGCCATGCGGAAACGAACCCATTCCGCCCTCTCCTGGTCTGGATGATACGGCCATCGTGAAGTCATGGAGCGAGTCTGATCTCGGCCGCGACTGGAGACCGCCCGCATGCACCGGTTGGGCCGCGGTGGGTTTTACAAGGTTGGTAACCATAGTCGCGCGATTTCGCAATACCTCGGAAGCTGATGGATTGCTTCGCCACATCGGGGCGATTTCAGAACTCGCGGGCATGCGCTACTGGTCGACCACTCACAAGCAGTGGCAAACATTAATTTCGGACGCCTACGCTCTGACCGGCTTGCAGCCTGGTCAACGCCGCCAAGACTTCACACCCGATGAGATGAAGGAAGGCAAAGTACTCTACTTTGAACAGGCAGATAACCTTTCTGGCAAAGCCATCTACCGAATGCACATTGCTGAGGCTTCGGCGGACCGGATCGTCTTCGATGTCGAGAACGTCAGCACGATGCGCTATCTCCTCATCCCTATCCTTCACCCCGGTGAGATGCAGTCGATCTACTTTCTGGATCGCGAATCGGATAACGTCTGGCGCTGCTACAGCATCGTGCGCACAGGAAAGCACGCCAACCGGCTGATCGCGGGAAATGAGTCTTCCGCGGTCAACCGGGCCGTTGCGTTCTATCGCTCCTTGGTCGGAATTCCCACCGGCCAGGAGCCGCCGGCGGCACGATGAAGGCAAGAGTTGTGCATCCCGCCATTCTCCCGCGCCTGTCATTTGCGTTTTGTGCATCCCGGGTGAATCTGCGGGACCGAACGGAGCAGGCCGACTTTCTCTTCCTCTTTCACTCCCGTGAAACGGTCGGCCTGCGTTACTCGCGCAGGACTTGGTGCACGAAGGACACCGCGATCGAGCCCTCACCGACCGCGGACGCAACCCGCTTGACGTTTCCGCCGCGCACGTCGCCGACCGCAAAGACGCCGGGAACGCTCGTCTCGAGCAGGTGCGGCGCCCGCGCGAGCGGCCAACGGGCTTCGGCCAGATCCTCCCGCGAGAGATCGGGCCCGGTCTTGATAAACCCTCGTGCATCGAGCGCGAGGCAGCCGGCGACCCACCGCGTATTGGGAACGGCTCCCGTCATGACAAACACATGCTGGACCTCGTGCGTTTCGACCAGTCCAGACTGCGTGTCCCGCCAGCGCACGCGCTCGAGACCCGCATCGCCCTCGAGAGCCACGATTTCCGTATGCGGGTGGACGACAATCTTCTGGCTCTCGTCGATGCGTCGAATCAAATAGCGCGACATGCTCTCCGCCAATCCCTCGGATCGGACGAGCATGTGAACGCGTCGGGCTGCGGACGCGAGATAGACGGCAGCCTGTCCCGCCGAGTTGCCGCCGCCGACCACGATCAAGTCTTGGCCCTGACACAGCTGCGCCTCGACGAACGTCGCGCCGTAGTACACACCCGCACCCTCAAACCGCAGCGGCTCGTCGACGGAAAGCCGTCGGTACTCGGCGCCGCTCGCCACGATGACCGCCCGCGCTGTGACATTCGAGCCATCATCGAACTCGATCACGTACGGTCTGCGGTTGCATGCGAGATGCTTCGCGGCCTTTGCGATGATGATCTGCGCCCCGAATTTCTGTGCCTGCATGTAGGCCCTGTCCGCGAGCTCCTGCCCGGAAATTCCGGTCGGAAAGCCGAGATAATTCTCGATTTTCGAACTCGAGCCCGCCTGGCCGCCCGGGGAGTTCATTTCGACCATCACGACGTCAAGCCCTTCCGACGCACCGTAGACGGCTGCCGCCAGTCCCGACGGCCCGGCGCCGACGATGGCGACGTCACGTATGTGCGTTTGGTCGATGGCCTCGTTGAATCCGAGACAGCCAGCGACCTCGCCGTTGGTGGGATTCCGCAACACGGCCGTCCCACGGCAAATCACCACAGGGACATCGTCCACGCCGACATGGAACCGGTCGAGCAATTCCTGGACGCCGGCGTCCCGATCGAGGTCGATGTAGCTATACGGATTTCGGTTTCGCGTCAGGAATTCCTTGATGCGCAGCGTTCCCGGTGAGTGCATCGATCCGACGAGCACGACGTCGCCGATGCCGTAGGCAACCAGGTTGACCCGTCGGAGGAGGTACGCCCTGACAAAGAGGTCGCTCAGTTCGCTGTCCGTCTGCACGAGCGCCAGTAACTCCTCGCGGCCGACTTCGATGACTTCCCCTTTTTCGACGGCGCGAAGAGTGACAAATCCTCGACGACCCGAGAGCGTGTTGACTTCGCCGCTGAACTGGCCGGGCCGAAGGTCGTTCACGAACTCTTCACCGGCCGCCGACTCCCGAACGATCTCGATGCGACCCGCGGTCACGACGAAGAACCGCTCTGCCTGCTCTCCCGCTCTGAGAAGCACTTCGCCGGACTCGACTCGTCGCACCTTTCCATGGGGAGCGAGGCGCGCCATCTGGGCCGCCGTCAAGGTTGGGAATGTCTCATCGGCACCCGAACGCAGCGGAAGGGGCGTACGCGGCGGTGTGTCAGTCATGCGAATGTCCGTTCGAAGAGTCCTTCGACGTCTCGTCCGTCAGTTTAGTCCCGGCGGGTGGCACAGGGAAACTCTTCCGGGAATACCTTTGGCTATAGGGAGGCTGGCCCACCCGTCCCTCATTTCATGACTGCGTTAATTACTCAGCCCGATAACCGAGACAGTTGCAAGAATTATAAACGAATCTTCTCTGCTGATTCGACTTCCGGTGAAACACACAATGCAAGGAAAGATTCACGCGAGTAACGTCATCGCGATGAGCAACACCCATGCTGCCACAAAGACGAGAGATAGAAGAATCATGAGATAGCTCACCGAAGGCTTCTTCGAAATCTGGCTGTAGAGTAGCTTCTGAAGTCCACTGTGGCCGCCATTCTTCAGACTTTCCCGAACATCATTTCGAATGGTTTGCCAATCAGCAGCAAAAAAATTAAGTTCAGGAGCAATCTGCTCTTCAACTATCCTGAGTCTGTTTTCCCAGCGAGATTGCCAGAACTTGCTCCCTAGATTTGCTAGATACCACAGGATGGACACGATAGTGCCTAAAACAGCCAGCGTCAGCGAATACTTCCTGTTGCCATTGAGATTAAAGAATCCAACGGCCAGTGCAGTGTTCAGAGCTAGGAAGTAATTTGATCTTTGCCAGAACAAATTGATCTCGAAGTTTCGAGTGTCCAGAGCAACTTTGTAGATGTTGGGGGCGTCAAGCATACCGTTACTCATGGGTCTTACCTCCAGTTTCCACCTATTCTATGTATGGTTGCAGCAGCCAGGGCTACAACGTTACGTACGTCACGTTACGTCATATCACACCCTGCTGGGTGCCCCTTCTTTTGGGGGTCGGAGCTTTAGCTCCGACATAACAGCCCACCCACACCCCACCACCCGTCATTTGCGCTTTTTGCATCCCGGATGATTCTGCGGGACCGAACGGAGCGGGCCGACTTTTTTCTTCCCTTTTCACTCCTGTGAAGTGGTCGGCTCGCGGATGTGAGCGCCCCATCGCGCGCCTTCTGTGCGATGAATCTCTCTTCGTACCGCCGGCTGGCGCAGGGAAAGTCTTCCAGGAATGCCTTTGGCTAAAAGGAAGCTGGCCCGCCGGCGCTACAAATCAGCGCAGCTGTGTGGTCACAGGCTTGACCAAACTTTCTGTCCGAGATTAGAATGCACAGCAAATGAGAAAGCATCATGTGGCTAGTTAAAGGCATCTTTGTAGTGAGGTGACCGGGGGTTTTTGTACCAGCGGGAGTGAGAGAGAATTCACTCTGGAGGGAAGCTGGTATGCCGATGAAGAAACACAAGCCGGAGCAGATCG
>Ga0209118_1000247_pt1 | contig 34212 bp, 31 predicted proteins | sample BlaSpr_A8_Ref_M1_FD_187988 | JGI IMG/M metagenome (GOLD analysis project Ga0209118, IMG submission 187988) | Forest soil microbial communities from Thunder Bay, Ontario, Canada - Black Spruce, Ontario site 2_A8_Ref_M1 (SPAdes) (version 2) | ecosystem: Environmental > Terrestrial > Soil > Boreal... | reverse complement strand
CGCGCCGATGGCTTCGCCCGCCTCGCGCAGGAAGACGTCCCTATCCAGCGCCTGCCGGACCGCCTCCGTCGCGCCGGCGATGAGCACCTCGAAGTTATGGCTGCGTGCCTTCGCGACGACCGAGCGGAGGGCGCGGATCGCGGTTTTTGCCGCCGCGCCGATCTTTCCGGTCCTGGCCACCTGCACGCCCAGCTCCGGCATCTCGACGTAGTGCGCAACGTCCTCGAGCTTGCCGCGAACCACGTCAGCCACCAAGGAATGCACGGTGTTGCTCCCGATATCGACCGCGGCAAGTCGCATACTCGCACCAACTCTAGAATCTGGGCGTGGCCAGGAAGGGGACGCGCATCGAAAAAGACTCCATGGGCGAGATGGAGGTCCCGGCCGACGCCTATTACGGCGCCTCGACGCAACGCGCCGTCCTGAACTTTCCGATCTCGGGACAGCCGCTGCCGCGCCGATTCATACGCGCCCTCGGCATGGTCAAGAAGGCGGCCGCTCAGGCCAACCGTGAGCTCGGCCTTCTCTCCCGCCGGCGGGCGCGCGCCGTCACTGCCGCCGCGCAGCAGGTGATCGATGGGGACCTCGATGCCCAGTTTCCGATCGACGTCTACCAAACCGGCTCGGGCACTTCGACCAACACGAACGCCAACGAGGTCATCGCGACGAGGGCGACCGAGATCATGGGCGGTGCGAGAGGGTCGCGCCTGGTCCATCCCAACGACCACGTGAACCTCGGCCAGTCCTCCAACGACGTGATCCCGACCGCGATCCAGCTTGCTTCTGCGATGGCGATCCAGGACGAGCTCATCCCAGCCCTCGAGCGGCTCTCGAGCGCGCTCGAGGCCAAGAGCAAGGAATTCTGGCCGGTCGTCAAGACGGGCCGCACTCACCTCCAGGACGCGACCCCGATCCGGCTCGGCCAAGAGTTCAAGGGCTACGCCGGGCAGGTCGAGGAATCGATCCGGCGCGCGAAGGCTGCGATCGACGAGCTGTCGAGGATCCCGCTCGGAGGCACTGCCGTGGGCACCGGGATCAACTCGCATCCTCAGTACGCGCGGAACGTCGCCGCCCGGCTGGCCAAAGCGACCGGGCTACCCGTGCGCGAGACACAGAACCACTTCCACGCGCAGGCGACGCTGGACGCGCTCGTGGCCGCGCACGGCGGACTGCGCACCATCGCGACCAGCCTCTGGAAAATCGGCTCGGACATACGGCTGATGGGCACGGGCCCGATCGCCGGCCTCGGCGAGCTGCGGCTGCCCGAGACTCAGCCTGGCTCGAGCATCATGCCGGGCAAGGTCAACCCCGTGATCGTCGAATCGCTGCTGATGGTGATCGCCCGCGTCTACGGCAACGACCTGACGGTGACGATCTCGGGACAGTCGGGCAGCTTTTTTGAGTTGAACGTGATGATGCCGGTCGCCGGCGCGGCGACGCTGGAATCGATCACGCTGCTGGCGGCTTCCGTGCGCAATTTCTCCGAACGCTGCGTCGAAGGCTTGCAGGCGACCGATCGCGGTACAGAGCTCGTCGAGCGCAGCCCGATGCTCGCCACCGCGCTCACCCCCATCATGGGGTATGACGAAGCTGCCAAGATCGCGAAGGAATCCATGCGCACCGGACGCAGCATCCGCCAGCTGGCGCGCAGCAAGGGCGTAAGCGAGGCAACGCTGAACAAGGTGCTCGACCTCGGCAAGATGACCAAACCTGGGTTGGAAGGTCCGGGCGGATGAGATATGAGCGGGAACCCGAATGGTTCCCGCTCATCGCCCGGTCGCTTCGCGACGGGGCTGCTCACCCTCCGGTATATCGATGGGACTTGATCGAGAATCTGAAGCACCACATGCGGGGAGACTAGAAAACAAAGTCGCGACCGGGCTAGGCCCGGTCGCCCCGGCAACGCCAGCTGAGGAAGGTCGATGGACATGATGGAGAAGCCAGCAAATTGACCGGGGCTCGGCTGCGCCACCCGCTATCGCGTTTTCGCCTCCCCGTCGTGCTGCTCGGCGTGATCATCCTGTACGGCATCGCCGGCTACATGTTCATCGACGGATGGAACCTGCTCGATGCCTTCTACATGGTGATCATCACGATCAGCACCGTCGGCTACACCGAAATCCACCCACAGTCCCCGGCCGGACGGATCTTCACCTCGACGCTGATCGTCACCGGCGTGGCTACCATGCTGTATGGCTTCGGCGTTTTCGCCGAAACCCTGGCCGATAACGCGTTTGGCAATTACAGGAGACAGCGGCAGTTGGAGCGCAGCCTGAACCAGCTCCGCGACCACTTCATCCTGTGCGGCTACGGCCGCATCGGGACCGAGATCGTCGCGGAGTTCGAGGACCACAAGGTTCCATACGCGGTGATCGACCAGACCGAGGAAGCCGTCGGGCGGCTTCGCGCAGAAGGACGCCTCCACCTCGAAGGCGACGCCTCGAGCGAGGACTTGCTGAAGCAAGCCGGAATCGAGCGCGCACGTGGGCTGATCTCTGCGGTCGACTCAGATGAGCGAGCTGTCTACATCGTCCTGGCCGCTCGCGCTCTCAACCCGAACCTCTACATCATCGCGAGAGCCGGGCGCCCCGAATCCATCCGGCGGCTCGAGCTCGCGGGCGCGTCGAGGACGATCTCCCCCTACCGGATGGCCGGCCATCGCATCGCGGAGCTCGCCGTGCGCCCCGCGCTGGTCGATGTGCTGGATACGCTCCACCACGGCGAGGCGGGTATCGGTGTCGAGGAGCTGCTGGTCGGACCAGGCATGGCGGCGGTCGGCAAGACGATCGAGGAGGCCGGACTGCTGGATCCATCGGCGGCAAAGCTGCTGGCGCTGAGGCGAACGGACGGGACCCTGCACGTGAGCCCGAGCGCGGACCTCGAGCTCCAGGAAGGCGATCTGTTGATCGCGCTGGGCTCGGAAAACCAGCTCCTCAATGCTGCTTCGCTTCTGAAGTAACCGAACCGAATTCGCGGCTAGAGTGAGACCAATGAGGTCTTTGGCGCGGCGCCCGGAGCTGGTCGCACTGGGCTCTGTCTGCATTGGCGTCGTCCTCGTGGTGGCCAAGCTCATCGTCGGCTTGCTCACGGGGAGCCTGGGCATCTTGAGCGAAGCGGTCCACTCCATGTTCGATTTGGCTGCGAGCACCTTCACCCTGTTCGCGATACGCACCGCGCGCAAGCCCGCCGACCAGGAGCATCCCTACGGCCATGGACGAGCAGAGAACTTGGCCGCCTTTGCCGAAGGCATACTGCTCCTGCTTACGGCCATTGGGATCGCATACGAGGCGATCCACCGCCTCACCTCCGGCGGCGTGTCGGTCAACCCTGCGGGCTACGCCTTCCTCCTGCTGATCGGAACCTTGTTGATCGAAGGCGGGCGTGCATTCGTATTGAGGTGGGTAGGGCGTCTAGCCTCCAGCGAGGCCATGTTGGCGGACGCCACGGACCGCGTGGCGGACGTGGTCGCCACGGTCGGGGTGCTGGTCGGCCTGGTGGGCGTGCGGATGGGATTCACGTGGGCTGACTCGGTTGCGGCTCTACTCGTGGCGGGCATCATCTTCCGCGCCGCCGCGCGTGTCGCCTGGCGGTCGGGTGACATCCTCATCGATCGTTCCGCCGGCGGCGCTGAGAGGCAGCTCCGTGCAGCCATCCGAGATGTGAACGGCGTGCGTGAGGTTCGCTCGGTGCGCGTGCGTCGCTCGGGCCCGAACCTGATCGGGGACGCCAGCATCGCCACGCGCAGGATGCTTTCGGTTGAGGCTGCGGGAGCGCTGGCCGACGAAGTCAAGCGCAAAGCGCATTCGGTCTTGCCGACGCTCGACCTGTCGGTGCTCGTTGAAGGCCAGGCTCAGCAGGGTGACCTGGTGGAGCGAATTCACGCGGCCGCGGCGCGCAACGGCGGCGTTCGCGACCTTCACAACGTGACCGTCGAGCGCGAAACTGACGGCTCGCTCCACCTGACGATGCACGCGAAACTGCCCGGCGACATGACGCTCGCCAAGGCGTCACGGGCCAGCGCCGGGCTGGAAGAGACGCTGCGTACGGAGCTGCCAGACGCGACTCGAATCGACATCCACCTCGAGCCGATGGAGCCTCACGTGGTCAGCGGCGAGGACGTGACCAAGCGGCGCGCTGAGCTCGCGGCGCGGATGCGCGAAATCGTCGAGTCGCATCCGGACGTACTTCGGTGTGTCGATGTCGAGCTGAGCGATCGCCACCAGCGCATTCACGCGCACGTGGTGGCGGAGGTCGCCGGCGACATCAGCCTCGAAGACGCGCACCGCATCGAGACCGAGCTGGAGGAAAGAATCCGGCGAGCCTTTCCGGAGGTGCACGAGGTGGTGGCCAGAGCCACTGCATGAGAATTTCCCCACGAACTCGGAGGCTTCGCCGTGAGTTCGTGGGGGCCCCTTTTTAAGTGAGACCCGGCCGGGCTACGGATCTCCCCGCACTGGCCGAGCTGTGGGGCACCGAGGTACGGGAAGGACGCAGGGACAGTGCGCCACGCCTGGTCGAGCTGCAGCACCTGCTGGCTCATTTCGACTGGGAGGCACAGTCCCGCGTCGTGGAGGATGGCGCGGCGGGGGTTGCGGGTGCCGTCCTGGTGACAAGCCGGACGACGCCGGAAGGCACGTTCGCGCGCATCGACCCGGCCGCTGCCGGGAAGGAATCGGCGCGTGTGATGCGGGACCTGGTTCGCTGGGGCCTGGGGCTTTCCAGAGCCGCGGGGGCTGCGTCGGCGCAGGTGTGGGTAGGTCCCGGGTCGAAGGAGGTCTTGCAAACGTGCGGGCTCGTGATGGTCAGGCCCTGGTGGCGGATGGATCGCACGTTGTCCACCGAGCCGCCGCGCCCGCAGGCGGTGGCCGGCTACGAGCTCATCGACGGGCTGCAGGTGGCGCGAGGTATATGGGCCGAGATGCACAACCGTTCCTTCGCAGATCACTGGCGGTTTTCGCCGCGGAGCGAGGATGAGCTGATGACGGGCAAACAGCCGGGGCTGTGCCTGATGGCGGTCTCCGCAGGTTCGCTGGAACCGGCCGCTTTGATCCTCTGCCAGGTCGAGACGTACACGAACGACCCGCGACCCCAACCGGTAGGCCTGATCAGCTCAGTCGGCACGCTGCCCGAGCAGCGCCGCCGCGGCCTTGCCAGCTGGCTGGTGGCCGAGGGCCTGCAGCGGCTGCAGAAGGCCGGGGCCCGCCACGCGTCGCTCTATGTCGACGGGATGAGCCGGTTCCGTGCCTTCGATGCCTATCGGACGCTTGGGTTTGACTTGGCGTTCGAGACCGAGGTCTGGGAAGCTACCTTCCAGTGAAAGCTCTCGCCTTGGTGATCGTGCTCGCGTTCAGCGCATGCGCACCCACGCCGTCGAGCCCTCGCCCACCGGCAGCGCGGATATCTCCGGTGGCGGCTTCACCGCAGCCCACCCTTGCGACCGCGATCCGTAACGCTGTCCATCTCGGCCCGTCGAGCGCCGCCACCACGGTTTCACTGAGCTTCGCGCTCAAGGTCCGCAATCCCGAGCAGCTCGCCGCACTCCTCGCCTCAGGGCAGACTGTGACGCCCGAGGCCTACGCGGCCGAATTTGGCGCTGATCCGGCCCAGGTCGAAGGCGCGGTGGCGGCGCTCCGGGGGTCGGGATTCCAGGCCTCCTGGCGACCGGGCTCCAGCCTGATCGCCGCCGACGGTCCCGCCCCGCTGGCCGCTGCCCTGCTCCAGGTGGACATCGAGAGCTACCGCCAGGCGGACGGCACAACGTTCTATGCGACCCTTGACCGGCCGCGGATTCCGCAGCCTCTGGCCAACGTCGCGGCGAGCGTGAGCGGTCTCGACAACTACCGGCGCGCGCGCAGCTTCGCGGTGCGTCGCGGCGGTTTGACCCCGACCGACGTCCTCAACTTCTACAACCTGCAACCACTGCGCCAGGCCGGGCTCGATGGCACCGGCCAGACGATCGTGCTGCCCGAGATCGACGACCTTCCCAACCTCACCGACCTGAATAAGTTCGCCGGCGAGTTCGGCCTGCCGCCGTTCGATTCCCTGCTCACGATCAAGCGCGACTCCAGCTGGGGCACGCCCGAAAAGCCTCAAGGCGAGACCGTCCTCGACCTGGAGATCATCCACGAGGTGGCGCCCAACGCGAAGCTCGTCATCTACCTGTCTGCCGCGGATTTCGCACACGGCGACCGAGCGTTCGACCAGCTGGTCACCGATCACCTGGGCTCGATCATCTCGGAGAGCCTCGGCGCATGCGAACCGGACACGCCGAGCGGCCACCGCAACACTTACGGGGCCGTCCAGGACAGGGCGTCGGCCCAGGGGATGTCTCACTTCGTGGCCAGCGGCGACAGCGGCGCGTACACCTGCGGCGAGAACCAGGGCCCCGCGGGAAGCTTTCCGGCGACCTTGCCGACCGTGACCGCTGTCGGTGGAACGACGGTGTTCGAATCAGTGCAGGGCATTTACTTCAAAGAGCGGGCGTGGGGCAGCCCGCTCGACGAGAGCGGCACCGGCGGCGGTCCGAGCCAGTTCTATCCGATCCCCGACTATCAGAAGAACGTGGCCCAGGCGTCCGGGCAGGGTCAGAGGCAGGTGCCCGACGTGTCAGCGGACGGCGACCCGGCGACGGGCTTCCACATCGTGTTCAACGGGAAGGATGGGCAGGTGGGAGGGACATCTGCCTCCACTCCGCTGTGGGCCGCGACCGTCGCACTCATCAACCAGGATCTCAAGAAGAAAGGAATGCGCCAGGTTGGTTTTGCCAACCCCGCCCTCTACTGGATGGGGGCGAACCAGTCCAACCTGCCGGCGAGGCCGTTCCACGACGTCACGACCGGCAACAATCTGCTGTTCGACGCCGGCACGGGCTGGGACTTCGCGACCGGGTGGGGGAGCATGGATGGAGCGGCCCTGGATGCCGCCTGGATCCTCTACATCAAAGGTGGTGGGGCGTGAAACAGCGAGGCCCCGACCGGCGGAAGGGAGGACGCCGGGCCAGGGACGCGGGCGGCCGTGCGCCGGACGGTCCGCCCCTGGTCACCTGTCCCCACTGTGAGAGCGTGGTGCCGGCGGGCGACTTCTGCGGCCACTGCGGCGCCCACCTCTCGACCGCCAACACTGCGCGGCGCCATGCGTTCGCCGCCGTGCCGTCGGAGCATGTCGCGCATCTTTCGATCGTCAGCACGCTCTTCCCGCACCTGGCGCATCGCCGTGGCAACGCCTTCCGCTGGGCGCTGATCGCGGGCGCCGCCGCCGTGCTCGTGCTCGCGGGCCTGCACCTATTTGCGCCGGCCACAGTCGCAGCGATGTTCCTTTTGCCAGTGCTCTACCTGCTCTACCTGTACGAGGTCGAGGTCTATGAGAGCGAGCCCTGGCTCGTGATCGGGGCCACGATGGTGGTCGGCGCTGCTCTCGGCTACGTTTTCACTTCCTATTCGGGCGCGGCGGCATCGCGCCTGAGCCTGACCGGCGACCGGGACACCGGATTCGTCCTTGCCGGGGTAGCGATTCCCGTCGTCGCGCAGGCTCTCATGCTCGTTGGGCCGCTCTTCCTTTATGTATTTCGGGGCGCGCGGTTTCGCGAGCCGCTCGACGGCCTGACCTTTGGGGTGGCCTCCGCCCTTGGGTTCTCGCTGACCAGCTCGCTCACGGCCTTCTGGCCCTTGATCAGCGGCCCCCTGGTGGCAAGCGGAGCGCCCCTCGACTGGTCGCTACGGCTGCTGCGCGCCGGCATCCTGGTGGCGCTGGTCAACGCAAGCACGACAGGGCTCGTCGCGGCCGCAGTCTGGCTGCAGCGATACGACCGCCGGCGCGCCGGCCGGCCATGGACCACCGGCATCCTTCCGATCCTCGTCGTCTCGGTCGGCACGCAGGTCGCGCTCGGAATGCTCAGCTTCGTCGTTTCCGACCTCGTGGCCGAGGTCGCGATCCGCCTGGTCTTGACCCTGGCTTTGCTTCTCTACGTGAGGCTGGTGATCCACCAGGCTCTCATGGTCGAGGGCGCGGAACACGAGATCGGTCCAGACGCACCCTGCCCGGAGTGTCACCGCATGGTCCCGACGATGGCATTCTGTCCAGCCTGCGGCGCCGCTCGCGCCGCCGGCACCAAGCTGGGCCGGCCGCGCGCCGGACAGGTGGTCTAGCGTGGCGGCGCCGGTGCGGTTCTGCGGGAGGTGCGGGGCCCAGGTGCCATTTGGCGCCCCGTTCTGCGGAAGGTGCGGCGCGCCCCAGCTCGCGCAAGCCGTCGCGGGGCCGCCGGCGTACAACTACCCGCAGGCGCCGCAGGCGGCGTTTCCCACCCGACGCCGGTACAGGTCATCGCAGGTCGCAGTCGCGGGCGGGCTGCTGGCCATCCTCGCCGTCGTGACAGTGGCGGTGAGCGCCTTCGCGGTCTCACGCGTGATCGGAAACCGTACGACGTGCACTGTCAACTGCGCGCCCAAGTTCGTCACGCCCCTGCCCGAGGCGGCCACGTATCGCAGCTCGGCATACCACTACGAGGTCGACTACAGCTCCGCCTGGACGGTGCGGAGCCAGGACGCGAACGGGATCTCGCTCGGCACGCGGATCGGATTGTTGGAAGTCGCGGGTTCGAAGGCGAGCCAGCCCATCGCCCAGGTGCTTCAAACCACGGTCTCCAACCTGCCTACCGCTCAGTGGCAGAACGTAGCCCCGGTTTCGGATCTGAAAGGAGCGCACATCGGGGACCAGGATGGGATCGGCGCCGTGTACTCGGCAAACCTGATCGGCGCCGGGTCCACCTCGGTGCAGGTACGTTTTGCCGTCATCGTCGCGACGCACGCCGGCGTGACCGTGGTGATCTTTGCCGCCGACCCAGCCGACCCCAAGAACTCACCGCACGGCATCCCAGAGGCCATGGACTTCGACTACCTGTGCTCGGAGTTCCGCTGGGGGCCCTGATCATCAGCATGGATACGGGGCTGCTCGCGTTCGCCGGCATATCGCTGCTTCTAGCCGTGACCCCTGGGCCGGACATGGCCGTGGTGACGAAGAATGCGCTGGCCCATGGCCGGCGCGGCGTCGTTTTGACGACCACCGGAATCGCCTTGGCCTTAGGAGTCTGGATCAGCGCGACGGCGGTCGGGCTGTCCGCCTTGCTGAGAGCTTCCGGCGAAGCGTTCCTCGTGCTCAAGCTCGTCGGGGCTGCCTACCTCGCCTACCTCGGAGTGCGAAGTCTGTTGGATTCCCGGCGCCGTCCGTCCGACCTGCTGGCGGCCGCGCCTGAGTCTCCTCCGGCCCACGCCATCTTTCGCCAGGGCTTCCTGTCCGCCATGTCAAACCCGAAGCTCGGAGTGTTCTTCGTGACGTTCCTCCCGCAGTTCGTGACGCAGGGCCAGCCGGTGCTTCCGCGACTGTTCTTGCTCGGCGTGATCTTCGCCGTCATCGGGTGGACATGGATGAACGTCTACGGGCTCTTCGTGACGCGCATGCGGGATTTCATCACCGCGCCCCGCGTGCGCCAGTGGATGGAGCGGGTAACAGGAATCGTGCTATTGGGCTTCGGTGCCCGCCTCGCCGCCGAACACCTCTAGACTTGGCGGTCGTCGAGTGTGCAGTCGATCGGCTTTCGAGAGCACTCGATTCCCTCTTTTCGCACCACTCGTCCGATCGGCGCCCGCCTCGCGATCGAACGCCTTTAGGCGCTCTCCGGAAGATCGAAGGTGATGTCGTAGACGCCCCCGCTCAGCTTGGCGTGGTGAATCCAGCCCATCTTGCGAAGCAACCCGAGCATCTGCTGGTTCTCGGGCATCACGATCAGCGTGAAGGTCTTGATACCGTGCGCACGACCGACCCTCGCAAGGATGGCCAGCAGCGCACCCCCAAGCCCGCGATGCTGATATTCGTCGACTACCGCCACGGCGACTTCGGCCACGTCGGTGTTGGCCACGCGGTCGTATCGCGCCACGCCCAGGATGCGCTCCTTGCCGGTCGGCCGGTGCGAGGTCGCGACGATGGCGAAGCGATCGTTGTAGTCGACCACGGCGAGCCTGTGCGCGAGCGCGTCGGGCAGCCGCTTCAGCGGCGAGAAGAACCTGAAGTAGACGGTGCGCTCCGACATGGCGGCGACCGCCTCGTGCAGCAGCGGCTCGTCCTCGGGCGCGATGGCTCGTACATGGACCTTGCTCCCGTCCCTCAGATCGAGGACCATCGGTTCGAAGTCGGTTGACGGCACCGCTACAAGGTAGCGGCCTATACCATCCGCGGTCATGACCTCCACGCGCCGGTGGCGCAACCTGGGCGTGGCCGCCGGCGGCGCGGCCGCGGTCCTGTTCGCCGGTTGGGACCTCTACAAGTGGCTCGAGGCGTATGCCTCCGACCACTTCCACAACGACTTCACCTTCTACCTTGCGGCAGCGCGCGTCGGTCTGGCGCAGGGCTGGCCGTCGATCTACGACCTGCACCTCCAACAGGCAGAGCTCGACGCGATCGGCTCCGGCATCAAGATCGCGGAGCTCGCTCGTTACATCAGCCCGCCGCCGGTCGCGTGGCTCGCGCTGCCCCTGACGCCGCTGCCTTACGAGGTCGGGTACTGGACCTGGAGCGCCTTGCTCCTGATCGCGCTCGCCTGGACCTGGTACCTCGCCGCGCCGGGTCGTGGCCTGGAACGCGCCGTCCACCTGGCTGCCGCGCTGGGCTGGCTACCCATCATCTATGCCCTGCAGCTCGGCCAGCCGGGACTCTTCGTTGCCCTTGGCGTAGCCGCATGCTGCGCGCTGCTGCGAGCGGACCGGCCTTTCTGGGCCGGCTGCGCGCTTGGCGTCTTGGCACTCAAGCCTCAGCTTGCGTTCCTGGTGCCGGCTGCGCTGCTCGTGAGCGGAAGGATGCGTGCGTTCTGGGGCAGCGTCCTGGTGCTTGGCCTGCTCGCCGCCGCTTCGGCCATCGCGCTCGGTCCGAGCGGCATCGCGGACTACGCGGCCCGCTTGAACTTCGCCGCCGGCGTGCCGGCGAACCGCGAGCTGACGCTCGCGCCAATAGTTGGAAGCCTCCCGGTCACGCGAGTGATCCAGGCGGGGATTGCTCTATGGGCGCTTGTCCTCGTCTACGGCTTCCGCCGACGCGCACCGGAGTGGATCTTCATCCCGGCCCTGGTCGGTGGGTTGCTCGCGAGCCCCTACCTGCACCTCGATGACCTTGCGATGCTGGGCCTGGCGGCCTGGCTTTACCTGCGCACCTTACCGCCCGCGTGGACCTGGGCCTTTGTGTTCGCACTCATCGTCATCGCGGAGGGAGTGCCGATCTGGGGCGCGCCGCCTCTGATCGTAGGCGAGCTGGCCGCACTGGTGCTGCTTTCAATCGAGTCCCGGAGGGCGGCGTTAGTTCCCGTGCCTTCCGGAGCCCTCGGCGAAGCGTCGCGCTCCCTCCTGCGCTTCGCCCGACGCTAGGACCTCCAGCCCGCCTCGATACTCCGCCACCGCCGCGTCTTCGAAGCTGAGCGACCACTGTTTGAGGACGCTGCCGCGGTCCGCTCGCAGCGCGCCCTGGGGCAGCTCGGCAATCTGACCGGCGAGCGCGTTTGCCGCGTCCAGAGAGCTGCCAGGCTCGACGACCCTGTCGACCAGGCCGATCGCGAGCGCCTCGGGTGCTTTGACCGGGCGGCCCGTGAGGATCAGGTCCAGCGCTCGGCCCTGGCCGATCAAGCGCGGCAGCCGGATCGTGCCCATGTCGATGAGCGGAACGCCGAAGCGCCGGTTGAACACTCCGAGCGTCGCGTTGCTCGCCGCGACTCGGAGGTCGCACCAGAGGGCGAGCTCAAGCCCGCCGGCGACGGCGTAGCCTTCAATCGCTGCGATCACGGGCTTGCTCAACATCATCCGCGTTGGACCCATCGGTCCATCACCCGTTTCGGAGAGCCGGTCCGCAGAGTCGGCGGCCAGCGCTTTCAAGTCGAAGCCCGCGCAGAAGTGCCCACCCGCGCCGGTGAGCACCGCGACCGAGAGGCTCGCGTTCTCCTCAAAGCGCCGGAACGCATCGGCCAAGGCCACAGCGGCCGCGACGTCGACAGCGTTGCGGGACTCAGGCCGGTCAATGGTCACGACCACCACCGGGCCTTCGGGTTCGTATCGAACGGTCATCGTTCTATCGGCGGACTACTCGGCGTCCATGTATGGGTAGCGGTGATCCGTCGCAGGCACATACGTCTCCTTGATCGTGCGCGGGCTGGTCCACCGGATCAGGTTTAGGATCGAGCCGGCTTTGTCGTTGGTGCCTGACGCTCTTGCGCCGCCGAAGGGCTGAAGCCCGACGACCGCTCCGGTGGGCTTGTCGTTGATGTAGAAGTTGCCTGCGGCATTGACGAGAGACTCGGAAGCCTTGCGAACCGCCTGCCGGTCTCGCGCGAAGATCGCGCCCGTCAGCCCATACGGGCTCGTGCGGTCGACGAGCTCGAGCGTGTCCTCAAACTTTCCGTCGGCATACGGATACACGGTCAGAATGGGGCCGAACAATTCCTCCTTCAATAACTTGAAGTCGGGGTCGCTGGTCTCGATGACGGTGGGACGCACAAACCAGCCGACTGTGTCGTCGCCTTTGCCGCCGGCAATCACCTTCGCGCTCTCGGCTTTCCGCGCAAACTCGATCGCCTTCATGTGATTCGAGTAGGCGTTGCCGTCGATCACCGCACCCATGAAGTTGCGGAAGTCGGCAACGTCGCCCTGTGGGATGGCGTCGACCTCGTCCGCCATCTCGGACCGCATTCGCTTCCACATCGATTGGGGAATGTAGGCTCGGGACGCGGCGGAGCACTTCTGCCCCTGGTACTCGAAGGCCCCTCGAATCAGAGCGGTGCGAAGCGCATCCGAGTCGGCGGACTCGTGCGCGACCACAAAATCTTTGCCGCCGGTCTCGCCGACCAGCCGCGGATAGGTGCGGTAATGGTCGATGTTCTGACCCACGGTCTGCCACATGCCGTGGAACACCTCGGTCGAGCCGGTGAAATGAATCCCAGCCAGCTCTTTGTGATTGAGCACGCGCTCCGAGACCTCTGACGCCGTGCCGCTCACCATGTTGATGACGCCGGGTGGCAAACCTGCCTCGTTGAGGAGCTCCATCAAGAAGTGGCTGACCAGCAGCGTCTGAGTGGCGGGCTTGAAGACCACTGTATTGCCCATAAGGGCCGCCGCGGTGGGAAGGTTTGCACCGATGGACGTGAAGTTGAATGGGCTCACCGCGAAGATGAAACCCTCGAGAGGCCGGTACTCGAGCCGATTCCACGCCGTGCCGTCGTTGAACGGCTGCTGCCCGAGCAGCTGGTCACCGAAGTAGGCGTTGTACCTCCAGAAGTCGACGGACTCGCAGGCCGCATCGATTTCGGCCTGGTGCACCGTCTTCGACTGCCCGAGCATAGTGGCCGCGTTGATGGTGTCTCGCCACGGTCCGGCCAGGAGGGACGCCGCCCTCAGAAGGACGGCGGCTCGCTCGTGGTAGGAGGTCGCGGCCCACGAGCGACGTGCCTTGAGGGCCGCGGCGATGGCGTCGTCGAAGTCCTTGGGTCCTCCGACCGCATACTCGGCGATGCTGAGCTCCTTTCGATGCGGCGACCGGATGTCGGCTCTCGAGGCGCCCCAACGCCGCTCGCCGCCGATCTGCATCGGGACCTCGGTCCGGGCGTCGGTCAGATCTGCCAGCCTGGCTTTGAGGGACTTGCGGTAGGGATCGCCGGGCGCGTACTGGCGCACCGGCTCGTTGACTGGAGTGGGGACTTTGAAGTGTCCGTCGGAGGTCATCTCGAGCTCCTTGATGAATCTCCCTCTCCCCATGAGGGAGAGGGTTGGGTGAATCTCGTCCTGGTGCCCAAATCGTAACCCCGCCTCGTATTCCACAAGGACCACGTCCGCCATCGTTGGAGGCGCTTTCTTGATCGGATTGGTCCCGACCCGATACACATCCTCGTCGGATCGAATCCGGCAGACCGTCGCCCTGCTCGGACGGCGCGGCTACGCCCTGAGCCCCGAACGCCTCGGCGAGGCGTGCCTGGGCGGTGCGATCTCCCCAGACGAGGTCAGGTGGTCGGTCGCAGCGACGAATGAGCTCACGCTAGCCGATGGCCTGGTGGTCCATCGCGCCGCTCTCAGCAGGGTGGCGGACATCCGTTCACGGGCGCTAGGTCACGGCGCTGACGCGGCGGCCTACGTCCAGATGACGCTGAGGTTTGTCCGGGCGCTGATCTCCTTCGCGCCATTCATCCGCAGCGTCTCGATCGCCGGTTCGCTCGCGAGCGGCGGGTTTCGCGCCTCAGACGACGTCGACTTGAACCTGGTCGTGGATGACGGCCACCGGCATCTCGCCTATGTCGCGGTGAACGCGATCGGGCTGGCGCACGCGTTCGCACACCGGACCAAGCCAGTCGACGACCTCACGAGACGCCCACTGGCGCCGCGACTGATGACCGCGAATCTGATCCTCGAGCGTGCGCAATGCCTACCGCTTGAGCGAGTGGACGAAGACATGGCTTTCGAGGTCCTGATGTCCGAGTGCGTGTTCGGCTTCGAGACGATGCGCGAGCTGATCGACGCCAACCCCGCTCTAGTCGAGCATTTTCCGCAGCTCGCGGACAAGCGTGCACCGCTGCTCATCGACGCGCCCGCTCGGCGCCTGCCGGCCGCCATGTTTCCGCGCTTCCTCGACGGAACCGCTCGCCTGTTTGGCGAGGGCGCGTGGCGTTACATGCAGTGGACCCGACGCCGGCATCCCGACGCACTCGCGCGCGTCGCGTATGTCCGCTCGACCATGCGCCCGTACACGCTGTTTGACAGAGGGTCTGAGTTCAGCCCGACGAACTCGGAGGCTTCGCCATGAGTTCGCGGGGACCACGTAAGTGATCGCCGGCGCCGTCGTCGCGATCCTCGGTGTCACCAGCGTCCTCCTCTTCGCCTTCGGCGTGAACCTGCTTTACCTGACCTTCCGTGCGACAAGGCTGCGGCGGCAACCTGACGCGCCATTAGTCACCGGTGGCGAGCCGCTCGTCTGCGTGCAAGTGCCCATCTACAACGAGCGCTACGTCGCGGAGCGTGTCCTCGATGCGGTGTGCGCGATCGACTGGCCCGCCGACCGACTCGAAGTTCAGATCCTCGACGACTCGGACGACGAAACGATCGCGATCGTCGGCCGGCGCGTCGCACGGTGGGGTCGCGATGGCATTCACGTCACCCACGTGAGGCGCGGCATTCGCACGGGATACAAAGCAGGTGCGCTCGCCCACGGCATGACGCTGACCGACGCGCCGTTCATCGCGATCTTCGACGCCGACTTCGTACCTCCACGCGACTTCTTACGGCGCACCATTGGAGCCTTCGAAGATCCAGCGATCGGGTTCGTCCAGGCCCGGTGGGGTCACCTCGACGAGCGCTATTCGTGGTTCACGCGGCTCCAGGCGCTGGCGATCGACTTTCACTTCCTCGTCGAACAGGCCGTGCGTTCGGCCCTCGGCTACTTCACGAATTTCACTGGCACCGCGGGAGTCTGGCGGCGGGCGGCGATCGAGGACGCCGGCGGCTGGAGCGCCGACACACTTACCGAAGACCTCGACCTCAGCTACCGGGCGCAGCTGCGGGGATGGCGCGCCGCCTTTCTCGAGGACCTCGTCGTGCCCGAGGAGCTCCCCGTATCGATCGACGCGTACCGCCGGCAGCAATCGCGTTGGGCGACCGGCAGCTTCCAGTCCGCGTTCAAGCTGCTTGTTCCAGTGCTGCGCAGCCGTAATCGGGCCGCGCTCAAGCTGCAGGCGACCGTGCACCTCCTGGCCTACGGCATCGGTCCTTTGATGCTGATCCAGCTCGCCTGTTACCCGGCACTGCTGCTTACGGTCGGTCGGAATGGCCTCCCGTGGCCGCTGGCCGACGCGTCGGCGCTGGTCGTCGTGGTCGCGGTGTCGCCGTGGTTCGGCTTCATCGTCGCGCAGACTCGGCTCGGCCGGCGCTGGTGGTCCGGGCTTCCCTCGCTCCTGTGCCAGGTCGTCGGCGCCGGGATGTCGCTGACGGCGATGGTCGCGCTCTTTCGCGCCATGAGGCACGGCGGTCAGTTCGTGCGAACGCCCAAGCACCGGATCGAAAGGCCCGGCCAGGAATGGCGCAACCAGGAATACGTCCACGTCGGGGACCCTCGCGCCCTGGCGGAGGCCATATTCGGACTTGCCGCGCTGGCGATCGTTCCACTGGCAGTGACGCTGGGGCAGTGGCTGCTTGCGATGTATGCGGGCATGTTCGCGCTTGGCTTCCTGACGTTGGCCTCACTCAGCGCGATCGATGCTCTTGAGGTTCTGGCCGTGCGCAATCTCGGCCGCCGTGCGCTTGCCAGGCTTCGGGCATCGACTTCCATGCTTGGCCTGTTTGGGATTTGCGCAGTTGTCCTGATCTTCGCCGCGCAGATGCCGGAGCCGTTCGAGGACGGCTACGGGCACTGGCTGATCGCCGCCAACCTCGCCTCGACGGGCCACGTCCAGGACCCGCTGTTCGGGATGCAGGACACCTGGCTTCCTGGCTACCAGGTGCTTGCAGCTGCAGTGCTGCGGATGTTCGGGCTGTGGCAGCTCGGCGCCCTCAAGGCCCTTGGCGCGCTGATCGGGCTCGCCACTCTTGCGTGCGTCTACGCCCTCGCTCCCAACGTGCGACAGGCCAGGCTGGCGGTGGCGCTGCTGGTGCTCAACCCGGTCTTCCTTTTCACCTCGGGATCGGCCGTGGCGGAGCCACTCGTCACAGCGCTGCTTACCGCCGGCGCGCTGGCCGCGACACGCCAGCGGATGAAGCTCGCGGCGCTGCTCGCGGTGCTCGCGTGCGTCACCGCCACCAAGGCCTGGATCTGGATCGCGGCCGTGGCCGGTTTTGCGACGGTCGAGCTGTGGCGCCGGCGCGCCCCAGGCTGGAGGCGGCCCGCGATCGCCTGGGCGGTTCCCGCGATCGCCGTGCTCGTTTTCCTGCAGCTGGGCTTTGCCCCCGCCAGCCACTCTGTGGCTCGGGGCTCGATCGAGGTTGCCTCCGCCACCGCTCGCGGGAGCCTGCAGCCCGGGGCCCTTGCCCGCGTCTTCGAGCTGGCCCAGACTTTTGGGCTGGCCGGGTTGCCGCTGTTCGCGTTCGGAGCGGTCGGCCTGTGGAGCGCCGTGAGCAGGCCCTCGATGCGCTTCCTCCACGTGCCTGCGCTCGTCTACCTGGCGGCAGTCTTCGGGCTGGTCGCGATCGGGGCTTACACAGGGAGCCACCGCTACCTCTATCCGGCTCTGCCCTCGCTTGCCCTGCTAGCGGCTGGGGCGCTCGACCGGCACGTCGCGACCGTGCGGGTGGCGGCGGTCGCCGCCGCAGGGCTGCTGACCGTGGCCTTCCTGCCGGTCTTCTCGAGCTTCGCCTCGGACAACGCGGGACTGATCACGGCGGGCCGGGCCGCGAGCGGGAGCGACGGGCTGCTGGTCACCGATTCACCGGTCGTGGCTTTCTACAGCCACAAGCCCCCGGCGGAGATCACCGGGTCGCAGCAGCTGCCGCTGGATCGCGCCGCGGCCGTCGACTGGATGCGCGGCCACGGGGTGACCGAGGTGGTGGTTGAAAACATCGGTTACTACCGCGCGACCGCCGTCTTCCCCGAGCTTGCCTCCGGCAGGCCGAGCCCGCCGTTCGAGGTACTCGGCCAGCAGTCGAGATACCAGGTGTTTGGCGGTAAGACGGTTCATGCGTACCGGCTCGGCGCCGCCCTCTCGCAGCAGTCAATCTACCCCGGCGTCGACGCCACCATCGCGCCTCCCCCTGGTCAGGGCAAGACGACCCCGCTGGCCAAGGGCGTGACCCTGAAGGTCGCCGGCACCAACATCGCGGGCGAAGGCATGGGCTTCGGCGTCCCGATCGTGCGCTACAGCGACGGCTGGGTTTACCCCCGCAGCTCCGCCACGGTAGACCTCTCGACGCCGAGCTCGGCGGCATGGAAGCGAACCTTTGAGCTCGACGCGATCGGTGGAGACGCGGCGCATGGCTACTCGTTCGTGCCGATTGCGTCGCGGGGCGCGGTCGAGGTCACGTACACAGTGGACGCGACAGGGCTGTCGGTTGCGGTTCGCCCGCTCTGGCTCGCACCGGGGGTCATGCAGGTCGGCATCCTCAACGAGCAGTCGGCCGCATTTGACGATTTCGCGGACCAGACAAGAACCCTGATCGGTGCGCAGTTCCCAATCTGGGTTTCCGTCGAAGGAGGCTGGGCGCGGGTGCGCTCCGCAAGTCTCGGAGTGGAATGGTCGGCGCCGGCCATCGACGGCGCAGAGCTCCACGCCGGCCGCGAGCTGAAGCTTCCGGACTTCAACTGGGCGGGTCTCGACTATCTGTTCCCTGCCGCCTTCACGGGCACCAGCTATCACATCAACGTTCAGGAGGCCCGATGACAGATGTAGTTCTGGTCTATCCACAGCGCGCGCCCGCTCAGGGACGCCACTGGATCATGCCTTCGCTCGGTTTGATGTACCTGAGCGCCTCGCTGCGGCGCGCCGGGTACACCGTGCGGCACATCGACCACACCTTTATGGAGCGGCGCGAAGTGCTGGCCGCGATCGAGCGGCTGCGCCCTTCCGTGATCGGCATCTACTGCATGATCACCATGCAGGACGAAGCCTTGTCCCTGGCCGCCCAGGTCCGAGGCAAGGCGCTCACCGTGGTCGGTGGTCCATACCCGTCGGGCGAGCCCGAGACTTTCGTCGATCAGTTCGACCTCGTCGCCGTCGGCGAGGGCGAGGAGACGATCGTCCGGATCATGGAGCACCTCGACGACAGGCGCTTCGAAGAGATCCCGGGCCTGGTCTTCAAGCGAGACGGCGCCATCGTGCGCGGTGAAGGGCGAACTCGCACAAAGGACATGTCGCATCTACCGCTGCCGTACCGCGGCGACGTCCCCAACGATGAGTACATCCGCTACTGGCGCAAGCACTGGAAAGATGCAACGACTCCGCTGATGTCGACCCGCGGCTGCCCTTTCCGCTGCGACTTCTGCCACAAGTCTGTGTTCGGCGACCTGTTCAGCGCCAGGCCGGTCGAGTCGGTCGTCGCCGAGATGCGAGAGATCGCCGAGCTTGGTTACGACCACATCTGGATGTCAGACGACCTCTTCACGCTCAACTACAAGCGCACATTCGAGCTTGCGCAGGCGATCGAGGAAGCACATCTTCCGCTGACCTGGGAATGCCTGAGCCGCGTCACACACGTCGACCTCGCCTTGTTCCAGCAAATGAAGCGCGCGGGATGCAAGCGCATCTTCTTCGGCATCGAGTCGGGCGACGAGAAGGTTTTGAAGGAGATGAAGAAAGGCATCACGCCGGACCAGGCGCGCGCGGCGGTCGAGGCCTGCGTGGCATCGGGCATCAAGGCCGCGGGATTCTTCATGGTGGGTTACCTTGGCGAGACGACCGAATCGCTGATCCGAAGCATCAACTTTTCGAGCAGCCTTCCGCTGGACTACGTCAGCTACACGATCGCGTACCCGCTGCCGGGCACCGGTTTCTACGAGCGCGTGCGCGAGCGTCGCCGGCGCGGCGAGTGGCACAAGGTGCGTCACAACCGGTTGCTCTTCAACACCGATTTCTCCGAGCACAAGCTGCGGGCGGCGATCTTGAAAGGCGCGATCCAGCACCGCCTCAACCGGATGCACCTGCGCCCGGCCGCAAGAGCTTTCCAGCTCGCCACCGATCCAGTGCTACGCGCGCTCCGATAGCGGCCGCGCTGATCGGGGTGACCATGGCCGCCTGTGGAGGCTCGGCTCCGGTCTCGACGCGGGGCTATCCGGAGTCCGGTCTCGTTTTGCTGGCTATCAAAGACGGGGCATTGCGCGCTTCGGCTTCCATCGGAAAGGATCCCGTCGCGGTGATCGTGTCCAGCGACGGCGGGACGGCTTATCTCGCTGACAGCGCCCCCGGCGACGTTTACGCGGTGAGCCTCCCCGACCTGCACGTGGCCTGGAAGCAGCACGTTGGCGGCGCGCCGTTTGGGCTGCTGCTGCATGGCGGGCGGCTCTTTGTGAGCCTGTTCGACGGTGCGGCGGTCCTGGAGCTGGATCCCAAGAGCGGGATCATGATGGGGACTCATCAAGTGCCGCAGGGTGCCGCGGCGATGGCGACCGACGCGAGCGGGCAGGTCGTGGTGGCAGGAACACGCGGACAGCTGAACGTGATCGGCGGCAGCCAGCTCCGCTCTGGCAACGGCTTCGGCGTGGCCCTGACCGGTGGGCGGCTGTGGACGGCCGACTATGAGCGCGCAGAGCTCGTGCCTGCGGGCGACGATCATCGAGTTGGCCTGCCGCTGCCGCTGTTTCCATTCTGGCTCGCGCCGGGCGCAGGCGACACGCTCCTGATCGCCGCTGAAGGCGCCGTCGAAGACAGCGATGCCGGCGGCGTGTTCTCCTTCGACCCGGTGACCGGTTCGTTCAAGATCCTGGGTACTCCGAAAGACCCGGACCAGGTGCTGCAGTCGGGGTCGTCGATCTTTGTTGCGGCGCACGGCGACGGGGGCGTGCTCGTGCTGCAGGGAGATCAGTCGATCATCTGGGCACGAGGCTCCGCCCCCGTGGCGCTCGCGCCCGCTGATTCGCTCGGTCTTCTCGTGGTCGTGGTGAACGCGCATGAGTGACGCCGGGCGCGCGCAGGGCGCATCCGGCGCGTGGCCCAGCCTCTTCCGCATCGCGGTCGGCCTGTTCTGGCTCTACTACGCGAGCCAGAAGTGGCAGGGCGTGGGCTGGATGCACAGCCTGATGATCTCGACCGCACGAGCCAACCCGATCCCCGGCCTACATGAACTCCTGCTCAACGTGGTCGTCCCCAACTGGCTCCCGTTCGCCCTTGCGCAGGCGGCGGGCGAGACCGTCGTCGCCATCCTCCTGATCCTCGGGCTCGGCACACGCTGGGTCGCGATCCTCGGACTGCTGCTGGCCGGCAACCTCGCGTTGACCGTCGCGTTCGCGGCCGACCCCGGGTTCCGGTGGCTGTACTACCTCGCCGTATTGGTGAATGCACAGGTGATCGTGTCGGGCCCGGGCCCATTCGCCCTGTCGCGGTTCGGTTGGGTTCCCGCCTTCCTGCGCTGACGGCGGTCGCCGTTCTCCTGCTGTGCGGCTGCACACAGGGCACGGGTGTCGCGCAGCCTTCGCCATCCCAGCTGACCGTCGGCTGCAGGTCGGGCCCCCCAGAGGCCGGCGTGCACAATCCCGACCGCCTCACGGTGTTAGACCCTTGCAAGCACGCCGAAGGCGTGGCGGTAGACGTCGCGCACGAAGACGACGGCGACTATCACGTGTGGTTCAAGGTCGACCCCGGATTCGAATCCCTGCTGAACTCCGAGAACCACTTCCAGGCGCAGCCGGCAATGCTCGCCGAAATCACACCTGACTGCCCCGCGACGACCAACCCGCCCGATGCCCAGTCCGCGGCGCGATGTCCGAAGAGCACCCTGCCGATTCCGAAGCTCGGCGACCACATCGCGATCGACGGCCCGTGGGTCCTTGACACCGACCATGGGTGGCGAGAGATCCACCCTGTCGACTCGATCCGGATACTCTAGACACGATGGGTGTCGACGCCGAGGGTTACGGATTTCCAGAGCACCAGCGCACCCTCGCGCGGTTGATGGAGGACATCCGAGTTCTATCGCCGGCCGGAGTGGAGAGGGTCGCACGCGGTTGGGACGAGCACGTCGGCACCAAGGGCCTTCAGGCCTTTCACGATGCAGAGAAGGCCGCCACTCACGCCATCGAACAAGCCGACCGCGGCGCGGCATGGGACCTGGTCAGGAGCTCACTCTTTGGACTGACCGAGTCAGGAGACGCGCTCGTCTCCTGGAAGGCGGAACACGGCGACATCGGCCACAAAGCCGAGCGAGCTGCTTTCGCGGCGGCGCTCGGTCTCGTCGCGAGCAACCTGATCAGCAAGGAGCAGGCGGCTACGCTCATGCGACCCATGGCCGAAGCCCTGCCCTGGCTGCTGCCGGAAGAATCCCGGGCAGAGAGCTAGGGTGCCGGCGTCGGCACCAGCTCGGTGAGGTCGACGCTCGGGTCGGCGAGCGCCGTCTCGCTCACCGGCCGCCGCGCTTCGATCAGCTTGCCGCCCACCTCGTTGGTCTTCGAGTCGTTCATCGAAAGCACCGCGTCGACGAGACCGTCGCGCAAGTAGAAGACGGAGAACTTCAGGCCGGCGCGATCGCCGCGCCAGACCGCTTTGTCATCGCCCGAAGCATGGCCGCGATACTCGAGGTTGACGTCGTACTGGTCGGACCAGAAGTACGGCAGCTTCGTATACGGCGCGTCTCCGGCGCCGATGCTGGCCGCGATGCCGCGGCCCTGGTTCTTCGCCACCTCCCAGTGCTCGACTCGGATCGCGCGACCAAGCACCGGGTGCCGGTGGAAAGCCACGTCGCCGCCGCAGTACACGCCTTCGACCGCCCGCAGCGCCTCGTCAACTGCGACGCCACCTCCGTCGAGCGGCAGACCGAGAGCCTTGGGCAGATCGAGGTTGGGTTCGATGCCCACAGCCTCCAGGACGAGGTCCACCTCCTCGCGGCGGCCGTCCGAGAGCGTGACCCCGACCACACGCTTGCCGTCCGCGTGCCACTGCTTGACGGTGGTGCCTGTCCGCACATCGACGCCTTTGGAGCGGTGAATCGAGGCGTAGATCTCGCCGACCTCGGCACCCAGCGACCGCGAAAGTGGCACCGGCGCGGACTCGACCATCAGGACCTCTTTGCCCATCTGCCTGGCGGAGGCACCCACCTCCGCGCCGATGAACCCGGCGCCGATCAGCAGCAATCGCGACGCGTGCTGCAGCGCTTGCCGGATGGCCTGGCTGTCGCGCAACGAACGCAGCGTGAGCACGTTCTCCGCACGCGGGGCGTCAGGCAGCCGGCGCGGCGTTCCACCGAGCCCGAGGACCAGGGCGTCGAACTCGACCTCCCCGCCCCCGTCGACGGCCAACTTGCCATCTCGCAGCGATCCGCCAGTCACACGTCGCTTCAGCTGGAGCTCGATTTCCTGCTTCGCATATTCGGCCTCGTCGTGAAGGAACACCTTCGGCAGCTCGACTTCGCCGCGCAGAAACTCCTTGGATAGATAGGGCCGGTCGTACGGCCGATCGTGGTCGGCGCTGATGATCGTCACCATGCCGTCGAAACCACGCTTGCGCAGCGCGAACGCGGCTGCGTCGCCCGCTCCGCCCCCACCCACGACCACGACCCTTTTCACAGCCATAAGGTCAGACTTCAGACCATACTCGCGAGCGGGCGCATCCAGCCGTGCGGATCGGGAGCGACTCCGCGCTGGATGTCGACCAGCGACTGGCGCAAGCGCATCGAGATCTCACCAGGCCCGCCGTCGCCAACCATCCAGTTGCCATGCGCAGACTTGACGGCGCCGACCGGCGTGATCACCGCGGCGGTGCCGCATGCGAAGACCTCGGTCATGGAACCGTCTGCGCAAGCATCGTGCCATTCTTCGGTGCTGATCCTTCCCTCTTCGACCTTGTAGCCCAGGTCCGCCGCGAGCTTGAGCAGAGCGTCACGCGTCACCCCTGGAAGCAGGGTGCCGGTCAAGGCAGGCGTCATGAGCCGGGCGGTCCGCCCCTTGCCGAACACGAAACAGAGATTCATGCCACCCATCTCTTCCACCCAGCGGTGCTCGCGTGAGTCGAGCCACACGACCTGGTCGCATCCTTGCTCCGCGGCCTGCGCCTGGGCGAGCAACCCGCCCGCGTAGTTGCCCCCGGTCTTGGCCTCACCGGTGCCGCCTGGCGCTGCGCGGCTGAAATCCTCCGACAGCCAGACCGTGACCGGCTTGACGCCGCTGGGAAAGTACGAACCGGACGGCGACCCGATCAAGAGGAACGTGACCTCGGTCGACGGGTGCACCGACAGGCTGACTTCGCTCGCGAACATGAACGGCCGCAGGTAAAGGCTGTGCTCCGCAGCGGCCGGAACCCACTCGCCGTCGATGCCCAGCAGCCGGTCGATGGAATCGATGAAGACCCGCTCAGGCAGCTCCGGGAGGGCGAGCCTTCGTGCCGAACGCCGGAAGCGGGCGGCATGGGCGTCGGGCCGGAAGATGGCGATGCTTCCATCGTGCTGGCGGAACGCCTTCAGGCCTTCGAATACCGCCTGAGCATAATGAAGGACCGACACCCCCGGATCCAGCTGTAGACGCTCGTACGGTCGAAGCTCGGCGTCGTGCCAGCCGCGTTCCTGGTTCCAGTTGATGCGAACCATGTGCTCGGTGAACAGCCGCCCGAACCCGGGGTCGGCGAGCAACCGAGCCCTGGTCTCAGGTGCCACACGCTGATGCGCGGGCGTGACGGTGAATTCAACGGCCGCGGCCTCGATGCTCACGCCGTCAGCGTAGCTGGCGAGGCCTGCGCGCATAAGAAGCCGGGCCATTTCGGCCCGGCTTCGCGAGAGGAAGGAAGGGGTTTCTAAGGGAGAAGAAACGCCGGCTGAACCGGCACCGCCACCGGCTCGACCGCCACGATCGCTTCCACCTGAGGTGGCACGATCGTCAGCAGTGGCGACCCCTTGGCGCGCCGGCGCCTGCGGGGCGCCACGGTGGTGACCACGGGGTCCAGCATCTGCCGCAGTTCGAACTCCACAAACCGGTCAAAATCGTTCATTTGTATTAGAAACGCCTCCCACAACGGGAGTACTCAGGTTCCCACACCAAAGTTTTCCTGGAGGGGAAACCCGCGTGAGAATCTGCCCGTTGAGGGCTAGGCGGCGCGCTGGGACGGCTGGGCCGCAGGAGCCTCGAACGCACCCGGCATGAGCTCGCGGCGCTGCCGGCCGTAGAAGACCTCAAAGAAGTTCTGCCCCTCACCCATCTCGTGGGCGAGCTTGACCAGCTGGAGACGAAGCGGGCCAGGGCCGAGGCACTTCGCAGCGAGGACGACGAACGGCCTGATGATCACTCTCTTACCCGTTCGGTGCAGTGCCCTCGTTGCTTCCATCGCATTTAGAGAACGCCCTCGGGCGCTGGAGTATTGGGCGCCCGACAGGTGAGCGTGGTTGGTGAGGAGCTCCGCTGAAGCAGCCGTTGGAGCTCCCTCGACACAGCAACGCGTGGCGTCCTTTCAGTACTGGCACGTACCCAGCCATTCCGGCGCCTTGAAGCCCAAACCGCCGAGTAGAATCCGAAGTTGGGTGAGCTTGAACACGCGAGCGCGCGTCCTTATCGTCGAGGACCACCAGGTGGTCGCCGATGGGCTCGCGGCCCTGATCAATGACCAGAAAGACATGACCGTGATCGGGCAAGCCGGCTCGGTGAGCGAAGCGGTCTCCCGCGCCACGGAGCTGAGCCCCGACATCGTGTTGATGGACTTCAGGCTGACCGACGGCACCGGGGCAGATGCCGGCGCCGGCATTCGTCAGGTGCGACCTGAAACGAAATTGATCTTTCTCACTCGAGAGGACAGCGATGCCGCTCGTTTCGCGGCCATCGAAGCGGGAGCCAGCGCATTCATCCACAAGTCGAGAGCCGCCTCTGAGGTGGTGGAGGCGATTCGCACGGTCGCCGGCGGAGGGACCTTGTTCACTCCCCGCACCATCTCCGCGCTGATCAACAAGCGGCGTGAGGTCGAGACTCAGCTCGAGCGGCTCACCGCGCGCGAGAAGGAGGTGCTCCGGCTGATGGCTGAGGGCACGGCGAGCCGCGAGATCGCGAGCAAGCTGGGCATCAGCTACACGACCGTCCGGACGCATATCCGCAGCCTGGGCAGCAAGCTCGGGGTCCACTCCAAGCTCGAAGCGATCATCAAGGCCCGCGAGCTCGCCCTGGTGGAATGATCCGCCTCCTAGTCCTCTCCCCCGCCAGGGGGAGGCTGGTTAGGGGGGCCTAGCCTCCGGCCACTCTCCTGCGCCCCGATCGGCCGAGGAGCCTGATCGCCGGCCGCTCCGCATCGGTCGCCCACCGGCGCTCTGTCTTGCGGCGCCGCTTGTCCTCGTAGAGGTCACCGTCCGCGAACTGGTACAGGGCCTGCCAGTCCTGGCCGGGCCGCCATGCCGCCGCGCCGACGCTCACCTCGACCGCCTCGGGTGACTTCGAGCTGAAGCTGATCTGCTGGATCGCAGCCTGCAGCCTGGCGGCCACCTCACGCGCGCGCTCGATGCTTGTCTCCGGCATCGCCACCGCGAATTCGTCGCCACCCACACGCGCGCAGACATCAGATGTGCGCACCACTCGCTGCAGCTGCTGAGCGACCAGGCGAAGAGCCGCATCGCCCGCGCGATGTCCCTGCCGGTCGTTGATCCGTTTCAGGTTGTCGAGGTCGATCATCATCAGGGACAGCCGGCGGGCGTGCCGCTCGCCCAGCGCGACTTCTCGCTCCATCACCCGCTCGAACTCCCGGCGATTGGCCAGGCCCGTGAGGTGGTCTGTGCGCGCCTCGCTCGAGAACTGGCGCGACCGGTCGAGCGCGATGGCGACCTGGTCGGCGACGGCTGCCATGAAGAGCATGCCCGAAGCGTTGAACACGCGATCGACCGCCGTGCCCACCGTCATCATGCCGACCGTTCTCCCGCGCACTCGCAGCTGGGCTCTGAGGGCATGCCATTCCCGGCTCGAGAGGCTGTCGACGCGCGACTCAGATCTTCCGATCGCTGAGGCCGACGCTTTGGCGGCCGGCCCAACCTGCCGTCCAAAGCCATCGACCTGGTCCTGGTCGAGACCGACCGTGTGGATGAGCTTGAACGACGACCTTTCCCTCATCCAGATGGCGCCGGTGCTGAGGCGCAGCGCCGCGAGCGACTCCACCAGCGCGACTTCCGCAGTTTCGTTGACGTCGAGGGATCGTCCAATCGCGGTCACGATGGCAGCGAGGCCGTACATCTCGCTCTCTCGGGCCCGGTGTTCGGCGTCCACGTGGTCGAGATAGCCGCGAGCGATGAAAGTCGTCAGCCGTTCACCGACGTTCTCGAGCCTGCTCAACGCTACAGCGAAGATCTCATCTCGGCGAGGACTCTCCTGCAAGGGCAGCGAGATGAGCTCGATCGTGGCGCGCCGGTAAACCGCAAGCACGTCAATCAACGACTCCAGCGGCACGCCCTGTGCGGCGCGCAGCCGACCGTACGAGCGCGACCGCTCCTCGAACTCAACCCAGGGCAGCTCGACGTCCGAGCGGAGCGATGCGAGCAGCATGTCGATGAAGCCTGCCGAGGTGGCGACGAGATCCTCCCCCGTCTCCTCGATGAGCCTGATGAGCTCGGGCGAGCGGGCGCGCACGACCTCGAGCGTCTTTCGCCCGCTCTCGATCGTGTCAGCAGCCAGGCCGGTCGCCAGTGCGGCCAACACGTCGCTCGGATAGTCAGATGTGGACCAAGTCCCTGGATTCATCCCTCTTTGAGAACGTCGCCCAGCGAACAGCCACTTGAAAGGGCGGTCTACTGCAAGTGAGTTACTCAAAATCCGCGCAACCGTACGGCGACCGGACTGGGTCTCGGGAGCGACAGTAGACCCAGGAACAGCGGCCCACCGGGCACGCATCGAACTAAGGGGGGTTTCAAACACACAATGGCGGAAGGCACCGCGGGGACGGACGTTGCCGGCGAAGTACGGGAGGCTGCGAATGCGTACGAAGCCGGCAACGAAGCAGATTTCGAGCGTCTTTACCAGGCTTCATACGGCAAGATCCTCGGCACGCTCACCGCGATGCTCGGCGACCGGGCCGCGGCCGAGGACTGCGCTCAGGACGCTTTCGAGCGGGCCTACAAAAAGTGGGCTAGCTGGCAGCCGATAGCTCCGGCTGAAGCGTGGGTGCACCGGATCGCGATCAACGCAGCCGTCTCCTACCAGCGGAAGATGCGCCTGCGGGAAGTGGGCGAGGTGATCCGCCGCATCGGCCGGCCTGGGCTGGCGCCGGACCCGCAGGAGCTAGTCGAGCACCGAGATCTCGCGACGGCGTTGGCGAAGCTTCCGCCGAAGCAGGCCGCCGCCATCGTCCTGCGGCACTACCACGGTTACACCAACCGCGCGATCGCCCAGGCGCTGGGCATCCCCGAGCGGACGGTGGCCTCTCGGCTGGCCGTCGCGAAGGAGCGGCTGCGCGTGATGCTTAAGCACTCCTACGGCCCAGAGGCTGGGATCGAGGAAGGCGGCCAGCCGGGATTGGTCGCCGGGGCCGACTGACAGCGCGGTTCTCGTGCAAGCACGATTCGACAAGCACGGACGCCGACTTCCCGACACCGGGCATGGATGCGGCTGCAAGCTTTGCGCCGCCTCCAATGCTCCGCGTTACGAGCGGCGCCAGGAGTCCCGCGATGACGCAGGCCGGTGGACGCCACTGCGACGCCGGCTGGTTCGCTTCCTCCGGACTCTGAGCTCGACTCGCCGCCAGGCGGCTTAGCGAAGCACGACCTGTCTGCGACTTAGACTGCGTTTGACGTGAGTGGAGGCCGCAGCCTCGACGTGGTGATCTTTGGCGCCACAGGTTTTGTCGGTCAGCTGGTGGCCGAGTACCTTGCGGGCCATGCTCCAAGAGGCACGCGTCTCGGCCTCGCTGGACGTTCAGCAGAAAAGCTGAGCGTGGTCAAAGCGCGACTCGGACCGGACGCCGCGGCGTGGCCTGTTCTGGTGGCCGACGTGAATGACCAGGGCTCACTCGCCGAGATGGCCGGTGCAGCGCGGGTCGTGATCAGCACTGTCGGTCCTTACCGTCGCAACGGGATCAACGTGGTCGAGGCCTGCGTCAACGCCGGTGCCAACTATGTCGATCTCACGGGCGAAGTGCTGTTCATCCGCGAGAGCATCGATCGCTTCCACGAGACGGCGGCTGGAGCGGGCATCCGCATCGTCCACTCGTGTGGCTTCGACTCCATCCCATCGGACCTTGGCGCGCTCCTGCTGCACGATGCCACCACCGCCGACTCGGCGGGCGATCTGGAAGACACCACCCTCCTGGTCAAGACGCTCAAAGGCGGTCTAAGCGGAGGGACCATAGCCTCCATGAAGCTGCAGCTGGACGAGATTCGGAACAACTCTCAGTCGCGGAGGGTCGCGGCCGACCCGTATGCCCTCAGCCCGGACCGGTCGGAGGAGCCAGACCTCGGAGACGAAAGCGATTTCCGCAGCGTGAAATACGACCCGGACCTGCAGATGTGGCTCGCACCGTTCGTCATGGCGGGCATCAACACGCGGGTGGTCAGGCGCAGCAATGCCTTGAAGGGGTGGGCGTACGGCCGGCGGTTTCGATATCGAGAAGTCGTCGCGTGCGGTCCTGGACCGGCGGGCGCCGCGAGGGCGACCCTGACGACGGCTTCGCTGGGGGCAGGCGTCGTGGGGCTCGGTTTCCGCCCGTCGCGAGCGCTCCTCGATCGGATGCTCCCGGCGCCCGGCACCGGCCCGGATGAGAAGACTCGAACCGCGGGGCGGTTCGCCGTCGAGCTCCATACACGCACGTCCACCGGCGCACGCTATGTCGCGCGGATCGCGGCTCACGGCGACCCGGGGTATGCCGCGACCTGCGTGATGCTCGGCGAGAGCGCACTCTGCCTGGCGACGGACCAGGACCTTCCCAAGGCGAGTGGGGTGCTGACGCCGGCGACTGCGATGGGGGTGGCGTTGGCGAACCGGCTGCGAGCAGCCGGGCATACCTTGACGACGACGCGCGTGGGGTGAACCACTAACCGCCCTGACAGGCGATGCGAGCCAGCGGGAATAGTGCAGCGGGTCCGGCCGATTGGTCTGACGTAATGCCAAACCTTGATGTCGAAACGCTGGTCAGCCCCAGTGGAACCTTCCGGCTCGGCGACAAGACCGTCCACCGGCTCGGTTTCGGGGCCATGCGGCTGACCGGACCTGATATCTGGGGAGAGCCGCAGGACCGCCCCGAGGCAATCCGCGTGCTGCGCCGGGCAATCAAGCTGGGAGTCGACTTCATCGACACCGCCGATTCCTATGGACCGTACGTGAGCGAGCAGTTGATCCGCGAAGCACTGCACCCCTACCCCGAGCACTTGCTGATCGCGACCAAGGCCGGCCTGGTACGCACCGGTCCCGATGTGTGGGTACCGGTCGGCCGACCCGAGTACCTCCGTCAGGAGGCTGAGATGAGCCTGCGCCGGCTGGGCGTCGAGCGGCTCGACCTGTTCCAGCTCCATCGCATCGACCCGAAGGTCCCTCAAGAAGAGCAGTTCGGTTTGCTGGCTGACCTGGTCCGTGAAGGAAAGGTCGCCTCCGTGGGCCTCTCCGAGGTGTCGGTCGCGGAGATCAAAGCGGCTCGTAAGTTCGTGAAGGTCGTGTCGGTGCAGAACCTTTACAACGTCGCCAACCGCCAGTCTGAGGACGCCCTTCGATACTGCGAAGCCGAGGGCCTTGGCTTTATACCCTGGTTCCCCATGGCGCCTGGAGAGCTCGCTCGCCCGGGCGGTCCGGTCGACCGCGTGGTGCATGCGGTGGGCGCGACTCCTTCCCAGGTCGCCCTGGCCTGGCCGCTCAAGCGTTCGCCCGTGATGCTGCCCATTCCCGGGACGTCATCGGTGCGCCACCTCGAGGAAAACCTGGCTGCAGCGAAGGTGGAGCTGACAGACGAACACATGAAGCTGCTCTCACTCGCCGTCTAGCAAAATAACGAATCAGATTTCTATCTAGTGCGTGCCCGGTAGGTAGTACGCCCCTCCCTTGTGCACCAGGCCGGCCGGTTCCGGGAACCACTCGTTCCCGATGCCGAGCGCATCCAACGCCGTCTGCATGTACTGATGCCACATCGGCGCCGCGATGAAGTAGCTGTCGGAGTTGTTCGTCATCTTCTGCCGCCAGTCCGCATTGCCGCCCCAAACCGTAGTCACGAGGTGTGGTGTGTAGCCCACCGTCCACGCATCTGCAAACGAGTCGGACGTTCCGGTCTTCACGCCGACCGTCCGGCCCGGGAGCGTCAGAAGGGAGTTGCGCCCGAAGATCATCGCCCGGTTGTTGTCGTTGGACATGACCGCCTCCATGATGAAAGCGACGCGAGGATCCAGCACCTGCTTTCCCGGGTCCGGCGTATGCGCGTAGAGGATGCTGCCATCCCGCGTGACGTGGTCGATGGCGTAAGGCTGCCGAAGAATTCCCTGCGTCGCGAGGACTGACGCGCCCGTCGCCATCTGCAGCGGTGTCTCGCCGTAACCGCCGAGCGTCAGCGACGGCCCGTATGTGTTGAGCGCGTCGTCGGTGGTAAACACCGGGTTGCCGTTCGCGTCCGCGGAGTGCTGCTGATACGGAGGCGCACCCATCAGCCGTGCCATGTTGACCACACTGCCCACGCTCACGCCCAACTCGACCTTGACCGCCGGAATGTTCAGCGAGTTGCCCATGCACACCTGCAGCTGGCACGTGCCGTGGTAATGGCCGTCGTAGTTCATCGGCTTGTACGCCTGCGTCCACCCAGGCTCGCTGTAGGAGAACGGTCCATCGACGATCGGCGTGGTCATGCTGTATTTGCCGCTGGCGATGGCCGCGGTGTAGGTGAAGATCTTCATCGAAGAACCGGGGTTGCGAGGCGGCCATACGGCAAGGTTGTACTGCCCACCGTCCGCGTTGGGGTTGGCCGAGCCCACCATGGCGACGATGGCTCCGGTCGTCGGGTCGATGGACACCAGCGCGCCCTGATGCACATTGCGGTACGCGAGCCTTGCGATCGTGCCGCTGACCGCGTCCTGCGCCAGGCCCTGCAGCCTCACGTTGAGCGTGGTCACGACGTGCAGGCCGCCGCCGTAAGTCATGTCCGAACCAAACTGGGTCACGAGCTGGCCGGTGACGTAGCGGACCATGTCGGGCGCCACGACCTGGTTGGCCGGCACGAACATGTGTGAGGGCGGAGAGATGTCTTCGGCGAACGCTTTGGCAGCTTCCTGTGGGGTGATCTTTCCGTCCCGCAGCATGGCCTGGAGAACGTCACGCTGGCGGTTCTTGGATGACGTCCAGTTGAGGAGCGGGCTGTAGAGCGTCGGACCCTTGATGATGCCCGCAAGCATCGAGGCCTGCGCGAGGTCGAGCTCTTTCGTCTGCTTGTGGAAGTAAATCAGTGACGCGGCCTTCGTGCCCCAAGCGGTGTCGCCAAAGAAGACGCTGTTCATGTACATCTCGAGGATTTGCGTCTTCGTGTAGCTGCGCTCGATCTCAAACGACAGGAGCGCCTCGCGAATCTTGCGATCAACCGTGGGCTTATTCCCGACCAGCCGCAGCTTGACAAGCTGCTGCGTGATGGTCGAAGCACCTTCAACCGAGGAGTGAGCCCGCCAGTCGATCATCGTCGCCCGCACGACACCCTGCGGATCGACACCGGGCTCCTGGTAGAAGTTGCGGTCCTCGATCGAGATCACAGCTTCGGGCAGCAAAGTCCCGATCGCCGACAGCGGCTCGTAGTAGTGCTGGTAACCTGGCGGGTGCAGGTCGGCCAGGAGTGTTGTGCCGTCGGCCCCATAGATCATGGTGTCCTCCGGCTGGGCCGTCGCAAGCTGGTCGGGTCTCGGCAGGTTGTCCGCGAAGGCAACATAACCGGGCGACGTCACGATCAAGCTCGGGATAGCCACGAGCATCAGCACGAAAAGCCGCAGCATCCACCCCGCGGGCCGAGAGACCTTGCCTTTGTTGAGCAGCTGGACGGCGCTGGCGCGCCGCCTCATCCCGTTCGGCCTACGAGGCCAAACGATCGGTCTGTCCTTCCGCATCCTCTTCCTCCTCTTCCGCCGGGCCCGTGGCTGCCGACCTCAGTGGCCCGTACCAGCCGAACGACTGCGCGCTCAACAGCACGTGGATGTCGGCCACCCGCCTGCCCTTCACACCGGTGGTGACTGTTCGGACAGCTTCGGTCCCCTTCGCGGCCACATTGCTGACCACCGGCACGCCCACCGCCGTATACCAGGAGCGAGCTGCGAACTTGAGCTGCGAAGCCGTGTGGCGAAGCGACTCCAGCCGCGCGCGCGACCCGCCACGTCCCGCCGCGGCGGCGTGAGCGAGCCTCTCTGCCTGGCGCGGAAGCAATACATCGCGCGCCCAGATCGAGAAGTTGACCAACCACGCGAGGAGGGTGGCACCGGCGAATGCGAAAGCAGCAGCCCATCTTCGATTCAGCTCGTCGATTGCGTAAGGCACCACCACCGGTTGCGCTGGGGGTGCGGAACGCCGCGGCAGCTCCATCCACTCACCCAGTCGGACCTGGGGCCACCAGGCTTGCGCCTGGCGGTAGGTATGCACCATCGCGAGGGCCAGGATGTCAGCGCCGCACAGGAACACCACACCGGTGGCGATCGGGAACCGGTGGTCGACGATCCCGCTCAGGATGCCGGCGCCCAGCAGCCCGACCAATGTGTTGATGACCTGGTCGACGCCCCAGAATGTAGAGTTGGTTAGCTCCCGGGCGCGAGGGTTGGTGATGCTGACCAACCCGATCACGCACACCACGACCAGGGCCACCCACAGCACGAACTCAATCGGTCGCGGGATCGATTTCCGGACGGGTGGAACGAGCGTCGCCGCCACCATCCCGGTGAACAGCGCGATCGAAAACTGAAGGAGCGGCGGCACTTCCACGCCTAAGAAAACGCGGCCCGAAGCGCAAGTATTGGGAGACCTCATTTTGGGGCCGCCAACGAATCTGGGTCAAGAGTTGTTCACATTGGCGACCTGGTGCGTTGTCTGAGTGGCGCGGCTGCTGACCCGCTCAGCATCCGCGCTGTTTGATCTCACTCAACCAGCGGTATTGACGTCCGAGTCGCGAGTGCGCTCGGCGCGTTCTAGAGATGAGATGGCAGCTTTGCTGATCATCCTGGTCGTGACCTTCGGCCTCGCAGTCAGGGCAGGCACATACGTCCGGATGTGGAGCCCGGCGGATGCCGAGTCTCAGCACGAGACTGGGCTCGAGACCTCATTGATTGATACGTGCGCGCGCACGTTCGTCCTTGTCCTTTTGTCTTTGTTGGGGCTCTTGGCGCTGGGCGTCATGTACGGCAATGTCCTCGGCTCTGCCAGCGCCAGCCCCTAACTCCGGCACTCGGTAGCCGTTCGCCTCGCAGCGTTTCCTCTTAGAAGCGGCCCACTACCCCGGGCTGCTTCGCCATCTTCCACGCCCTGCCGCTCGCGGCCGGGGGAACGAGAAATGATGATTAAGACCCCGCCGACTCCATGACACGCCTGAACCAGGAGGTGGACAGGCTTGCTGTCGAGCTGGCGTGGAGCCTGTGGGCAGAGCTCGGGGTCGACGGGGTATTGCGGCGTCACGACTGGCAGGCGATCGAT
>Ga0209118_1000246_pt1 | contig 34338 bp, 26 predicted proteins | sample BlaSpr_A8_Ref_M1_FD_187988 | JGI IMG/M metagenome (GOLD analysis project Ga0209118, IMG submission 187988) | Forest soil microbial communities from Thunder Bay, Ontario, Canada - Black Spruce, Ontario site 2_A8_Ref_M1 (SPAdes) (version 2) | ecosystem: Environmental > Terrestrial > Soil > Boreal... | reverse complement strand
CTCCGACAATTCTGCCCTCCTCTTCCGCGACGCGACTCAGACCTGGATTGCGGAGGAGGTAAGCGTGAATGTCTTCCCGGGCGTCGCCTTCAGCTACTTCGACTCCCTCCACTACATTCCAAAGCGCCGTGGCCCCATCGTAATCGTCCATGGTAAACTCTCTGGTGGTGAAGGAAGGCATATTACTCAAACTCGCGATGACTTTGCCATCTGGCCATCCACCTCGGCAAGACGTGCCTGGAGGGATTCGAACCCCCAACCTGCTGATCCGAAGTCAGCTGCTCTATCCAGTTGAGCTACAGACACACTTGTTTCCGCCGCCTAGTTTTACCGAGCGGAGATGGCCTGGCAAGCTTGCTCGACGCCGGAAAAATCCACGCTTCGGCAAACGTCGTTCCGCGAACTCGTGAGCACGGGCATTCGCATTCTGCTTTTCCGCGGTTTATCTTCGGCGATGTCACTGACGCCGAGCACGAAGTCGAGGCTTACAATTTGCGGGCTGGCGCTGGCGGTCGTCTTTGGAGTGAGCCCGCTGCGGGCGTACGTTTTGGAGAAGGACAAGAACGGTCGCACCATTTCGTGGACCCGCGATCGCACCGTCGTCATGCAATTGTCCCTCGGTGGTCCGCAACAGTTGAGCGACGGCTTTACCTCCTTCAATCAATCGGCTCAGGACGCGTTGAACGTTTGGAGTCAATACCTTGCTCACTTGCGGTTCGTTGGATTACCTAACTCTCCGGTTATCCCGAAGGACAATGATGAAGAAATGTCCGTGATATTTTCCTCGACCATGTTCGGCCAGCTCTTTGGCGGCGGCACCCTGGCTGTGACTCTCTTGAGTTATCGCGACACGACGATCAATGGCGAGACGCAGACGCTGATGGAGGAAACCGATACGCTCTTCAATACCGCGTATAGCTGGGATTCGTATCGCGGTCCTTTACGCGACGACATAGACTTCCATCGGGTGGCCATCCATGAGTTCGGCCACACGCTCGGCTTGGATCATCCCGATAAAGCCAATCCCGTGCAGCATGTCACTGCCATCATGAACTCAACCATCAGCAACCTCGACACGGTCCAGGCGGATGACATCGCGGGAGTCCAATCGATCTATTCCACGGGCCCGGCCTATCAAAGCTCGATCAATGGGTCGGTTCTGCGAAATATTTCCACGCGCGGTTTTATCGGCACGGGAGACAATGTTCTCATCGGCGGCTTTATCATCCAAGGTTCGCAACCGGCGACAGTGATTGTACGCGGCATTGGTTTTTCTCTAAGCTCCCTCGGTATTGCCGGCGCAATTTCGGATCCCGTGATTACCGTTTATGATTCGGGCGGACACCACGTAGCGACCAATGACGATTGGTTTACGAGCGCCGACGGACCAACTATCGCGAGCTATGGGCTTGATCCCGCGAATAGCATTGAGTCCGCATTAGTCCTTACTCTTACCCCGGGGTCTTACACGGCAGTAGTGCAGGGCTACTCGGACGCTACTACACCGCCGGCGACGGGGGTAGGCTTGTTTGAGTTATACGATCTGCACCCGAATACAACGAGTGGGCGCGCCGGCAACGTTTCTACCCGCGGTCAGGTAGGAACGGGCGGGAGCGTGTTGATCGGTGGCTTTATCATTGGTGGAAACCAACCGAAGGAAATCATAGTGCGTGCGATCGGCCCATCGCTGGCCAACTCTGGGGTGGCCAAGTCGCTTTCCGATCCCACGCTCGAACTGCATGATGGGAATGGCAATACGGTGCGATCGAATAATGATTGGCAGCAGGATCCGAACGCCGCGATGATCGCGAGTCTGGGCTTCGCGCCATCCGATCCACGGGAATCGGCCCTGTTCGTGACGCTCAGCCCGAGCAATTACACCGCTATCGTTCAAGGCGTGAACGGCACTACCGGGGTAGGTCTGGTGGAGGTCTACGATCTAAGCTCTCCGCCGCCATAGGCCGCTACTTTGCGGTTCGGCCGCAATGTTCTTGTCTCGTCTCAGAAAAAATGTTTTATCGATGGGGCAGAAGGTCATTATGCCGCACGACACTTTTCCGCTTTACCTGAACACTATTCACCCAGGCCAGTTCTTTCTCACGCGCGTACTGGCGTTTGGCGGGATGCTTCTGGCGTTGCTTGCCTCCTCGTCATCGGCAAATCCCGACAGCTTTCGCGATTTTTATGGCCCGCGCTTCCGGGGCAACCAGTTCGCGCCGCGCGGACATGGACCCAGAGCAGGTCTCGACTCGCTGCACCGCTGGAACCAGATTGCGATCGATGCGACCGGGCTCGATCACACGCCGGTTGCCGTAGGAGAGCATCGAATTTTCGGCGAGCAACTGGGACCAGCCCGCGCCAGCCGCGCCATGGCGATTATCCACATCGCGATCTTTGATGCGGTGAATGCGATCGCCGGCGACAACTACAAGAGTTACACAGGCATCCGGGGCCACGGTGGCGACGCCTCACTGGATGCGGCTATCAGTCAGGCGGCCCACGATACGCTGGTCGCGCTTTATCCTTCGCAGGCTGCTACGTTCGACGGGTATCTGGCGGAAGATCTATTACGGGTTAGAAGCAAAACGGAAAAGGCCAGGGGCGTCGATTTGGGACGGCGAGCGGCCGCGGCGGTGCTGGCCTTGCGCGTAGGCGATGGCTCTGAAACACCTGAGGCACATATGGGTGTCGAGTACGTTCCGAGTAATCTGGCCGGTTATTGGCGGCAGGATCCGATCAGCTTGATCCCGCTCGCGTTGGGTGCGCATTGGCCGGAATGCAAACCCTTCGTCCTCCAAACCACCGACCAGTTTCGCACGCCACCACCGCCGGCCATGACCAGCGCGGCTTACACGACGGCCTACAACGAAGCCAGAAACTTCGGTGGCGATGGCATCCACACGCCTACGCAGCGAACGCCCGAACAAACGTTCGCCGGAATCTTCTGGGCCTATGATGGCACGCCAAGCTTGTGCGCGCCGCCGAGACTCTACAACCAGATCGCGGTGCAGATTGCCGATCAAACGCGGCTCGGCACCGTGCAGTTGGCGCGTCTCCTCGCTTTGGTCAACGTTGCGATGGCAGACACAGGAATGGCGGTATGGGAGTCGAAGTATTACTGGAAGTTCTGGCGGCCCATTACCGGCATTCGCGAATCCGATCCCGGCACCGGCCCGACGCTCAGCGGAGACGGGAATCCAGCAACGGTGGGCGATCCGAACTTCACGCCCCTGGGCGCGCCCGCCAGTAACCTAATGGGTCCGAACTTTACTCCGCCCTTTCCGGCTTATCCTTCCGGGCACGCTGGTTTCGGTGGCGCCTTGTTCCAAACTCTCCGGCGCTTTTATGGCACGAACCGGTTGGGTTTCACCTTTGTCTCTGATGAGTTCAACGGAGCAACCAGAGGGAACGATGGCAATGTCCGGCCCTACATGCCGCGCAGCTTTTCCACTCTCTCGCAGGCAGAAGAAGAGAACGGGCAGAGCCGAATCTATCTCGGCATTCATTGGTCATTCGATAAAACCGAAGGCATCGCGCAAGGGCGCAAGGTGGCTGACTACGTCTTCGACCACACCTTCACGTCGAAGCATCACGGACCGTTCACTTCGCCTCGGTAGTGACGGTCGATTCCCCCGCGCTCTGCTGCAACGCCTGCTCGAGCGCGTGCCAGGCCAGCGTCGCGCACTTCACGCGCTGCGGAAATTTTCGCACCCCTCGCATCAGCCGGAGATTACCCAGCGTTTGCGCCGGCTCACTTGGCCCGCCGGTGACGAGATCGTGAAAAGCGCGCGTCATTGCCAAGGCTTCGGCGCGACTCTTACCTTTCAACTTCATCGTCATCATGGAAGCCGAAGCCTGGCTGATCGCGCAGCCGTGCCCAGTGAACTTGATCTCCTCCAGCCCGCCGTCCGCGCGGAACTTCACGCCAAGATGGATCTCATCGCCGCACGCAGGATTGTCGCCGTGCACCCGGACGGCAGCATCGGACAGCTCGCCGAAATTCCGCGGCCGCCGCGAATGATCGAGGATCACTTCCTGATAAAGCTCTTCGAGTTCCGAGTTCATGAAAAGAAACGCGCCGCGTCGCGCAGGATCTCAATCATCCGGTCGATCTCGGCGATGGTGTTATAGAAGTAAAAGCTCGCGCGCGTTGTTCCCGGCAAACCGAACTTCCGCATGAGCGGCTGATTGCAATGGTGTCCACCGCGCAGCGCCAGGCCCTGCTGGTCCGCGAACGTGGTCAGATCGTGCGGATGCGCCGCCTCCATGACGAAGCCGACCAGCGCGCCTCGCTCCTCCCTCGGCCCGAGGATGCGCATGCCGGGCACCTCCGCGAGGCGTTCGATCGCGTGCGCGGTGAGCGCGGCGTCGTGCGCAAAAATCTCGGCGCGTCCGATTCTCTCGATGTAATCAATCGCGGCGGCCAGTCCGATCGCCCCGGCAATATTGGGAGTGCCGGCCTCGAATCGATGCGGCGCTTTCTTGAAGGTGCTTTTCTCCAGCGCCACGCTCACGATCATTTCGCCGCCGCCGTGCCAGGCGGGAATGGAATCAAGAATCTCCGCGCGGCCATACAACGCCCCGATGCCGGTGGGCGCGCACATTTTGTGGCCGGAGAAAACGAGAAAATCACAGCCCAGCTCCTGGACATCGAGCGGCAGATGTCCCGCGCTTTGGGCGGCGTCAACGAGCGTGAGGGCTCCGGCCGCGCGCGCTTTGGCGCAAAGCTCGGCCACAGGATTGATCGTGCCCAAAGAGTTTGAAACGTGGGTGAAGGCGAAGAGTTTCACTTCAGTCGTGAGCAACGCGGGCAACTCCTCGAGCGCGAGCGTGCCGTCTTCGCGCACCGGCACGAAGCGGAGCCGCGCGCCGGTGCGTTCCGCGATGAGCTGCCACGGAACGAGATTGCTGTGATGTTCCATCTCCGTGAGCAGAATCACATCGCCGGGGCGCAGAACTTTTCCGCCCCAGGCTTGCGCGACCAGATTGATGCTCTCCGTCGTGCCGCGGGTGAAAACAATTTCGTCAGCGCTCGCGGCGCCCACATAATCGGCCACGCGCTGGCGGGATTTTTCGTAAGCTTCGGTCGCGCGCGAACTCAGCTCGTGCAGGCCGCGATGGACATTCGCGTTGTCGTGTTCGTAATAATACCGCAGCGCATCGATCACCGCCCGCGGCTTCTGCGAGGTGGCGGCGCTATCGAAATAAATCAGCGGTTTTCCCTGGACCCGTTCGCGAAGGATCGGAAAATCCTCCCGGATCGCCTTCCAATCGACGCTGGTCGCGCGCGGCACGGTTGCATTCATTCCGGTAATATCGCAGCTTTTTGCCCATCGCGGTAGAGCAGCGTTTCGTGATGGGCAAAGAGTTGTGGTTGGCTTGCTGTCCTGAAGCGACCGAGATAAGGCCGGCGTGGTTGCGAGAGGAGCGGTCTGGGTAGCGCATGCGTCTCGCGTGCTGGTTTCTGCGTCCCGCTGAAACAAGCTTTGGGCAGCGTTCCAGCGGCGAAAAGTTCGCGCAGGCGAGACGCCATCGCCAACACGCGAGACGCGTGCGCTACCCAGACCAGCTTTCGCCCGAGGTTGAGAAAAGCAGCTAGCCATGGACGATCCTGGCGCGAGCGCGTATTTGGCTGTAGCGGATTTCATGCAGGCGATGGTGCTGAGATGTGCGGGGCAGCCGCTCGTTCGCAGCGAAGTGCCCATTCCGCGTCCAGGTGCGGGAGAAGTGCTCGTGCGTGTGGCGGCTTGCGCGGTCTGCCGGACCGATCTGCACGTGGTCGATGGTGAACTGCCCGATCCGAAGTTGCCGCTGGTTCCGGGGCACGAAGTCGTCGGCCGGATCGAGGAAAGCGGTGAAGGTGTCGACGGTTTCCGGACCGGCGAGCGTGTCGGCATTCCGTGGCTCGGCTGGACTTGTGGCGAATGCAATTTCTGCCGCTCGGCTCGGGAGAATCTTTGCCGGCGCGCGCGTTTCGCGGGCTACACGAGCGACGGCGGCTACGCCGGATACATCGCGGCCGATGCGCGCTTCTGTTTTCGAATTCCGGAGAGCTACGATGATGTGAATGCGGCGCCGTTGCTCTGCGCGGGATTGATCGGTTACCGCTCGCTGCGCAAGGCGGGCGAAGGGAAGCGGCTCGGCCTTTACGGTTTTGGCGCTGCGGCGCACATCGTGGCCCAAGTCGCGCAGCATGAGGGACGGGAGATTTTCGCGTTCACCCGTCCGGGGGATTGGGAAGCGCAGAAATTTGCGCGTCGTCTCGGTGCGGCTTGGGCGGGCGGATCGGATGAAACCGCGCCCGAGAAACTCGACGCGGCGATTATCTTCGCGCCGATCGGCGCCCTGGTGCCGGCGGCATTGCGGGCGGTCGATCGCGGCGGCACCGTCGTGTGCGGTGGAATTCACATGAGCGACATCCCGCAGTTTCCGTATCGCGATCTCTGGCAGGAGCGGAAGATTCTCTCGGTGGCTAATCTCACTCGCCGTGACGGTGAAGAATTTATGGAGCTCGCGCGCCGGGTTCCGATTCGGATCGAGACGCGAACATTTCCACTCGATCAAGCGAACAGCGCGCTCGGCGAGTTGCGTGCGGGAAAGTTAACGGGCGCGGCGGTCCTCGTTCCTTGACCATGCGATCATGCCCGGTTACAAAACGTGTTCTTCATTGAGCCGCTCTCAAAAATCATCCCAGCAGAGAAGTTCACCGTCCCGCCTGCCGATGGTGCTCGTGGGATTGGTCTCGTTCGCGCTGGGCGCGTCGGTGATGTGGCTCGTAAAGCCGGAGCCGGTTTCTCCGAGCGCGCAAACGAGCTCGGCCTCATCTGTCACACCGCGCGCGGACGCTCCGCCGGATGTTTCGCGTCTCGCGCCGGCGGACGCGGCTTTGACGCTCGCGAACTGGAACTACGATCGGCAGAACTGGCCGCACGCCATCGAGCATTACCAGGAAGTGATTTCGCTGGGCCGCGATAATCCCGATGTGCGGACCGATCTGGGCAACTGCTTTCGGTTTCTCGGCCAGACGCAGAAAGCGCTCGAACAATATGAGACGGCGCAAAAACAAAACCCGCGGCATGAGAACAGTCTCTACAACCAGGCGGGATTATTCAGCGAAGTTCTGCATGATAACGAGCGGGCCAAGGCGGTCGCGCGGGAATTTATCGCGCGCTTTCCGCAGAGTCCGCGGGCCGACTCGGCAAAAAAACTTCTGAGCCAGCTCGAGGCCGGGCCGAAGGACGACAAGCAGCGCATTCTCGATTGGCTTAATACCAGGCGCTGAAAGAGAATGAAAATCGCCGCAACCAAATATGGCCGACGACAATCTTGCTAGCTATTTGAACGATCACCTGGCCGGATCTGTCGGTGCGCTGGAACTGCTGGATCGTCTGATCGAGAATCACGAGGGGAAACCGCTCGAGCGCTTTTTCAAGAATTTGCGCGGTGATATTCAGGAAGATCAGACGAAGCTCGAGGAGTTGATTCACAAACTGGGCGAAGAAGAAAGCGCTGTCCGCAAAGCTGGCGCGTGGATCCTGGAGAAACTTTCGCGCGCAAAGATTCGCCTGACCGAATCGGAGGAGGGTGACATGGGTCTCTTCCTGGCGCTGGAAGCGCTCGCTCTGGGCATCACCGGGAAACAAGCCCTCTGGCGCGCCCTTGCGTCCGCCTCGGAAACGGTCCCGGCCCTGGCCCGTTTGGATTACGCGGAGCTAGAGACGCGCGCGGCGGAGCAAGCCGAGCGCGTCGAAGCGAAGCGGTGCGAGTTCGCGCGCACGGTTTTCGTGGCAAAATAGCTCCGGGTCGAGGGCCAGATGGCGAATTGGGCGCGCCGACTTAATTTTATGCTTGAGTGAAAATTCTCGGGGGTTCACCCTAAGCGCGTGAGTGCCACTTGCGTGCCGGAAAATCAGAATGCCCTGACGCATTTCGCGACGACGCGTTGGAGTTTGATTCGCCACGGGCACACTCCCGGCGAACCAAACGGCGTAGACGCCGATCTGGCCAGGCTCTGTCAGATTTATTGGCGCCCAATTTTCACCTTCATTTATCGGCGCGGCCATTCGGCGCCGGACGCGCAAGACCTGACGCAGGATTTTTTCCTCACGATCTTCGACGGAAATCTGCTGCAATCCGCCGATCCAAAGCTGGGCCGTTTCCGTTCCCTGCTGCTCAGGTCGCTGAAAAATTTTCTGATCGATGCCGCGGTCAAGCGCGACCGCCACAAGCGAGGTGGGCAGCTGCAATTTGTTTCCTGGGAAAGTTGGATGGCGGACACGGCCGCCCCGTTATCGAATCGGGTGGCGGCGCTCGAATCGTCGCCGCCGGAAGCGCTCTTCGATCTCGGGTGGGCCGAAGCCATCGCGGAGGAAGCTCTCTGCCGGCTGCGGACCGAGTGCGAGAGCAAAGGTCGCCGGCGCGTTTACGAAGTCTTCGAGCCTTACCTCGGGGCGGAGCGCGAGGATATTTCCTACGAAGACCTTTCGCACGCACTCGGTGTTCCGGAGCAGTCGGTGAAAAATCTGCTGCACAAATTTCGCGTGCGGTATCGGGTGCTTATGCGGGAAGAGATTACCAAGACCGTGGAGAGCAAGGCGAACGTGAATGATGAAATTCGCCATCTTTGCGCCGCCCTCGCCACGGGAAAGGGGCAACGGCCATGGCAGTAGCCGAGATAGCCGACACTCCATTCGTTGTCGTCGAGGAGCCTGCTCTCTGCGCCGAATGCCATTCCGCCTCGCGGCTCAAGAACGGGCTTTGTTTAAACTGCCTTCTCCAGGGCGCGCTCGAAACGGAAGACCTCGCCGCCGGCGACGAATCATTCAAGGAAGCGCTGGCTGCCGTAAAATCTTTGGAGGGCGATTGGCGCATCGGCGAGCATAATATCCTCGACGAAATCGCGCGCGGCGGAATGGGCGTGGTCTACCGGGCGCTGGAGCCGCACTCGGGGCGCATCGTTGCGCTAAAATGCGTGCTCGCTTTCCAGGGAGATCCCTCCGATCAGGCGCTGGCGCGTTTTCGTCGGGAAGCAGAAACGGCCGCGCGTTTGGATCATCCGAACATCGTTCCCATCTATCGAGTGGGCGAAACCGCGGACGGTCTTCCCTTTTTCACCATGAAATACGCGGCCGGCGGCAGCCTGCTGGACGCTCGCACCGCGCTTCACGAGACACCGCGCGAAAGCGTTCTCCTGCTGAAGAAAGTCGCGCTCGCTCTGCAGCATGCTCACGAACGCGGAGTGCTGCATCGCGATCTCAAACCGGGCAATGTCCTCCTCGACCATCGCGGCGAACCGCTCGTGAGCGATTTCGGCCTGGCCCGCTGCGACGAAATCGCCAGCCATCTCACCCGATCGCTCACCAGTTTTGGCACTCCCGGTTATATCGCGCCGGAACAAGCGGACGGCCCGGCGGCGCTGCTGACTCCAGCCGCGGACATCTACAGTCTCGGGGCGATTCTCTTTGAACTTCTCGTGGGCCGGCTGCCTTTCGTGGGCGACAACGCGCTGGGCGTTATGAAACAATCGGCTGAGAGAACCGCGCCGAAGTTGCGTTCGCTCGCGCCTCATCTGGATCGCGACCTGGAAACAATTTGCGCGCTCTGCCTGGAGCGCGATCCCTCGGCCCGCTATGCCTCGGCCGGAAGTCTGGCGGACGATCTTAATAGCTGGCTGGAAGGCAATCCTATCGCGGCGCGACCGATAGGACCGTGGCTCCACGTTCGCCGTTGGGTCCGCCACAATCGCAAGCTATCTGCTGTGTTAGCGGCCCTTCTGATCGTCATCAGTGCGTCCGCCGGCTGGCAAATCCATAACCGAAAATTGGAATCCTCGATGCGCGAAAGCCTCCTTGCTTCGCGGTCAGTCGTGGTCCTGCCATTGCTGGATCTCGATAATGTCCTTCCCGATCGCGCTCTGGCGCAGTCCATCGCCACTTCTTTACAAAGCCAACTTGATGCCATCGGCCCAGCTTTGGTAAAAAACACGAATCCTGGATCCGCGCCCGTCTGGGGCGCGATCGGAGAGATTCGTAGGGTTGGACAAGAGACCGGAGCTCGGACGGTATTGGCTGGAACGGTGCGCACAGTTCAAGGTCGAAAGCGTATTTCTCTCCGGCTCTTAGATGCTACTACGGGTGATTCTCTCTTTACGTTTATTTCGGAAGACGCCGGATCAAAGATGCCGACGAAAATAGTAAGTGAGGATCTGAGCAGAAGCTTGTATGCGATTTTGAGTGCAAAAGATTGGTCGAGCATCCTGCAATCAAAACTAGACCCCGGTTACCGTAATGAAGTCGCGAGGGAAGCTATTGTCGCTGGCCGCGGAATGGTTCATTCGAATACTATTCCTGAATTCGATAATGCAATTGCCTTATTCAGGAAGGCGTTGCAAGCCGAGCCGAATTCAGCGCTCGCTCATGCGTATTTGGCTATGGCAGCCACCGGACGGGTTCATTACAATGCCGATCCTAGCTTCTTGGAGAATGGAATAATCGAAGCAGACAAAGCTCTTCTTTTGGCGCCGAAATCAGCCGAGGCGCACAGAGCTAAGGCTGGCGCCTATTATCAGGAGGGAAAATTCTCCGAAGCGCTTGAAGAGGAGTTACGAGCGATCGAGACGGGGGGCTTGGAGGAGCGGGTAGTTAATTTCGTTGGCAAAACATTGGATACACTGGGTAGGCCGGACCAAGCTCTGAGTTGGTACGCGGTTCCCTTGCAAGGAGCGCGCACCCCCGGGAAAATAGATAGCTTGGCCGGGGATTGTTGGGTCGAATTGGGAGAGGATGAACTAGCCGTGGGGGCGTATAAACGTGCGTTGGAGTATCGGCCTGATTTTTGTGAAGGTGTCGTTGGAATTGCGCATGTTCGGCTTCTTCAAGGTGATTTTGCTGGGGCGCGAGAAATGTTGCGACGTGCCCCATGGAATCGGAGCGAAGCTGAAACTACTGACCAGTTCGCTGCGCAAATAGAATTGTTCGCAAGGGATTTTCGAGCGGCCGACCAACTCTATCGCAACCTGGCAGAGCGCAACGCGAACGGGGGCGGATCATACTATGGTGCTGTTAGCTACAAGTCAGCCCTGGGCCGGGCGAGACAAGCTCTCGGTGACAATCAAGGAGCCCAAATGCTCCTCGATGCCTGCCTAAAGAAAGAAGCGGCCGCCTTGGATCGTGCGCCCGAGAACCCCGAAGCCGCCTATCGCCTTGCCGCAGTCGAAGCCACTCTTGGCCTTTCGGAATCCGCCTTGAGTCATTTGCGAAGGGCGGCAGTTTCAGGTTGGATAGACTATCGTTCCCTCAATCTGGATCCGCGCTTTGATTCCCTCCGGGCTAACCCGGCCTTCCAGACGATTGTCAATGATCTGGCCGCCAAGATGGCGAAAATGAGGTCAAAAATAAAAGTGACAATTAACCAATAAAAGGAATAGCTAATGAATGCGAAGAATTGGGAGCAACTAACTAATGATGAAAAACTGGATCGCTTAACATCCGTGCTCACGCGCGCCGGATCGGATATTAGGTTCCGTGATCGGTGTCTCGTCTCTCCAGAGTCGGCTAAGAAGGCGGTCGGGGAGGTCGGAGAAATCGAGTTCCCGCCGGAGTTTCAAGTAAAGTTTCTTACTCAGGAAGAGCGATTGAAAACTCTCGTTCTTACCGTGCCCGACCTCATCTCGGCAGAGAACGGAATCCCTGAAGTGCGTCACGCCGAGGACTACATAAGCTGCACGTATCTCCCCTGGAGAAGTTAGTAACGTCGCTCGACCTAACACGGTCGCATCAAACCAGAAAGCCTGAGAGAGCTTCGAGGATATAGGTGGGTAATACCGACGTATCCGGTGTGATTCGCGCGTTTCTGTTCAGAACAAAATAAGGAACATCGAAGCCCGTTAAGGCATCGATCTCTGACGCAATTATCTCGGGGCTCGCTGTACTTCGCCGGCACAGATCGGCGATAAGGTGATGTCGCTCGAGTTCCGAGCGGAGTGCAACCGGTTGGATCGAGGCTTGTCTGATGGCGGCGTATTTTGCTGTCGGCGAGTAAATCCTGCGTCTTTCCTGGGAACGGATGCGGCGCAGGCGTCGAAGGAATGCAGCGCGTCGAGTTGGCGTCCCAAGGATACAATGCCACGCGTTAGTGAAGCCTTTGATGATATCGGTTGTATAGCTCGCTCCTTGCAGTGGCTTGCCGATAATCCGCGCCAGATGGTCCCCGGTGGTTGTGCGGCCTAAGACACTGCTTCGCGACTGCAAGCTACGCCGGTTTGAGTTAGGGAAGAAGCCAGTCTGATACAAGAGATCGGCCGGACTCTGAGTCTTTGTTACTGGCGAGACATGCCAGAGCGCGTCGACGTCCACCAGGACAGGGTATTCGCCGGCAGCGATGATATTCTCACGATGGCAATCGACCGCCTTTAAGAGATAAGCGGCGGCAATCATTCCGCCCATGCGTTGATAGAAGCGCCGCGCGGCTGGCTCGTCGTTGCAGGAAGCGGGTTCGACGCATTCCATCCAGCAGTAGCCTTTCCGCCGCAAGACGCGCGCGGCCCGCAGCTTTGGCTCGAAGGAGTGGCGGTTCATCCAGTCCAATAGAGAGAACCATTCTAACTCGCCGGCGCCCGATCGCGGCTTATAGATGATCGAGCCCGCCTCGCACTGAACCCGCGCAACCGTGCGTCCATTGTTATGCGAGTCGGAAAGGCCGGAGCGCAGATCCGTGATTGTGCGGACAGGCCGGCCGCTGAAGAAAGCTCGCGAGAGCGCAAGGCGGTCCGCCGCGAATCGTCGAATGATTTCGGCGACATGGCAACGCCATTGGGAAATCAGTTGAACCCAAAGATCGGCCAGGACCGGGAATCGCTGGAACATCGGGAAGAGTCGATCGCTCGCCTTCGCGCCCAGAAATCTCCGGTCGACGGATTTTGGATCGTTCGTCTGCCCGGGCAAGCCGAGCGCTTGCAAGGCATAGGCAAAGCTGGTTCGCTCCAGCTTGAGGCAGGGGCGAGTGATTCGGGCCAGGTCTCGCCGCAGGGTTCTTTTAAGACTTAGCCGTGCTTTTGGAGAAACTAAAACCAGAAGGTCAGGCGGGATGGATGCTTCTAGCTCCTGCATTCCGTAGCGCGCCCCGGCTTCACAGAGTTTCATCAAAGGAGAACCTGTTGACTTGGCGAACTCGAGGCCAGCCAGCGCGGCCATCATTCGCTGTAGGCCAGTTCTCCCCGCCGCTGAGGTGGAAACGTCTTCGAGAAAAGCTAGAGAAGAAATTTGCGTCGGTGTGCCTCGCATTCCGGGAGCAGCTTGTCGTCGCCGATCAGGCGAATGATGCCGATAAGGGAATTAATGGGCCGGCTCGCGCCGCTCGGAAACTGCCACGATGGCAGCTTCCATTTCTTTCCGGCGATAGCCATATATCCTTCGGGGTCGGCTTCCAGAGAGCCTTGGATTGCTTCCGACACGATGTGGCTCCCGACTGGGCCCAGCGCCAATCCTTCGGCCCTTAGTTCGGCTTCCTTGAGGACGTAGTAAAACAAAGGAGTGTTCTGCTCCAGTCCGGCCTTGCGCAGGGCCCTGCCTGAATGGTCGCACGTATCGCGCGTTAACTCCTCTTTTGTCAGCCGATCCTGTGCTGTAATCAGCCCTTGTTCCAGAAGCGACTCGGCTGCTTCCTGGCCGGAGGGCAATCCAGCTCGCGCTCCGCGAACAAGGGTGCGCACAGGCAGGTTCGCCGGATCTGGCGGCTCCAGTTCGTTGGCCAAACGGATGGTTGCCGGCGACAAGCCATGCATGGCCCGGCTAAGCGAGGTATCGATGAAGGCGCTCGACGCTTGCGGACCGGAAGTGGGCAAGCCGTCAAAAAATGTCCCCCATTCCATGAGGTAATCGTCGGCAATGGGTGACGCCTTTTGCCCCAGCGCCATCAGCTCGCCGATAACGACGCGCTTTGTGCGGCAGTTCAGCCGGTAAGCATTACGGACCATGCTGTGCCCGAAGCGGAACGCGGCCAGCGAGAATTCCACCGGCACGGAGTAACTGCCTTGCAGTCCCAACTTCGCAGGTGTCCTTCGTTCCTGGTGGTTCCATATACTCGTGTGCAAGATGCGCGGCAGGTAATCGTGGCGAACGATCCACTGGTAATGCCAGCGCACCAGCGTTTGGGCGCGCTCGAACAAACTTCCCGCGCCGAGATTCTCGATCCCAGTGATCGAAGGAGGCTTGCTGCTCAGTTGCTTGATCGCTTCGTTGTGGAACTTCAAGAAAACCACGTGCAGTTGTCGCAGGATCAGGTTGTCCAGATTGCGCGTGTCTTGCTGGTCGCCGATAAGAACCATTCCATGTTTTATCGGCAGATCGCGAAGGTAACCCGTGGGCGTGGTGGCTCCTACTTTGAATGTCTCCGCGCCTTCATCTCCTTCGTAAAGATGGGGCGATTTCTCAGGTCCCCCGCCGTAAACGTGGTCGAGATCCAGAGAAGGCGTCCGGTAATTGGGAGTGCGCTCCGGCGCGAGGTAAGGCCCCTCCAGCGGCGTCGTGTCGTAGGTTAGGTCATGGCCAAGGAACTGGCCGAAGTAGGTGTAACCAACTCTTGGAGTAAGTGTGCCTTCCCGCTCCACCTTATAGTGCATGGCTTTGCCTAGCTCTACCAGTCTAGGTTCATCCTCCCTGCCTATAGGTTTAGTGGGTTCTCCGAAAAGCCGGGAGTAATGACCTCTTGGTTCCCTCCTGATTGCTCGCGCGTGGGAGCACCCGGGGCCAACTGGCCGGGCGTCGCCTGCCGTTTCGGTTGGAACTGGGAGGATCGCACTCATGCCATAGACTGTCCTGCTTATAACGGCCCACGGCGCGACAAGGAAGCAAAAAGGCAGCGGCGATTGATCTCTATCGCCCGGTGTGGGAACGCCGAATCCAGACTCGGCCACGCGTTGCCGAGTCAAGCGGGTGTTCGGATTGCCGCGCCGAGGCGGGCGGTTCGGTGAAGTCCCTACGCTTCGATAATATTGTTGCGGATAGCGTAGCGGACGATCCCGGCAAGAGAGTTGATGCCGAGCTTGCGCATGAGCGTAGCACGGTGCGTTTCGGCTGTGCGCACGCTAATCCCCAAAGCCGCCGCGATTTCTTTGTTGCTGCTGCTTTGGGCGAGGAGACGCACGACCTGTCTCTCCCGCGGAGTCAGCTTCTGTTCAGCTGGCCCTGCCTTCTTATGTCCATCGCCGTCGAGAAATCGCCCGAAAAGGATTTGCGATATCTCCGGGGTAAAAAATGGTTTGTGCTTCGCGACGGACCGGATCGCATCGATCAAATCCCGGCCGGCATCTCCTTTTCCGATATAGCTCTTGGCGCCGGCCTCAAACGCCTCCTCAATGGTTTCTTCCGAACTATGGGCGCTGTAGACCACCACTTCCGTGTCGGGCAACACTCGTTTGATCTGACGAATAACACTCAGGCCATCCAGATCGGGCATCGTCATGTCGAGCACGACGACATCGGGCTTCGTTCTTTGGGCGGAAGCGATCGCGTCGCGACCGTTGCTGGCCACGCTGCAAACTTCGAAGCCCGGCTCCCGCGCGAGCAAAGCGCGAACGCCCTCGAGCACGACTTCGTGATCATCCGCAACTAAAACTCGCACGTTCATGGGGGGCTATTCTGCTGGCTCCGTTCCTGCGGCTCCGCTCTAACCGTGTTCAAGTCTGCCATTTGGCTGCGCAGATTAACAGGAGAATCGCTCGCGGCTACGGCGGGAGTTCCCCTATTTTCCGGCTTTGATAACCCTAGGGCCGGCACCCTACCACCGGAAGAGGCGGGAAAGTTACGCTTGGATGATCCGCTCGCGCACCGCGTAGCGAACCAACTCCGCCACCGAGTGCATGCTTAAGCGCCTCATCACATTGGTCCGGTGCGCATCGACCGTTTTGAAAGCGATCCCGAGCAGACTCGCGATCTCTTTGTTCGTTCGGCCTTCGGCCAGCAACTGCACGATCTCGCGCTCCCGCGCACTTAAACGCGTGGGCACGCGGGCCGCGGCGAGGGCGCCGGAGTTTCTCCCGCGCGCTTGCGCCATGTGCGGCAGCAAGCGCGCAAAATATTGCTTGCCGGCCGCCACCGCTTCCACTGCCGCCAGCAATTGTCGCGGGCTGTCGCTCTTCAGCACGCATCCGCTCGCCCCGGCCTCCATGACGTCGGCGCAAAGCTGATCCGACTCGTGCATGGTCAGGATCAAGATCGGCGCGCCCGGAATGCTCCGGGAAATCTGACGCGTCGCCTCCAGTCCGTTTAGCTCCGGCATCGTGACATCGAGCAGGAAAATGTCGGGCCGCATTTCGAGCCCGAGCTTCACCGCCTCGCGCCCATTCTCGGCTTCACCGCAGACGGTCCATCCGGGTTGTGCTTCCAGGACGGAGCGCAGGCCCTGGCGAACCAGAGCATGATCGTCGGCAATCAGGATGCGCAGTTTTTTCATTTTGAACCGCCGCCGTTCCCGAGATCTTTCGCGCGAAACGGCAGCACCGCGCGCACCGTGGTGCCTTCGGCGTCCGAAGTGATTTTGAGCTGACCGCCTAGCTGACGCATGCGTTGCCGCATGCCCGAGATGCCGACACCGACACGCGCTTCCTCGGCCGTGTCCAACTGAAGCCCGGCGGGAAGGCCGCGGCCGCGGTCGGTGATGGTCAGCTCGATGTTCTCGCCGGCATGAACGAGGCGCACCCTGGCGGATTTACTTCCGGAATGCCGGTGGACGTTCGCCAGGCTTTCCTGCACGACCCGAAAAAGCGCGGTCTCGATCTCTTCCGGACAGCGCTCGAGATTGGCGGGCGAATCGAGTTCCACCTCGATCCCGCTGCGTTGCGAAAATCCTTCCACATAATGCCGGAGCGCGCCCGCGAGGCCCAGCTCGTCGAGCATCGGCGGATGAAGAAGATGCGCGAGCGTGCGCAAATCGCGGTTGGCCTGGGCCAGCACGGCGAGGCTGTCGCCGAGCAAATTCGCCGCCCAGGCATCGCGACCTTCCATCCACTCCTCGATTCGTCCGAGATTCATCGACACGACCGCGAGGTCTTGCGCGGTGGAATCGTGGAGCTCGCGCGCGATCCGGCGCCGCTCTTCATCCTGCGCATGCAATAATTGCGCGGGCAGGGCCTGGATGGCTTCCTCGGCAAGCTTGCGCGCCGTGACATCTTCGAGAACGGCGATGAATGCCTTGGGGTTTCCAGCGGCGTCGCGCAAAAGCGTGAAATTCGCGTGCGCCCAAACGACTGCTCCGTCCTTTCGAATGTAGCGTTTATCGAGCTCAAACGTCTTTCGCTTGCCTTGCAGGACTTCATCCACAAGGGCCGACGTCGGCGCGACATCTTCCGGATGCGTCAGGTCGCTGGCGCCGAGCGCGAGCATTTCGTCCCCCGAGTAGCCGAGCATCTCACACAGATGCGGGTTCACGCGTTCGAACGCTCCATCGATTGCCAGCTCGCAAATCCCGATGGGAGCTTTCTCGAACGTCGCCCGGAAACGCTCTTCGCTGTCGCGCAGCGCCGCCTGCGCTTTTTCCCGCTCCGTGATATCCAGCGCGGTGCCGAACATCCGCACCACTCCGCCTCTTTCATCGCGGACGCATTGCCCGCGCGCATGGACCGTGATGAGATCGCCGTCCGAGCGGCGGAGGCGGAGATTCATGTCGTACGGTTCATCATCTTCGATGGAGCGGCGGACTTCTTCATTGAAGTGCGCTCGATCTTCCGGTGGAATTAATTCCAGCAAATGCGCGTAGTTGGCGGGCGTCTCGCCCACTGGCAGGCCGACCATCCCGAGCAACTCTTGCGTCCAGGTAATCCTGTCCCGGCGCACATCCCAGCTCCAGCTTCCGAGCTTCGCCTGGTGTTGCGCTTCCGCCAGCTGCGCCTCGCGCTGGCGCAACTCATTTTCGATTTTCTTCCGGGCGGAGATATCGCGAATGAAGGCGGCGAGAATATTGCGCCCCGCTTCCTGGGAAAGATGGCTGAACGCGATCTCGATAGGAAACTCGTGCCCTTGCCGGTGGAGGCCCAGCGTTTCAATCGCGCTCCAATTGAGCTTTTTTTCTCCGCTCCGCAGCAAACTCTTTACGCCGCGGCGATGCGCCTCGCGCAAACGCTCCGGCTGAAGCATGGCAATGTTGTTTCCCACCAGCCGCGCCGCGGAATAACCGAAAACACCCAGCGTTGCCGGGTTCGCGTATCGGATCGTGCCCTGCTCATCCATGATCACGATCGCGTCCGTCGAGGTCGCCCAGAGCAGCCGATATTCGTCATCAGTCAGGTGCGTTTCCGAGATTGGCGCGGTGGTGGCGAGGGTCTTCATTTCAAAGTATCGGCGCGCGTCGTCGCATCACGGTTTGGCCGCGGGCGCTTTTGGCGTGGCTTTCTTCACCGCAATCCACGCGTCGATATTTTTTTCCAGAACATCCAGCGGCACCGCGCCGGAAAGCAGGACTGCGTCGTGGAATTCCCGCAGGTCGAAGCTTTCTCCGATTTCGCGGCGGGCACGGTCGCGCAGCTCTTTGATTTTCAATTCGCCGATCTTGTAAGCCAGGGCCTGGCCCGGCATCGAAATGTAGCGGTCGATCTCATTCACGATGTCGTTCTCGGATTTCGGCGCATTCTGCATGAAGAAATCGATCGCGCGTTGCCGGTCCCATTTCATGAAATGCATCCCGGTGTCGACGACGAGGCGGACAGCGCGCCACATTTCGTAAGTGAGCTGGCCGAACTTCGAATAGGGCTCGTCGTAGAGTCCCATGTCCTGGCCGAGCGATTCCGCGTAGAGGCCCCAGCCTTCCACGAACGCCGTGTAGCCGCCGTAACGGCGAAACTTCGGGATGTCGCCCAGCTCCTGCGCCAGGGCGATTTGCAAATGATGGCCCGGGACTGATTCATGCAAGGTCAACGCCATCATCTCCCATTTCGGCCGCGTCTCCGGTTTGTAAAGATTGACGAAATAAAGACCGGCGCGCGAGCCATCGGCCGCGGGCTGATTGTAGTAGGCGGTCGTGGTATCCGGCGCGATTTTGTCGGGAATCGGCGTCACCCCATACGGAGTGCGCGGCAATGTTTTGAAAACTTTGACGAGATTCGGGTCGATCCGTTTCGCGAGAGCCCGATAGGCTTCGAGCAATTCTTCCGGCGTCTTGTAGTAGAACTGCGGATCGGTCCGCAGCTTCGTGAAAAATTCCGGCAATGTTCCCTTGAACCCAACCTTCTCCATGATGCTTTGCATTTCACCGCGGATGCGGGCCACCTCGCTCAAACCTTTCTCGTGGATCTGCTGCGGAGTGAGATTGGTCGTCGTGTGCCGCCGTGCCAGATAAGTGTAGAAGTCGGCGCCTTGCGGCATCTGCCAGACGCCGACCTGGTCGAACGCCGCCGCCAAATATTCGTCGACGAAATATTTCTTCAGCTTTTGGAATGACGGAAGCACGCCCGCGGTGATGGCTTCCTTCGCTCCTTGCGCGAGACGTTCGCGGTCCGCATTCGGAATCGAATCCGGGAATTTTTTGAACGGCTTGTAGAACGGGCTCTCTTCCGGTTTGGCAACGAGCTGCTTGTCGATCTGCGCCGGCACGCGGTTCAAGACGATCTTGGGCCACATCACCTTGGCGCGTACGCCTTCCCGCATCAGCGCGATGTCCTGGTCCATCAACGCGGGAAACGCGCGCAGCCGCGCGATCCAATCTTCGTAATCCTTGACCGTTTCGAAGCGGAGCCGGTCGCCCAGTTCATCCAGAGTTTGCACGCCGCCCCGCTGATTGATTGGCATCAGGTAGGCGCGGAATTTTACGCCCTCGATATCGGTCTCGAGATCTTTTTTGAACAGGTCGTAGTTCAGTTGATCCGCGGCCGACAGTTGCGCCCGATCGATTTTTGTCAGGCGAGCCAGCGCGTCGGTAGCGTGCTCCTCGCGCTTGCGGATCGCGTCGAGGCTGCGGTCCGGCCAGCGATCGTTCCAGCGCCGATCGCCGAGCGATGAAGCCATCGTCGGATTTTGTTCCAGTGTATAGTTCCATTCCGCTTCGAAGAACGCATTGAGTGTCTTGCCCGCATCTTTGTCTTCGGCCTCGGCCGCGAAGAGGAACTGCGACGCCGCCATCACGAGAATCGCAGCGACAGCCCGTAGCACAGGCATCTTGCCTGTGGGGCCGTCAGGCATCTTGCCTGACAGACTGGCGGAATGAAACGGGCGGGACGCGCGTTTGCCCCACAGGCAAGATGCCTGTGCTACGCGAGGAGGATATTTGATTAAGCGCATGGAATTTTCCTGTAGCCGCCCCGCTCTCTCGGGGCGTTGTTGGCAGCCAGGGCGACCGGACGCCATGGCTTGTTTGCAAGCTCACGTTGCGACTGCATTGTCTGGTAACTCAAGCGGAAAGGACAACTACCAAAACATCATGAGCGTTCGGTTTTCTTCAAGGCGATTGGCGAGAGAAATTGTTTTCATGGCTCTGGTTCTGACCGGGCGCTGTCTCGCGCAGGAAGCGACTCCAACCCCGACGCCCACGCCCTCGCCTGCGCCCTATTCCGTGGAAACTCTCGCGGCGCTCAAGAAACTCCAGCAAGCCGCGCTCACGAGCGATTACGCCTACCGCCAGGTCGCGCATCTTTCGAACAACATCGGACCGCGCCTGAGCGGCTCCGCCCAGGCGCAAAAAGCGGTCGAATATGTCGCGGCGGAATTGAAAGCAATCGGCCTCGAGGTCCAGCTCGAAAAAATTTCCGTGCCGCACTGGGTGCGCGGTGAGGAGACCGCGGCGCTCGTCGAATATTCCGGGATGGCGGAGAAAACGGAGCAAAAAATAATTCTCACCGCGCTCGGCGCCAGTGTTCCGACTCCCGCTGAAGGCCTGACCGCCGAAGTGATCGTGGTGCGGAACTTCGACGAGTTGCAGTCGTTAGGCCGCGACAAAATCAACGGCAAGATCGTTCTTTTCGATTATCATTTCGATAAACAGATGGCCGTGCAGGGCCACGGCGGCGAGGCCTACGGCCAGGCCGTGAAGTATCGCGCCGAAGCGCCCAGTGCCGCTGCCAAACTCGGTGCCGTCGCGGCGCTTGTCCGCTCGGTCGGCGGCGCCGAGTTTCGCCTCCCGCACACCGGCCAGACCGATTACGCCAAGGACACGCCCAAGATTCCGGCCGCCGCGGTCACCGCCGAAGACGCCGATTTGATTGCATACCTCGCGCCGCAAGGCCCGGTGAAAATGCATCTCGTCCTCACGCCGCAGCAACTTCCTGACGCCCCCAGCTTCAACGTCATCGGAGATCTGAAAGGCAGCGAGCATCCGGAGCAGGTCGTTGTGGTCTCGGGCCATTTGGATTCGTGGGACCTCGGCACTGGGGCGATCGACGACGGCGCCGGTGTCGCGGTTTCGATGCAGGCGGCAAACCTCGTGCAGCAACTCAAACTCCGCCCCAAGAAAACGATTCGCGTTATCGCCTGGATGAATGAAGAGAACGGTTTGGCCGGCGGCAAAGCGTACGCGGTCGATCATGCCAAGGAGATCGCGAATCATTTCGCAGTGATGGAGACGGACGGCGGCGCGGGTCATCCCCTCGGCATTAATTACGCGACGAAAAAGGAAGCGAAGTGGTTGTTCGAGCCGATCGCAAAAATTTTGCAGGAGTCCGGCGCCGGCATTTTGAATTTAGCCGAACATCCGGGAGCGGACATTGGGCCGTTGACGAAACTGGGCGTGCCGGGCTTTAGTCCCATCCAGGATAACCGGACCTATTTCTTTTATCATCACACCGCCGCGGACACGCTCGATAAAATCGTTCCGCGCGAGCTGGCCGAGAACGCGGCGATCGTCGCCGTGACCGCATACGCGCTCGCGAATCTCGAGCAACCGATCCCGCGCTAGAAGGTCTTATGTCTATTCAACATTTTCTCCGCCTCGTCATTATTGTCCTCATTTGGTCGCTGGTCTCGCTGCCCGCGCAGGAGAGTCCACCGTCGCCGCTCACCGATGTCTTGTTCAAGAATCTCAAAGTGCGCGCCATCGGTCCCGCCGTGATGGGTGGGCGCGTTTCCGACATCGCGCTCGATCCGCGCAATCCGTCGCTCTTCTACGTCGGTCTCGCCACCGGCGGCATCTTTAAAACCGGCGACAACGGCGTCACGTTCGATCCGATCTTCGACAAAGAAGCGGTCCAATCGATCGGCGCCATCGCGATCGCGCCATCGGATTCCGATGTGCTCTGGGTCGGGACGGGCGAGGCGAACGATCGAAATTCTTCCGGTTGGGGCAACGGCGTTTATCGCTCAACCGATGGAGGCGGCACGTGGCAGAACGTCGGCCTGAAAGAGAGTCGCACGATCGCGCGCATCATCGTGCATCCCACGAATCCCGACACGGCTTATATCGCCGCGGTCGGCCACCTTTGGGCGGATGGCGGCGATCGCGGCCTGTTCAAGACGACGGACGGTGGGAAAAATTGGAAACCGGCCTTGCAGGCTCCGGCGGCGCAGGCGGCGCGCGTCGGCTGCGGCGATGTCGCCTTCGATCCGTCGAATCCTGAGATCGTTTACGCGGCGCTCTATGCGCGGCAGCGCGCGCCGTGGGGATTCACTTTCGGCGCGGCCTTCACCGGCGGCGAAGACGTGAGCGGAATTTTCAAGAGCACGAATGGCGGCGGGACCTGGAAGAAATTAGGCGGCGGTTTGCCTCCAAACACTGGTCGCATCGGACTCGCGGTTACGCCGGCGAATCCGAAAATCGTGATGGCCGTCGTGCAAAGCGACGAGGGCGGCAACGGTCCGCTCACCGACATCCACAGCCGAAGCGGCGGCGTTTTTCGCTCCGAGGACGGCGGCGAAAAATGGACGCGCATGAGCGATTACGATCCGCGCCCATTTTATTTCAGCCAGATCCGGATCGATCCGTCGAACGATCAGCGCGTCTATCTGCTCGGTCTCGCGTTGCTCGTCTCGGACGATGGCGGGAAAAATTTCCGCGAGGATCTTTCCGATAAACTCCATCCCGACTGCCACGCGCTCGTCATTCAACCAGGAACAGTGCCCGCGCCGAAGCCGCCGAAACCGGAAGACAAAAACAAACCGCCGAAGCCGCGCGTTTGTCAGCGGCTGCTCGTCGGAAACGATGGTGGCGTTTACCAGAGTTACGCGGCGGGCAAAGGCTGGGAACATTTGAATCGAATTCCCTCCGGCGAATTCTACCGCATTTCTCTGGACGACAGTCAGCCGGTTTATCGGATCGCGGGTGGACTTCAGGACAACTGCAATTGGGTGGGGCCGAGCGCGGTGCCGAGCAAGGAGGGCATTCGCAATTCCGACTGGATTCCATTCACCGGCGCGGATGGATTCTATGTGCTCTTCGATCCGGCGGATCGCGACACGCTTTACGGCGACAACCAGGGCGGCGCGGTGCATCGCTTCAATTTGCGCACCGGCGAGCTGCGCCAGCTCCGGCCGGAACCGCCGGAAGGCCAGCCGCATTACCGTTTCCACTGGAATTCTCCGATGGTCATGAGCCGGCATAAACCGGGCGTGATTTATTTCGGCGGCAACCGCGTCTTTCGCCTGACCGATCGCGCGGAACACTACGTCGTCATCAGTCCCGATCTCACGCAGAACGATCCGGCGAAGACACACGCGAGCGGCAGCGGCGCGGAAAATTATGGCGTGGTCTTTTCGCTCGCGGAATCGCCGGTTAAGCCCGGCCTCCTTTGGGCCGGCACCGATGATGGCCGGCTTTGGGTGACCGACAACGACGGCGGCAAATGGACCGAGCTGACCGCGAACCTGCCCGAGCCGGCGCGCGGGCAATGGGTTTCGCGAATCGAACCGGGAGCGAAAGACGCGAACGTTGCCTACGCGGCCGTGAACGCGTATCGCGTCGGCGACGATCGGCCGATGATCGTACGGACGGGCGACGGCGGAAAAACATGGCAAAGCATCGTCGGCGAAGGACTGCCGGCTACTGCGCCGGTGGAAGTTGTGCGTGAGGATCCGGTGAATCCGAGATTGCTTTACGCCGGAACGCATTTCGGTTTGTTCGCGTCGTTCGATCAAGGCGCGCACTGGATGAAGCTCGGCGATATGCCGGCCGTGCGGGTCGACGACCTACAAATTCACCCGCGCACAAACGATCTCGTCATCGCCACGCACGGCAGGAGCATTGGCATTCTGGACGACACGCGCCCGCTCCGCGAGCTGACGCCCGAGATCGCAGCGAAGTCCGCGCATCTTTTCAGCGTCCCGAATGCGCGCGGTTCCTACATCACGACGGGATTCTCGGATTGGAACGGCAAAGGCGTTTACCGCGGACAGAACCCGCCGGAAGGCGCACTCTTCACCGTGTGGGTGAAAGAATTCAGCGGCGACGAAATCAAGATCGCGATCACGAACGCCGCCGGCCAGCCCGTCGCGAATCTCAAATCCCCCGGCGTGGCGGGAATGACGCGGCTGAGCTGGGACTTGCGGCCGACCGAAGATGTCCTGACCAAGTATGGCGGCGACGATCCGAAGAAGTTCATGCCGAGTGGCGATTACACCGCGGAGCTGACCTACGGAAAAACGAAAGTAAAACAAACCTTTCACGTCGATATCGCTGAAGGAATCACGACGCGGTAAGTGTCGTTAGGTACGGCGCGGGCAGCCATGTCATCCCGAGCCGCGCTAGACGGCGAGGGACCTCACAAACGCAGGTTTCGCTTTCGCGCAAGATGCGGCGCCAACCGCGGATCACGCGTGAAGGCTCGCGATAGCGGCAGATGCGCGTGCGAGGTCCCTCGCCGTCTGCGCGGCTCGGGATGACGTCGTCGCGCGCTGGGATTATTCGTTGGATCAATCAGGTCTCGACCCAACGAAAAAGTCCTCGCGCCGAAATGCGGGCCGTGGCTACAACGAAAAAGTCTCGGTGATATCTTTCGTTAGGCTTACGGCGTTTCCCGGATCGTGTATCCCACGTGCCGCACCGTCTGAATGAGCGGCGGCATTCCAATTTTTTTCCGCAGGCGTCCCACAAAAACTTCCACGAGTTTCATGTCGTATTCGTGTTCGCGTTCCCAGACGCGTTCGCACAATTCGGTGCGCGTAAAGACGCGACCCGGCTCGCGCATGAGGACTTTGAGCAACGTCATTTCGCGGGTGGAAAGCTCGATGTGACGGTCGCCGCGGTGCACCTGCTGGTTCGCCAGGTCGAGCGTGAGGTCATCCACTCGCAGCGTGATCTCCGGCTCCTCCGCGTAGCGGCGCCCGAGCGCTCGCACCCGCGCCACCAATTCCTGCATCGCAAACGGCTTCGCGAGATAATCGTCGGCGCCGAGCTGCAATCCTGTCACACGATCGGTCACTTCGCCGCGCGCGGTCAGCATCAGGACGCGGTGCGACATATTTTTCGCGCGCATGCGCCGCAACACTTCGAAGCCATCCATGCCCGGCAAGCCGACGTCGAGCACGATCAGATCGAACGGCGTCTTTTCCGCTTCGCGCAAGGCTGATTCGCCATCATGAATCACGACCGGATCGTGGCCCGCCTCAGTCAACGCCGACGACACGTGGCGTGCGAGCCGGGCTTCGTCGTCTACCACCAGAATGTGCATGATGTCTCGCGTGACGCTAAAAGCGGGACGTTCTCCAGTCCAAGAATCTTACGTAAGGGGGATCAATGAAAGCGCGAGCCGCCAAAGGTAACGAAGATGTTACCTGCAACAGGCGCGAGACGAATTCCTCAGGCCGCGAGAAGATCGACGCCATCGAGCGCAGCGATGATTTCGCAGCCGATCACCAATTTTTGCAAATCGTCGCAATCGCGCAGCGCTTCGTCGGTCACGATGCGGAGCCAGAAGTTATCCGCGGGAGAATTCCTTTTCCTGGATGCAATCAGCAAAGCCGGATTGAGCACGTCAGATTTCTTAAGCACCGCACGTGCCACAGGTCGCAGTCTCCTCGGCAATCCAAAATCCAAAATCTGAAATCGAAAATGGAAGGGGGTGGCCGACGGGACTCGAACCCGCAACAGCCAGAATCACAATCTGGAGCTCTACCATTGAGCTACGGCCACCAACAGAGTCTGGATTTTAGTTTTTCGAGGGCTGATTGCAAAGGGAAAGCGCCCGAGCTGGCACGGCGGACGCTTTACTTGGAGGGGTGATGCTCTCGGGCATTGCAACTCAACCCGCGCATGACTATTCTCGGCTTCTCCTACGCATGAAGAAAATCGGGCTGATTTTGTTCGCCGGTTTTTGTCTTTCGCTCGCGCCCGCCCGCCTGCCCGCGCAGTCCGATGACCCGAGCGAGGTCTTCCTCAAGGCCTACATGACCTCGCAACAGGGCGAGAAACTCGAGCACGACAATCAGTTGCCGGCCGCGCTGGCGAAATTCCGCTTTGCCGGCAGTCTCCTCGAAGAATTGCGCAAGACCCACCCGGATTGGCAGACGGCGATCGTCGATTATCGCAGCCGCAAGATCGGCGAAAATATCGTGCGCGTGCAGGGTAAGCTCGGGACCCAGAAGGATCTCGCGGCTACATCAACGCCGCCGCCTCCACCGTCTTCGGCTTCGACGGTACCCGCGCTGCCGCAAAAACCCGGGCCGGCCGAACCGAGCGTCGAGGTTGCTGCGCCGAAGACTGTCCAAACCAAGGTTCCCGAAACCAAGCCTTCAGCTCCACCCGCCGCGCCGAGTCAATCCGTGGCGAGCGACGCGGCCATCAAGGAAGCGACGAAAAAATTGCAGGACAAGGTGGATCAACTCCAGGCCGAACTTCAAAAATCCAAGACCCAATACGACGCGGTCGCGAAAGAGAAAGAAACCCTGAACGGGCGCTTGCAGGAAACGAACTCGAAACTCGAGAAGGCGCAAAGCGAGCTGGATAAATCCCGCGGCGCCGAAAAGGAAGTGCGAAGTCAGCTCGCGCAGGCCGAGGAGTCGCTCAAGAAGATCGCCGGCTCAGACCGCACCGATAACAAAAAACAAGAAGCGCTCCGCGGGGAAATCGCGCAGTTGAAAAAAGCGCTCGCTTCCGCGGAGAAGGGCCGGGTCGCCGCCGAGAAAGAGAAGGAAGCCGAAAGCAAGAAGGTGACGGAAGCGAAAGCGCAGGTCGCAACCGTCACGAAAGAGCGCAACGAATTGCTGAACGAATTGAAGAACGCGAAGCAGGCGCAGGAACGCGTCCAGGTGCTCGTAGCGGAGAACTCCCAGTTGACCCAGAAGTTGGCGGCCGCGGAGAAGACCGTGCGCGAGATCAGCGCGGACAAGCCGAAGAAGGAACAGGAAGTCGCCGACGTGAAGCGTCAGCTCGAACAATTGCGCCAGCAACTGGCGGCCAGCCAGAAGCAAAACAAGGACTTCGAAGTCACGGTCGCCGAGTTGCGTTCGCAACTGGAGGAGGCGGGGACCGAGCTGGAGAAAGCGAAACTAACCGGTGCAAATCCGGAGGAAACCGCGCGGCTGACGAAGGAGAACGAGATGTTGCGCAAGATCGTCGTGCGCGAGCGGGAGGAAGAAGCGCGGCGCGAGCAGGCCAAGAAATTGATGCTGGCGGAGTTTGATAAATTGCAGATCAAATCCGACACGCTCAACCAGCAGATCGAGCTGCTGGCCCAGCCGGTCACGAAATTAAGCCCCGAGGAGCTGGCCTTGTTGCGCCAGCCGGTGGTGTCGATCTCGGATAACCCCGGCGGATTGTCGGCCAGTTTTACCGTGGCGAAAAATACGACCTCGCCGGGGCCAAACGCCAAGACGGTGCCCCCGGGCCCGAAGCCCGCCGTCCCCGAGGAACTCGTCCCAATCGCGCGCGAAGCGAAAGAGAATTTCGAAAAGGGAAAATATCGCGCGGCCGAAAAACAGTATCAGGAGATCCTGACGAAAAGTCCCAACAACCTCTATTCGCTCTCGAATCTCGGGGTCGTTTATTTTCGCACTGGCAAACTGAAAGCGGCCGAGTTGACTCTGAAAAAGGCCGTGGCGCTCTCACCGAAAGACGAATTTTCCCATACGACGCTCGGGATCGTCTATTATCGGCAGAGCAAGTACGACGACGCCATCACGGAGTTGACGAAGGCGCTCGGTCTGAATCCGAAGAGCGCGACGGCGCATAATTATCTCGGGATCACCGCCAGCCAGAAGGGCTGGCAGGAAGCCGCCGAAAAGGAAATGCTCGACGCGATCGCGGCCAATCCGGATTACGCGGATGCGCACTTCAATCTCGCGGTCGTCTACGCCACCGGCCAGCCGCCCGCGAAAGAGCAGGCGAAGCTGCATTACGTGAAGGCGACTTCACTCGGCGCGGAACCGGATGCTGCGCTGGAAAAACTCCTGCGCTAGGATTCAGTGACCCGAGGAGCGGCGGCCGGCGCTTTGAACGGCGTTTTGGAAAACGCCGTTCCTTGCTCTGATCCACCATGCTGAAACCATTCCTCACCGCGAACTGGCGTTATCTGGCGATGTTGAATTTCGTCGCCGATCCGAAAATCCTCCAGCCGCTGCTGCCGAGCGAGACGGAGCTGGATTTCCACGAGGGCCGGACATTTCTCAGCGTGGTCGGTTTTCTTTTCCTCGACACGCGCGTCGTCGGTCTGCCGATTCCGCTCCATCGCGATTTCGAGGAAGTGAACCTGCGGTTTTATGTGCGCCGAAAGAGCGGCCACGAATGGCGGCGCGGAGTGGTCTTTGTGCGCGAGCTTGTTCCGCGGCACGCGATCGCAATCGTCGCCCGGACATTTTATGGCGAGCCGTATTCCGCGCTGCCGATGCGGCATTCTCTCGAGCACAAGGACGGACGCATCTTCGCGGAGTATCAGTGGCGCCGCGGCAAGCGCTGGGAAACGCTGGCCATGTCGGCGACCGGCGAACCGCAGGGAGCGGCGCAAGGATCGCGTGAGGAGTTCATCACCGAGCATTACTGGGGTTACACCGCGCGCCGTTCGGGCAGCAGCGAGTATCGCGTTGAGCATCCGCGCTGGCGGTTATGGACCGCGCAAACCACGAAGTTCGAAGCGGATGTCGCCACGCTTTACGGCCCGCAGTTTGTCGAAGCGCTAGCAGCGCCGCCTGCCTCTGCCTTCATCGCGGAAGGTTCGCATGTGGAAGTGCAACGACGAACACGCGAGCTGGAATAGTTGTAGCGGCGGTCTATGACCTTTGGATTTATTTCTCAATCCGAAACTCTCTCACGAGCGTCTTCTTTTTCTCATGCCGCGAGATTGCAAGATCGACGAGCTTTGACAGGAGCTCCTGGTAACCAATCCCCGACGCTTCCCACAATTTCGGGTACATGCTGATGGAAGTGAAACCCGGGATCGTATTCAACTCGTTGAAGAAAAATTCTCCACTTGTCCGATCCAGGAACAGATCGACTCGAGCCATCCCTTCGCACTCGAGCACAGTGAAAGCCTTCCTTCCAATGTCCTGCGCGCGCTTTGTCTCCTCTGGATCAAGCTTCGCTGGAATGATCAGCGCGGCGCCGTTCTCGTCGAGATATTTGGCCTCGTAAGAATAGAATTCGTGCGCCGGGTCGACCTCGCCCGGAATGCTCACCAGGGGATCGGCTCCTGCCTCCAGATTTTCCAAAACAGACACTTCGATCTCGCGCGCGTTCACCGCGGCTTCGACCAGGACTTTTCTGTCGAAGTTGAACGCATCTTCGAGCGCCGCGTTGAGTCCGCTCGGTTCCTTCACCTTGTGCACGCCGACACTGGAGCCAAGGTTCGCCGGCTTGACGAAGACCGGATAGCCGAGCTGCTCTGTAATCCTTCTCGCGAACTGCTGTTTTTCTTTTTTCCAAACCTCGTGCTTCAACGAGACATAAGGGACGATTGGAATTCCCGCGTCACGAGCGACGCGTTTTGCCACATCCTTATCCATGGCGATAGCCGATGCGAGCACACCGCATCCGACATAAGGAAGCTCGGCCAGCTCAAGTAATCCCTGAATCGTTCCGTCTTCGCAGAGAGGTCCATGCATGACCGGAAAGACCACATCGATGCCTCGTGCCTCTCCGTGCTCACCCAGGCGAATCAACGCGCTACCGCCGTCCGTATCTGCGGGATTCGGCGGAAGCACGACTTTGGGCGCGTTTTGGAAAACGGGCAGAGACTTTTTTCCTTCCAGCAGAGAAATATCGTTGAGAAGCCAGCGCCCCTGCTTGTCGATGGCTACCGGCACGATCTCGAAGCGGTCACGATCCAGGTAATTGATTACGGACGCAGCTGATTGAAGCGAAACTTCGTGTTCTCCTGAACGCCCGCCGTACAGGACCGCCACGCGTAGTTTCTTCATGCGCCTCGAATATCCCAGTGGAACCGCTTCGCTTGATTCACTGGCGCGCCATCAACTCGCGGAGCACGAACGGCAGGATCCCGCCGTGCCGGTAGTAATCGATCTCGATGGGCGTATCGATTCGCAGCTTCACGGGAATCTTTTCCTGCTTTCCATCTTTGCGCGTGATCTCGAGCGTGACCATTTGCCCGGGCTCGATCGCCTCCGACAATCCCGTGATCGCGTAGACCTCCGAACCGTCCAGGCCGAGCGTCTGCGCGTTGGTGCCCTCGGCAAATTGCAGCGGCAACACGCCCATGCCGACCAGATTCGAGCGATGAATGCGCTCGAAACTCGCGGCCACGACGGCTTTCACTCCGAGCAAGCGCGTCCCTTTCGCCGCCCAGTCGCGGCTCGATCCGGTGCCATATTCATGCCCCGCCAGGATGACCAACGGAATCCCGTCCGCCTGATATTTCATCGCCGCATCGAAGATCGACATCGTCTCTCCGGTTTCCGAAATCCGGTTTCCGAAATATCTTGTCACACCGCCTTCCGTTCCCGGCACCATCAAATTCTTGATCCGGACATTGGCGAACGTTCCGCGCGTCATCACCAAATCATTTCCACGCCGGCTCCCGTAGCTGTTGAAATCGGCCGCGCTGATTCCGCGCGATTGCAAATATTGGCCGGCGGGCGAGGTCGCCTTGATCGCGCCCGCCGGCGAGATGTGATCGGTCGTGACCGAGTCGCCAAAGATCCCCAACGGCCGCGCGCCGCGAATCTCCGCGATCTTTCCCGCCGACATCGAGAAGTTTTCGAAAAATGGCGGCTTGTGAATGTAGTCACTCTTCTCATCCCACTCGTAAATCTCGCCGGTGCTCGACGGGATCTCATTCCACTTGGGATTTTGTCCGGCGAAATCGCGGTAAAGCCGTTGAAAAACTTCCGGCGTCAACGCCGACTGCATCGTGTCGCGGATCTCCTGAAGACTTGGCCAAAGGTCACGCAGAAATACCTCGCGGCCGTCCGATCCCTTGCCGATCGGGTCCGTCGAAAGGTTGAGATCGACGCGGGCAGCCAGCGCGAAGGCGACGACCAGCGGTGGCGACATCAGGAAATTCGCTTTGATGTTTTGATGGACCCGCGCCTCGAAATTCCGGTTGCCGGAAAGCACGGAGGCCGCGACGAGATCGAATTCGTTGATCGCCTTTTCGATCTTCGGATGAAGCGGCCCGGAATTGCCTATGCAGGTCGTGCAGCCGTAGCCGACCACGTTGAACCCGAGTTGATCGAGATATTTTTGCAGACCGGTCTTCTGGAGATAATCGGAGACGACCCGCGAACCCGGCGCGAGCGAAGTCTTCACGGCCGGATCGATCGTCAGGCCACGCTCGACCGCTTTCTTCGCGAGCAGACCGGCGGCGAGCATCACGCTTGGGTTGCTCGTGTTCGTGCAGCTCGTGATGGCCGCGATCAAAACGCTGCCATGGCCGATCCGGCTTTGTCCGTGCGCGAAAGTGTTCCCGGGTTTCGCTTCGATTTCATCGACCGGATCCGGCGTCGGACGATTCGCGATCATCTCGACTTTGTTCCGCTCGTCGCCCGGCTCGATTCCCTGGTCGTCATTATCGGTCGAAGCCATCCCACCCTGGCTTGGCGGCGTGCCGTTGAGATTGACGAGATGATGTTTTCCGAGGTCGCCGTTTGTCTTGCCGTAACCTCCATCCTTCACCGGTTTTTCAAGGAGCGAGCGGAAGACACTGCCCAGCTCCGGCAGATTCACCCGGTCCTGAGGGCGTTTCGGGCCGGCCACGCTCGGTTGCACATTTGCTAAATCGAGTTCGAGATCGACGCTGTAATCCACCTCGCCTTTCCGCGGCATGCCGAACATTTTTTGCGCGCGGAAATAATTCTCGAACGCGGCGCACTGGTCGCCGGTCCGGCCGGTCGCGCGTAAATAATTGACCGACTCGGCATCGACCGGGAAGTAACCCATCGTCGCGCCGTACTCCGGCGCCATATTACCCACGGTGGCGCGATCCGGCAGCGGCAGCGATGCCGCCCCTTCTCCGTAAAATTCCACAAACTTGCCGACCACTTTTTGCGCGCGCAGCATTTGGGTGATGTGCAGCGCGAGGTCCGTTGCGGTCACGCCTTCGCGGAGCTGGCCGGTCATGTGCACGCCCACCACTTCCGGCGTGAGAAAATAAACCGGCTGCCCAAGCATGCCCGCTTCCGCCTCGATCCCGCCCACGCCCCAGCCGACAACGCCGAGTCCATTGATCATCGTGGTGTGCGAATCCGTTCCAACCAATGTGTCCGGATAAAAAATTTCCGACTTCTGACCTCCGACCTCTGATTTCTGGCTCAGGACGCCTTTCGCGAGGTATTCGAGATTCACCTGGTGCACAATGCCGATCCCGGGCGGCACGAGTCCGAAAGTTTTGAAAGCTTGCTGGCCCCATTTCAGGAACTGGTAACGCTCTCGGTTGCGTTTGAATTCCATCTCCATGTTCAACCGCAATGCTTCCGCCGAACCGGCGAAGTCGACCTGCACGGAGTGATCGACCACGAGATCGACCGGCACCAGCGGCTCGATGATTTTCGGATCGCCGCCGAGCTCCTTCACCGCGCTTCTCATCGCGGCAAGGTCGACGACCAGCGGAACGCCGGTGAAATCCTGGAGGACGATGCGCGCGACGACGAAAGGGATTTCCTCATTCGCCGGCGATTTCGCATTCCAGTTCGCCAAAGTTTCGACGTCTTTCCGCCGGACTTTTTTTCCATCGCAATTTCGCAGGACCGATTCGAGCACGATCCGAATGCTGACCGGCAGCCGCGAGATTTTACCGACGCCCTGCTCTTCCAGCGCGGGCAATGAATGCAAAACCCCTTCGCGGCCGTTCCCGGCGTCGAATTTCTTCAGCGTATTAAATTCGTCCGTCATTCTGAGCGCAGCGGAGCGGAGTCGAAGAATCCCGTGGCAATACGTGTGGTTGTGCAGCGGGATGTCTCGACTTCGCTCGACATGACAAAAAGTTCATTTCAGCTCGGCGAGCCTCGCTTTGATCTTGTCGAAATTCGGCAGCTCGCGCGCGTCGTCGTTGCTCTCCGCATATTGAATGACGCCGGCGCGGTCCACGATGAAGGCGGACCGTTTCGGCACGCCACCCATCCCCAGATTGGGCGGCAGGAATGAGTCGTACGCCACGTCATATTGCTTCGCGACTTTGTGTTCGTAATCGCTCAAGAGCGGCACGGTGATGCTTTCCTTCTTGGCCCAGGCTTCCTGCGCGAACGGATTGTCGCCGCTGATCCCGTAAACGCTCGCGTTCAGGTCGGTGTATTCGCGCAGGCCATTGCTGATGCCGCACATCTCCGTCGTGCACGTGCCGGTGAAGGCCATCGGGAAAAACAGGAGAAGCGTGTTCGTCTTCCCGAAATTCTCGCTCAGCTTGATTTGCTTCGGTCCGTCCGCGGTCTTGCTGGAGAGCGAAAAATCGGGGGCTTTGGTTCCAACTGCAAGTGCCATAAAAAATCTCCGGTTTGGGTTGATCGAGGGAGATCAACTATAGAAACAGCGCGGGCATGGTCAAAAGGTTTAGTCTTTTGAATTCTTCAGTGTAGCGGCGGTCTCTGACCGCCGGACGTGATTCTTTTTCGATTTAACCTGTCGTAACCGTTGTGTCTTTCGTGTGAGGAATGCTTTCCGATGCGGGCGATTGTGCTACGATTACGGCGATGGCAGATGATCGCTCCGGAGCAATTCGGAGAGGAAAGTCCGAACACCATACGGCAGCATGCCGCGGAAAACACGCGGGCGCCGCAGTTGCAAAATTGCGGTGACGGAAAGTGTCACAGAGAAGACACCGCCGGTTCTTTGGCAACAAAGCTCAGGTAAGGGTGAAAAGGCGAGGTAAGAGCTCACCGCTCGCGGAGTAATCTGCGAGGCACGAAAAACCCCATGTGGTGCAAGACAGAACAGAGGCAGGACAGCCGGTCCGCTGACCCTCGGGTATCGTCGCATCACGCGATCTGTAGCGGCGGTCTCTGACCGCCGGAATGGTTCGCGGGCGTCCCGCGCAAGCGGGATGAGATAAAT